>Ga0208692_1000723_pt1 | contig 22245 bp, 17 predicted proteins | sample June2015DPH_20_1_3_FD_184721 | JGI IMG/M metagenome (GOLD analysis project Ga0208692, IMG submission 184721) | Peatland microbial communities from SPRUCE experiment site at the Marcell Experimental Forest, Minnesota, USA - June2015DPH_20_100... | ecosystem: Environmental > Terrestrial > Soil >... | reverse complement strand
GCAGAGCCCGCCTCCGCTTCACCGGCTGAGGACATCTTGGAGGTGTGCGCGGAGACCTGTCAAGGGTAAAGAAAAATAAACCAAATTTCCCTTGACACGGCATCACCGTTTCAGAGATGCGCCAGCCGGCGATTGGCGACGTGCGGTTGCCGCTGGGGCGTCGGGCATGAGATAAGTCCACCCCCCCCTTGACTCGCCGTACATACAAGTGTATGCTCACCAAATGCAGATCGTCTGGGACCGCACGAAGGCAAGGCAAAACGTCGCGAAGCACGGCGTGCGTTTTGCGGATGCGGTTTTAGTTCTCGACGATCCTTACGCCATCACCGTTGCCGATAATGAGTCTGAGCCCACCGAGGCGCGGTGCGTAACGCTCGGCGCGGACGCTCAGGGACGTGTGCTGGTGGTGGTTTACACGTATCGCGGCGAGGACATTCGGCTCATTTCCGCGCGGCCCGCTGAACCCCGTGAACTTAAGGAGTATGAGGCACAAGGATGAAAACCTACGACTTCCGTAAAGGAAAGCGCGGACCGGTACTGCCCGTACCACCCGGCAAGGAACGCATCACGATCCGCTTGGACGCCGATATTCTGGAATATTTCCGGGACGTGGTGGAGCGCGCCGGGGGCGGCAACTATCAGACCTTGATTAACAACGCGCTGCGCGCCTATATCGAGGGTGCGCAGAAGCCTACGATCGAGGAAACGCTGCGGCGTGTGATCCGCGAGGAGTTGCGGACAACACCGTGAAGGGGCGGGATCGGAGGATTCGGAATCCCGGGCTCGGGCCTGCGGATTCGCAATTCGCCCCGTTCAAACCCAGAGCTCCGCTCTGCGGTAGCCGGCCGTTATCGCAATCGCGCAGGACAATGGATTCGGCGGGCGGAAATGTGGTGCCTGCCCTGGTATTTCTCGGCCTCACGCAAAGGGATACTTCGTCCGATAAAAAGAGTAGAATCGTTGGTCAATAGGACGAGATGGCCAACGAGTTCTGCTGCAACTTGTAAATGGCTTTAGGCCCGAGGTGTTGCAGCGGGCGAGCACCATGCCGGAACCTGCGATGGCCGTGCGCGTGTTCCCTTGATTTGAATCGGCCGACCTACACCCCAGAGGTGGTATTATCTCCGTATGCCGTCCCTCAATTTTAAAGGCAAAGCGCTGGTGCAGAACTTTCACCTGCTCGTCCCCTACCACGAGCTGAAGCCGGTGAAGTCCAAGAGCTTGACGTCCAAGGTGAGCTTGCACGACAACCTTGTGGTCCATGGCGACAATCTGAAGGCCCTCAAGTCGCTCTTGCCCTATTACCACGGCAAGGTGAAGTGCATTTATATCGACCCGCCTTACAACACCGGCAACGAAGGCTGGGTCTATAACGATAACGTCAGTTCCCCCATGATTCAGGAATGGCTGGGCAAGGTCGTGGACCGCGAGGACCTGACTCGCCACGACAAGTGGCTCTGCATGATGATGCCACGCCTCAAGCTCCTCAGGGAGCTATTGGATGATAAGGGCTTGATAGGGATCAGCATCGACGAAAACGAGTTCAGCAACCTAATTACTCTTTGTGATGAGGTCTTTGGGGAGAACAACCTTTTCGGGGTCGTGATCGTAAGAAACAATCCGCGCGGAAGAAGATTGGGGACCGAGTTCGCGGTTGAACACGAATACCTCGTTTTGTACGCGCGGAATCGTGGGCAGTTCTCGGCGGGGCGTTTGCCGCTCACCGATGAGCAACTGTCAGAGTATACGGAGATCGATTTCGAAGGAAAACGTTCACGACTGATCGGCCTGCGCAAACGCGGCGCCTTATCGCGCCGCATTGACAGGCCCAACCTTTACTATCCCTTATTCGGAGACCGCGCGTCCGGCAGGGTGTATTTGGAGAAAGCCAAGGGGCGCGAAGAGATACTTCCAAAACTTTCCGACGGTACTGACGGGGTTTGGCGCTGGAGTAAAGTGAAGGTACGTGATGAGGGAAACAAACTGGTGGTCCGTGAGGTACGTCGGCGGGGCACCGCCGACAAAGAGCTCGATGTCTTCGAATTCGATAACGCGCAGGATCAGGCTGGCGAGTTGGTCGGCCGTCTGTTCCCTTCGATATGGCAAGGGCCGGAATTCAATAATGAGACCGGGCGGGATCAAGTAAAGGAATTGTTTAACGGGAAGGCCGTGTTTGACAACCCAAAGCCGGTCGATCTGATAAAGCACCTCTTGATTTTGGCCGGTAGCGAGGGCGGAATAACACTGGACCCGTTTGCCGGGTCTGGCACAACGGCGCAAGCGGTCTTGGAACTAAACAACTCGGATGGCGGGAACAGGCGCTTTATTCTGATCGAGGAACAGGACTTTGCCGATAACGTTACGGCTGAAAGGGCACGTCGTGTAATCGGCTCAATGCCCGAGGGAAGGTCGAAGAACGGAGATTCGTTTTCGTTTATCGAAATCGGCCATCCAATGCAACTGGAAACCATGCTGAAGGCTGAAAAGTTGCCATCGTATGAGGATCTTGCCGGGTACATCTTTTACACCGCGACCGGCGAGGACTTCGATGCCCGCCAGATTAACCGCAAAACGGGATTCATTGGCGAGAGCGCGCAATACGACGTATATTTGCTGTACGAGCCAAGCCTCGACTACCTGAAAAACACCGCGCTGACCCTGGATGTCGCGCTGAGTCTGCCAAAGGGCAGCGGAAAGAAGCGGCTGGTGTTCGCGCCGACGAAATACCTGGACAGCATCCATCTTGACGAGCACCGCATCGAGTTCTGTCAGTTGCCGTTTGAAATCTACAAGGCAGCGAAGCCCAGACGATGAAACCGAAGGAGTATCAGGAGCGCGCGCTGCGGGAAGTGAAACGCTTCCTCGAACAGCTTATTGTCTGGCGCGGAAAGGTGCGCCAGGACGACGAATGGCTAGGCGATTTTGCCGAAAAGGCCTGGGAAAAGGCTCGCATCGGGGGGATGTACCTCAAGAGGAAGGACGGGCTTGGGCGGCCCTTGCCGGTGTTCTGTCTGAAGATTCCGACGGGCGGCGGCAAGACGCTTTTAGCGGTAAAGACCATCGATCTGGTGCAAAACATCTACCGGCAGCGGCAGACCGGGCTGGTGGTGTGGATTGTGCCCACCCTACAGATTTACCGGCAGACCTTACTGCGCTTGAAAGACCGCGATGATCCCTACCGCCAGCACTTGGACATGGTCTCAGCGGGCAGGACGCTGATTCTGGAGAAGGCGGACGGGTTCACGCCGCAGGATGTGGACGAGCATCTTGCCGTGCTGATGTTGATGCTTCCCTCGGCGTCACGGGCCAACAAGGAAGCGTTGCGGATGTTCCGGGACAGCGGGGCATTTCAGGCGTTCTTCCCTCCCGAGGAAGACAAGGATGGACACGCCAAACTGCTGGAGCGCGTCCCGAATCTCGAAACCTTCGGGGCGGCGGACCCCTTTTGGGGAAGCCAGGTGAAGACATCGCTCGGAAACACGATTCGACTCCTGGAGCCTCTGATCATCCTTGACGAAGGGCATAAGGCCTACAGCGCGCAAGCACAAGACACGCTAAGAAATCTAAACCCTTCCATGATCGTGGAGCTATCGGCCACGCCGCCGCGCGAGTCGAACAAGCTGGTGACCATTAGCGGCACTGAACTCCATCAGGAGGAGATGATCAGGCTCGACCTGCGCGTCGTCAACAAGGCCAGCACCAACTGGCGGGACACGATGCGGGCTTCGATGGAACGGCGCGATGACTTGCAGGAGAAAGCGCGCGCCTACGAAGCCAACACCAACGTTTATATCCGGCCCATTTGCCTTGTCCAGGTGGAGCGAACCGGAAAAGAACAACGAGGCGTTCCATGGATTCACGCCGAGGACGTGCGCGAATACCTGATTGGGCAGGGGGTCCCGAAGGATTGGATTGCGGTAAAGTCAGCGGAGATTGACGAGTTGAAGGAATTTGAGGACACCGGCGGACTACTGTCGCGAGATTGCCCCATCCGCTACATCATTACCAAACAAGCCCTGCAAGAAGGCTGGGATTGCCCCTTTGCCTACGTGCTGACGATCCTAACCAACCCCCATTCCAAGACGGCGCTGACCCAACTGGTGGGCCGCATTCTGCGTCAGCCCTACGCGCGGAAGACACACGTGACCGCGCTCGATGAGAGTTACGTGTTTTGCTTCCAGCGCACCAAGCTATTGGAGGAAATTCGGCAAGGTTTCAGCCGCGAGGGCTTGCAAGGGATGGAAGGCCGCGTCGTGATGGATGCGAAGGACCTCGAGACTGCGGAGATCGAGCGGGTGGCGCCGCGCGAGATCTTCAGGGCGGCTGCCGCGAACATGGTCCTGCCGGCCTTTCTTATCCGCGATAGAGAGGACTGGCGACTGGTAAGCTATGAAGAGGATATTCTCTCTCGCGTCCCCTGGGACAAGGCAGACATCTCTCCGTTGTTCAACTTGAAGCTTAGCCCGGAGGAAAAACGCGACGTGGAATTGCGCGCTGGCCTGACCGAAGACCTGGCCGGTTTGCAACGCGATACGGAGCAAAGTCTAAGTGGGGCCGGTGAGTTAAGGCTTGACTATGCGTACGCGGCGGCGCACCTGCTCGATACCGTGCCGAATCCCTGGGTCGGGTACGAGTTTGTCGAGCGCGCCTTCACTGAGCTCCTGGCGAACTGGAAGGGCAAGGAGAAGGTCGTTGCCAATAATCTGGTTTTCGTTCTTGAGGAACTCCGGAAGCGCCTGGAACAGGAGCGGGACCGCCTGGCCGAAGAAGTGTTCAACGCCTTGCTGAATGAAGACAAGATGCGCTTCATGGTGGTGTTGCGCGACCTCGGCATGAACCGGCCGCCGAAACAGGTTGATATTCAGAAGCCTGTCGTCAAGGCGACGCGCTTGGACGGCAATCAATTCATGCTGAACTTGTATGAGCCGGTGCCGTCAGATTCTCTGAATTCTCTTGAGCATGAAGTGGCGAGCTTCCTGGATGAGCAAAGCCGGCTTTACTTTTGGTATCGGAACATTCCCCACCACGGCTACTACGTGCAGGGTTGGCAGAAATCGCGAATTTATGCGGATTTCATCTTCACCGCCGACGGCGTTGGCGCGACCAAAGAGGATTACCGGAAGGTCTTCGTGCTGGAGACCAAGGGGTTGCATCTCAAGAATGAAAACACTGCTTACAAGCAATCCGTGTTTGCGCTTTGCAACAAGCACGCGAAGCTCAAGAGGTGGAACGAACTGGTTCCGGCGATGCAAGGGAAAGAGATCACCTACGAAGTCGTGTTTCAAGATGAGTGGGAGAGGTTACTCAACGAACTTCTTACCAGTTAGGAGGGGAAAAAAGGTGTCAGGTACCGTTTTCTTGTCCCCCCGCGGTACCCGCCTGCTAGGTTGGGCGTCACCACGGTTAATTCCGGCGGGTGGCGCATACGTCCCGACGGTTTGAAGCTGTGAAATAATTCAGAAAGGTCATATGTCTCTGACGATTATTCAACAACTTACGCTGTGCAAAGCCGGCCCTCATGCAATTATTTCACAGCTTCTTTTTGTCGGGATGTATGCGCCCCTCGGTATGTCGATGCCATCACAGCATTTTGTGCATGCCCAAGATTGAACCGTCATTCCAGAAATAGAACTTCCCCGCCGCGGCGGGACCACGGCCAGTCGCCCGGGTGCTTGACCAGGCCTCGTTTCAGGGGATTGTTGTGCATGTAATTCAATTTCTCATCTCGCTTCTTCGGGCTCCAGATGTTCATGTCGTAGGACTTCCCTCCGCTCAGACACCTGAACATTATATCGTTCCTGGGTCGCACACATCCCGACAAAAACCGTCGGGAGGTATGCGCCACCCGCGCAGGCTGGTATAATATGTGTCGCGTTCACCTGACCCTTCGTGTAACTCCCGCCGTGGAAGCGGGATTGACGGAGCATGTGTGGAGCATCGAAGAACTCTTGCGGGAAGGTCAGAATGTCTCAGAGGGAGTGGCAGGATGAGAACAATGAAGCCTCACGCCGAAAAGGATGGCTACGTCGACTACTATGAGTGCTCGGAGTGCGGCTGGGCATATCCGTTCCCCAGATTCGTAGGTAAATCCGACCCTTGGTTGACGAACGAACAGATGGCGAAAAAATATTTTGATCCGCATCTCTGTAACAAGCATCCTTGCAAACCTGCAACTCGGGAAGCTTGAATCAAGTGATTTTAGGACACTACCCGCCTGCGAGGTTTTTCAGGACGCGAAGCCAGCCATGAAGGTCTATGCTCTCCGGAAGCGAAAGGAGACCTTCGATTGGATCAACGAACTGACCATGACGCTCATCCGGATCTTGGCCGTTCACACTCAATGCCAAGGCGACACAGCCCGGCGTCGCGCTGTAGAAAGTTGGTTACAGAGAAACGGAGTGATCACCATCACTCAGAACAAAAAAGTGTTACCAGTTTTCCTCGAACAATTTGCTCATAATTAGGTTGTCCCCACAGTGTCCGTGCTCGCTGCGCCGGCCGAGCCAGGATAGTTGAACCCGAATTCGTAAGTTGAGACCGCTCTCCCGTTGCAATCTCAAAGAATCAGAATCGCCTGAGCCAGAGTCCTGGAAGAACAAACCGGTACACCCAACAAAGCGCCCCTTGATCAGCCGGCAGCAGCACACGATCGATGGCCAGAATGCCATTCGCGCTGACGGCTGTGCTCAGGCCCCCAGTGTAATCGGGCACACTCGCCCACTCCCAGCCCTGGGCACGCTTCACCAAGCCATCCCTCGCCGGGGGTTGAGGTGGATGTATTCCACTCTCTCGTAATCTTCCTTAACCCTCCGTAGGGAGCGGTCGAAGAATCGCTGCCGCCAAGTCTCAACCCGAGGGGTTGAGGATGAGTAGCCACGGGTGAGGGCACGCGGTTTGTGCCCCCCGCTGACAATGAACCGTGGGTTGGCCTGAACCCCGAAGGGGTTAAACCTGAATTCCGAAGTTGCACAGCGATTTTGGCCTCCTGATTGAGGTCTGAAAGCCATTTCCTGTGTGAGAACTGGCAGGGAATTGATCCCGCGAAGGAGGCGGCAAAACTGGGATGAGCGGTTCCGGACCCCTTCGGCAGTCCGGAGACCTCAAACCAGCCGAGAAACGCCGACAGCGGTCCTTTGTTTACAACGGCTTACAGGCACTCGAAATGCCTGAACTGGCCCGCACGTAGGGTAGCCCCAGAAACACAAATGTCGGAGTTTCAGGCCTCTAGGGCTTAATTGAGGACTACCGCTACAGCTTCGCTCCGCTCGTCAGTGACCGATCGGAGTTCCGATCACGTCGCCCGAAACGACCAACTCCACTCGACGATTCTGCTGCCGGCCTGCCGCCGTATCATTGGTTGCCACGGGCTGGCTTTTGCCGAATCCACGGGCGGCAATAGAAGAGGTATTAATCCCCTGCTGAACGAGGAAATCGCGAACCGCATTGGCACGGTTTTCGGACAATTGCATGTTGTACTCCTCAGTCCCGACGCTGTCCGTATGGCCTTCCACTGCGAGATTCAAGCTGGGATACGCCAGGACGATGCCCGCGATCTTGGCCAGCTTTTCACGAGCCCCGGGCCTGAGAGTGTACTTCCCCGTGTCGAAGAGGACGTCAGACATGTTGACGATGAGGCCTCGAGCACTGTCGCGGGTTTCCAGGATCAGGTTCAACTGCACCGCCAGTTTGTTGCGCAATTCCTGTTTCTCCCGCTCGGCTTGCTCGGCGGCGGCCTTGCGCGCCTGCTCGCTTTCCGCCAGTGCAGCTAAGCGGGATTTTTCTGCATCCGCCTGGGCCGCGGCCATCGCAGTTGCTGATGCAGCCTGACTGTCCGCCATGTCGGATTTCGCTTTGGCAGCGCCGGCGGCGGCCTGGGCTGCTTCAGACTGGGCCTGTTCTTTCTGCCTGGTCGCCTCGTCAGCTTGCGCCTGCGACCGAGTCTGTGCGTCTGCGGAGGCTTGGCGTTCGTTGGCTTGGCGCTCCTCGTCCATCTTCTTGACTGCGATGGCGCGGGCATCTTCGGCAGTTTGCACTGCATCCCGGGCGACTGCGATCAGCACCTTTTTCGGGACGTGCTTTTTCGTGGCATATTCATCCGCCTTGTTCATCAACCGGACAGCGTGCTGATAGCTGTCGCTGGCGTACTTCTCGGCTCCCTCGGATTGGGCGATGCGCAACGCATTACGCGCCTCGAAGAATTCCAACGGCAACTTGGCATTCAGAACCACAGGGTCGAACTTGTAGCCGGTCGGAATGTAGCCGCCCCGCTCCATAAGCTCGTACTTTGCATTCACCGCCTGGGTAGTTCCTTTCGTGTCCTCGCGAACAGCATTTTCGAGCACTACCAGGTTGCTGGGCTGCCGAACGGCATAATAGGGTTCCGCGGTAACGATCAGCGCGAAAGCCTGAAGGTCCGTGGTCACGTCCAGCTTGCTGCGGCTGGTATCGTCCACCAATACTTCGCCCAGGTTCACTGCCCGACCCTCAGGCGAAATTGCCCACAGGATGTAAGTCAGGTATTCATTACCGAAAGTCGTGGGCTTCTGCAGGTTGCCCAATTCCACCTCGATCGCCATGGATCCGCGCTTGCTTTCCACGTTGGCTTGGCCGTTCGCTGACGGCATCAGGTCCGTGCCTGCGAAATCCACCTTCGTAGCTCCGCTGCGGTGCCTATAGTTCACCGCCTGCACGTTGCGGCTGATTACGTTTACGCGGAAAGTGGACGTCGGCTCAACGCTCATGGTTGTTTGGGAGTTGGCTTGAGCCAATGCGGTCAGGCTCAATGCGAATGGGAGTGTTAACAACAGTCTTATCTTCATTGTATCTCCTTGTGGCAAATGTCTGCCGTATTGCGCTGGGATTTCCATCGTGCCGCGCCGCCGATCAGGCCTGAGGCGAGGAGAGGAACGGTCGAGGGCTCGGGCACGGGCTCGCCGCCGCCTGAATCGGGGTCTTTGCGGTCCAGGAAGGCCTTTACGGGCGTGCGCATAGCGCGCTCATCGTCGACTACCAAAATCTTTTCGCTTTGCCTGTGCAGTTTCATAGCCCGCCTCCTTCCTTAGCGGCATCTCGCTGTTCTCACCGGGCAGGTTCATTGGCCTGTCTACGTTGTTTCCTGACCACCAGATCCTGGCTAGCAGCTAGAAGCACACTACTTTTACTTCTACCCTTGGGCGATTCGTGTGTCAGTCCCATATTGCTCACACATCCGGTCAAAACTGCTCATCCCAGCCCTCGGCGGGGTGCATGGTGCCGGTCCCGCTCTGCGGGATTGGCCGCCAGACAATCACCCTCGCGATTGAACAGCAGGAGCGGGTCGTAGCAGGTGGACTCGAAGTGTCCGCGGGTGGCGCATACGTCCCGACGCTTTGAAGCTGTGAAATAATCCCTGGATGGGCAAGAGCATTTCATCCCGCGAGGCGGGACAAAGTCGCAGAAGGCGCAAAGAAAACAAAGCAGTTGGTCTTTGCGAGTCTTTGCGCCTTGGTCCCGCTTTGCGGGATGAGATTGTTTATTTTTTCACAGCTTCTTTTTGTCGGGATGTATGCGACCCTCGGTATGTCGATGCCATCACAGCATTTTGTCCATGCCCAAGATTGAACCGTCATTCCAGAAATAGAACCTCCCCACCACGGCGGGACCACGGCCAGTGTCCTGGCTGCTTCACCAGGCCGCGCTTGACGGGATTGTCGTGCAGGTAATTCAATTTTTCATCTCGTTTCTTTGGGCTCGAGATGTTCATGTCGCAAAACTTCCGTTAGCCTAGACACCCCAACATTATGACGTTCATGTGTCGCATACATCCCGACAAAAAGCGTCGGGACGTATGCGCCACCCGCCGAGGGCCCCATCGGCATCCCTTGGGAAGAGGTGCTTGGCCGGATTCGGGGGCGCACCCAGTGATGCAACTTCTCGTCCGGGCCGCAGCCGCGGCTGATTTTGAGGAGGCGTGTTTGTGGTATCAGCCAGCGTAGCGCGGACCTGTTCTTTAGGTCCGCGGTTCGTCCCTTATTGACAACGAAAAGCCGCGGACCTACAGAACAGGTCCGCGCTACACCCGCTGTCAATCGTCAATCACCAATCGAAAATCGGCAATCAGCAATCGGCAATTTACTCGTGGCTTTGTGCCCATTACCTTGCCACGCTCGAAACGCACTGCATGGTGGAAAGATAACCCTTTTGCAGAATGGGTGGCGCGCCCAGCGTGTCCAGGTCAAATTGGACTGTGACAGGCTTGCCGCTGGGAGCGGTAACGGGCCTTCCGCCCGCGACGCGCAGCACCCACTCGATGTTGTAAATGGTCCCGGTTTGCTGCCACCTGTCAGCGTCGGCAAAGTAGTGGAAGACTCCCCAGGTGCCGTCGTAGCTCGGGAATCCCAACGGCGACCCACCTGAAATCTTCACCGTCAGGCTAACGCCCTGTGTGGTGGTGCCCGGCCACGTAAACTGCTTAAAGGGCGCGTTTCCGCCGCTGTAAGTCATGGTCTGGCCGTCGATGTTCATGGTCAGGCTGCCGACGCTCTCTGTGGGATGGGGGCGAAGCGCGTACTTGAATTGGATCTGCCCGGGTGCGCCCGTGTACAGAGCCCGCTGTAGGCTCATGGCCCGGTTAAAGAAACTGAGGAAAGCGGGATGTACCTGCTGACTGCCTGAGGGGTTTGAAACATACTCAACCCCCTGAGGAAGCAGAAGGTTCTTCAGCGAGGCATTGTAGAACTGAGAGAGCGCGCCGCTTGCGGGATCAAAAACCGCCGCAAGTTCCTGCGTAGAGGCGTCCACGGTGGCCTTGGGATTAAAGGGAAACTTGGCTGCCAGAGGGCTCATTTGCGCGCACAAGCCTGCGCCACTCACCGGCCCGGGGCGCAAGACCGCTGAAACCCAGGCGATGGGAGCAAGCAGCAGATTCTGAACCGTCTGGTCCACATGAGCTTCTTGGTCGATTTTGAATCCCTGGCCAATCTGCCGGGCAGCCTGCTGCGCCGTCGAGGCAGGGTTCATGCACTGCTGTTTCGCAGCCTCCTTCTGCTCGGCGGGGCTATTGTTGACCTGGTCCAAACAAGCCTGGATTCCACTCAGACCGGTCACGTAGGGGGCATTTGGGGGGCCGATATATTGGTCCTGGCAATTGGGTGAAACCACGACCTGGACAGGTTGGAAAGCTTTTGCGATGTCCGGCTGGTCAACTGCCGTATTCTGGGCTGTGATGCAGAATAGAGCTAACAGGGGAGACTGATTGCTGGAAGTCTTTGCGAGCTTTTGCGAGGCGTCAGGGAGGCTGTTGTAACGGACTACGTTCGCGCTCTTCAAGAATGCGCGCCATTGAGTGATATAGTCCTGCTGGTATCGAACTTGGAGGTCCTGTGCGAGCTTTGCGGTGTCCACATTCTGGGCGCTCCCCGAGCCCAGTACCCACTGTTCTCCACTGAAATACTTGGGCAGATTCTTGAAGGCGTCCTGCACGAAGGCCCAGCCGGCTTTCGTAAAGGCGCCCTCTACTTCCTTTCCGTCAATGACGACTTCCGCAGAGCCGGGGAACTTGCGGTTAAAATTGATTGAGGGGTTGGCTTTCGAGGCTTCCGCCAGCATGAAGCGGTAAACGCGCTCAGAGCCCTCGAACTGGGAGAGGTAATTGCGCGCCCGCGCCACCGCGAGTGTGTCGTTCTCGGATGAATAGGGATTCGCGTCCTTGAGTTGGTCGCTATAGAAATCGAACTGTTTCTGTGCCAATTGCACCCGGTCCGGGTCAATGTCCCGGCCTGCAGCCCAGGCCTTCGAGAGCACGGGGGAGAGGAACAGACGGGTGCTCTTGTCGTGATTGGAGGTTGTAATCAGATAAGCTTTCAGCATGTCGTACACCGGGCCGTACTGATCGTTTGGGCCGGGTGTGACGGGAAGGGCAGAGAGCGTCTGCAGAAGGGCAGCTTGTGTCTGTGCAAAGAGAAGCTTCCGGAAGTGTTGAAAATAGAGCTTTCGGACATCCGGGTAAAGCGAACTTCCAGTGTACAAGCCCCAGCGCATCCCGAATGGCGCGCCCTCCCGTTCGTACTGGGCCAGAGTCTCAACCGACTGACGGAGGGTCTCCAGCCGGTTGAGGGCATCGAGGGAGGGGAGTTGCTGGGCCGTCAGTTGAACATTGGAAATTCCCTGAGCCGCATTCAGCACCTGCGATTCCAGGTTCTTGTTCTCAACGAACGAAACAATGAAACCAATAATGAAGATGAGCAGCAGGCCCATCGCCGAGGCCAGCAGCACCCTTCTCCATAGGCTCGTCCTGGTGCTGGAAGCGCTGGCAGTGAGGGCGGATGTATCTTTCAGAAGGACGTCATTAAAAAAATGGGGGAGGAAAGTCCACTGCGCCACTCTGCGGCTCTCGCCCGTTTCTTCAGCCATGGACGGTCGGGCGGCCTGGGCGGCGGCCTTCCGGAAGTCGAATATCCCTGTGGCGCGGAGCCCCCGTTCGCCAGCAGCGGGATGAGTGAGCGGTTCCTCTCTCACCAGAGCGGGCGCGGGCGCACTAATGACAATGGGGCGAACTCCGCTGAAGTAGAAGCCGCGAAGGAACGGCCCGGTTCGCAACTGGCTAGGCCGGCACAGGTCCACGAGCAACTGGACAAGCATGGGCCGGAGTTTGCGGAATTCCCGTGGAAACTCGTAGGCGGAGGGGCGCTTGGCCGCGTCATATTCCCTCGCAAGGTACACGAGACGCTTTTCGGCCAGGGAATAAATGAGATTGTCGAAGGCGGCCGAAACTCGAGCCGTTTCCTGCTCGGCGTAGACTTCCCCGGCGTAGGAGACCATGGGCAGCGTGGCGCCCATGACCAGAGTCGCCTCTTCGTTGGTCAAATTGCGAACGTAATCCTGGAAGAATTGCAGCCGGTCGGCGCGCGTGAAGAGCACGTAAACCGGAAGGCTGATTCCCAGGAACTGAGAAATCTCGCGCAGCCGCGTGCGGAGCCGGTCGCTGCTGGCGCCCATGGCTTCCGCCGCCCCCGGTTTCATGAAGCTTTCGCAATCAACGCAAACCAAGGCTGCACGCGGGGCCTGCGTTCCCTTGCCAAACACCGAATGCAGCCGGTCGGGAGCAAGCTTCTTCACGAGCTTTGCCCATCTGGCAGGTTCAGACAGGAGTTGGCCGCCCGCCTCCGCAAAGATGAACTGGCGCGTGAACCAAAGGTTCGCAGCCCGGGTGGGAATCGGGATCCTCTCCTGCCCGGTATGCCCGGCCAGCAACTCAGGCTCTAGACCTGAGTGCAGAACCACGCTGGTTTTTGCCGAGCCGCTTTCACCCATAACGAAGAACACCGGCAGATTGCCGATTCTCGCATTGTGGCCAAGTTGGGAGGCCTGAAGGCGGGACTCGGCTTCGCGAATCAGGACGTCGATTTCACCGCTCCCGCCGCTTGCCCCTTGGGCCATTTGCGCAGCGCGTTCTTTGTCCCGTACCCTGAGCCACCACACGATGGTGATGAACGCCGCAATACCGAGCAGGGCCAGGACGATGCGCAGTATCCAAACGCTGTTCCCCTGCAAGTGCAGCCAAGAGGCGATAAACCAGGATAAGACCAGCCAGACAATGAGCGCCAAAGCGGCAATCCAATATTTTAAGGTGTTATTCACGGCAACTCCCTACTGCGTTGTGATGGAGGCGGTGGAGTGCAAACCGGATACGCCTGACATCAAGGTGAACTTGAAGCCGACAAACAATAACAGAGCCAGAAGAAGAAACCCCACCGCCCCGAAGGCCAGCCTGCGCACCCAAGGGTCGTAGGCCCTTCGCCGCACCGCATCCTGTGGGGGTGACCAGTTCGGTGACAGCGGGCGTACTCCCCCACGAATGCGCTGCATCTTATCCGCTATCGCCTCCAGCACCGTACGTATGCCCTCTTGGCCGCTGAGGCTGTAACGGCCGCGGTACCCCAGCAGGAGACACAGGGCAAAGACCTCCAGTATATCGGCGAGGTAGGGGGAATCGCTACGGGCAAGAAGGCGGTCAATGCACTGAAAGAAAATCTCTCCTGCCGTATGCCCGCCGAATAATTCCTCCTGCAATGGCATTCGAGGCCAATCGGCGAAGACAGGATTATTCGAGTTGAGAATAGACTCGTCCAGGAACGCGACGACGGCAAATGTGGCCAGCCGGGTGTCTTCTATCGGATAGCCTTTGGACGTAGCTTCCGACTCGGTCGCGCTAATCGCCGCCTTCATCTGGTTCCGGAATGCGCCTGCATCCGTGGCGGCCTGGCGGTTTGAGCGCAGGCGCGTAATTGCTGTCAGAACCTCCTGATAAATCAGGGCCAGGTTTTCATGGCCTTGCGCCGGGGAAGAGCCGGGGCTTTGAGGAATTGCTGCTTGGGACGGATGTACACCCATTTTGGACCTCTTATGGAGAGCTGCAAAATAGGGCGACATTCATTCTCCCTAGCGCCGCTGTGTGAGCGGCCAACAACGCCGGCCGCAGACCGGGGCTATAAGAGAAATTGTCGCACCATCTTGCCAACCTCATTGGTTTTCCAAGACGACCAGGAGTTCGACCTGCGGGCTGGGGATGTCTCCCGGAATGTAAATCCCGACGCGGCGGGTTTGAACAATATGATCCCAGCAAGGACCAGTCCTGCTGATGGCGAAGTACTGACTTTCGACTCGCGCGGATACCGCCGAGGGAGGTACGGACATGTGCGTGAGCGCCATGCCAGGCAGCGCTCTTTTGACCAGTTGTGGTACAAACTGAGCGGAACAAACTTTGACCAGTTGTATCGTCCTGGTAATCACTTCTGCGTCACCGATGGCCGAGTGAACGGAGAGGAGCCAGCGGGCGCGGTCCAAGCAGCGTTGATCGGTGACATCGCCCTCGTAGAAGTAATTGGCGACGGAGCGGAGCGGAATGGGAATGCAATTCGACGGCGCCAGCAACTCGAGGTGCGCCCGGATGTGCCTTTCGATGTCTGCAAAGCACTTGTCGAGTGCGAGGTGATTGTAAAGTGGAAGATTCGAGGGGTGGGAGTCCAAGGCGAAAGTGCAAAGCGCACCCCCCAGTCGGAGGAGCTCTGTGAAGAGCTCGGCAGGGTGTCCGCTTTGTGAAACGAACATATGACGCAGCGGGCCCAGACTGGAGTTTATGGCGTGCAGGAACCAGAAGCGGCTGACCTCTTGGGCCGAAAGCCCCGTCTGAAACTTCCCGCGCCCACGATTATCAAGGGAAACCGTCGCGCTCTTCTCCTGAAGAATGTCGATCAGGCGGCGGGTCATCATCATCAGCGTTTGACTGGCGCTGATCTGGAGGCAGGGCGGGATGAAGCTTTCGTCGTAAACGTAGTTGCCCGATCCGTCTCTCTTGATGCGTCCGATCGGCAAGGTCCGCAATTCCCCGGCATCCTCCGTATCAAGGAGCAGTCGTATGTTCTTTCGTCCCAGTTTGAGCGGCTTCTCATCCAGGCCGGTATTCTCATCAGGAAGGATTTTTTCTTCGGCAATATACCTCGTCCGCCCTTTGTTTTGCTCATCGGGAAAAGAGCAATTCGCTGCCCCAAGCCTGTGTGGCGGGACCGTCAGGAGCACCGTCAGGTTCTCGCGAATGGGCGGGAAAAGGTCGCTAATATTGCGCGGCGAGGGAACGGGATCACTCTCCGGAATATTGAAGGTGAGCCCGTCCTGAAAAATGCCGCGTGCATGCACTAGGGCTACCGTGCCGTTGCGAAGAGCTTCCCCATCGAGTTCGAGCCCGACCAGTCCATAGGGCTCAAACCATAAGTTCGAGATCTCGAAATGCGTGACTTCTTCGAAAAAGCGACCCTGCACTTGAAAGTGGTGTGGCCCTAGATACATGCCCTCCGACCACACAACTTTGGAAAGTTGCTTCATGGAGTTGATCCGATAGCTCTCAGATTTCCTTTATCTTTGCCGGCCGCAGCTCAAACGATTGCCTAAAGCCTTCTCCGCCACTTTGCGGGTTCGTTTCCTCAAGCCCGAGTGGCAGTCCCGTTTCGAGACCATCAATCACCGTTCCTCGTGACAGGAGGAACAGAGCGCCGCCTGTACGCGAGCATAACATAACTTAAGCTTGGCTTCATCCTGGCTGCAACGTTAATATTACAACATCTCAGATAAAGGCAAAACTCTTTCGCGATGGCTTGCCTATGATGCAGGAGATCATGATAATATAAATATCCAACGGGGATGGTGGTTCAGCCATGGATTTTCAGGGAAGGTACCAGATTCTGGAAATGCTTAGTGACGGCGAAGCGAGGACTTTCAAGGCGCTCCAGACTTCCTCCGGCCGCATCGTACTTCTACACCAACTTTGGGAGGAGCGGACTCCTCCCCATCAGCCTGATTTGGCCTCACTGGTTTTCGGGTTCCTTCGGCGCGCGACTGCCGAAGAAATGGAGAGTTTGGTCGACATGGGCGAAGAGGCGAGCCGCGTGTTTGTCGTGACCGAGGATCTGCCTAGGTGTCAGGACCTTCGGCAATGGCTCCAAGCAGCGCCAGGGACGCTGGGAACGGTAGGGAAGCCGAGTGTGCCCAAATCTGCTCCAAGTGGTGATTCCAGCGCAATCGCAGCAACCAGGGGCTTGGTCTCGCACGCAAGGCAAGAGGATTGGGCTTCGCCTGACGCCACGCAGCTTTTCACAACCCCGAAAGTTATTGCCGACCAGACGTTATCTGCATCTACAGAAAAGCTTGCCAGCACCCCGACAACACATCCCGCGCTTCCCGTTGAACCCGGGGCTTTTTCGAGCCCTGACAAACTCGCGGGACACTTAGGAGGGCTCTCAGAAGCCGAGGTTTTGAAGGCAGCGGAGCCCCCAGTTGCGCCACCTCCACCCTCGAGGAAAATGGGTGAGCCCAGCGAGTTCACAAGGATCTTTCTCAGTTCACGGGGTGCTTCCAAGGTACATCCCGCTGCACAAACCAGTGCTGATTCCCGGAAAGCCGAATTGCCTCCTCAGACCGCACCAGAACCGCCCAACGGGAAGGACGAACCTGGCGAGTTTAGAGGAGTGTTCTTTGCCCCGGCGGCAGAAAAGCCTCCCGAACACCAGCTTCCGGCCGGCTTCGAAGTGGTTTTCGAGAGCCGCAAACAGCAGCCTCGCGGTCCCGCGCCGCCGGCAGTTGAAAAGCCTTTAGCCCCTCCTCCCCCCGCGCCGGGTCGTGAGAAAGGGGCGCCGGGAGACTTTACACGAATCTTCTATGGTCACGACGAATCGAAGGCCATACCACCCAGCCCTGAACCCGCCGCCGAGAGAACGCACCTGCCTTCCCTAGCGCCTGCCCAACCATCTCAATCCGAGCGTGCTGGGGAATTCACGAGACTTTTCCAGGCTCAGGATGTGGAGGAGAAGCTACCTGCTGTGCCCTCTGTTGAGGCTGAGCCGACGCGACCGTTTGCCCCGCCAGTTCAGCCTACCGCGCAAAAGGGTCCCGGTGAGTTCACGCGGCGGTTCCACTCTGGCCCGCAGCCGACCGGGCCAGCGGGACCTCCGATCCCCACCAGTTCGCCCAGGCCGCCGGTTCCAATGTCCAGTTCCTCGAGCCAGCAAGGTCCTGGGGAATTGGCGCAATTGATTCAGGGGTACCAGCCGCAGAAAAGTGGACCAACACCTCCAGTGTTGGAGCGACCCGAACCAGTGGTCCCGCCTCCGCCCCCGACGGCCGATAAAGCAAAACCGGGCGAATTCACCATGATTTTCCAGCGACCGTCTGAACCGACAACCCCGCCGCCTTCTGCTGCACTGTCACCACCGGTTGTGCAAACTCCACCGACTGCCCCGCAATCGCCCGAGGCGGATGAGTACATGCGCATGTTTGAGCTTCCCGGTGGAGGTGCAGGCGCGCCACCGCAGGGTGCTCCGCAGGCGCCACCTCCGGCAGCACCACAACCGGCCGCAGGGCGTGCCGTGCCGGTGATCCCCATGGCGTCTGTTTCGCCTCCTGTGGCTCCCAGCATGCCTCAACCACCTATGGTGCCTCAGCCGCAACCGTACCAGATACCTGCCCCGCAGTTTCAACAACCTGCCGTGCCTTCCCCATTCGCAATGCCTCCACAACCTGTGATGCCACAGATGCAACCGATGGCAGTTCCCGTGCCCGTGGCGCCTCAGGTACAACCCCTCAAAACCGGCAAGAGCAAATTCCTTGTGCCACTCATCATTTTGGGGGGATTGTTCTTGATTGCGGTGGGATTGATTCTTTTCTTTGCTCTTAAACACTAGTCGAGAGTCGAGAGTCGAAAGTCGAAAGTGGGTAGCGCACCTGCATCTTTTGCAGGTCTGCGGCTTACGAAAATTCACGGCGGGAAAAGCCGCAGACTTCGAAAAGCACGAAGTCTGCGCTTCGACTCTCGACTCTCGACTATCTTGACTGCATATTCACTCGGCTTGAGGCAGGAGAATGATGAGTTCGAGCTGCGGGTTCGCAATCTCGCCGGGAACATAGGCCGCGAAGTTTCGAGCTCGCCCCACGGCATCCCAGGAAACCCCGGCCTGATTGAGGCTGAAATACTGATAGTTCATCTTAATGGGAATCGAGCCCGGAGGAGAAGGGACGTGCGTTAATTGTATGCCGGGAAGAGCCTGGCGAATGAGTGTTTCAATATGCGTGGCGGAACAAACCTTGACGAGTTGAGGCACCCTCTTGAGCAGGTCTGCCTCGCTCAAGTCCGCACTGATGGCCAGGTACATCCGCGTATTCACGAGGTATTTGTCGTTCGCAAGCGCCGTGGAATAAATTGAAGGCTGGGTGAGTTTCAACGGCAATGAAACGAAGTTGCTGGGCACAACCGTTTCGAGGAGTGTCCGCAGCTTCTCGTCGAGGTCGGAAAAGCAGGCGCCCAGGTTATCGTGGTCGTAAAGGGGGAGATCGCGAGGCTGTAACGTGGTCGAAAAGGTTGTGAGCGATGCCGCCAGGGCGAGCATCGTTGTGTACAAACCCTCCGGATGGCCTTTCTTGGATTCAAAAATGTGGCGCATGATGGGGAAATAGCTGTTTGCCGTATAAAGCAGCCAGAAGTTGGCAATGTCAGACGCCGTAAAATCCGCCAGGCTCTGGTTCTTCTGCCTGCGCGTTCCCGAAAGGGTGCTGCCCTTGGCGGCCAGGATCTCAACCAGCCGGCGCAAAATCGCCACCAGATACTCGCTCGCCGAGATATCGAGCAACGGTGGAATAAACAGCGGATCCAACTGGTAAGTGCCGGCCGCGGTCTTTTTCACACGAGCCATGCGCAAAGAGGTACTGCTCTGAAGGGGTTCTCCCTCGACAAGTAGCCGCAGGTTCTTCCTGGCAATTTGAACTGGTCTTTCCGCCAGCCCGGTGTTCTCGTCGCGCGTGAGAGCAATTTCGGCTTGGTAGCGAGCATCTCCATTTTTCTGCGCCACGGAAACATTGAGGCCGCGATCATGGTACTGAGGAACTGCGAGGAAGACCTCGAGGGTACTCTGATCGGGACCAAAGGACTGCTCAATCAGCCTTGCTCCCGGGGCGGCATCCGAGTCAGGAATCTCAAATGCCAAGCCATCGGGAAACAGCCCCACCGCGCGCGAAAGCGATACGGTGCCGGCGGAAAGAGCCTCACGGTCGATCTGCAACTCTGCAAAGCCCCAGGGGCAGAACTTCAAGGCACGCAACTTGAACTCCAAAACACTTTCGAAAAATCGGTCCTGGAGTTGCAGATGCTGGGGCGTGAGGAATGTCCCCTTGGCCCAGATCACCGGTTGGAGTCGCCTCATACAGTACCAAGCTAGCAAGAGTTTCCAATCAAAGTCAAACAGGAAATCGGCGGGGAGCCTGTTTCGCACGGCGCCGCTTTCGGAGCGAAATTGTCAACGGTCCCCCCTGGGGCGAGTCAGCCTTCAGCGCTCACAAAGGCTTGCAATTCCCAAGCTTTCGTATAGACTGTAATTGTTCAGGCTCCTCCATGAGTGAAAATTGAGGTTTTTGCGGTAGAGAGGGAACCGTAGGCGTGGCGTTCTACTCCCCCCAACCCACCTCCGAGAACACCCAAGACGAGGCAGGTGTCCGCCTTTGCGCTCGTGTCGCCCCGCTCAACGATACGGGCCAAAAGCGGATGAACAACGAAGACAGTCATCTGATCTTTCCGTTGGATGACAGTGTCGCCCCGCAAAACGGAGAGGAAAACGTCTTAGGATTTTCTCCACCGGGTTTGCTCCTGGCCGTAGCAGACGGAATGGGCGGCCACATTGCAGGCGAGGTGGCAAGCCGGATGTGCGTTGAGAGCCTGGCGAAGGAGATGGCGGCTCAATTCCTCGTGGCGGGCGCGACGGCGCCCGATTTGTCACTGGCGCTCCGGAAGGCGGTCGAGGCGGCTCACCAGGGCATTTACGCTTACTCACAGCAGCATGCAGAGAGCTCGACCATGGGCACTACGTTGACTGCGGCGTTCTTGAATGGGACTCGGGCCACCCTTGCGCAGGTCGGTGATTCTCGGGCTTATCTGTTTCGTGGTGGGAGCCTGATTCTCTTGACGCAGGACCAGACCGTCGGCAATTTGCTCCGCAACCGCGGCGAAGATTCCGACCGTGTAAGCAGCCAGATCAAAGAAATGCTAACGCAAGCCGTGGCCGCGCAGCCGGACATCGAAGTCATCATGAGCGCTGTCGACTTGGAGCCTGGCGATGTGCTTTTGTTGTGCAGTGATGGCCTCTATAAGGCTGTTTCGCCAGGCGAGATTGTGGATTGCCTCGAGCAGGCTGCGAGCGCGAGTCAAAAAGCCAGGAACCTAGTGATGAAAGCCAATGGAAATGGTGGCCCCGACAACATAACGGTCATCCTTGCTGAAATCCAAGTGGAAGCCCCGTTGCCACGCGCTGATGGCGCCCCAGGGAACTCCTAAAGAGCCTCGAAGGCCCTGGCAATTCCGGCGTGGCCGAAGGGCTTGTGGGTGCCACCTGGAAGTTCCACCTCGGTCTTTGTTGAGTGGAACAAAATGCGCGCGATCAGGCGGCCCTCGATGATCAGGTCAGCCGACGCTTCGATCACCGACTTCGAATCCCCCGGCGCTGCTTGCTTTCCCGTTTTATGAGTACTCAGCATTAACTTGCCGGCGGGAAGCCGGGCCACACCCGCCCAATGGAAGTCAGGTTTCTTTTCCATCTCCAACAAGCCGCCCCGCTCTTCGATTGCTTCTTGGATCAGTTGAATAGCTTCGTCCATACGCTCCTGGAGCTCACTGTCCGTCATGGGAACACCTCAACTCTTTAGTCGTTTCCGACTTTTCAACAGCCGGAAGATTAGTTTTCTGCAAACGGGCCGTGCCACGTCCTCCCCGAATAACCACTCCCGAGTCTCCTCCTCGCCGTTCGTCCCTTATAGAATCAAGCGACTGAAGTGACGAAATCAATAACAATTTTTCAACTTCTGTGCAAGACGTTGGACTCATAATGGCTGCCGGGGGAAATAGGGGTGATTTTGATGTCTCGAGTAATCGTACCAACGATGCTGATATTCGCCGTGCCAAGAAATCCTTCATCGAGCGTTTCGGTTTTCCTCGAGGGCTGGGGAAATGAGGGGAATGCAGTGGGGTCCGATCCCTTGTCGCAGGAGTTGGACCTCCGTTTCCGAAAGTGTAAACGCGCCCGTGCCGATGGTAGCAACGGAGCAGAATCTGTTCGGCGCGAAGGATGGCCGAGTTGTCGAGTTGTTTCAAGAGAACCATGCTTTCTTCCAGAAACTCTGTGATCTTCAGGCTGCGGTCTGCCATGTGGTCTCCGTTGCGTGTGAACGCGGCGGGGTGCGGCAATCGCCATTTCACTTCCCCCATGCGCATTTTACACCTGCGCGCCAAAGCCGCCATGCCGTACTGCCAAACCGATGTCTGCGCCACCTGCCGGTGGATCGGTGGGTTGGACCGCCTTGTGGTGCAGCCGGAACCAAAAGCGGTAAGGCTTCTGCTCACCACTGCCGAGCGAACTTCTGCTCACGTCTTCCCAGGATGTCGCCAACATAAACTGATTTCGCCGCTCTGAATTGGCCCAGCCCTGGAAAACATAACCGGACTGTTCTGTTTCGCTCAGGGGGGACAGGAGGCGCGGTGGACAGGAGAGCCAAGGTGGCGCTTTTTGAACGGCTTGGACGGACGCATTGGTGGGGCGGCGAACTCATGATAAAATCACACTTGAGGCATTTGCTTCACGATTAGAGATTTTGGCACCGTTGAAGGCCAATGGAAGAGTCTCCGTCCACTATTGACATTGTCATTTCGGATCCCTACCCCATATTTCGGGAGGGCTTGCG
>Ga0208692_1000716_pt1 | contig 22345 bp, 14 predicted proteins | sample June2015DPH_20_1_3_FD_184721 | JGI IMG/M metagenome (GOLD analysis project Ga0208692, IMG submission 184721) | Peatland microbial communities from SPRUCE experiment site at the Marcell Experimental Forest, Minnesota, USA - June2015DPH_20_100... | ecosystem: Environmental > Terrestrial > Soil >... | reverse complement strand
CATGCACGGCCACCGTCGGACAGATGCCCGTAAAGTGATGAACTTGTCCGGCATCGCTAAACTTTTCTTGGGTGGAGGTTGCCGCGCCAAGCTGGATGAATTTGCCAAAACGGGTTCCAGTGTTGGCAAATCCCCAGGACGGTGTTTCGATTCGGAAAGTGTCTAGACTCTTCCACAGAGTTTCTTGGCGTGCGTCTTTCGGCAAGCTTCACCTCCCTCGGGCTGGGGCCACATACTACTTGTTTGCGTCGAGCTTAGTCAAGGCGAGTTTGGAGGGCGGTGAACTCCAACCGCGGGGTGGGCGACGAAGCGCTCTGTGACCAATCAATCTGCGCCGCATGGGAAGATGCGTGATAGAATGGAGGCGTCAACATGAGCCTTCGGGGACGCATTCGGAGTCTTTTCCGCCTCTTTCTGTTGTTTACGGTCCTGGTGACTGTGGCGCTGGTCAGCGCCATCATGACCATCCGGCTCACCATCCGGGGCCACCAGGAGACCATGCCGAACATGGTCGGATTATCTTTCGACTATGCTCAACGCATGGCCACCGGATTAGGTCTTGAAATGAAAGTCGAAGATAAGCTCTTCAACACCCAATACCCTCCCCAGGCGATAGTGTCCCAGATGCCTCCCCCAGGAACCCGCATCAAGATCGGCCAGCATGTGCACGTCCTGGTGAGCCTGGGCCCCCCCCAGGTCGTCATCCCCAACTTTTTGGGGACCAGCATTCGCGCCGCAAGGATCACGGCTATTCAGCGCACCCTCACGCTGGGCGATATCGTGGGAGTTCATTGGCCCCAGTCTGAACCCGATCAAGTCGTGGCACAGGATCCGCCACCGGAAAGCGCCGAGGTAAGGAGCCCCGCCGTGGACATTCTGGTTTCTGTCGGGGAAGCGCCTGAAGCATACCTGTGCCCGAGATTCGTCGGCCAACCCATTGCGGAAGTCCGTCGCAGCCTCGAGAAGGCAGGCTTCATAGTGGCAGGTGTTACCTCCATTACCACCGAAAGCGGCCCTCGAGGCATCATCTTCACGCAATCGCCTGCCGCTGGAAGCAAGATCGGCTCGGACGCCGTGTTCAGCTTCCAAGTCTCGCAATAATGGAGCAAGGCGCATCGCGCGCCCTCGAATTTCAGGATGACATGTCACTGACAAGTGACACTGTGTCAGTTCTGCGGTATTGAAAAACTCCTCGTCCACGGCATGATAACTGCAACACTATGTCCGTAAGTGTTGGGAAAGCGTGTGCGGAGTTCCAAAGTGTCCCATGTAGCTCGCCTTCATGGGTGGAAATTCGCAGTTTGATGTTTCATCGCTAGCCGTGGTTGATGTGGGGTCAAAACATGGCTTGGGGCTGGAATCGTTGCGCGGAAAGGCCCTTCAAATGAGTCTGGGCAGGTTGATCATTCTCAGTTCGGTCATTCTACTCCTTGGAGGCAGTACATGCCTTCGGGCTTCAGACGATTGTCTTTCCTGCCACGGACCCTCCACCGGTTTGACGAACTCGCAAGGCAAGCCACTCACAGTCAAGGCGGAGGCGCTGGCGCATAGCGTCCACAAAGACGTTCGCTGCGTGGATTGCCATGCCGGGGCAGCCAAGTTCCCGCACACGGCAAAGAGCGCATCGGTCTCTTGCCTCGCCTGCCACGGAGAAGTCTCCGGGGAGTTGGTGGCCAGCGCTCACGCGGCGCTCGGAAAGCCGGATAATTCCAAAACCTGCGTGGCTTGCCATGGCAACGCCCACGAGATAGTGGATCCCGCCACTCGCGGCACGGCCTTCTGCGCCACCTGCCACGCAGATGAAGTCAAACAATTCGCGTCCAGCATTCATGGCCGCGCGCACGCTCGCCTGAACGGGGATGCTCCGACCTGCCAGAGCTGCCACGGGCTCGCGCACCAAGTGGTGGTCGCCAGCGCCCCAAACTCGCCGGTCAGCAAGCTGAACCTGCCTCGGACCTGCGGACAATGCCACTCGAACCCCGCGTTGGCAGCCAGATACATGTTCGCGGTGGCCAAGCCCGTGGAAGCCTACGAGTCGAGCGTGCATGGGCGCGCCATCCAGGCCGGCAAGATGAATGCCGCGGTGTGTAATGACTGCCACGGCGTCCACGACATCCTTCCGGCGGATGACCCGCGCTCGCCGATTTACAAATCCCGGGTTGCCTCGACGTGCGGGAAGTGTCACACGCAGGTTTTTGGTCAATACAAGGAAAGCATTCACGGCCGCGCCGTGGCGGCGGGCGTTGATTCTGCTCCCACCTGTACCGACTGCCACGGTGAGCATCGAATCCTGGCTCCGAACGACCCCAACTCTCCGGTTTATGTGTCCAACATTTCCCGCGTAACCTGCTCGCACTGCCACGCGGACCAGCGGTTGAATGCGCGCTTTGCCCTCCCCGCGGGCCGCGTGTCAAGCTATGAAAACAGCTACCATGGCTTGGCGGCGCAGGCCGGTTCCCAGACGGTTGCCAATTGCGCGTCCTGCCACGGGGTACACAACATTCTGCCCTCCGCCGACCCTCGTTCCACCATCGCCAAGGCCAATCTGCCCCAAACCTGCGGGAAGTGTCACCCGGACGCGGGCAAAGAGTTTGCGCTCGGGCCTGTCCACGTGCAGCCGGCCTCGGCGGCCGAGAGTCGCTGGCTTTACTACGTCCGGCTGTTCTATCTCTTTACCATTCCCACCGTCGTAGGGTTCATGCTGCTGCACAATCTTCTGGACTGGCTGCGAAAGGTGCGCCGCCACGTCGCCCGGTACCGCCTGCTCCATACACCTCTCCGCTTTACCCTGAGCGAGCGGGTTCAGCATGCGCTGCTGCTGATCAGCTTCATGACGTTAGTGATTACGGGCTTCATGTTGAAGTTCCCGGAGAGCTTCTGGGCGGCGCCGCTGGTGAGGTGGGAAAACGGCCTCCCCTTACGCGGCCTCGTGCATCGCATCGCGGGGGTAGTGTTGATCGGCGCAGGCTTCTATCACCTTCTCTATCTCGTCTTCACTACGGAGGGGCGGCGAAACCTGCGTGCCATTTTGCCCAAGGTCCGAGATATGCGCGAGGCGGTCCAGACCGTGGGCTATAACTTGGGGTACCGCCGGGAGGCTCCGCGTTACTTCAAATTCAATTACGCGGAGAAGCTCGAGTACTGGGCGCTGGTCTGGGGGACCGTGGTCATGGCGGTCACGGGCATTTTCCTTTGGGCGCACAACTTCGTGCTTGAATACCTCTCCAAGGTCTGGCTCGACATCGCCACGGCCGTCCACTACTACGAGGCCATCCTGGCCACTCTCGCCATTGTCATCTGGCACTTCTACGCCGTCATCTTTGATCCCGACGTTTACCCCCTGAAGTGGACCTTCGTGTGCGGCCGCGCGCCTGAACACGAGGTGAGAGAAGAAGAGGAAGAAGCCGCACCCCAAGCTGCTCCGGAGTCAAAGGCCGAACGCAAGAACCCGCCTTCGCCCGCAGCGCCGTAGGGCCAATCCCGCCAAGCGGGATTGGCCAGGGCAAGCCCCGGCGCTACGATCCCTCGCACGCCGCTGGCCTGAAGTAGCGCCGACCCCGCGCCTGCGGGGTCGGCATCTTTCCTTTTTTCCCCATGTTGAGCTAAGGAAAAGGAAAAGGTGCTTCCGAGTTAGCCCTCGCCCGGCCAGAACTTCGGATTGCCCCTGCGGAGTCGTCAATAAATGCTAGGCGACTACTCGTTACTGATGCCGGGCCGGTAGGAGTCCGGTCCGCTTTCAAAGCGCAGTCGTCCCATTTTCCGGGTAGGGCGTTTATCGGGCCGAATCCGCGGAAGTACCCACTCATCCTAGTTTCCGAGTGCGTTAGCCAGGATCAGCAGGCGAACGTGGGCACCACATCTACGGTTTGCCGACTCAGGCCAAATCCCCACCAGCGCCGGACCTTTCTGAGCGGCCACAACTTGCGGTTAGACGAGCGAATAAGTTTCATCGAACTTTTGCGTAAGGCCCTACGAGGACGAAGGCGCCCCAGTAGTAGGAACGATCTTGTCCATCCCAGCGTGCCTTGACCCTGTCTCTCATCTCGCGTTGCGCCTCACGCAACGCATCGTGTTTTTCTCTCCCGCTAAGCCACTTCTCGCAAAACAGACTCATCAGTTCTTGGGTTTCGTCGTCCGGTACCGACCACATGCTCATCAGCACAGACTGGTCCACCGGACCTCTTCCATTATAGATTTGAACGCAGCCGGAAGGTCGCTTTCCGTACGGATCAAAAGCCAAGACTTCCCGATATCAGTTATGGCTGGGCGCGTTTTTGGCCGCACACAGCGATCGCGGACAAGTACGCCAAGGTTCCTATCGCCCAGACTATCACCGTAAACGACAGGTGGACAGACATCTTCCACGTCACCGGCCAGGTTTATCCGGAAATCGAAGAGTACCATATGGACGCGCACTTTCTTTCCCCCCGGCTCATCTATCGCAACCTCGGAAATGGCAAGTTCAAGGACGGTTCAAAGGAAATGGGCCCAGGCGCAACGGCAGAATTTTCCAGCCGCGGTTGCGCCTTCGGCGACTACGATAACGATGGTGACATCGACGTGCTGGTCCTGAACATGAACGATTACCCGTCGCTTCTGCGGAACGACGGCGGCAATTGGATCACCATCAAATTGCTCGGCACCCAGTGTAATCGTACCGCCATCGGCGCGCGCGTAAAAGTGGTGACCGGAAAGCATGCGCAAATCGATGAGGTCCATGCCGGCACGAGCGTGATGTCGCAGAGCGACCTGCGCCTCCATTTTGGTTTGGGACTAGCTCCGCTGGTGGACCTGATCGAGGTCCACTGGCCCACCACCAGAAGGTGGAGAGATTTACGAACATCGCCGCCAATCAATTCTCACCATTAAGGAGGGCACAGGAATCATCAAACACGACAAGCCCAACCCCGCCGCGAAACCCTGACGCCTCATACTAGGCCATTTGGATATGGTCATCCGGCAAACCGATGCCCGCAATACGTGAAAGCCTTTTCGCAACCCCGGCGCACGAACAACGCCAGCGTCTCGCTCCAACAGAAAGTGTTCCTTAGCAGGCGGATTCCCTGGCGATGCCAGACAACGACCGTTTTCGGCTTCACGATGGCGAGCGCGGAGCGCCAACCTGACCAAAGGCGCAAAAGCCAGGTCCAAAACAATCGCTCCGCCGAGGTCAGGTGAGCACGCCCACGCTGCGACCCCTGCAGCAAGTTGATCTGTCGGTACGGTGCGAGGATCTCCAATTGCAAGCCGGCCCGAGTCCGGAAGGAGGCACAGAGGGAAGCACATACGGAAACAAGCGGCCTGAACATAGGAATGAGAGCTAACCAGCGGCGGCGAACGGCCATCCATGGATTTCAATGCGAACGGGGTTTTTGGTAGCCACAGGCCTTGGAACCAGGAACGGAAGGACGCTAACAGAAAGAAGATAAGGTTGCACATGGAATGCAAAGAGTTTATCAATGGGAGCCGATAACATCAAAGAACTCAATTAGAACGAGGTTTTCAATATGCACAGCATTCCGAGTCGATGAGAGCTGATGCTACTGCGTTGACTGTCCCGTTGCCTCGGCCGGCGGCCATCGCGAAACAGCCGTTTCGCGCCGCCGCTTCTGCAATCGTGGTGATCCCATCGCCGCGTTTAGCTAAGTGAATCTCGGGATTGATGTTGTGCTGTTTGAGAATTTCGATGAGACGGTCGCGCAGGCTGCCTTGGTTTTCCGCGCCGGTAGCATTGTTAAGTATGACGGTGAAGTGTCGAGCCTGCATCGTAAGATTTACGGGGTTTTGCTTGCGTTCGCCGGGCTTCGATTCCTCACCCCGCGCGGTTGTTAAGAACATGGTCCAGAATACCAATCGCTCCCACCCAAACAAGGGCGGCGCAATAGCCGCCTACGACATCGCTCGGGTAATGCACTCCCAGATAGATGCGCGAAAATCCGATAAGCCCGACAAGCAGTGCAGCGCATGTCCAGATAAACAATCGTGCCCTCGGCGTTGAAGCGTGCGCGGAAAGAATTCCTGCCAACGCCCCATAGAAACAAAGCGATGCGAAAGCGTGGCCGCTCGGAAAACTATACGAGCTTGGGGCCGTCCCGAAAAAGGGGACGGGACGACCACGGTGGAATGCATGCTTCAACACCAGATCAAGAGCGACCGCACCCGCCATGGTAATGCCCATCAAATCAGCCGCTCGAGGGCGATGGATGTATAACAATATTGCAATCGTGAGGAGACTCAGCGCCACCAGGAATGTTCCCGAACCGAGAAATGAAAAAACTTGCATCGCGCTGGTCATTGCCGGCGAAGCGAGTCGGTGGATTGCTGCCCGCACGACATCATCGAATGTCTGCGTCTCTGATTCGAGCATCTCTTCCGCCAGCCAGCCGAATAATAACAGGGCCGCGGCGGCAACGACGATGCTGCCGATGAGGAAAAAACCGAGTTCGACCTTTTTGGGCTCGGTCACAGGGAGTCCATAATACGCGGAATCGGGCACTACGACGAGGTCGTTTTTTCTTGCGCTCGCTTATTACCGGGGCAGAATGACTCGCGTAAACTCGCGTTCAAGGTTAGCCTGAGACGCAGTCTGGAAACAGGGTTGAGAGAAGGCCCGAGCCTCTGGCTGTCCAACGACAACGGGGAGCCACTCGCGGGGTTCAGTGTGGACAAGGGCGAACCGTACCGGGAATTTGTTCTCGAAGACACCGAGATTCCGTTCCTATACCGTTGGGAGCAACTATTCCCAGGCTGGTTATGACCACGCGTCGTTTGAGCATCAGTGCGCCTCCAGAGATGTCCCCATTTTACGGCGACTCTGACTACTTTCAACCCGGGTTTTCCCATCACGGCCATGACCGGGCGCGGACAAAGTCCTTGAAAACGAACTTGGCCGGAGTTATAAACGAGTGGAGGCCCGCGCCGGTCGTGGGCCAAAGTTATCTGGGAAACCCGGGATTATGTCGGTTCACGCTCAAAACCACGTTAGTCCGCATCAGCTTCCCGGCCACCTGATCCGCGTGCTGCGCCGCCACGCCGACGAACGCCCGCGGCAACCGGCCTTCGTCCATCTGCTCGACGGCCAGGGCGAACACGCCAGTCTGACCTACGCCCAGCTCGATCGGCGAGCCCGAGCCATCGCGGCTCGCTTGCAGGACATGGGCTTTGCCGGCCAGTGCGTGCTGCTGGTCTATCCGCCCGGCCTCGACTTCATCACGGCTTTCTTCGGCTGCCTGTACGCCGGTTGCGTAGCGGTGCCGACCTACCCGCCGCATCGCCACCGCATACTCGAGCGCTTCCAGGCCGTCGCCGCCGATGCCGGGGCCCGCATCGCCCTGAGCAACACCTCGGGCGCGGCTCAGTTCCAGGCCAGAATGGAAGCGGAAAAAAGCGGTCAAGCGGCCACTTCCTCCCAGCTCTCGTGGCTCGCCACCGACGAGATTCCCGACGCCTTGGCCAAGCGCTGGCAAGAACCAGCCATCGCCCCCGACACGCTTGCCATGCTCCAGTACACCTCCGGCTCGACCAGCCGGCCCAAGGGCGTCATGCTCAGTCACGCGAACCTCATGGCCAACATCCACACCATCCATCAGGCTTTCGGCATACAGCACGAGGACAGCAGCGTGTTCTGGCTGCCCATGTACCATGACATGGGGCTGGTGGGTGGCGTTCTGGTCCCGGTGTTCGCCGGTGTGACAAACGTCTCCATCTCGCCGGCCACGTTCCTCCGGAGCCCCATCACCTGGCTGGCCGCCATCAGCAAGTACCGGGCCACCATCTCCGGCGGGCCCAACTTCGCCTACGATCTTTGTATTCACAAGATCACCGAGGAGCAGCGTGCCACCCTCGACCTTTCCTCCTGGGCATTGGCCTTCGTCGGCGGCGAACCCATTGAGCCCGGAACGCTCGAACGCTTTGCCGCCGCGTTCGCCCCCTGCGGCTTCAAACCCGGAGCCCTTTATTGCTGCTACGGTTTGGCGGAGGCGACGCTCATGGTCAGCGGCCCGACGCGCGACAGCGGCGCGACCGTCGGGACCTTCCACGACCCGGCGCTGGCCGAGAACCGCGTCGAGCCCGTGCCCAGCGATGCGCCGCAGGCTCATCGCCTGGTGGCCTGCGGATCGCCCGTCGGCGGTCTGCGCGTAGTGATCGTCGACCGGCACAGCCGCGCAGAGGCCGCCCCCGACCGCGTGGGCGAAATCTGGGTTGCCGGCGCGTCGGTCGGTCAGGGCTACTGGCACAAGCCCGGCCAGACTCGCCGTTCCTTCGACGCCCGCCTGAGCGACTCGGGCGGAGGCCCGTTCCTGCGGACCGGCGACCTGGGCTTCATGCGCGAGGGCCAACTCTACGTCACCGGCCGGCTGGATGACCTGATCATCGTCCGCGGCCTGAACCGCTATCCGCAGGATATCGAGGCCACCGCCCGCGGTAGCCACCCGCTGCTGGTAGCCGGCTACGGGGCAGCTTTCGTCGCGGACAATCACGGCCGCCAGCGCCTGGTTCTGGTGCAGGAGGTCGCGCGCAAAGGAGAGGTCGATTTCGCGCACGTGCTGGATGCGGTTCGCAGGGCGGTGCTCGATGAACATGGCCTGGCCCTGGACGCGGTCGTGCTGGTGCGCAGCGGTACGATTCCCAGGACCTCCAGCGGCAAGATCCAGCGCCATGCCTGTCACGCGGCCTTCCTGGCCGGCGAACTCAAAGCCCTCGCCGAATACTGCGACTTGCCGGTCGACAATGCCGGCCCGAGCGCCGCCATCCGCCCTGGCGCCGAAAACGCGGGGTCTTCCACGGCGCATCCCGCCCCGCACTTTTGGCAAGCCGCTCTGGCCGCCATCCGCCAGCACGCCCGCGCCTTGACCGGCGCAGCTTTGCCCGACCTGACACCGGACACACCCCTTGCCGCCCTGGGCCTGGATTCGCTGCAGAGCCTGGACCTCGTGGCCAGGCTGGAGAAAACCTTCGCCATCTGCCTGCCCGACACGGTGTTCAGCCAGGCCCGGACGCTAGAGGATCTGGTCCAGGCCGTTCAGAAGCACCTGATCGATGCCCCCAGGCCCGATGTTCCCGCCGGCCAGATCCCGCCCGAATATTACGATTTGGCTCGCTTCCCCGAGTACGGCGAGTTGAAGCGTCAGCAACACCTGCTGCTGGCGGCCGGCGACAACCCGTATTTCCGCGTCGACCAGGGCGGAGCCGGAAGCGCACCATGCATCGAGGGGCGACTGCTCGTCAACTTCAGCGTCTATGATTACGTCGGCCTGGCCCACGATCCGGAGGTCGCCGCCGCCGCCAAGGCCGCGATCGACCGCTATGGCACCAGCGCCGGCGCCAGTCGCTTGGTCTCCGGCGAGAAGCAGGTGCATCGTGATCTCGAGCAGGCCCTGGCCGCCTTCCTGGCCACCCCGGGCGCGATCGTCTTCGTCTCCGGCCATGCCACCAACGTCACCACCATCGGCCACCTGGTCGGACCGGACGATCTGATCCTCCACGACATTCTGGCCCACAACTCGATCGTCCAGGGTGCGATCCTTGCCGGCGCTACGCGTCGCGCCTTCGCCCATAACGACTGGCAGGCGCTCGACACCCTGTTGTCCGAAGTGCGCCACCGCTATCGCCGCGTGCTGGTCGCCATCGAGGGCGTGTACAGCATGGATGGCGACTTCCCCGAACTGCCACGCTTCCTGGAACTCAGGAAGAAACACAAGACGCTGCTGCTGGTCGATGAAGCGCACTCGCTGGGCACCATGGGGGCGACCGGCCGGGGCATCGGCGAGCACTGGGGCGTGGCCCGCTCCGACGTCGACCTATGGATGGGCACGCTCTCCAAGTCGCTGGCCAGTTGCGGCGGGTACATCGCCGGCTCGACCGAGCTCGTCGAGTACCTCAAGTACACCGCCCCCGGGTTCGTCTACAGCGTGGGCCTCTCCCCGCCCAACGCCGCTGCGGCCCTGGCCGCCCTGACGGTCCTCCAGCGCGAGCCGCGGCGCGTGGCCCGGCTGCGCGAGCTGGCGGCGCTGTTCTTGAAGCTGGCCCGCCAGCGCGGCCTCAACACCGGCTCGGCCGCCGGTACGCCCGTGATTCCTGTGATCGTCGGCAGCTCGGTCAAGAGCCTGCGCCTGGCGAGCGCCCTGTTTGAGCGCGGCATTAACGTCCAACCGATTCTGCACCCTGCCGTGCCCGACCACTCCGCCCGCCTCCGCTTCTTCATCACCACCAATCACAGCCAGGAACAGATCCGCGCTACGGTCCACGCCACGGCCGACGAACTGGCCAAGCTATAGCGCCGCCCTGCGCGGGTTTGAGGTGAGCCGCGAAACCTGGGAAGGAGGCCTCATGCAAAAAACGCTGTGGTGGTTCGCCATTCTCGCCCTGCTGGCCGCGCTGGGCTGTGCCCAGCCAGAAACTCTGCCGCTGTTCACCATCGCGCAGAGCAGTGCCGCGCCCAGCCCAGCCCAGCCGGAAAATCAGCCCCCGGCCGGCACCGAGCAGAGCAAGCCCACCCCGGGCGTCGAGCAAAGTCAGCCCGCATCGGCCCCTGCCCAGGCTGGAACTCAGCCGCTCTTCATCATCGAGCGCAACAAGAACGCCAACGTCGTGCATTACGATGCCCAGCTCACCGCCGACGGCAAACTGGATCGCAAGAAACCGGTGATCGCCTACTGGGTCATGCTCGCCCAGGACGGCCACCGGGAGAATCTCAATTGGATCGAGAAGAAGATGGCCTATGGCATCAACATTAAACCGTACCCGTCGGTGAACGGATACCAAATGACTATCGTGGCCGCCCCCCAGCGGTCGATCACCGTAAAGAAGGTGGGCAGCGCCGTCCGTGCCGAGATCGTCATCGACGGCCGGCCGGCCATTCTCGAGAAGATGTACATCGATGCCTCCGGGCACACCGTCCACTATCTCGAGCTCTACGGAAAAGACGTGCAGACGGGGGGGAAGCGCTTCGAAAAGATCATACCGAAGTAGCCGCCTCCCTTTCGTGCCGCGAAACAGAGAAGATTCATGACCCCGACCCGGAGCACTCAAGAAACGGCCTGGCTTGGCGCAAGGCTGAAGGCCCATTGGCGCTTCAAACTGATGGCCGGGGCGATCAATGTCATCGCCTTCTTTATCGGTTACTTCCTGCTGCTCGGCTTCCACGTCTTCCCCGTGCGGGAAATGCCGACCACCGCCCTGGACCGGCTGATCGCTTTCCAGCCCGGCGCTTTGCCGCTGTACCTGTCGCTCTACCTATATATTCCCCTTGCTCCCTGGCTGCTGGAAAACAAGCGGGATCTGAACGCCTGCTGCCTGGCCGTGAGCGGACTTTGCCTGGTGGGACTCGGCATCTTTCTCTTCTGGCCAACAGCCATTCCTCGACCGGACAGCGCCGCCTACCGGCCCCTCATCGCCATCGACGGGCCGGGCAACGCCTGCCCCTCACTTCACGCGGCCTTCGCCGTCTTCTCGGCCATTTGCATTGATCGCCTGGCCCGGAGCCTCGGCGATCGCGGTCTGGCTCGCAGCCTGAGCTGGCTCTGGTGCCTCGGCATCCTGTATGCCACGTTGGCCACCAAGCAGCACGTCGCGGTTGACTTGGTTGCCGGTATCGCGCTGGGCGCGGCCTGGGCCGGGCTTTATCTGCGATTCTTCCCCTCTGTCGGGAATCTCCAGGCCTGACCGACACGGGCGCACGGGCCATCGGCCAGACGCAGGATCCAAACTGCCGCGCAGGCTCAGAGCCATCCGGCCCGGCGATACCATTGGGCCGTTTCGCCCAGGCGTTCGGCCAACGTGGCCGCGGGGGAGCAACCCAACTGCATACGGGCCTTGGCGGATGAGCACGTCCACGACCCGGCCAGGGCTTCGGCCATCTTGTCGCTATTCACCCAACCGGGACGTTGCCGCACGCGCCCCAGCGCGTCGCCGCAAAGCCCGACCAGTCGCGCGAGCGGTCCCGGCATGTGCACTACCATGGCCCGCTTCTTTCCCAATGCCTTAGCCATGGCCTGCCCCAGTTCGGCATACGTCGGATCGTGTTCCGCCGCCACGAAGTAGACACCCTGGCCCGGCGCTCTGTCGGGGTGCAGACGCTCGCCTTTCTCGGCTGCCAGGAGCAGGAGTGAGACCAAGTCGGCCACGTGGATCAGCGAAACGCGTCGTTCCTCCCAGCAGGGCACGACATGCAGCCCCGAGTGGGCGATCGGCCGGAACATTTCCAGCACGCCCCTATCGCCGGGACCAAAGACGATCGGCGGACGCACCACGCTGATCGACAGCCTGGTGGCATACCTGGCCGCCGCCAACTCGCCCGCTAGCTTGCTGCGACCGTAGGCGGAAACAGGCGCGGGCGAATCGCCTTCCACGCGAGGTTGGTCGCCGGCGCAAGGCCCCGCCGCGGCCAGCGAGGAAACCACGACCAACACCGGCCGCTGGGCGCGGTCCGCACAGGCAGCCGCGACGGATTCGACGCCGCCGGCGTTCACGCGTAGAAAATCTTCTGTCCGCAGGGCCTTCACCAGGCCCGCCAAGTGGAACACCACGCCTGCCTGCGACTCCGCCAGCGCGCGTTCAATGCCAGCGCGATCGGTCGCATCGCCCACGATGAGTTGGGCGCCTGATGATCGTAGTTCGTCGATGCGCGACGTGGCCCGCACCAGGCACGACACCCGGTCGCCACGCTCGATCAGCCGGCGCACCAGGTGCTGTCCGATAAAGCCGCTGGCCCCGGTGACCAGCACGGATTCTGCATCCCTGGTTTTCATCGTCGTACCTCTGCCGGGCGGCAACAATCACCAACCATGACTCTTGTCGGGATTATACGCGGTTCTCCATTTAAGACCAATACTTGCGGCTGGGCGGCGCCGGCCCAACGATTGAAAAGGCTTCTGCAAAATTGGTCGGGACAGGCGGTTTTCATCGCCCAAATTTGGCTTGCGGTACTACGCGAACGAGAGATAATGAAGTAGAATTCCTCCATGATGATCGTGCGGTGACAGTCATATGGAAAATCCCGTCTCAGACGGAACGCTCACGGCCGGCATCGAGATCGTTGTTGTTGAAGGAGGTTCGGAACTAAAAGACTTCATCAACCTCCCCTGGAATCTCTATGCCGAGTACCCCAGATGGGTTCCTCCCCTTAAGAAGGAGGTTCGCCGGCTGCTGGATCCCCGCCGGCACCCTTTCTGGTCGTCTGCCGAGCGCCGGCTCTTTCTGGCCCTGCGCGGTTCGCAGGTGGTGGGCAGGATCGCGGGCATAATTGATCGTCGCTATAATGAGTTCCACGGCGAACGGATGGGCATTTGGGGATTCTTCGAATGCGCTGACGATCCAGCGGCGGCCAAAGCCCTCTTTTCCGCCGTGGAGACGTGGGCTCGCCTGAAGGGCATGGCCTTCCTCAGGGGGCCGCTCAACCCGTCCACCAATTACGAGCTCGGGTTGCTCGTCGAGGGCTTCGATTATCTGCCGGCGTTGATGATGCCTTACAACCCGCCGTACTACTCCAGCTTGGTCGAATCGTGCGGTTTCGCCAAAGAGAAGGACTTGCTCGCCTTCCTGATCGATGGCGATTACCGGCTTCCCGAGTGGATGGATAGTCTGGCTGGGCGGATAGCTCGAAAAAAAGGCATCCGCATCCGGCCCTTTCGTCCCAAGGATGAGGACGCCGAGTTTGCCCTGATCAAGGAGATCTACAATGACTCCTGGTCCGCTAACTGGGGTTTCGTCCCCCTGAGCGATGAGGAGATTCGGGACATTCAGAAGAGCGTGATGACCTTCGCGGATCCCGACCTGGCTTTCTTCATCTATTACGAGGACGAACCAGCGGCGGTCTGTGTAATCTTCCCCGACATCAACCCATTGCTCAAGCGTCTCAACGGGCGGATCGGCCTGCTGGGTTTGCTGAAGGCGCTCCTCTATCGCCGGGAGATCACCGGATTGCGTTGTTTGTTGTTCGGGATCAAGGACAAGTACCGGCAATTGGGAATCCCCATGTTGGCCTTCCACCACATCTTTGAGGTTGTGCGGCAAAAGGACAAATACCGTTCTCTGGAGCTGGGCTGGACCCTGGAGGACAATGCGGCCGTCAACACCTTGGCCGTGGAAGCGGGCGCAAGACCATATAAGAGATATCGCATATTCAGAAAGTCTTTGTAATTCCGCGTCACGTAAGCGTCTGGCATTGCATTGGAGGTCTGGGCATGTTGGCTGAGGAGCAAGTTCCCATCATTGCTTTTGTCTGGAGACCTGGCGAGATAAGTGCGCCGGTGTCCGAAATGGCGCAACGCACGGGCAGCCGGGCCATCTTCGATTTTTCCACGATGGGGGCGGAAGCACTGCATTCGTTCTTACGAACGGCCGACCCTGCTGGCCATGTCAGCGACATCAGGATTTCCACCTCCGCCCTGATGAATCCATCCGTCGGCCAGCTCCTGAAGGAAACAGGCGCCCGGAATCTCTGGGTAGAATGCCAGTCCCAGTTCTTCGCGGGGGATCCTTCGGCCTTTCAACGGCGACTGCGGACCTTGTCGGAAGACTACCGCTGCTTTCCCATTGTCGGGGACGTGCCTCTCCTGGCCGCGATGGTCAAGGATGGTTCGGGCATCGGGTGCATCGTCCTAAAGGGCTGCGAGGCCGCAGGATTCGTAAGCGGGGAGACGACCTTGGTCCTCTATTCGGTGGCCAAGGAAATGTTGCACGCCTATGCGAAGTCTCTGGACGTCCTCATCTGGGGCGGCGTCTCCACCCCCGAGGCGGCCGCGGCCTTCCTGTCCACCGGAGCCGCCGGCATCGTCTTCGAGAGCGTCCACTGGCTGACTGATCTGGTGGTCATGGATGATCGCCAACGCCAGCAACTCGCCAGACTCCGCATGGATTCCACTGCTCTGGTGGGCTTGGACCTGCAGGTTCCGTGTCGCCTTTTCAACAAGGGGAACTCGCTGGCCTTCAAGAAGATCCAGGCGTTCGAGGACTCGCTGTGCGCCTCCGAGATCACGGACGAAAGCCGTCGTGCCTTCGTCGGCCAAGTGCAGGCCAGCGCCCTCCACCCCCTGGACAGCCATTTCACCCAAAGCGAGGTCATCCCTCTGGGCGTGGAGGCGGCCTTTGCCGCGTCGTTTGCCGAGCGTTTTGGCACCGGAACCGAGAAGGCTGTGAAAGCCTTCATGGGGGAGATGCTGAACTTGTGCGGCACAGCCGAGGCGAAGAAGTATTGCTTCCTGAACAGCGCCGTAGCCCGGGAGATGGGCATCAAGTACCCCTTTATCCAGGGCGCCATGTCCTCGATCACCGATATCCCGGAGTTTGCCTCCGAGATTGCTGATGCCGGCGGACTGCCCACCATTGCCCTCGGCCTGATGGATGCCCAGGCCCGTGACCGCAGGCTGGGACGCTTACCAGAGATCATGGGCGGACGCCCGTATGCGGTGAATGTCGTCTCCCTGGCCGAGAACCTGTTCCGGGAAACGCATCTGGACTGGATAAAGCAACACCGACCCCCTTTTGTCTGGATCGCCGGAGGAGATCTCTCCCCCATAAGAGAATTGCTGCAATGCGGCATTGGCGTCGTGTATATCGCCCCTGATGAGGCCCTGTTGAAGCTCGCCCTGGAAGCGGGTGTCCGCTACGTGGTCTGCGAGGGCTACGAGGCCGGCGGCCACGTGGGGCAACATAGCACGCTCACCCTGGCGCAAATGGTGCTGGACCTCAAACGTCGCCAGCCATCCCTGTTCCAGGACTGTCGGGTGATCCTGGCCGGGGGCATCTTCAATCGGGAAACCGCCTTCATGGCCGGCCTGCTCGGCGCCGACGCCATCCAGATGGGCACGGCCTATCTGGCCACTCAGGAGATCGTTGAAACGGGCGCCCTGGCGGCCCTCTATCAGCGGATGATCGTGGAATCGCCGCCGGGGGGAACGGTCGTTTCGGGCCAAAGCACCGGACTTCGCGTGCGCTCCTTGAGAACCCCGAGAGTGACCGCCATCTTAGCTCTGGAAAGGGAGTTTGCCGCGGGCCACCAGGACGAGCAGTCTTTCCGCGAGAAAATGGAGGAGATGACCGCCGGCAGCCTCTTCGCCGCGGCCCGAGGCGTGGACCGCCGAAGCGGGCGGCCGCTGGATGAGCAGGCGTGTCTGGAACGCGGGCAATTCATGAGCGGATCCTGCGCCGGACTGATCAATAAAGTCCAGAAGCTGGAGTCCTTTCATCGCGAGTTGGCCGAAGGCCCGCTCTTGCTCCATCAGCCCTTTGCGACGTCGACCGCAAAAACCGCGGCACCTTCACCCGACGCGCCGCTACCCGCGGAAACCCCAACCCCCGGGGTTGGCCGGAGACCAAAGGGCGTCGCCCGCCTGAGAGACGATCGCGACCGGGTGGCCATCACCGGGATGAGCGTCCTCAATGCCCTCGGCAAGAGTCCGGAAGAGGTCTGGGAGGCAAGCTTGGCCATGAAGAGCGGCGTTACCTTGGTGCCGTCTTCCAGGTGGAATCACGACCGCTTTTATGATCCGCGGCCGCGCGTCACGGACAAGACCTACTGCCAGGTGGGCGCCTTCGTGGACTTTCATGTCTCACGCAATGAACTAGAGATCCCCCCCCAGGATTTCCGGACCATGACCTCGGCCACCAGGATCACCATGTGGCTGGCGCAAAGGGCCATCCGGGCCTCCGGCATCCTGGAGTCGGGTATCCCGCGCGAGCGCATCGCGGTCCTCATCTCCCAGAACTCCGGAGAGGCGGCGGGCACCCTCACCGATATGATTATCAGGGAGTACGTGCATGAAATCCTTTCCGCCATCAAGCGGGCCATTCCCCTCACCCCGGATCAGGAGAGCGCTATCGAACGGGAGGTGAAGTCCGGTCGCATAGCCCCGGACGACACCACGCTTCTGGGCCGACTCAACTGCACCGCCCCCGGCTTCATCTGCAACCGCTATGGCTTCATGGGGCCCAGCTATTCGGTCTCCGCCGCCTGCGCCACCTCCCTGGTCGCGCTTTACAGCGCCCTGCAGATGATCCGCAACGGCATCATCGACGCCGCCATCGTCGGCGGGGGCGAGGATAACCTCACGCATCTGCATTTCCTGGAATTCTCCGCCCTGGGCGCTCTTTACGGGTTGTCGGGACGGCCGCGGCCGCCTCACGAAGCCTCCTGCCCCTTCGATGCCGAAAGAGACGGGATGGTCCTCGGCGAAGGCGGGGGCATGATCGTCATCGAGCGCGAGAGCTTGGCCCGCGACAGAGGGGCCCCGGTCCATGCGGTCATCACCGGCATGGGCGCAAGCAACGACCATCTGGGCATGGTCGAGCCCTCCAGTGTCACCCAGGAAATCGCCATGCGCGCCTCGTTCCGCGGCTTGCCCTATGGGCCAGAGGCCGTGGACCTGGTGGAATGCCATGGCACCAGTACGCGACAAGGAGACGCGGAGGAGGTGCGGACCCTGAGGGCGGTCTACGATCACTCCAAGACCACGGTGATCACTTCATTGAAGTCCCAAATCGGACACACCCTGGGCTCCTCGGGCCTTAACGACCTCATTCGCGGAGTCATGGCTATGAAGGCCGGGGTTTTCCCCCCGACCCTCAACTATCGCCATCCAGACCCCGAAATCGACTTGGAAGGATCGGGCTTCCGTGTCGCCTCAGAGCCGTTTGATTGGCAGCGCCGGGCCGGCCTGCCAAGAAGGCTTCAGGTCAACGCCTTCGGGTTTGGAGGTTCCAACTACGTGGTCCAGGTGGAGCAGGCCCTGGATGGTGAGGACACGATCCTGGTCTCCACGGGCCGAGAGGCACGTCTCGCCGCGGAGACAGCCGATGGCTTTGCAGCGCTCCAGGGCGTCTCTTTCTTCCGGACCGAGATGGCCGGCCGCATCTTCCGGATGGCCGTTGTCGCACCATCTGCCGAAGAGGCTCTCACGGTCATCGAGCGCTCCGCCTCCCTGGCCGAAGCAGCGGTCGCCTCATCCAAGGCAGCGCGTTCCCTGGCGCTGCGGGGCCTCTTCCTCAGCCCCGAGGATCCGCCCGTGCCGCCGCTTGCTCTGGTCTTTCCCGGACAGGGGGCCCACTATGCCGGCATGGGCCAGGCGCTCTACGAGTCCTTTCCCATCATCAAAGAGTGGATGGATCGGGCTGCGGCTGCAGCGGACTTCGACCTCCTTCACCTACTGTTCCACGATCGAGAGGAGAACCTTCAAAAGACCCGGTGGCAACAACCTGCCCTGTTCACCGTGGAATACGCCATGGCTCGATACCTCATCTCTCTTGGTATCCACCCTGTGGCTATGGCCGGCCACAGTTTGGGCGAGCTGACCGCCTTGTGCCTGGCTGGCGTCTATTCCCCGGAGGACGGGTTTGGAATTGTGAATAAGAGGGCCCTCTGCATGGACAAGGCCGCCGCCGGACACCTGGACCCCGGCACCATGGCGGCCACGGACGCCCCCATGGATCTGCTGCGGAAGATGCTCCATGGCCGGAAGGATGTCCATATTGGCAACATCAATGCCCCGAACCAGGTGGTGCTCAGCGGCCACACCGAGGCCATCAAAAATCTCGGCCAAGACCTGAAGCACTTGAGCTACCGGTTCACCCTCTTGCGGGTCAGCATGGCCTTCCACTCTCCTATCATGAGGGTTATCCATGATGAGCTCGAGGCGTACGTTGCCTCCATCCCATTTCATTCCCCGCAGGTCCCTGTCATCTCCAACACAACCATGGCACCGTATCCATCAGATCCCGGTGAGATCAGGCGCATTCTGATGGCTCACCTGGAATCTACCGTCCATTGGATGAATAACGTCCAGACCCTTTGGAATGGCTACGGGGTCCGGCTCTTCGTGGAGGTGGGCCCCGGCGACATATTGAGCAATCTCATCGCCGACACGCTCCATGAACCGCTATGCCTCCAGACCTGCCTGCCCACCGCGGAAAGCCACACGTACCAGACCGCCCTGGCGCAGCTCTTCGTCCACGGGCATCTACAGGTTCGGGGAGAACCGCGGTTCGTCTCCCTCCCGGCATTCAGGAAGGCTCCCGAGTCTCACCGCCACGCCCCAGCCGGAGAACGGTCCCCCCGCCCCCTCGATCGCCCCCCGGCCGCCCCGGCCCTTGCCGAAGAGCCTGAGCGTCAGGACCACCTGGAGGCGATTATTCGTATCATCATGGATGCCACCGGATTCAACCGGGACGAAATCCAACTCGATATGGATCTCAGAAGGGACCTCTCCATCCGCTCCAGCCGTCTGCCGGTCATCATGGATGCCGCGGAACGCCACTTCGGGATCACCATTGAATTGGAGGACTTTATCCATGTCCGCACTGTAAGGGACATCGGCCAGCGGATCTCCGCAATCGTCGCCCGGCAGGAAGGCGTCGGCGAGCGGCCCGCCGCCAAGGCGGCTGACCCCGGCGCGGCGCCGGCCGGAATCCCGGAGCCGTCAGCGGATGAGGCGCGTCTGAAGCGGCTCGTTTTCAACCTCGCCCCTGTGGAGCCGACAGCTTCCATGCCCTTGGAATTGAGCCCCGGCGAGGGCGTCCTCCTCCTCTCGCCCGACCAGGATGACGCACTGGCCAAGAGTGCGGGCGACCTGCTCCGCCAGGATTATGGTATTGACACATTTCCCCTGCCATTCATGCCAGAGCACTTGGGGCCGGGCGAAGAGGGCCACGACATTCTGACCGCCGCGGGAGTCACCACGATCTCAGAGAGAATCTCGGGCCTCGCCTCCCTCGCGGGGCTGGTCATCACCTTGCCTCAAGACGGGTTGGAACGGTTGGCCGGCATGGCGGATGTTTCGCGGCTGCTCACTGGGCTCTTTCAACTCCTGAAATCCTTTCTCCAATCACCAACCAGGAAATTCGTCGTCCTGATTCATGCACGCGAGGATACCGACACTCTTGGTCGGCTGCTGACGGAGGGGCTGCTCGGACTGTTCCTGAGCGCCGCCCAGGAACACCCCGCGGTCCAGTTTCGCACGCTGGAAATCGACCAAGACGCCGACCTGCCCCTGGCCCTGCGCGCCGCTCTGGACAAGGGCTGCGCCGCGGTGGAGCTCATTCATCGCGAAGGCAAGTTCTTCACCTCGCAGGGACACCTGGCCCCCTCGGTCTTCGGCGATCCGCCAAGTCTGAAGTTGAACCCCGGAGACGTTGTAGTCATGTCTGGAGGCGCCACGGGGATCAGCGCCCACCTGGCCCGCAGTTTGGTGCCCTTCGCGCCTCGCCTGGTCTTTCTTGGCAGGACCCAAGTAGATCCATGCACCCATCCCCTGGAGCCGCACTCCGAACCTTCGTCTTCTGCATCTGCTCCTGACAAATCCCGAACCCGCGAGATCGCCCAGACCCTGGCGGATTTGCATGCCTCAGGGATCGAAGCCACGTACTTGGCCTGTGATGTAACCGACCCCGAGGCCGTTCGTGTTGCCCTGGGCGAGGTGGCCGGCCGCTATGGCCGGATCGACGGCATCATTCACGGCGCCGGCGTCCTCCGCGACGCTTTCCTCGACCAAATGACCCCCGAGGATTTTTCTCTGGTAACGGACGTTAAATTCCTGGGAGCTTGGAATCTATTCTCGGTGGCAGAGGGGGCGGGCTTGAGGTTCTTCGTGGGCCTCTCCTCGGTGGCGGCCATCCAGGGAAATCCCGGCCAGACCAACTACGCTGCCGCCAACCGCATGATGTCGGCGCTCCTCCGATACCTCCGCCGCAAGAACGGCGCCATCCGCTTCAAGGCGTTGATGCTGCCCCCGGTCGAGGGGACGGGCATGGCCGAGGACCCGGAGGTCCGGGACTTGCTCAGACGCAGAGGCGTGGCCTACGTCCATGTCCATGAACTTGCCGGCCTGTTCTGCCGGGAACTCTTCGTCGCCCCGGCCGACGACGATTGGGTCATGTTCATCAGGACCCTGCCCGCCGTGAAAACGGCACCAATCGGTGATATCAGCCATCCCGCGCTCAGCGGACAACTGGATGGCGGCCCTATGGCCTTCAGCCCTCGGGACTTCCCCATGATCGATGGCCTCTCTTGCCTGGACCTCCGCAGGGAACACTTGGAGGCCTCCAGATCCTTCTCCAGGCAGAACGATCTGTGGATCGCGGATCACCGGCCACTCAAGTCCCTCGCCCATCCTCTGGTCTCCGCCTCCATGATGCTCGAGACCTTCATGGAATCCGCCCGCATCCTCTATCCCCACCTCCAGGTGCGGGGGGTGCGCCAGGTGCGTTTCATGGACATGATCTCCTGTCCTCCTGAGGTTCCCCGGTCTTCCAGAATCTCCTGCCAACGAGCCGCCGCCGACCCTCGGGAGGTAGTATGCGAGGCCTCCCTATCCGTAAAAGAGATCTCCCCCACGGGCCGGCTGGCCGACCGCTTCATCCCGCACTGCACGGGCCAAGTGCTCCTCGGTGGCGGGCGTGGAGAACTCGCCGAATGGTTCCAGGATTTTCCTGTCCGTCCGGATGAACTGTGGACTCAGCCCGTGAATCATGAGAAAGTGCTCAAATGGTACGAAGACCGCACCGGACTCGAGGGCAGGTATCGTGTGCTGGAGGTCATTGACGGTGCCGGTCCGGGGCTGATACGGGGCCGAACCATTTACCGGGAGACCTGTGATTTCGCGCATCTGCACGCCTCTCGCTACCAATACTCTCCCTACCTGTTCGAGGCGCTTATGCAGTTGGCCGGCTTCCACATGCTGGCCATAGACCCACAGGATCGCCGCTTGGTGCTGCCCACAGAGATCGGCGAGATGCAGTTTTTGCGCCAATGCCGGCCGGGCGAAGAGATAACCCTGGAGGCCCGCCTGCGGGTCCAGGACGAGGAATCTCTCGCCTGGGACGCCAGGGGAATTGACGATCAAGGCCGCACTATAATGCAGGTTCGTACGATGCGCATGCACTGGGTTTCGGCATGACGCGGTTCGAACAGATGGGGGCAGCCGTGGCACAGGATCGCCAGGAAGTAATCGTTCAGGCCGTGTGTCTCGTTCCTTGCGGGGGCGTCGTCTTCTATGCCTCCGTGCCAGGGAACTCCGCAACCTCCACCGGGTGCGCGGCCAGTCGGACGGAAAACCGCCGCCAGCTCGTCACCATCCTCTGGGAATACCTGCGGGCGAAGGAAAGTCCCCTTTGGAAACGCTCCCCTTTCTCCAACAGAGCGGCACTCCCGATTCAGATAGTCCACGATACGCTGGGCCGGCCCCATCTCCTGTTGGGAGAACGCCGGGGCCCGGCCATCTCCTTCAGCACGGCGGGCGAAGAAGTCTGGGCCGCCCTCTGTGGCGACGAGTCGGATATCGGCATCGATGTGGCCGGGAGCGCCGAATTCCAGGAAGGCTACCCCGTGCACCGGGTCTTCCACGTACAAGAGCTT
>Ga0208692_1000706_pt1 | contig 22542 bp, 20 predicted proteins | sample June2015DPH_20_1_3_FD_184721 | JGI IMG/M metagenome (GOLD analysis project Ga0208692, IMG submission 184721) | Peatland microbial communities from SPRUCE experiment site at the Marcell Experimental Forest, Minnesota, USA - June2015DPH_20_100... | ecosystem: Environmental > Terrestrial > Soil >... | reverse complement strand
AGGCGATCTTGGAAACCAGGTGGGAAGTGGAAAGGCCAATCGAGCAGTTGAGTCCGGTACGCTCCTTCACCGTGCGAATCAGCTTATCCGCAGCCCGAAATGCCGAGCCGTGCAGACGCTCGCAGCCGCTCAGGTCGAGGTAGGCTTCGTCGATTGACACCATCTCGACCAGGGGCGTGAATTCGCCGAAGATCTGGCAGAGCTTGTGGGAATAGGCGCTGTACTTGTGGTGTTGGCCGCGCAGGAAGATGGCGTGCGGGCAGAGTTTCTTGGCGGTTCGGATCGGCATGGCGGAGTGCACGCCGAACTTGCGCGCTTCATAGCTGGCCGCAGCCACCACGCCGCGCCCCTCCGGGTCTGCGCCCACGATTACAGCCTTGCCTCTGAGCGAAGGGTCTTCCAGTTCCTCGACGGAAACGAAGAAGGCGTCCATGTCAACGTGCAAGATTTGGCTTAGCATCTGCGAACAAGCAGGGGCTGGGGCAATTTTAGATTTTGGATTTTAGATTTTGGATTGCTCCCCCACCTGCCACCTGCTTCCCACCTTCTGACTCCTGACTTCTGACTCCTGTCTCCTTTTTCCTCGCGCTAATCACCCTCGGAATGCCGGCTAAATCGGGCATGACTTCGATTTCTGTCCACTCCTGCCCGAGCAAGGCGAGCACTTTCTCGCGCATATTGTAGCCAATCTCTACCACCACGAAGCCGCCGGGCTTAAGCGCTTCGAGGGCTTGCGGAAACAGGCGAGCATAGATTTCGTCGCCGCGCTCAAGGTCGCCACCCCAAGCGATGCGCGGCTCAAATTGCCGCACCTCCCGTTGCACCATTTCGATGTCCCGCTTCCCGACATAGGGTGGGTTCGAAACCACAAAATCAATCGTGCCCAGAAAATCCTTATCGAGAAATCGAGCGAGGAGGTCGCTTTCCAGGAACTTGACGCGTTCCGGCATTCCCAAGCGAACTGCGTTTCGCGACGCCACCACCAGAGCCGGCCTGGAGATGTCTGCGCCGAAGAGGATAGCGCGGGGAAGCTCGGAAGCGAGCGCCAGGGCAATGCACCCGGAGCCTGTCCCTACGTCCACGATGCGCAGCCGAGTTTCTTTCGCCAATCCGCTCCGGCGCGCGAGTTCAAGCACTCGCTCCACGGCGTGTTCAGTTTCACGGCGAGGAATCAGGACGTCGGGCGTGACCTCGAAATCGAGCCCCCAGAACTCCTGGTGGCCGGTGATGTATTGCGTCGGCTTGCCGGTGGTTCGCTCGTCAATCAGCAGGAAGTAGCGCTCGGTTTTCTCCGGCGGCAAGTCCATCTCGGCGTTGGAGTGAAGAAAAGCGCGCTCGCAATGGAGGATGTGCATCAGCAACAGTTCGGCGGCAAGCTGTGCGGAAGGGACCTGGTGTTGGAGGAGAGTCTCGAGACCGGTCTTGAGAGCTGTGCGGAGCTGCATGGCGGAAGGGCAGTCGTCAGTTGTCAGTCGTCAGTCGCAGGTCGAGCAGTCTGGAGTGCGGCAGCTTGCTGCCGCTTTTCACTCGCGAGCTTGCTCGCGCTCGCCGGCCTAATAAAGAGCTCCCGTGCATGGCCAGCAAGCTGGACTGAACGAAAGCGGCAGCAAGCTGCCGCACTCCAGAGCGCAAGATTCAGAGATGTCCAACTGACTACTGACCACTGACGACTGTTCTTCCCGCCGCCACGGTCACTTGCTTCAACTTCTAGGCCCGGTAGTGGGCGCTCAGCGCCTCGATGACGTCGTCGAGCTTTCCGTCCATGACTCGGTCAAGCTGGTGAATGGACAGGCCGATGCGGTGGTCGGTGAGGCGATTCTGAGGGAAGTTGTAGGTTCGGATTTTCTCACTGCGGTCGCCGCTGCCGACCATGGAGCGGCGCTCTTCCGTGATCTGTTTCTGCTGCTCCTGAAGCTTCATTTCGTAGAGCCTCGAGCGCAGCACGCGAAGCGCTTTGGAGCGGTTCTTGATCTGCGACTTCTCATCCTGGCAGGAAACGATCATGCCGGTCGCCAGGTGCGTGATGCGCACCGCGGAGTAAGTCGTATTCACCGATTGGCCGCCCGGTCCCGAAGAGCAGAACGTATCGATGCGAATATCCTTGGGGTCAATCTCGATTTCCACTTCGTCGGCTTCCGGGAGCACCGCTACCGTGATGGCCGAGGTATGGATGCGTCCCTGCTGCTCGGTGGCCGGGACACGCTGCACGCGGTGCACGCCGCTTTCATATTTGAGCTTGCTATAAACCCTTTGCCCTTCGATCAGGGCGATGACTTCCTTCAGGCCACCGATGCCTGAAAGGCTCGTCGAGAGCACTTCCACCCGCCAGCCCTGTGATTCAGCGTAGCGGTCATACATACGGAAGATTTCCTGCGCAAAGAGCGTCGCCTCATCCCCGCCCGTGCCGGCGCGGATTTCCAACACCACGTTCTTCTCGTCGTTCGGATCTCTGGGCAGCAGCAGGATTCCGAGTTCCTCCTCCACTTTTGCCTGCCGCTTCTCCAGGTCCGCGAGTTCCTCGTGCGCCAGGGCTTTCATCTCGGCGTCGGTGGAAGCCTCCTCGAGCAGCGCCTTGGTTTCTTCGAGCGACTTCCGGATGCTTTTCCACTCGCGGTACTTCTCGACAATCTCGCTGAGCTCGGAGTGTGCTTTGGCGGTCTTCTGATAGAGGGCTTGGTCCGCTAACACGGCGGGATCCCCGAGCTGTGCCGTCAACTCGTCATATTTTGCTTCGATTTCTGCCAGTTTCTCTAAGAATTGCATGGTTCACCGAAAAGCCTGTAGGGGCGGTTCGCGAACCGCCCATACAGCCGGTTCTAGCTAAGCTACCACCAATTCGCCACCCCGCGCCTTCTCGAGCTCCATGGCGGTCTCGATGGCCTTGATGGCGGTTTCGAGTTGGCGGTCGTCAGGCTCGCGCGTGGTGACACGTTGCAACCACAGCCCGGGCTGCGCCGCCCAGCGCCAGAGCCTTCCCTGCGATTTTGCCGCAAAGCGGATGCATTCGTAGGAGACGCCGGCGATCACCGGCAGGAGCGCGAGCCGGCCCACGAATCGCATAGTGAAGGAGCGAAAGGGCAGGAACATGTAAAGGACCATGGCGATGGCCATCACCACCAGTAGAAAGCTGGTCCCGCAACGCGGATGAAAGCGTGTACACGCGCGCGCCGTTGCCACGTCAATTACCCCCCGCTGCTCGAACGCCCACACCACCTTATGCTCCGCCCCGTGGTACTCAAATAACCGCCGGATTTCCTTCCACTGCGACATGAAAAAGAGGAACCCAAGGAATAAGAGGATGCGAATTGTTCCGTCCAGCAGATTAAATATCAGCAGGTTGCCTGTTGCCGGGTAACGACGGCTGATGGCTGTGGCCAGAGAAAGGGGCACAAACTTGTAGAAAAAAATGAAGAAGCCCAGAGAGAACGCCAGGTTCACCGCCAGGAGCCAGTTGCTCAACACGATTTTCTTTTCTTTTTCGGCGGGCTTCCCCGCTTCCTCGAGCGCTAGTTCAGCGGAGTAGCGCAAGGCTCGGATTCCCAACACCATGGCCTGGCCCAGGACCCCCAACCCGCGCAGGAGCGGGTATTTCAGCCAGGGGTGCTTTTCAGAAGGCTTTTCCAGGTAGTCTTTTGCCACCGCAATCCCGCCGCTGGGCTGGCGCACCGCCACGGCATAGCTGTGCGGGGAGCGCATCATGACGCCTTCGATGACCGCCTGGCCTCCCATCAATGCCTCTTCCGGCGCCTGGAGAAGCGGTAGCGCAACCAGACGGAACAAGGTGCGAAAGCGATTGCTCATGCTGGCAGGATGCTGAAAAATCTTTGTGAACATTGTCATTCCGACCCTGAGCGCAGCGAAGGGGAGGAATCTCGCTCTGGAAACGAAGGACTTGCGAGATTCCTCGTCGTCCCGCGGACGCGGGACTCCTCGGAATGACAGGCTAGACGGGTTTTTCAGCATCCTGCTAGTCGAAAACAATCCCATAAACCTTCCGACTCCTCACCCCACCGCATCTTCCACCATCGAAACCCTTGCTGTGGAGGCTAGTCCAATTTCCGGAGAAGCGCTCTCGACGCGCAACGGGCCGCATAAGATTAGATGCGCGCAGGGGAGCCATTGCTCAGCATAGCCGCAAAGAAAAGGGGTGTCAATTCGGGCACTTCGAGATCGTCCGAAGCCCGCCTAGGCGGGCGACAGCCTTTAGCCCACGGCGAAAGAAGGTGTGAAAAAATCGCGCTGTAGCGGCGGTCTATGACCGCCGCGTCTTAGAATCAATGACTTCGGCGCTCATAGAGCGCCGCTACAAATGGCCAATCCGATTTTTTCACGGCTTCGAAAGCCGTGGGAACGGAGAAGGCTCCAGAACGGTGTCAAGCCCCGCAAGGGGCGGCATCAGCGCGGCTCGGGACGCTGCCCGATGCTCCCTGCGGGCTTATGTCGCCCGCCGCGGCGGGCTGGAAGACGAGCGCTGCGCTACAAGTTCTTCCCTCAGTACTGACAACTGAGAACCGATGACTGACAACTGTTGCTCGCCCAACTCACGCGCCGAATTCTGCCCGTCCCAGTCGAGCGCCGGGGAAAGCGAGGAGTCATAGCGGTAAGTGACCGGCGGCTTTTTCTTCTTGAACTGCGCCTGCGTTCCCACATCCGGGCGCATAGGGCTTTCCGCTTCCGGGTGGCGATACGGTTCTGCGGGTTTGGCGCTGTTCCCTTTCTTGCCCCCAGCACGGCCTTTGCTTGTCAACATCTTTGATCCCTCGTCTTCAGCGGCTCCTCGATGAGCTTCCTAGCGGGATTATAGTCCTAAGTTATCCGTCTCACAAAGACAAACAGGCCGACGCCGGGGGAATCGCCTGCCCTATTGAAGTTCTGGGCGAGTGGCGCGTACGTCGTTTTGTGATTTATGCGACGTCTTGGCAATTGCGCTAGAATGAACAGGTGCCCCGGGAGCGGCACTCCGGGGTGCCATGATCGTGTACATGCCAAACGGCGACCTATACGCGCCACCCGCTTGTCGCCTATATGAGTGCAAATAATCTTCCGAAGGCGTATCATGCCGACAAGAGGTAGAATGTTCCGTGGCCCCGTCAACTAAAGAGCTGAAAATCCTATTACTTCGAGCAGGTAATCGATGTGCTTTTCCTGGTTGCGATGACGTCCTTGTAGATCCGGGTCCGGACCCTGAGAATCCCACCATTACAGGCCAGATTGCTCACATTGTAGCCGAAACGCTTGATGGTCCTCGCGGGTATGATCCCCTGCCACAGGAAAAGCGAGACGACCACACTAACCTCATGCTCTTATGTCCAAAGCATCATAGGATTATTGACGATAAGCCTCAATACTACACAGTTGAGCGTCTACGCCAATACAAAGAAGACCACGAATCAAGGGTTCCAGCTACAGCAGTCGATCTCGGGCTGGGAGAGACGCCAGAACCTCCTCAATCAGCGAAACGATTCAAAGAGACGGTCTACAGCACACTACTTCCGGTTCTAGCGATGCCCCGCTATGTATTCGGATTAGACTCGGGTTTTCACGACGGCGAGGAACCTAGAATCAGTCAGGGGTTGTCTAAAGGCCCTCCATCAAACGAACTATGCCCCATTCTAATTCGGGGGAACACGCTCTATGCGTTCAATGACCTCAGGAAGACTGATGGGCCTTTCTCACAAATAGTAGACCCTAGTAAAGCAAAGAGGTGGGAGAGTCATTCTTGGTGGACTGACCCTGACCGCCAGAGATGGTATGTAGACCTTCTCAATCGGTCTTTAAACAAACTTACAGGCCGGAAAGGTCTCAGGCTGGATAAGGTTCATCGTCGGTATTATTTTCAAGCTGATGAAAAGGGAAAGGAACTTGAAATCGCGTATCGGCCCCTAAATCAAAAGGCCCTGACGTCACGAAAGGTCGTTTGGCAACCGATCAGCAAAAGAACAGGACTGCCCCGCCCGCGATGGAACCACCTAGCCGTGGCGCTCAGGTTTATGCGCCTTGACCAGAACCATTGGTGCTTGAGTGTTCGGCCGGAAATGCGGTTGACGAAAGATGGCATTGAGCCGATAGAGAGCGAACTTGTCGGCCGGAACGTGACACGAATCAAGGCCCGTATGTTCAACTACGACCTCTTAGAGGAAATTAATTTCTGGCGGGACTACCTGAGCGACGGGAGGCCGAGGATAGTCCTTCACTTTGGCCCAGGTCAAAACCTTGTCCTTTCGACAACCATGATGTCTTCCGCAGTGGAGTGGCCCGGCATACCTGAGGAATATGCAAAACAGTTCGCGAACGTGGAATATGAAGAGGATCTCTTCTCTTCCGCTGAAAAGGCTGCATTGTTCGAAGAGTCTGAGGAAGCGAATGGCGACAGGGACGAGGAAGAGGCAGCAGAGGAGGACTTGGACAGCGATGAAGACTCGACTGCATAAGAACTCGGACTGGGCCACTCCAACAATCACCAGTCGTTACCTTGAGGAGGCGCCACTAGCTTTTGCAGGCGGACGCTACCACGTCGATCCAAAGGGTGGCATTGCGAGATTTGGTCCGAAATCCTTCGCTCCGCAAAGACGTCATCCGACTCGGATTCGTGCTGGCTTCATTGGCTCAGCGGAAACAATCGATAAAGCAGCGAAGTGGATCGAAGAGGCCGCGAAGGGTGTTAGAGGTGACGAAAAACATCCCGAGTTTCCTGGCTTTGACGAGGATCGCGGATTTTTCTCGAAGGTGGAGTATGACGGGAAATGGAACGAACAGATTACTCACACGGAGCTCGAATCCATATCGCAGACCCGCCCTGCACGCACTCGATTCGAGCGAGCAGTTCAACTCCTCGAAGACAAATTGCGGATTCTTGCACAAAAGGACCAAGCCCCGGAATACGTTGTGATCGCGATTCCGGATTCATTGAGGGGTAAATGCAGGGTTGTAGACTACAAAGACGCGAAGACAGGACATGTCCACCGCGATCTGCGGAGGGCTATCAAAGCCGCTGCCATGAAATATCGAATGCCCACGCAGTTGATTAAGCAGAGAACAATTGAAGGACTGGATGAGGACCACCCGTCTAAAATCGCGTGGAACTTCTTCACAGGCTTGTATTTCAAAGCGGGCGGAGTACCCTGGGGACCGGTAGGGTTGTTACCCGGAAGTTGTTACGTGGGGGTGAGCTTCTATCATTCGCTTGGTTCTGAGGCTCCAACCATGCAGACGAGCACGGTTCAAGCCTTCGATGAGAACGGAGACGGGTTAGTGCTTCGCGGTCCTGATTTCGAATGGGATTCGAACAAAAACAAAACGAAATCCCCCCACTTAAAGCTTGAACAGGCTTACTTGCTTATGGAGTTAGTTTTGAAAAGATATCATGAGGAAATGAAGCAAGCTCCGAAGCGAGTCGTCGTTCATAAAACTTCAAAGTGGTGGACTGAAGAGAAAGCGGGGTTTGAAGAATATTTACGAACCCGGGTAGATAAGTATGACCTCGTGTCGCTTCACCCCCAAAATTCATTCCGATTGATCACAGTTAATAAATATCCGCCGCTCCGGGGGACACATGCTGCAGTTGGTGATGTCGACTTCCTTTACACAACGGGTTTCATTTCTTCCCTGGGTCAATTCCACAGCATGCACGTCCCGTCGCCAATCCTAATATCGGACCACCTAGGATATGACACCCCTAGGGAGACGCTCCTTAAAGAAATTCTTGTGCTAACCAAAATGAATTGGAACTCCGCTCGCTTCGGCGGATTGCTTCCTGTTACGATCAGGTTCTCCCGGCTCGTGGGTGATATTTTAAAAGAGATTCCGGGCGATAGAGAACCACTGCCACAACTAAAATTCTATATGTGATTTCCTCGTTGCCGCCAAGCATTGCCGCATTCGTCGGCGTAGAAGGCCAGCGCAGACATGTTCTGCGGGTCCACGCCTTCTTCCCTCAGATGCGAGTGTTCCCATTGGGCGGCAGTCCCGCCAAGCAGGATCAATCTGCAGCGCGCATCGGCCCCCTTATTCGTCTGCGTCCTCCTCCGCCTGCTCTCCTAACGATGCCCTCCTCCATCGGATCGCCTCGTCGCAACCCGTGAAAGCTGGCATTAGCCTCTGCTTGACAATGTTCGTAGATGTCCTATCATGTCGGGAGACGCAGGTTCCTTGTGGGTCAATGGGTTTGGTGTCATTGGCTGTTCTATGCTGAACCGGCTGGAGGGAGATTGGGTTGACTGAGAGGGCCAAGGTTGCCGTTGAGAAACCAAGCGGTAAAGAGCTGTGGATTCCTTGTGCATACTGCAACACCGTTACCTCACACAAGATACTGACGGCTGTTTCCTCTGAAGATGAGAGTGAGGAGGGTGACATACAGGTCCGGGAAGATTACTGGACTGTGCAATGCCAAGGATGTAAGGATGTGAGCTTTTGCCACGAATCCAGATGCAGCGAAGACGCGGTTTTCCTTGCGGACGGCGATGCGGAGCTACGTCCGACGCGAAAGCTTTATCCCGCCCGAGTTCAGGGCAGACCGCGGATGCGTGGGGTGTACGAACTGCCCCACCCGCTTCTTGAAATCTACACAGAGACGCACTCTGCTTTGTGCAATGGCCTCCCCATCTTAGCGGGTATTGGCCTTCGGGCAATTGTCGAAGCGGTCTGCATGCAGAAATCATCCACAGGAAAAGACCTTAAGCAAAAAATCGACAGTTTGGCTTCATTGGGCCTGATCACAGCCGACGGAGCAAAAATCCTTCACAGCCTGCGATTTATGGGCAACAAGGCAGCTCACGAGGTGAAAAAGCACACGGAAACGGAGATAGATGCGGCGTTCGATGTAATCGAGATTCTTCTCCAAGGCGTCTATGTTTCGCCTAAACGGGCTGCGAAGTTGCCTCCTGCCCCTGCTTAGGGAGTGGCAGGCGAGGGCACGTAGCGAGAGGTCTCGTTTTTCAGAGAATATGCGGCCCGTGCATGTGCAATGGGGCGCATAACCCCCTTTACGCCACTCGATTCAGAACGGAAAGTCTATTTGCGGACAAGGAGTTAGCAAGGGAACGTATATGGGCTGCAAGCGTCACACCGCCAGCAGAATTGACGATATGAGGGTCAACCTTCACGACCTGGACGAAACCGGGCGGATGCATTATTTCTATCATTCGCCTTCGTCTGAGTTACCGGTTCGTGATGTCTTGGACGAGTGTCATCAAGGAAATAAGACGGAACCGTATTTGGAAAGGCAAGCCGAGAATTACTGCCAGAAGTGTATGCAACCGAATATCAGAGGCTTCCTGAGAAGCTGTGAAAAGTACCTATTCCTTGTCACGAGATGCATGAGACGTAAATCCCGGCACTTTGGGAAGTCCTGCATCGTGGGGTATTTGGTCAAGAAGGACTATGAATTTCGTCCAGGCGGATTCTACGCCGTGCTCGGGGACATGAAGCTGTACTCGTTTGACGACGCTTTCCCGCTTCCAGCAAAACGCAATTTCAGACACCGCCGAAAGATCCTCAACGAGAGGCAGACAGCCCAAGTACTGGATCATTTTGATGGAGCGCGCAGCATATTCCATAATTGTCTCAAGGAAGTCAGAAAGCTCACCAAAAGACTCCGGGAAGAAAAGGCGGGAGGACGAGTGAGAAGATGCAGGTAGTTCTGCTCCGGGTTGGGATCGACACGGGAAGCGGAGGCATCCACGGCGCCCTGTTCAAGGACGGTTCGTTCGAGTACATACCAATCCCGGACGGCTGGGGCGTGGACGTGAGAACCTACGGAAATACTAAGGGCAGGCATGGCCGCTTCCTCATTGATTACTTCCCGGCCTCCCGCCGTGAAAGGATTTCCACGCAAGCCATCCATTATGACCCCGAATTCAAGACGTACACATACGGTGACCCGACAACTCCTAAGTCGTCTCTTCGCACACTCGTCAAAGGAGACCTGCTCGTTTTTTATGCCGGCCTAAAAGGCTGGGACTTCGAGTGCGAGCCCGCGTTGTATATCATCGGCTATTTTGAGGTCACGCGAGCGGGCACTGCCACGAGTTTTGCGAGGCGCGAACTTCCTCGGCTGTTCGGAAGTAACTTTCACGTCATGCATCCCGAGGTTTTAGCAGATCAGCGGCAACGCCTAGTGTTAGTTAAAGGGGGACCGGGGAGCAGACTGCTGCGAGAGGCCGTCCGGATTAGTTCGCCCGGTAAGAACTGCGATGGCCGCCGCCTGCATCGGATGTCAAAAGGCATGCAAGAAATCTTTGGGGATTTCGACGGCCACACGAGCATCGAGCGCAGCCCTCCTCGTTGGGTGTTAGCGGAGTTCACCGAAAGGGCAGCAGCGTTCGTGCGTTCCCTGAAATGCTAGGCAGGATAACGGAACGCGTCAATAATTTTGAGACACCTCCCGAACGAACTCAGTGTCGTTCCCAGGCGGGCGTGGGGCTGGATCGAGAAAATCAGCTTCCAGGATGCCGCAGGATCGGCGATCTCACATTGTCCCCTCTCCCTGCACCCTCCGAATCAGAGTGTTTTCTGCGAGGGCGCAAGCTTCAGATCTACTCGAATTGGTCTTCGGTTTGTTGGTCCAGGCCGCTTCCGGCACGACCGGTGGCCGTGGCGTTCGCGGGACAAAGCGCTCCGGGTGAGCCCGAAGGCTGCCGACAAGGTTAGCTCGCGTACCTGCGTGACGGCTTCCACTTCGCCGCCATGGACCATCGCCGGTGTTGTCAGGCCGAGGCCGCTGTGATGGTGCGCGGTGATGTACCAGGAAAAGAACACCTGGCACAGGGTCCGAGCATCTTGAACCCGAATTCGGAAATTGAGAGGCCCCGTTCCGCTCCAACCCGCTCCCAGGTCGGGAAGAAGCCGGAGGTTTTTTATCTTGACACGGAGCCGGAAGTATAGTAGCCTAGTGTGGTTGACGTATGATGAACGAACCACCAGACCACTTGGAAGGGGCTCTAAATCGACCCGGTACGGGTGGGAAATGGGGCGAAAATACAAAAAAGATACTAAATAGAGGGAACGAAGCTAAGGATCTATTGAAAAGGCAGGACTTAGCGTTCTCAGGAGCGCAAAACGAACTGTTTCTTGAGTGCAAAAAACCCCGATCAAAGTGGGAAAGCAGGTTCCAGGTGCCAGGTTTCAAGTGTCAGTTGCTGGGACTGGGAGCTAGGGGCTGGGGACGGAAAGGCCGGTGCCAGAAGAACAGGTGTCAGGAGTCAGAGGTCAGGAGTGAGGACGAAGAGCATCTGCCTTCCGCCGGCTGCCTTCTGCTTACTGCCGACTGCCTACTGCATTTGAGGGGAGTTCGAGTTGGCGGGACTCTTGGCCTGTACCGTAGTCTACGACATGATGTCACCGCCGGCAGGGAAAGAAAGAATTAGTAACTTTAAAAAGTGAACGAACGAGGCGGGAATGTCTATGAAAACAAAGGGTCGGCGTTTAACAGGCGGGGGAAAAGCGGGAATGTTATTGAAAACAAAAGTGGTTACGCCTCGAAAGCGAGAATGTTGTTGAAAACAAAGGACCCAACCGGCTTGAGGACTGCGGAAACAACCACAGTGCTGCACCACCCCCTGCCCCCTCCTCAACTGAGGAGGGGAGTCGGATCTGCAAAAACTGGAGTGGTTTGCGCCCCCTTCCAGGAAGTATAATGACGTACCGCTTGGTAAGCAGCCTCTTGCAATTGATGCTTGGTCTCGCAGGCAAGGAGCAAGGCCATCACCTACAAGCCGCAAGGTCAGAGGGAGGGCTGCGATAAAGGAGCAATGTTTCACAAGATCCTGATAGCCAACCGTGGCGAGATTGCGGTGCGCGTGATGCGCGCCTGCCGCGAAATGGGAATCTGCACGGTGGCGGTCTATTCCGACGTGGACCGCAAATCGCTGCACGTCCGCTATGCCGACCAGGCTTTTCACATCGGGCCGGCTCCCTCCGCCGAAAGTTACCTTCGAATCGACCGCCTTCTTGACGCCGCCCAACGAAGCGGCGCAGAGGCACTCCACCCCGGTTACGGCTTCCTGGCAGAGAGCCCGGAGTTTGCCCGCGCCTGCGCGGATGCGGGGGTGGTATTCATTGGACCGCCGGTGGCCGCGATGGAGTTGATGGGCTCCAAGACCAAGGCGCGGCAGGCCGTGATCCGGGCAGGCTTGCCGGTGGTCCCCGGGGCCGAGCGCAACCTGGAAAGCCTCGAGGAAGCGCATCGCATTGCGGACGAAATCGGCTATCCGGTGATGCTCAAGGCCTCGGGGGGAGGGGGAGGCAAGGGATTGCGTCTTGTGCGTTCCCCCGCCGAGCTTGAATCCGCCTGCGACACAGCGCGCTCGGAAGCGCAAAACGCCTTCAACGACCCCTCGGTTTACATCGAGAAATATCTCGACCGCCCCCGCCACATTGAAATCCAGATTCTTGGGGACCAGTACGGGCGCCTGATTCACCTTTGCGAACGCGAGTGTTCGCTGCAAAGAAGACACCAGAAGGTGCTGGAAGAATGCCCGTCGCCCATCGTGCACGAGGAGTTGCGCCAGCGGATGGGAGAAACCGCTGTGCGCATCGGAAAGCTGGCAGGATACTGGAACGCCGGCACAGTGGAATTCCTCGTGGACCAAAGCGGCAATTTCTACTTTCTGGAGATGAACACGCGGCTTCAAGTCGAACACCCGGTTACGGAACTGGTGCTGGGAATAGATTTGGTGAAGGAGCAGATTCAGATTGCGGCGGGGGAAAAGCTGGCGTGGCGGCAAGAAGACGTGCGCTTGAGGGGCGCGGCGATCGAGTGCCGCATCTACGCGGAGGACCCCACCAACAATTTCTTCCCTTCCCCCGGCACCATCAGCCGGCTCCAGGTGCCCGCGGGCCCCGGGGTGCGACGAGACAACGGCGTCTACGAAGGATGGACCGTACCTCTGGAATATGACCCCTTGCTTTCGAAAGTCGCGGTTTGGGGGACGGAGCGCGCGGAAGCCATCGCGCGCATGAGGCGGGCGCTCGGCGAGTACGAGATTTTCGGCATCAAAACCAACGTCCCCTTTTTCCGCCGCTTGCTCGAGCACCCGGAATTCGTCGCCGGGCGCCTGGACACCGGATTCATTGACCGCGTCCTGGCCGCCGGGCTCATGGAGGAAGCGCCGCCTTCACCCGAGGAGGAGCGCGTCGCCATGCTGGCTGCGGCCCTCCACGCGGGAGGGGGCGAGGGGAAGAAAACACCGGCCTCCACTCGCGACAGCACTTGGAAAAATGCGGGCAGAGACTCGCTGCTTAACCAGTGGCCGCATCGCGGGAGCTGGAGAAGCGGATGAAACTCGAAATTAAAATCCATTCCGGCTCCAAGACCTCGGATCATGAGTTTGAGTTGTCAACGCGGGCGGGCGCAGTGCAAAGCAGGACGGGGGCCGCATCTTCCGGGGCGAAAATTAACTTCGATGGCGAGACGCTTCTTGCGGATAGGGAAGAGATCTCGCCGGGGGTTTACTCGATCCTGATCGACGGGCGGTCTTACGAAGCCCAGGTCAGCAAGAGGGCAGGCGACGCCGAGGGTTACTTGAGCCCCTACCTGGTTACCGTGGGCCTGCGGCACTATCTCGTGGAAATCCGTGATCCCCGGCGCTGGAGGCGTGATGGCGCGGGAGTTCGGGAGAAAGGCCCACAAGAAATCGTGGCCCCCATGCCAGGGAAGATCGTTAAGGTGCTGGTTTCTGAGAACCAGGAGGTGGTGCGGGACCAGGGACTTCTGGTGATCGAAGCGATGAAAATGCAGAACGAAATCCGCGCTCCCCGAGCCGGCCGCGTGGAACGCATCTACGCGCAGGAAGAAACCGGCGTGGAGGCGGGGTTCCGCTTACTGCGGATCGTCTGAGGGCGGAGTCGAGCCCACTACCCAGGCTCGCCTATATTCTGTCGCGGTCAGGAGAGGGCCTTGCCGCTTGGCGCCCGCAATAAGAAGAGGCGGAAAGCGGCGCGTGGCGGCGCAAGGGGCAGCGGCAATAGGCTATGCATGTAGCCGACTATAAAGAGGGCGAGCCGCCGAGTGGTGCAAAATGCTACACTCATACTTTAACCGCCATACCCCTTTTAATCCTTCCAACCCCTTGAAAAACCTTGGGATAGTGTGCTGCGGGGACAGAACACCTCAACAAAAATGACGCGCATGGGGCAGATGGAAATCCCGCTCCTTAGGGTCGGCATGTTGAGCGGCCATCACGCCGCGCCGGGTAGCCTGTCACTTGGAGGAAGAGGGACCTAGCTCTCCTTTGACGATCTGCTCGGCCAGGTAGTTCGCGACCTTCGCCCGGTTGCGCAGCGTCTCGATGTAGGCCGCTTTCAGAAGCTGCTCCCTTTCGTTCCTCAGCGTCTGCCGGATGGCATTCTGAACCCGCAACTCAGAAAGCGTATGCGTTGCGGCTGGTTCCTTGCCGAGCAGTTTAATGATGTGGAAGCCGGTTGCACTGCGAATGATCCCGGTGAACTGGTTGACCTGGAGCGAGAGGACGGCCTGCTTGAGCTGCGGGGTGGAGTCCAATGCCGAGGCCGGGATGAAGCCCATGTCACCGCCGCCCGAAGCGGTCCGAGGATCTTCCGAGTATTCCTGCGCCACCGTGGCGAAGTCATCCCCGGCGCGCAAGCGGGCGTAAAGCGCCTGGATCTTCCGCTCTGCGGCAACGGGGGTCTTGGCGTCGTCGTTCTTCAGGTTGCGCACCTCGGGATCCGCAACCGGAGTGACCTGGATCTGGGCCAGATGGTACGCGGTTTCAGGGACATTGAAGTTGGCCTTGTTGCGTTCGTAGTAAGCCGCAATCTCGGCGTCAGTAACCTTTATATTTGAGATGATTTCTTTGTTGAAGAGCTTTGTGATGATAGTATTCCGGCGCACGTCCTTCCGGAGATCCTCCATGTCAAGGCCCTGGTCGCGGAGACGTTTCTGGAACTCTTCCGCCGAATAAGGGCTCTGAAGTTCGGCCACCTTGTTATCCACTTCGGCTTCCGAGACTGTGATGCCAGCGTGGGAGGCGTGGTCAACCAGAATCTGATTGACGATCAGTTCATCCAGAACGTTCAGTTTAAAGCTCCAGGCTTCTTCCTGGCTGTTGGTATCGGACCCTGCACCCTGGCGGCTTTGATAGACCCTCTCCACTTGGTCACGGAAGATGGGCTGGCCATCGACCTTCGCCACCAGTTCGCGATCCGAGGGGCTTTTCCGCTGGCAAGAGGTGAGGGTCGCTAAGCCTGCAAGCTGCACGAGGATTATCAGTGCTGTGGCGCCGCGCAAGAACGGTTGGTTTGTCATGCTAGTATTGTAACTCCACCCAGCAACAAAGAAGTGGGCAAAGTTGGAGCGGCTCTGGTAAAATGAAAGGGTTGCGCGAGAGAAGTATTTGTCCTTCCTACGAGGTGTTGCTATGGCTCTGGCCTGTGAGATTTGCGGGAAAGGCCCAAAGTACGGAAATCGGATAAGCCACGCCCACAACGTCAGCAGGCGTCGGTGGAACCCGAACTTGCGCCGGGTTCATGCCCTCGTGGAGGGCGTCCACAAGACCGTGCGCGTCTGCACGGCATGCATTCGCTCGGGCAAGGTTGCCAAAGCGAAGTAGTGTTCATCAGTTGGTCATGCCCTCGCCGGCGGCAAGCACACAGGCCTGGCGCCCCTCGCAAGCCGGCGAACTCCTTCTTTAAGCCGCGGCGACGGCCTCAATTTCCACACTCACATCACGGGGCAATCGGGCGACCTGGACGGTGGCGCGCGCGGGTGGCTGCTCGCTGAAGAACCTGGCATAGACCTCGTTCATCTTTCCGAAATCGTTCAAGTCCCTGAGGTACACAGTAGTTTTCAAAACCTGGCCCAGGCTGGCGCCCGCTGCCTCCAGGATTGCCGCCAAGTTTTTCAAGACGCGCTCGGTCTGAGCCGCGACGTCGTCTCCCACAACCTGACTGGTGGCGGGGTCAATAGGAATCTGGCCGGAAACAAAGATCAAATCTCCACAGCGTATAGCCTGTGAATAAGGGCCAAGGGCCGCGGGTGCTTTCGAAGTGGAAATCACATCCTTGCTCACTGTATTCCTCCTCAAGGGTTCAAATCTTCCGGGATGGTGGAGGGCAATCTTGGTAAGACGGAGAATGCCCTGGCTCGGGTCGCCTTCAAACTCCGCGAACGCGATTTCTGAGTAGCGGGAGATAAAGGGGTGAGAAGAGAAGAAGATCGAACCTGCTCAGTGCATCACCCGATCAACCTGGTAAACACCCTCGATCTTGCGCAGCGAAGATACGATTTTCTCCAAGTGTTCCAAATCCACGATATCCAACGTCACATCGACTTTCGCCTGGCTGTCGCCCGTGCGCACCTCGATGTCCTGGATATTCGAATGAACGTCGGCGATCGCGCCGGTCACATCGGCCAAAAGCCCCTGGCGGTCGCGGGTGAACAGGGTGAGCTTGACGGGATAGAGGCTGTACTTGGGCCCCACCCACTTGACCTCAATTCGCCGGTCGGCATCGTAAAGGAGATTCTGAACGTTGGGGCAGCTTTTGGAATGCACGGCAATTCCTTTGCCGCGGGTTATGTAGCCGGTGATTTCCTCTCCCCGAATGGGATTACAACACTTGGCGCGATAGACCATCAGGTCACCGTGGCCGTGCACCTGGATGGCCATATCGCCGGAGATACCGAGCGCCCGTTTCACCGTGGTAAGCCGGGAAGGATGGGCCGTCTCGAGCTGAGCCGAGGGAACAAGCCTGGCGAGCACTTGGCGCGCGGAGAACTTTCCATATCCGATCCCCGCGTGCAGGTCATCCACCTGCGTGCAGCCGTTATCCCGCGCCACCCGCAGGTAGTCTTCCGCCTCAATCTTTTTCAGCGTCACGTCGTATTTGCGTGCCTCCTTCTCCAGCAACCGCTTGCCGATTTCCACCGCCTGCCCCCTCTGCGCCACATTGACCCAGTGCTTGATCTTGTTGCGCGCTCGCGAGGTCTTGACTAGAGCAAGCCAGTCGCGGCTGGGGGTGTGATGCGTCTGCGTCACAATTTCGACAATATCGCCGTTCCGTAATTTGTACTTGAGGGGAACGATGCGGCCATTGACCTTTGCACCCACGCAATGGTGGCCGACTTCGCTATGGATGGCGTAGGCGAAGTCGATGGGTGTCGCCTCACGGGGCAACACGATCACCTTACCCTTGGGAGTAAATGTATAAACCTCTTCCGGGTAAAGATCGATCTTCAGGGTGGAAAGGAACTCGCCCGGGTCGCCCATTTCCTGCTGCCATTCCACCAGGTGCCGCAGCCACGCAAAGCGCTCCTCATCCTGCGGCGCGAGGGGGATGCCGTCCTTGTATTTCCAGTGGGCGGCAATGCCTTCCTCGGCGATCCGGTGCATGTCCTCGGTGCGAATCTGGACCTCGAACGGCTGGCCATGAGGACCAATTACTGAGGTGTGCAAAGACTGATAGAGATTGGGCCTGGGGATGGCAATGAAGTCCTTAATGCGGCCCGGTACGGGCCTCCAAGTATTGTGAATGACTCCCAGGGCAGCATAGCAGTTCTTTACACTGTCCGTGATAATCCGGATGGCCAAAAGGTCGTAAACCTGCTCCATGGGGACATGCTGCCGCAAAAGCTTTTGCCAAATGCTGTACAAGCGCTTGATTCGGCCTTCAATGCGCGCGGGGATGGTATGCTCCTTCATCTTTGCATCCACTTGGCCGCGCACTTCGGCAAGAAAATCCTCGCTCACCTTGCGGCGGCTTTCGACGGCCCTCTTGACCTCGAGATAGGACTCAGGTTCGAGAAACTTGAACGCCAGGTCTTCCAATTCGCCTCGGACCTTTCCCATTCCCAAGCGGTGGGCGATGGGCGCATAGATCTCGAGCGTTTCCCGGGCCACGCGTTCCTGCCTGTCGGGAGGCAGGTACTCGAGGGTGCGCATGTTATGGAGCCGGTCGGCGAGCTTCACCAGCACCACCCGGATGTCGTCCACCATGGCGAGGACCATCTTGCGGAAGTTCTCGGCCTGCTGCTCCTCTCGGCTCATGAACCTGATGCGGCCGATCTTTGTCACCCCATCCACGATGCGCGCTACTTCAGCACCGAACTCGCGTTCGATCGCTTGGCTCGTCGTGCCCGTGTCCTCCACCACGTCGTGCAGCATGCCCGCGGTCAGACACACAAGGTCCAGCTTCATCTCCGCCAGGATCTGGACGACCTCGAGCGGATGAGAGATGAAGGGTTCGCCGGAGAGGCGCTTCTGCTCGGAATGGCGGAGGGCGCAGAAATCATAGGCCCTGCGCAGCGGCGACAGGTCTTCCCCGGGACGATAAGCCTGGACCTTTGCGGCGATGTCCTCAAAGTGAAGCATGGCTCCAATTAGCATTCTAGGGCAGCGGGCGACGCTGGTTCAAGCATTTCACCTAAAGGCACAAGCACCCTTTCCGGTGACCCTGGTTTTGTGGTAGGCTTCATGAATCTATAGAGGAAAGGTCGAAGCAGGCCTGCCGAAAGCCGGTGTGAGTCGCCCGCAGCGGGCGGAGCAAAGGAGGGTATATGAAACAAGCCACATGGAAGCTCTTATCCATTGCGCTGCTTCTATCAGTTGCAATCTTCAGCTCGTGTCAGAAGCCTTTTCATGAGGAAACCGAACGGTATATCTTTGTGGCCGCGAATACGAGTCTCCCTTATTGGCAGGAAGCCAAAGCGGGATTTATGGGTGCAGCCCGCGGACTCGGGGTGAAGGCCGAGTTTACCGGGCCGGACACGTACTCTCCGCAAGACGAACTTGAGGCTTTTCAAAAGGCAGTCGAAAAACATCCTTCCGGTATAGCGGTCTCGCCCGCCAAGCCGGAGCTTTTCAAGGATGCTATCGACGCTGCGGTAAAGTCAGGAATACCGGTCGTCTGCGTAGATTCGGATGCACCGGAGTCGCGCCGCATCTTATTCGTCGGTACGGATAATTATCAGGCCGGGCTCATCAGTGGGAAGCGAATTGCCGAGTTGGTCCACGGCGATGGTCGGGTGGTCTTGATCACCATACCCGGACAGCTCAACGCGGACGAGCGAGTCCGCGGAGTCACCGAGTCGTTTAAGAAATATCCGGGGATCAAAATCAGTCGCACCCTGGATGACAAAGGCGACCCGCGCTCCGCCAATGACCAGATTTCCGCCCTTTTAGACGCGAAGGAAAAGATCGATGGTATCGTGTGCGTAGAAGCCTCGGGCGGCCCGGGCGCGGCGGAAGCGCTCCACAGGTTGAACCTGGACGGCAAGATCCCGATCGTGGCGATGGATAAGACTCCCGAAACGCTCGACTTCATCGCCCAAAGCGTCATAGCCGCTACGGTCTCCCAGAAACCCTACACCATGGCTTTCTACGGGTTGCGTTTCCTGGATGACCTGCATCACAACATCGTCCACGAGTTCAAAGACTGGCAGACTGCGCCGGCTTCGCCCCTGCCCACTAGCGTGGATACTGGGACGGCCGTAATCGACGCGAATAATCTGGCCTCCTTCCGGGCCGCCGAGGCGACGCATGCCAACCCGCTCGGAGGGAACTAACCCGGTTCGGCACTGGCTTGCGAAGGGACGCACGCCGCGCACCTTCGCCGATTAATTCGCGGCAAGGCCTGTACCCTCGAGCACTAGTTCCAAACCTCTTCGTTTCTTGCGAAGAATTTCTGCGATCATCGCTTGGCCCAGGATGGCGGGAAGTGCTGATTGCCGATTGATGATGGACATTGGAAGGAGTTGCCACACCACTTTTTCAATCGTGAATCGGCAATCAGCCCGCCGCGGCGGGGCAATGAAAACCTGGTCTTCGGTTGCGGCCTACGGCCGCCCTGTGTATGAAGTTGTCGCGTTTCCGTTCGCCTTGTAGACAAAGGCCCCCCTCAGGAGTCTTATCTCTTGGGTCCTTGGCATTGCGGAAGAGCGTTGGGTTGGTTATCGTGGAAAGAGATTAGCAGGCGACCTCGTCATTCCGAGGCCGGGCGAAGACACCCCAACCCCTCGCGCAGGGCCGGGTTCGCAATTCGACAACAATTAAGGAATAGCTGACTGAGCGATGCGGGCGCCCTATGTTCCTGCTGCCTTCCTCAAGGCTAGAGCTTTGTTGGTCCAGTCTTCAGCCTGTTTCAAGTCAGCTTGGCGCGCAGCAGCGTCAGACTCCAAATCGGCCTTTTGCCGATACATCAGGTTCAAGTAAACCATCGAATCGGAGTCGCTCGGCTTAAGCTGAATGGCCTTCTCCAGAAGCTCCAGCCCTTCCTTGACGAGCGGACCGTTTTGTTCTTCCAAGTGAGCGCGGGCCTTTTCGGGAAGAGGCGGCAAGCTGCCGGGGTCCTTAGGATCCTTGGGGAATTCGATCTTCAGATCCTTTCTCAACTGCTGCGTACGAGGAAAACAGATTGCCCAATCAAGCACGCCGATCCAATAATACGGGACAGGATTATTGGGCTGAACTTGCAGGCATCGCCGTTGGTAGTCCTTTGCCTTGTCAAATTTCCTCATGCTGTAGAAGATCTGGGCAGCGCCGGCCAGGGCGGTGGAGTTGTTGGGATCCATCCTTAGGACATCCTCAAAAGCATCGATCGCCTGTTGGGCGATCTTTAAGTTTTCCGGGGATTCTCCTCCAGGAATGTACTGTTGGGCATACGCAGTAGCAAGGTAGAGCCTGGCATTCAACAGGGTGGGATCCAAGGCTACCGCGTTCTTGAAATGCAGGATGGCGGTTTGGAACTGTGCGTTGCGGTACGCCCCAACACCCTTGTTGAGCTGGTCCCGCGCCCTTAGTCTACTGCATCCGCTGGTGACAGCCAGCAAAAGCAACAAAGCCCCCAGCAGGGCGAGCTTATACAGCTTCATTGGAATTCCTCCCTCGACGTGAGCATAAGTGGGGGACTATTGGCCTTCTTCCAAGGCCTTGGTAACGAGGCCGATCTTATCAATCCCGGCGTCCTTAGCTATGCCGATGATTTCAGCCACATCGGCAAAAGCCAACGTCGGATCGCCCTTGACGAACATCACCCGGTCGTTGCGCGTTTTAAAAATGTCTTCGAGGCGCGAACCGAGCGTGCGAATGTCGACTGGTTCCTGATTGATCTTGACCCGATGGCCCGCATCTATAGACACCACAATTGTTCGGGCAATGACTTCCGGATCGACCTTAACGTCCTTGGGGCTGGGTTGAGGTGCAAGCGCGTCCAGGCCCTTCGGCGTCAAGGGCGTGATCACCATAAAGATGATCAGCAACACCAGTAAGACGTCAATCAAGGGGGTCACATTCATGTCCACCATGGGACCTTTCTTGCTCCCCCCTACGGCCATAGCCATAGTGGTACCCTCCTTCTACTCTAACAAACCGAATCCGACGTTACTGGGTCTCAGCAGCGGCGGCGGCAGCAGCAGCCGGATTTCGCGTCTGGACCTTTTCGGTCAATAGCCCAAGTGAATCCACCCCTGCCGCCCGCACCGCGTCCACGACGGAGACAACATCACCATACTTGGCCCGGGCATCGCTCTTGACGTAAACGGTCTTATCGAGCTTATCCGAGACCCGGTCTTTGACCTTGGCGGTAATCTTGTCCATGGTCATAGCGTCCGCCCCCAGATAGATCTTACCATCCCGGGTGATCGCCAGGACCGTAGCGTCTTCCTTGTCCGCGGCCTGCATGGAACGCGGGTTGTTGACACGAGCCAAGTCGACGCTGACCCCCTTCTGCAACATGGGGGTGATCACCATAAAGATGATCAGCAGTACCAGCATCACGTCGACCAGCGGGGTCACGTTGATTTCTGAGACAGCTCCAGGCGCTTGCGCTTTGAAAGCCATTTATTTCTTCCCCCGCGACGATCTCTTGATAAAGTAGTCAATCAACTCGGACGAGGAGTTGTCCATTTCCACGTCGAAAGACTCGATTTTCCCGGCGAAGTAATTGTAGGCCCACACCGCAGGCACGGCCACAAACAGACCGACCGCAGTGGTCACCAACGCTTCGGAAATACCGCCCGCCACAGCGGCTAGACCTGTGGACTTCGCGCCGGCAATTCCTTTGAACGCGTTGATGATGCCGAGCACGGTTCCGAACAGCCCAACGAAGGGTGCCGTGGAGCCGGTGGTGGCAAGGGAGGAAACGCCGCGCTTGAGCTCGGCATGCACGATGGCCGAAGCCCGCTCCAGGGCTCGCTTGGAAGCCTCGATCGTCTCACCGGATATTTCTGCGGAAGCCTGATGCGCCTGGAACTCTTGCAGACCAGCCGTTACCACTTTGGCCAGGTGGCTCCGCTTGTTCTGTTCCGCAATGGAGATGGCTTCATCAATCTTGCCGTCCTTCAATGCACCTGCCACGGCGGGAGCAAAAAGCCTGGATTGCTTGCGAGCGGCGCTAAAGGCGATCCAGCGGTCAATCATGACCCCGATTGACCAACACGACATGAAGAACAGCAATACGACCACCGACCGGGCCGGCCAAGCCATGGCACGCCACATGGTCACAGGATCGAATCCGATCTGCGCCTCGCCTTCCTGGAAAAACCACAAACTCAGGGTAAAGAGTTTCACGCCTAACATGATGTTTTGTATCCTC
>Ga0208692_1000698_pt1 | contig 22759 bp, 19 predicted proteins | sample June2015DPH_20_1_3_FD_184721 | JGI IMG/M metagenome (GOLD analysis project Ga0208692, IMG submission 184721) | Peatland microbial communities from SPRUCE experiment site at the Marcell Experimental Forest, Minnesota, USA - June2015DPH_20_100... | ecosystem: Environmental > Terrestrial > Soil >... | reverse complement strand
GAAGGCTCGACATTTTCACCAGGCTGATAACCGACTACGGAACCGAGTTCGAACGTGTTCGCCCCGGTTATCGTGGAAGGCTTTTTGCTGAAATCGTGTCACGCACATTTACCATCAAGGTGCGTACTGGAATGAAACTGAATCAACTGCGCTTCATCCGGGGTAACCCGCCTTCCCACGACGGCCCATTGGCTGCGTTGGACGAAAGGGAAAATCTCGTGTACGAGGACGCGGAAGGTCCCATACGGGCCAAGATTGACAAGGGGCTGCGCATTTCCGTGAGACTTAGCGCGGAGGGGGAAACGGACCTTGTCGCTTACCGAGCCAAGAAGCATGCACCCGTGATCGACCTTGGCGAAAGGGACTTTTACGACCCAAGAGAGTACTGGGACACCGTTTACTCAGTGCCACGACGAGGCATAATCCTGGACCCGGGTGATTTTTATTTGTTGGCGTCCAAAGAAAAGATTCGTGTGCCGCCTGACTACGCAGCAGAAATGGTCCCCTACGATCCGTCCATCGGAGAGTTCCGTGTCCACTACGCAGGCTTCTTCGATCCGGGATTCGGATACGGACTGAGCGACGTCCTCGGAACGTTGGCCGTACTGGAAGTAAGGGCGCATGAGGTGCCCATTCTGATCGAGCATGGGCAAATAGTGGGGAGGCTAGTCTATGGTCCCATGCTCGCGCGGCCCGATAAAATATACGGTGTTCAAATAGGCTCCTCATACCAAATGCAAGGGCTGGCGCTCAGCAAGCAGTTCAAGAGATGGCCGTGAAGTAATTGCCGATTTTCGATTGATCCCGCCGAGGCGGGACTGATTGACAGCAAAGCAGTTCGCCATACCGCTTCTTCAACCCGAATTCGTAAGTTGAACGACGTTCCTAACTTCATGGAATGGAGAAACCCCTCACCCGTCCGTCAGCTGACGGACACCCTCTCCCCGGGGAGAGGGCTGTCATCTCTCGGGCGCGTGGAAGTTAGGAAAACCGCCCTCTCCCGAGGGGAGAGGGTGGCCCGCTGCCGGCGCTTTCACCAGCCGGAGCGGGCCGGGTGAGGGGTTAGTTGGGAGGGGCTCGGAGCCTAGAGTGAAGCAATTGTCAGGCGCACTCTCCTGTTGCTGCGCAGGTTTGGTGGAAGCGACTTCAATCTAACGTGCTGGAACGGAACAGGGCCCCTCAATTTGCGAATTCGGGATCAACCGGCAATCATGCGGCTACATGGACGACAGCTTTGACCACACCGTCGCGGTAGTCGGCGACCAGGTCGAAAGCCTTCCTGGTTTCGGCAAGGGAGAAATGGTGTGTCACAAGTCGAGCAAGGTTGATGGCGCCGTTTGAAACCAGTTCGATAGCAGGGGCCATGCACTGGTTCTGCCTGCGGACGCTCTGCAATCGTATTTCTTGGCGCCTTAGGGTGTGAATGCTGAAGCTGACCCGGTCAACCTCAGGAATGCCGATCATCAGCACCGTTCCGCCGGGCTTGAGCAGCTCAATCGACTGGTCGAGGGTTTCCTGCTGGCCCGCGCACTCGAAAACGAAATCCACTCCCAGCGGCTCGAGCTCGCGGATCGCCCGGACCACGTCGGTGTGTTTCGGGTTCCCGGTCCACCTTGCCCCGCAGCGCCGGGCCAGCGCGAGGCGCTCGTCGAGCAGGTCGGTGGCGTAGACCGTGCAATCACAGGCCGCAAGGCTCGAGAGCAGGACACACAGTCCAATGGGGCCGGAGCCCAGGATGGCGATCTTCGCTCCCGGCTGCATCTGCGCCAGGCGTTGAGCGTAGAGCCCAATGGAGAGCGGCTCGACCACCGCGGCTTGCACCATGGTCATGCCATCCGGAATCGCATAACAGGACCTCTCCGGCATCACCAGGTATTCAGCCAGCGCCCCCGTCGCCTGCCCGGGGCAGGCCAGGAAGCCCTGATTCCGGCAAGTGTGTTCCCGGCCTGACAGGCATTGGTCGCAATGCCCGCAGGGAATCAGCGGGTCCACTGCGACGCGCTGGCCAACCTTGAGCCGTTTCACTTGCTCCCCAACTCCTACGATGGTTCCCGCACACTCGTGACCCGTCCATTCCGGATACTTGACGACCAGGGAGCCGATCCGCCCCGCCGTGTAGTAATGCACATCCGATCCGCAAACGCCTACCACCCCGATGCGCAAGAGGACACTGTGCGGGTCGCTGATCTCCGGTTGCGACGTCTCGCGAATCTCCATTTGTCGAATGCCGGTTAAGAAAGCCGCTCTCATCAAGACTCCTCTACAGATGTAATAGGACATTGTATCAGGTGAGTAGAGGGAGCAACAGGCACCTAATCAGCCGACAGGTCGGGACGCTACGCTTGCTTCTGTCGCCGGACTTCTGACTGCTGACTTCTCTTAGGGCCGCGTTCCGCCGTCAAATTGTTTCCACATACGTCAGGCGGGATGCGATAGCCTGAACCTCTTCCAGTGAGCGGGAGTTCTCCAACGCGGAGATCTGCACCGCCACATTGCCGACCAGGGTTGCTTCGCTCGGTCCTTTGATGATTTCAAGTCCGGTGGCTATACCGGCCAACCGATTAAGCGCTTCATTCCTTACGCCGCCGCCCACAATACACAGGCGGGCGATATGTTTCCCGGTGCAGATGCGGATTGCGTTGATAACCTCCGCATACCGTCTGGCCAGACTGCGAAAGATAATGCCTGACAATGCCGCGGGGCGGTTCTCCTCGGCGAAGCCCTGGGCTCTTAACTGGGCTTTGATTCGCGCCACCATGTTTCCAGGGGCCAGGAAGGTCTTATCTTCACTTACATCGAACCAAGGCCCCTCCATTGCCGTGTCCATGCACTGTTCCGCCAATCCCGCCGGGCTCACTTGCAATCCTTGTTCTTTCCATTCTCGGAGGGCTTCCTGGAGCAACCACAAGCCAATCACATTGCGCAGAAACCGTATGGTGTTTCCCACCCCGCCCTCGTTCGTGATATTGAACTTATACCCCTGCTCAGAGATGAGGGGCTCTCGAAGCACTGTCCCGACCAGTGACCATGTTCCTGAACTTATGAATGCAAGGTCATCGTGAGGATACGGAATGGCAGCAACGGCCGAGCCTGTGTCGTGGCAAGCCGGAGCGATAACCTTGACGTTCGAGAGGCCGACTTCGCTGGCAATCGCCGCCCGGAGGCTCCCCAGGATTGTCCCGGGAGGTACAATCGGTGGAAACCGATCAAGGCTGAGACCGAAGGCCTCACAAATTTCGTGTGACCAGGATTTTGAAGCGGCGTCCACCAGTTGGGAGTTGGGCGCGTTGGTGTATTCTGCAACCGCTACCCCCGTCATCCGAAACAGAAAGTATTCTGGTGTGCCCAGCCAAAACCTTGTCTTTTTCCATTCCTCCGGCGACTCTTCAAGATGCGCGAGCAGCCCGTAGAGCGCGTTGATGGGCATGACCTGGATTCCCGTAATCTTATAAATCCTTTTGCGTGGGAGGATGGTGAAGGCACGCTCCATCGCCCGGACCTGACGCGGATCGCGCAAGGTGTAAGCCGGGCCGATAAGGTTTCCAGCATCGTCCACCAGCAGATACTCGGCGCCCCAACAATCGAGTCCGACGCTCTCGACCCGCCCGCCGGTCTCGGCGGCGGCGATTCGAAGGCCTTTCAGAACCTCCTGCCAGATTCGCTCAATGTCCCATACAACGTGGCCGCCTTCTTCCTTCGCTTCGTTCGGAAAACGATAGATTTCACGCAAGGCGCCAGTGCTGCCATTCCACTGCCCGAGGACCACTCTTCCGCTGGAATTGCCCAGGTCGATGGCGATGATATTCTGGAAATCAGACATCCTAGTTGCCCCTCTGTCCCATGCAGCCCAGGTTGCTAAAATGAGAGCTTTTGACTTTCCGCATCCAGGGCGGCGATTTCGGTCTCGGCCAGCCGCCAGCCTAAAGCGGCGGCATTCTCCTGAGCCTGCTTGGCATTCTTGGCCCCGGGGATGGGGACAGCTCCCTTGCTCATCACCCAGTTCAACGCCACCTGGGCCGGGGACTTACCGTCGTGAGCTTGTCCAATCTCGCGCAGGAGCTGAATCAGCGGCTGGATTTTGCCAAGTCGCGCCCGCCTGAAGATGTAGCTGCGTAGCCCCGGCGGGCGTGTCTGCGGGGTGTATTTGCCCGTCAACATCCCCTTGGCGAGAGGACTGTAAGCAATCAGGGTGACACCCAACTCGCGGCAGAGTTTTAACAAACCCTCACGCTCGACGCGCCGATTGAGCAGGTGAAACTCCACCTGGTTGGACGCCAGCGGGATGCCGCGTTTCGACAGAGCGGAGTGGGCGCGCAACATCTGGGCCGAGTTGTAATTCGAGACGCCCACCGCGCGCGTCAATCCCGCCTCGACCGCGTCCGCAAGGGCATTGGCCCATGTCTCGATCGGTACGGGCCGGAAAGGCCAGTGGATCTGGTAAAGGTCGACCCGTTCCAACCCCAAGCGGGCGAGGCTGGCACGCAGTTTCGAGAGCAAGGCGCCTTTCCACAGCCGCCAGGGGTAGGGCATGAACTTCGTCGCCACCACCAGCGGCGCAATCAGTGGGGACTGCCTGGCTTCCTCGAGGCGCGCCCCCAACAACCGCTCCGAGCGCCCTTTGCCATAAACTTCGGCGGTATCGAAGAAGTTGATGCCGGATTGCAGGCTGATATGGAATGCGTCGTGAATGTCGCTATCCGTGTAGGTCTTACCGTAACCCCACATCATGCGGTCACCCCACTGCCAGGTGCCCAGGCCCAGACGGGAAATGCGAATGTCGGTCTTACCGAGGGGAATGAGATCTGCCATGCCGCTCTCCATTTCTTGCGCTGGGATTCTAACTCCCATGACTGGCCGTGGAAAACTTCGGATCTCGTCAATCAGGTTTTAACACGGAGCACACGGAGCGTCTCAGTGATCGCGCGCCTGCGGGACTCTTCCGGCCACGGAGGCGCTAATGACAGGACGAGAAACCCTGTGCGGATATAGGCGCTAGAATAAGGAATCAGGACACAATTTCAAGCCCCGATAGGGGCGATATATTGTAGCCCACGGCGAAAGCCGTGGGAATGCGCAGGTCAAGTAATCTGAGCCGCGGCAGCGGCGACATCAGGGTCACGACTAATCCTCACGCGGTTATGTCGCCCCTATCGGGGCTTCTCCCCGAACCAGGGAGATTACGCGCACCCATAGCTTTCGCTATGGGCCACATTATTCCGCCCCTGCCGGGGCTCACAGACCTCGAGGACTACCTTGATTCAACGCCTATGCCCGCTGCGGGTTTATGCCTCCGCAGCCTTGTTGCCGTACAACTTCTTAACCAAATTGGCTACATTGACCGCGAAGTGCCGTGCAGTCTCTATTCCTTCTTTGTCCTGCCAGACCTCGCCCGGAAGCCGGCCAAACACCATGTTCCAATATGTAGATCCCGGCACAATCATGTCGTTAATCAGGAAGAACATGAGCATTTCCTGGAGCGTGAAGGTGTGGCCGCCGCGCCGCGCCACCGCCACAGGGCCGCCAACCATGCCGGTGAGGAACTGGTCCGACTTTCTCGAAACCTGGCCGATTCGCTGCAGCGCTGCCATCACGTCCCCTCGCGCCGTGCCGAAGTAGACGGGCGAGCCCACAATGAAGCCCTGCGATGCTCGGAGCTTCTTGATAATGTCGTTCAAGCCGTCTTGCAAACTGCACTCATTGGATTCACCGCACTTGCCACAGGCCGTACACGATTCGATCTTCATTTCGGAAAACGAGATGACTTCCGCCTCTACACCTTGCTCGCGAATCACGCGCGCGCATTCGTTCATGAGTTGCGCGGTGTTGCCATCCGCCTTGGGACTTCCACTTATTAAGAGTACCTTTGCCATGGTTCATCTCCTACCCTTCACCAAAGCTACCGGGGGACAGCAGGATCTGGTTCTCCGGGTTTCTGGTTTCGCCAACGCTTGTAACGCGCACTGCCGCCTGCCCTTTGACCGGGCATTTGGTTTCGCAGATTCCACAGCCGATACAAAGGTCAGGGTCCACACGTGGCTGCTTGATCGTCAACTTCTCGCCCTGAATGTTCAGGACTTCAACCTCTTCAAACCAGATGGCCTTCTTGGGTGTCGGACAATGCTCCTCGCAGACGATACACGTCTTCGAGTAGGCCCAGGGCAGGCAGCGATTCTTGTCAATGTATGCTAAGCCGATCTTGATCTTTTTCTTTTCCGGGACATCAACCTGGCGAATCGCGTGAGTCGGGCAAACCTGCGAACACAGATTGCACTCGTAGTCGCAGTAACCGACCGGCATGTTCAGGACGGGCGTCCAAACGCCCTCCACTCCACCCTCCAAGGAAGCAGGATGAATGGCGTTCGTGGGACATACCTTCATGCACTCACCACAACGAATACACCTGGCGAGGAATTCGTCTTCCGGGAGCGCCCCCGGGGGACGAATCAGGGCGGGATTGAAAGACCGTTTCGATGCTTGCGGGTCGATGCCAAAGAGCAGCTTTGCGCCTAAACCGGCTAACCCCGCCGCTAATACCGCTCTCCGCCCCAGGTCAAGTCTGGCCTCTTTGGGGGGATGAACGAAATCACCGATCCACTTGTGCAAGGGGTTCATCGTGCTTTTTCTCCAGTTTCAGTTCGCAAGGCCGTGTCATTCTGAGCCCCGACTTGTCGGGGCGAAGAATCTCTGCAGTTCCTGCCTTCGGCGATCCGCAGGGATGGTTCGCGGAGTTTACCCTGACTGAACTGCGGAGATCCTTCGCGGAGTTTACCCTGAGCCAACTGCGGAGATTCTTCGCTTCGCTCAGAATGACAGGCGAAGGGCTCAGGATGACAGTAAACGGTAAAGGAGATCGCTTGGGCGGGGCAATCCGACTCGCAATTCCAGCAATAGAAGCACTCGGAAGGCTTCCACTCCAAGGGGTTGTCCGGAGTGGCCCCTCCCTGGCAGTCAACCAGACACAGCCGGCAACTGTCGCACTTCTCCTCATTCTTCTTCAGGCGAACTAGGGGGTTCTTGCCTACCACTCCCAGCAGCGCACCTAAAGGACAAACGTAACGGCACCAGAAGCGCGCACGGAAGAAGTTGAGTACAACGGTGCTAATAAACAAGACCCCGATCAGCATGCTGCCCCAGTAGTAGGGCTGTTCCACGGCGAGGAAATACTTGCGCAAAACCCCGTAGATGGGCTCCGTCACTGCCGTAAGCCGAACGGGTCCGACTCCGGGATTGGCGTCGTAAATCCAGGTGAACAACGCGACGAGGCCCTTGTTAATTGCCGGGTAGATTGAAGTGGAAAGCGAACGGAAGAAGAAGGAAAAGGGGTCCAGCCAGCCGACGACGTCAGCCCCCACTAGGGCCGCAACCAGAAATGCAACCAGCCCATAGTACTTCGCTTTCTGCCATTGATTGTAGCCGCCGACCGCAAGTTTCTGCTTGGCGCGCCCGCCCCGGAGGCTGGTGAAGAAGTTGTGCAAAGTCCCGAAGGGACAAACCCAACCGCAAAACCACCGCCCGCAGATAAAGGTCACCGCCAGGGTAACCAGCGAAAACAGCATCGCCTCGACGAGGGCGTGTGAGGCCAGCAAGGAATTGAGAGCAACCAGCGGGTCCAAGTTGAAAAAGAATGTGACTCCCCGGCCAGCCTTGTTGATGGGGTGATAAACCGTCTGCAAGAAAAGATAGCAGAACAGGAGAAAGAAACCCGTTTGGGTAAGCCTGCGCAGCCAGACGATCCACGATGTTTTCTTCTTCTGGGCCATGGGATTTACACTTCTATTTGTTTGGGTGAAAGCGAATTGAAATTGATGGTGCCGAGACCCCGGGCATTCCCCTGCACAATGTAGCCAATCGAATCGGGCTTGTAACCAAGTAATGTCGCGCCCAAGGCGTCCACGGCGACCTGGTCAACCCCGGCCACAATGGTGTCTTTGCGCTTTACATCGGCAAGATTTCCGCCCACGGGCCCATTGGCCGTCAGCACGCGAATGGCATCGAGCACCACCAGCCGGGGCTTCAAAAAGGCCGCCAGATCCACCAGAGCTCCACCCAGGTCCTGGTGAAGCCGGTTACGAGGCCCACCAATAACGCCCATCAGGTTCTTCATGCCCAGTGTCGCCAGGCACAAGTTGTGGTTCTTCACGATGGGGACGTTGATCAGCCGGTCCGCTTCGACAGTGTCCTGGTACACCTCCCACTCTTTTAAGACTTTGCCGTTAATGGACATCTTCTTGAATTTTCTTTCATCGAGAAATATCACTTCCGCCCCCGCCTTTTCGGCAGCCTGCTGAATCCCGCTGCGAGGAAAAGAAAGCCGGGCGGGATTGCAAGGGTTGTCGCTGACCAGCACCTTCTTCGCTCCCGCTTGGTAGCACATCTCCACGATAGTGGCGACGACGTCGGGGTTGGTTGTTGCGGCCTGTTCGGGGCGGCGATCCCAACCTATGTCGGGCTTTACCCATACAATGTTCGCTTTTGAAACAAAGCGGTTCATCCCACCGAGTGCCTCGATGGCCTGGCGAGTGAGTCGCCTTGCCTCCTCAGCGATGCCGTCGGGCTCCGCCGGGGAGCTCTTGTAATGCGCAACACTCATGGACGGCGCGGGCACTGCCCGGAGGGAATCCGAACCGAACAAACCCATCCCCAACCCTGCTCCTGCCAGTAGGCCTGCCGTCAAGAAATCTCGTCGATCCATCTGTGCCATGTATTAACTCCCTAAAAGGATATGCTGGCGCCTTTTTCTGCGATACGCTGAATAACCGATTTCAAGAATGATTCGGGGTTGGGTGGAGGGTTTAGGCAGAGGATCACATAGGAGCCCGAAGCGAAAAACACGGCTTCGCCCTCAAACTGGCTTGACCCCAAGAAGGCCCCGGACGCCAGTCCCGGCTGAGGAACCACCTTACCCGAGCGGCCAAAGTAGCTCCGTAGCTGCTCAACCTTCTGCACCGCGCCTTTTGCGTCCGGCGCCCTGGAGATGACCAGGGATGTCTGTTCTTCACCCCATGTATAGGCCGCCATGATTGCGGGCGCGAGAAAATCGTGTCCCAGCGGCGACTTCTTCACAAACTTGCAGGAATGACTCACCAGATTCTGCGGCGGGAAAAGAGACAGAAACTCAGGCATCGGTTCGGATGGACCGATCTTTCGCGATACCGCCCGGGCAAAGCGCTCCAGCACCGGCCCGGTTTTCTCCTTATCGCTGAAGGCGGACAACTTCACGTAGAACTCATCCTGGAAGAAGTTCAGGATTTCGTTGGTGCCATAGCCTTCCGACCCGATAGGCAGGAAGTGGTAATCCGGCGAGCTTTCGGCGGCATAAATCCCGAAGGCGTTCGACTGCGCTCCCATGTTGTAGATGTCGAGTGTGAGGTCTGTGCTCGAGGCCTTGTATTCCTGGTGAACCATCACCACAAGGCCGTAATCCAGGTAAACATCAGCCCCGCCATCGATGTATTCGTAAAGGTCTGAGCTGAAGAACTTCTGCTCTCCGGACCGTGAAACCCCAACTTCTGAAGGCTCCGGCAACAGCCGCGCAAGCCTCTCCTTGACGGCGGCAGGAATCACCGCGGGCACCAAACCTTGCCCGCCCTCCTCCTGCCCAATTAACAGCCCAGGCAAGGCCAGGATTAGCAGCAGATAAATTGCAACGCTTCGCATCTTCCCGAGACCACCTTCTCCCTCCTGCGTGGTGTAGGGGCGAGCGGCGCTCGCCCGACGGCCGAACGCCGTTCGGCCCTACGAGACGACTTTGCTTGCGGCCGGCAGCCGTGCTGTTAAACCATTTTGGAAAACAGCTCGCGCGCTGCCATGAGCCGCTCGACGATCGGAATCCCATTGGGGCACGCCGACTCGCACTTCTTGCAGAGGCGGCATGCTTCATTGCCGACCTTCTCGAGCGGAATATCGCGATAAGTGCTGAGCGCGGTCTGCACATCCTTCATTTGTTCGTAGTAGTAGTCCTTGCAACGCAATACGGTGGAGACTTCGACCCCGAGGGGACAGACCTGCTTGCAGTCGTCGCATAGCATGCAATTGCTGGACCGGTTCACCTGCGCATACCGGTAAAGGGCTCGATCCTCGGCGCTGGTGAGCGGCTCATTCAGCGCCTGTACGTAGGCCTCGAACATATCGAATGAACCAATGCCTTTGGTAACCGTAGTGACTGCCGGATTGCTCAGGATTTTCTTCAAATAGGCGACCTGCGAATCGAGGCCCTTGAGCCCCTTCATCGATTTCATCGCCATCACGCCGACTCCCCTCTGCCGCGCCAAGCGAAGCTCCTCATCCAGGGCTTCAAGGTTGGGCTGGTTCAGAACCGGCATGACGACGTTGTAAAAGCCGGAACGGATGCCCGCCGCCGTCGTATCCTTGACCATTCCATGCGTAGTCAAACCGGCGAACCTGACTTTCCCCTGGTTCTTTAGTTTCTCAAAGGTCTCAGCAATCCTCGCATCAGTAGCCGAAAAGGCCCAGTGCCGGTTGAACATCAAGAAATCCACGTGGTCGGTGTTGAGGACTCTGAGAGCCTCGTCGATGCTTGGGTAATCATCCTTTAAGGCAATGTAAATCTTATCGCGCACTGACTTTAGCCCTGCGCCCAGCGTCTTGATCGACTGTCCGCCCAGGTAGTCCCACGCGACATGGACAAGGTTGACCCCATGCTCGATGGCGTAGCGGTGCACCGACTCCGCCATGACCAGTCCACCCAAGCTGATCTCCGACACAAGAACGCCCGTATTGCCCATGGGGCGATACTTCATTGCAGGGTTGTAGTTCAGGATCTTCGGCTGTGCGGATGACGAAATGTCCTCCTTCCTCCCCAACACGTGTATTGGAGACGCCCCGACAGCAACAGCACTTAAGATTCCACTCGAAAAAAAGGTTCGGCGATTCATCACAGGCACCTTGCTCTCCTTGTTTCAATCCACGCTCCCGCGCCAGGAGCGGCTACCTCGTCACTGTCGCCCGGATGACGCCCGGACTATTCAGCGAGGCCAATGGGTAATCTCACGCTTCACCAGGAGTACTTGCTTTTTTGAGGCCAAGTTGAAATCCCGGGCGGTTAGACAATCAAACCATGGCCGACTCGGGTCTCTGGCGGGAGGCTGAAAAACCCGTCTTGCCTGTCATTCCGAGGAGTCCCGCGTCCGCGGGACGACGAGGAATCTCGCAAGTCCTTTGTTTCCATAGCGAGATTCCTCTCCGTCAGCCGACGGGTCGGAATGACAACGTTCACAAACGTGTTTCAGGATCCTGCTAGTGATCAACGCGCGGCATGCGTAACACATGCCCAGTTGCGAGGGATACTAAGGACATAGATGCGCCGAGAGGGCGAAGCGTTATCGGCAGAGCGAAATGCAGGATTCTTCAACCCGAATTCGGAAGTTAGCGTGGGTGCGATGTGTATCTTGTAGGGGCACAGCGCGCTGTGCCCCTACGCCCGGCCCCGCACCATGTTGTTCTTCCGAAGTGAGCACGCTTGCATCCGTCATGCCGCCAACAGATGCCGGGGGCGTCTTGGTTTGCTTATGCTTGCCAAACATTTGCGCGCTTTTCCCGCGACCATGCGGGTGAAACGAACACCACCCCCAATCCTATGTGGATGGCAACCCTGCGAGAGTTTGATGGATCGTCTGGTGCCGAAGAGAGGACTCGAACCTCCACGCCCTGACGGGCACTACACCCTGAATGTAGCGCGTCTGCCAATTCCGCCACTTCGGCACGCCTGGTATTAGGAGAACTACCCGGGCCAGCACCTCCAGGTCGCAGCACGCGCAGCCTGCCGCGGCCCGTCGGGATCCCGTCCATGTGCTTGCGCCTTGGCTTCCCCATTCACGGGCAAGACCCCAACCAGCACGGGGCAGGCGCCCGTGTTACAAGGCGAAAACAGCCCAGCCGCAAGCACTCATGGTGCCATCCGCGTAAAGCTATGTCAAGTTTTCAGCAACCTGTCAGATCTGGGCGAAGCTGAGGCTCTTGGAATCCCAGGGCGGGGCGGAGTAGATGGCAGGCAGCACCTCCGTCGGCTCATTCACGACCGACCACATAGATTTGTGCCGAGGGTCCATGAAGCGCTCGGTAATGCAACTCTCGAGCACCAGGAGCAGATTCTCGAAATACGACTGGGTATTCAGAACAACGATAGGGCCGAGGAAAAGGGCAAGGCGCTTGAGCGAGACGGCCTCCAAAAGCTCGTCAAGAGTTCCTGAGCCGCCGGGCAAAGCGACCACCGCATTCGCATCCTGGATCATGAGCCGCTTGCGCTCGTGTATATCGCGCACGACGCGCAATTCGGTAATGCCCTTGTGCCCCCAATTCAGCTCATTCATGAAACCGGGAATGATGCCGATGACTTTGCCGCCCTCGGCGAGCGCACCTTCGGCGAGCGCACCCATTGACCCAACCGCCCCACCGCCGTAGATGATGGTGGCGCCGTTTCTCGCCAGCTCACGCCCCAGGCGCGCAGCAGCATCGAGATAAACGGGATCACAGTTGCGGCTTGAACCGCAGTAAACGCAGACTCGAAAGTTCGACATCAGTTAATGACAACTTCGCTTAGACCTTAAGGAATATCTTCCGACGATATAGAAACCACAGGAACAGCCACCCGACAGCCAGAACGCTGAGGTCCCAGAAGACAGGCTTGTAAGGCCCGAGGTAGTCGATGAAGCCCCGGACGAATATATTTGCGACTGTTCCAAAATTAAACTGGCTGCGAAGCACGTAAATGGTAATGGGGTTCAGGCCAATGACGGTGAAAAAGAAAGCCCAGCGCCGGTAACCGCGAACATCGATGATCCAGTAGAAGAGGGCGAGCAGCAGCAGGCTCCACCCACCGGCGAACAGGACATACGAGCTGGTCCAGATGTTCTTGATGATGGGAAACCAATGACCCCAGACCAGACCCAGGACCAGACTGGCAACGCCCGCCAAGGCCAGCCCGAGCGCCTTACGGGCTGCAGGCCGACTGGAGCGCAGCCAGTGGCCGGCCAGCGCGCCCATCAGGCATGTGGAAACAGCCGGAATCGTGGAGAGAATTCCTTCGTTGTCACCGAAGACATAGCAGCAGAAAGGTCGCGGCAAAAGGTGCTGGTCGATAAACGCCGAAAGGTTGCCAGATGGGGTTATAACGCCGGCCCCGATGCCCGGAACCGGCACCAGCTTCATCACCAGCCAGTAAACCACCAGCAGGCCGCCCGCCACCGCGGCCTGGCCACGCACGCGGGTGTTCATCATCACCAGCGCCGCAATGAAATAGCACACCGCGATACGTTGAAGAACCCCAGGAATGCGAAGCTCGTGAAACCTGAAATCCAAGAGGCCATTGCAAACCAGGCCCAAAAAGAACAGCAGGACCAGCCGGCGGACCAGATGCTTATAGATCTCGGCCCGGTTCGCTCCGGCTTCGAGACGCCGCGTGAGAGAGAAGGGCAGCACAACGCCGACGATAAAGAGAAAAAGCGGGAAGATCAAATCATAGAAACGGAAGCCCTGCCATGCCGCGTGTTGGAATTGCCGGTCCAGCGCGTCCATCAAAGGATGGTGAATCAATTTATGCAAGCTGTGGATCACTTCGTCGCCGCCGGTAATCCACAGCATGTCGAAGCCGCGAAGCGCGTCGATGGAGGCAATGCGGCCGGAAACTGGTGCGTGGGTAGTTGATGCGTCTGTCATGGTCCTACCTTGGCCCGGGAATGCGGATCAAAACGTCCGCGCGCGCAAGCACGAGATTATGCATAATTACTAGGGAATAGGGAATAGGGAAAGGTGCCAGGTGTCGGGTGTCGGGTGTCGGGTGTCAGGTTTCAGGCGTCGGGGGCCACGTTTCAGGGCCCATTTCAGGTACCGGGTTCCAGGTGCGAGGTTTCAGGTGCCAGTCGCCGAGGGAGTGCGGCTGTTCTGTTCCCTGTTCCCTATTCCCTGTTCCCTATTCCCTACCTGGTGGCTTTCGGAAAACGACGCAATAATCCTCGCCATGCCAGTAGGTGGGTATTGTCAGCGCCTGAAATCCTGCGGCACTAAGTTCATCGACCAGCAACTGCTTTGGCATGCCGTGCCCGCCCCGGTTCTTCGGCACGCCCTTTGGCGGCTTGGTTCCCTCCCGAGGCAGAGAATCGATGACGGCAAGGAGGCCGCCTGGCTTGAGCGATTGGAAAAGGCTGGCGTCCTCCTTCGCCGGCTGCGTGAGGTGATGGTAAACACTCCGCATGAAGATGGAATCACAGCACTCGCGCGGAAGGTTTGTCGCGGCTTCGCCCCCTTTGACCACCGTGATGTTTTGGACCTTCTGCTTGGCGGCGAGGGTCTCCAGAGCTGCCAGTTTCTTAGGGTCCAGTTCCGTCGTGTAAACTCGGCCCGTTGGCCCCACGCGCTCGGCGGCAGCCAGCGTCAGCCCGCCATCGCCCGCTCCGATTTCAGCCACCACGCTCCCCGGCTTCCAATTCAGCAGCGTCGCTAACTTGTCGGCGTCTTTCCAGTCCTGCGCCTGTCCGTGACAAGCGGCAAGGACGAGCGCTCCGAGCGCCAGCGCTAAAACAACATGCCGCCTCCCTATGCGAAACCACCCTTGACTAATCATCACACCCTCTCGCAGGCCATGGTAACACCGACCTCGAAGTAAAGCTATCAGCGGTCAGTTGTCAGCCGTCAGTTGTCTGTTCAAGAAGACGCGGCTTAGAGCTGGGCTTCATCTCGTAAGCACTTATGCCACTCCCTCCGCCATCTACCATCCACTGCTTTCTGCCTGCTGCTTACTGCCTACCGTAACCTCGTCGCGCGCACGCCTCCCGAAATGACCTGTAGATTTCATCAAAGGCTGGGACCAAGTCTCCTGACGGATCATGGCTTTCCAAGATGCTGGTCATGGATTGTATAGCGTCAAAAATGTTCCCAGAGAATACGGCGCCGGTGGCCGCCAGAATCGCTGCCCCGAAGGCCGCGGTGGGATATCGAGACCGGACAACGGTCCTGCCCAGAACGTTCGCGCGCAACTGCGAAAGGACAGGGCTCTTCGCAGCAGCCCCCGTTGAAAAGACCCTGTCCCCGATTTTCACGCCGCATGCCTCGAGAATTTCGTAGCCCCAGCGCTCCACGAAACCGATGGACTGTAATTGCGCCGCGTAAGACTCGCCAGCGTCACGCGGATTCCCTTCCACAAACGACCTGGCTTTCGGGTTTGCAAAGGGAAACCTCTCGCCTTGACCCGACAGCATGTAGCAGACCACAGAGGTTGGAAAATAGTTGGCAGCCAGCCGGTCCATTTCCCCAAGAGAGGCTGCGTCGCCGGCCGTTCTGATGCTTCCCAGCCCGGTGTTGCTTGCCGCTCCGGGGACCCACAACCCCCCAGGATGCAGGTGAAAGTAAATGCCGCTGCGCGCCGTGGGCTTCCCGTCGTGGAGCACTTTCCAGACAAGTGTGGTTCCCAGGGTTGTGTTGGCATCGCCGCGCCGGCTGGCTCCTGAGGCGATCACACTCGCCATCCCGTCGGTTGCGCCTGCCAGGACGGGCGTTCGCACCGGCAAGCCTGTCGCGGCAGCGGCCACGCTGCTCACCTGTCCGATTTGCTCTGCGGGGCGGCGAACTACAGGCAGGCGGTCGTTGGGCAAGCCCGCGGCACGAACCGTTCCAATCCACGAACGGCTCTCTGGGTCGTAGCCGAGTTTCAAGGCGTTGGTGAAATCCGAAATCCCAAACTCGCCGGTGAGCTTTCCTGACAGCCAATCCGCCGGATGCAGGATGTAGCGAGTGCGCTCCCACAACTCGGGCTCCTGCTGCCGGACCCAGGCAGCTTTCACAAGCGAAAAGGATGGACCCAGACGGATGCTCTGGGCGCCGCCTTGTTTGTTCAGTTCCTCCGCAATCTCCACTCCCCGGCCATCGTCGTAAAGAATGGCCGGGCGCAAGACTCGACCTTCCGCATCCGCCACGACAAGAGACCCCGAAGTGGACGTGACCGCCACTCCTCGAAGCTCCACATCGCCGGATTTCTCCTTCAGGCTTTTGACAATGTCCTGCCCAACGGAGCACAGAACTTCCCACCATTGACCAGGGTCTTGCTCGTGGATTCCCCCGGCGGCGCGGCGGTCCTGCCGAATCTTCTCATCCGCTTCCGCTAAAAGCTCGCCAGCGGGACTCACTGCAACACCGCGCACTCCACTTGTTCCCACATCAATTCCAACCAGGGCGCACTTCTTATCGCTCTTCATAGACGCGTTCGACCTTCGCAGAATAGGGGCAGTAGCGTGGACCTGATTTGTACGTCCGCAGTTTGTTGAATGAAAAGCCGCAGACCTAAAAAACACGTCTGCGCTACCCTGCTTTCTGCCCCACCTACCACATACCACCTACCATCTGCCACCTGCCCCTTTGTTTTCAACGACATTCCCGCTCTTAACGGCTAAGTACCTGTGTTTTCATACACATTCCCGCGTCGTTCCGGGATTTGGAAAACCGACCCTTTGTTTTCATGGACATTCCCGCGTCGTTCCTCGAGTTTTGAAGAATCTCTCTCTTTCATTTCCACACCGGAGCCGACATCTTGTCCAAAGCAAGTCTGGGAATTCTCCCTCTTTTTGTGCTGCTCGGAGCACTCTCGAAGCTGGATTTGGGCGTGGGCTGTCGCATCGAAAGAAACGTGCTCCCCTCCTATTTCGAGTACGTGGCAAGCCACGATTTACTATCCTAGCCTACTCTCTCAGGCGTGTCAAGGGACATGGAGTCCGCTCCGGTCCGCCGCAGGAAGCCTCTCCTCGTAGCACGGGCAGCTTTGCGCGACCTGCCGGGGTCTCGCCCCATAAGCATTAACCTAACGGCTAGACGCGCCCGAAAGCCCGCCTGGGCGGGCGGTCCCGCGAAGCGGGATAGCCCACGGTCCCGCATGGCGGGATGGGAAAAAAGGGAGCTGCAATGACTTCTTAAGCCCCGGCAGGGGCGACATAATCACGGGGGACCGAGCGGGATTCTTATATCGCCCGCCGCGAATCTGCGCAAGCACAAGGTTTCATTCATTGAGGCCGCCACGGTCAATTCGTTTTTGGAATTACCCGTGGGTTCGTCATCGAAGGAAAAGGCCACGGTCACGAGAGCACTGACCGTGACCCGCTCGGGAAATCGCAGACCCCAAAGAACAGGGGTCTGCGCCAGGCAGCCCATGACCAAGCAGCAAATTTGCATGTGAACTGCGGAGATCCTTCATCGCCCCGATCAGATCGGGACTCCTCCGGATGACAAGCACGGGCTACGTGCATTGTTCCCGCGACGCACCCCGGCTCCAACTTGTGATTTCAGGATCATACCTTGGAGTGAATGGCGCGGAGGGCGGGCATGCCGTCGGACTCAGCGACGACTTCAATGTCATGGAAGATATTGGGACTTTCTTGCTTGAGGACGCGGCAAACTTCCACGGCCAACAGGCGGATTTCAGTGTCGGCGTGCGGGCTACCGCGAAGTTCCAAAAAGTGCCGCCAGGAGCGGCTGTTGCCGGTGACGAAGATTTTGGTTTCACAGGCGTTGGGAAGGATAGAACGTGCCGCCTGACGAGCCCACTTGCGGCGGTCGCGCGGGGCCATCTCCGGGTGCTTCTGCTGAACGTATTGCGCGGTAGCGTCCGCTAGCTCGATGTAGACCTTGCGGAGCGTCTCGATGGTCTGCTGCCATTTCTGGCGCAACTCTTCGCTTTCCTGGTAAAGCGGGGGAACCACGTAGCGGGCGTCGCTCTCGTCCACGTACCGCTGTGAGAGCTGTGAGTAGCTGAAACCTGCCCGGTGGCGGACCAACTCGTGGGTCAGAGCACGGCTGACGCCGGTAATCAGCAGGCACCAGACGGCGTGCTCGAGCACGCTGCCGTGTTTTGAAGTCAGGATGTTCTCAACGTATTCCTGGTTGGATTTCCGCCCTTTGCCGAAAGACATGTAGCAGGTGCGCCCGGCGATTTCAGTCAGCACCTCGGCAGCGGCTTGCGCGTCGGTGGTGAACGCCAGGCCCTCGTCCTGGAGAAAACGCGCCAACTCCTCGCCCACCACGGTCTGGCGGCCCACGAGGTAAACTTTTGCTTTGGTGATATAAGGATCAGGCATCGGGTGTCAGGTTTCAGATGCCCTAAGACATCCATCGAGGTGACTGGAACCAGGCGTTACGCCATCTGAAACCTGGCGCCTGGCGCCTCGTTTCCTACTTGCTCGGCGCCGGCGATTTCCCCTCGCTGAGCACCGCAGCGGCCTTCTTGAAGTCCGCATACTTGCGCTGGAACCGCTCAACGCGGCCCGCGCTGTCCATTATCTTCTGTTTCCCGGTGAAGAACGGATGGCAATGGGAACAGATTTCCAGGTGCAACACGTCGCTCTTATAGGTGGAGCGCGTCTTGAAGGTGTATCCGCACGCGCACGTTACGGTCACTGCATGATAATTGGGGTGAATAGCGTTCTTCATGGAACTCCTTGAGTGCTAACGCACAACAGTCATTATAGCTGCCTCAGCCCCAAGTTTCAATCCGAAACGTGAAGGATGATCGTAGGAGTTGTCCGTTCTCAGTCGTCAGTCGTCAGTACTGAGTTGTCAGCCGTCAGCTTTCAGCTATCAGCAAAGGGCCAAGGCGACCGTCGGCAAGCAGACCGCTGACGGCTGATTAACTGACACCTGACACGCGACACCTATTCATAGCGCAGCGCCACCATAGGATCGACCTTGGTGGCGCGCCACGCAGGGATCCAACAAGCAGCTAACGCAACCACGGTTAGGATAGTCGCAACAGCAATAAACGTGGGCGGATCGGTCGGACGGACGCCGTAAAGCAGGGTTGACATCACGTGCGTAAGCCCCATTGCCGCGGCCACGCCGAGCCCCACTCCAATCAGACTGAGCTTGAGACCCTGTTTTAGGATCAGGACCAGCACGCTCGCCTGCTGTGCGCCGAGCGCTACCCGAATGCCGAACTCGCGCGTGCGCTGTGTCACCAGATACGACATGACGCCATAAAGGCCGACCACGGCCAGCAGAAGCGCGAGGGCGGCAAAGGCGCCCAGCAGGGATGCCTGCACGCCCGCGTCCTGCGTATGGTCGGCGATGACTTCGCCCATCGTTCGCGCCCGGAACATCGCCAGACCGCTGTCAAGCCCGCGCACATGGCGGCGAATTTCGCCCAGAACGGACGTGGGTAGGACGCGTGTTTTGATGGTCAAACGGCCGTAACCGCCGTAGCTCAGCACCAGGGTGAAGGGGAAATAAGCCTGGGGCATCATTTTCGCCCGGACGCCATACTCCTTCACATCGCTCACCACGCCGACGACGATGACTCTCATATTATCCCAGTGGAATGACCTGCCAATGGGGTCCTGGTTCCGCCAGAAGGTTCGTGCCGTGGTCTGACTGATGACACATACCAGCTCCAGGTCAGGCGGAATCTTCGGCGCGCTTCCCTGGGCAGCCATGTACAAATCGTGGAGTCTCGATGCGGTGGCCTCGGTGCGGTTGAGATCTTCGGCCGTGAAGGCGTGTCCCTCCAGAACAGGAATTCCGAAGGCGCGGAAATAGTCGGGCGTGATGTAATTCCATCCCACGAGTTGGTTCGAGAGATTTGGATCGGTTTCGCCGTCCACGCTGAGATAGCCGTTGCTGCCGCCCTCCAGTGGAATCTCGCTGGAGACAGCCGCCGCCTCAACGCCTGGAGTGTGGCTGGCCCGATCCACGAGCTGATCGAAAAACTGGCGTCGCGCCTCGAGCGTGGGGTATTTCGCGTCAGGCAGACTGATGGTCATGGTCAGCAAGTTATGCGGATGGATGCCTAGGTCGGCGCTTCGCAAACGGGCAAAACTGCGCAGCAAGAGGCCCGCGCCGACCAGCAAGGCCAGAGTCACGGCGATTTGGCCAACCACCAGGGCATCGCGCAGCAGGCGGCCCCTACGCGTCGGGCTCAGCACCACTTGCGCCGCCGTCTTCAACTGCTCGCTGAGATTGAGCGCCGAAACCTGCAACGCGGGAGCAAGCCCGAATAAAACCCCTGCCAGGATGCCTACGGAAACCGTAAACACCAGCACAAAGCCGTCCAGTCCTATGGGATGAACGCGCGGCAGGGAAACGGTTTTCGCGGTTGCCAGCAGCCGCACGCACCCCCACGCGCCGAGCGTTCCCAGTGCCGCGCCCGTCAAGGCCAGCAGGACGCTTTCGGTGAGCAACTGGCGCAGTAGCCGCCAACGGCTGGCACCGAGGCTGGCCCGCAACGCTACCTCGCGCTGCCGCCCGGTGGCTCGCGCCAGAAGGAGATTCGCCACATTGGCGCAGGCCACCAGCAATACCAACGTCACCGCCCCCAACAAAATCAGGAGGGGAGTTCTGAAATCTCCTACCAGCGTCTCCTGGAGCGGGATCAGCACGGCGTGGACGTTGTTGTTGGAGTCCGGATACTCCTTTTCCAGGCGCTTGGAAATGGTCAGCAACTCCGCGCGCGCTTGGGCCAGCCTGACGCCGGGCCTCATCCTCCCGACGCCGTTCCAACTGTGATCGCCGCGCTGCCCGAGATTCTTGGGACTCATGTCAAGCGGCGTCCAGAGATCCGGCGCCCAGGGGAAGTTGAACCAGCGCGGCATCACGCCGACCACGGTATACGCCTCATCGTTCAGCTCGATAGCCTTGCCGATAGCCTGTGGATTGCCGCCGAAACGCCGCTGCCAAAAGCCATAGCTCAGAACCGCCACGTGGTTCTTCCCCGCTGCGTCTTCGCCAGGCGCGAACCCCCGGCCGAGCAAGGGACGCACGCCGATCACATCAAAGAAATTCGCCTGCGTGGGCACGACCCCGGCAGGCTCCGGTTCGCCGGCGCCACTCGCACTCATGATCTGTCTCCAGAAATAGAGGCTGACAGCTTCCAAAGTGTGGTTCTGCGCCTGCCAGTCGAGATAGTCCGGGCCACTCAAGGGGTAATCGCCGGGGGCCACCTCGGTTTCCCTGAGGTCCACCAGACGCTCGGGATCTTGGAACGGCAGCGGGCGCAAAAGCACCGAGTTGACCACGCTGAAGATCGCCGTGTTCGCCCCAATCCCCAGCGCCAGCGTCAGTACGGCGACCACCGTGAAGCCGGGATTCTTCTTTAGCATTCGCGCCCCGTAGCGAATGTCTTGCACCAGATCCTCGAGCCAGTTCCATCCCCACATGTCACGACTCTCCTCTCTCAGCACCAGGTCGTTACCGAAGCGTTTTTGCACGGCGTAGTGAGCTTCCTTTGGTGAAAGACCACGCTCGATCTGCTCCTGCTTCCTCAGCTCCCGGTGCAGGCGCATCTCTTCTTCCAGGTCGCGGTCGAATTGACTGCGGCGGAACAGCATCAAGAGCCGTCTTCCGAGTTCAATGAACCAGTTCATGGCAGTCTTCCCCTCAGGCCGTCTGAATGACGCGGGTGATGGCTTGCATCACGCGATCAAATTGCGAGACCTCGGCCTCCAACTGCTTCCGGCCCGGTGCCGTGAGCCGGTAGTAGCGGGCGCGACGATTCCCGGCGGTCGTGCCCCACTTCGCCGTCACCCAGCCTTTGATCAGCATCCTCTGCAACGCCGGGTACAACGACCCTTCCTCAACTCGTAGCACATCCTCGGAAATCTGCTGGATGGAGTTGGCGATCTCATAGCCGTGCATTTCTCCCCCACGAATAAGGGTTCTCAATATGAGCAGATAGAGCGTTCCGGGTGGAATCTCATCTTGGTGCAAGCGATCACCTCCTGACATAGTTAGACTATGCCAGTGTAAAATGGTTAGCCGCGAGCGTCAAGTTTATTTGCCAACTGAAAGGAAAAGGGGGAACGGCCAGGGGCCGCCCGTTTGACTAGCGTTGAGGACCAGGCAGCATGAGGAAGCCTACTCGCCAAACGTGAAGGATGATCATGAGAGTTGTCCGTTCTCAGTTGTCACTCGTCCCGCCGCAGCGGGTCAGTTGTCGGGTGAAAAAAGGGGGGCTAAGCGTTCGAGGATACGGGGAGCCATACGGCGTCGCCGCGAGCTACTTCGATTAGATCACCAGCTCGCCGTCTTCGATTCGCACCTCGGCGATGGATTCGGGCAGCTTCAGTTGATCCCGCATCTCGGGAGAATTCAGCTTCTTGCGCAGGACAGGTTCCACTAAGGACAAGGGCACCGGCAAGCTGCCCATTTTCACCTCGGTGGCGCTGAACTGGAGTTCGTGGTTGTTTGTCCCTAGCTTTCCCCCCAGCGTCACGTACACATCTCTTCCACCGACGTAGACTGTCAACACGCCCGCAAACGTGTTGCCCTTGAGGTGAACCTCGGCGGCCTTGAGGGCAGCGGGGCCGCTTGGCATGCCGGCCGCTCCCTGGATGCTCTCCGCCAGTTTGGAATTCAACTCCGTCTCGGAGATGCGGACTTCCTTGCGCAAGCCCTGTCCAGACTTTGACTCCACTTCCTGGAGTTTTCGGTCGAACGACTTCGCAGCCTCGGGAGCGGTTTGGACAGGAAACTGGGAAGGCTTGCGCAGAACCAGAAGAATGGAGATGAGGGTGAGGATGACGAAACCCCAAGAAACGACGAGGTAGATTCTCCTGGCCACGCGGGCTCCCTCCCGGTCTTAGGCGGGCCTTTTCAAGATCGCTTCTTTCAAAGACCCAGGCGCCGCTGGAGGGCGCAGAAAAAGGATGAGGATTGAGCTCAAGAAATAGGCGGCGCTGAGCAGGCCGAAGGCGTAAACAAAATTCCCCGTGTGTTGGTTGATGTACCCTATGGCCAGGGGGCCGAAGTACCCACCCAGGTTTCCGAGGGCGTT
>Ga0208692_1000684_pt1 | contig 23345 bp, 28 predicted proteins | sample June2015DPH_20_1_3_FD_184721 | JGI IMG/M metagenome (GOLD analysis project Ga0208692, IMG submission 184721) | Peatland microbial communities from SPRUCE experiment site at the Marcell Experimental Forest, Minnesota, USA - June2015DPH_20_100... | ecosystem: Environmental > Terrestrial > Soil >... | reverse complement strand
CGGCGACAGGCTCGTCAGGCTCGGCTGTGGATTGCTGCCTGTGCCAGTGAGGTTCACTGACTGCGGGCTGCCACTGGCATTGTCCGTGATGCTCACCGAGGCCGTGCGGCTGCCACTGGCCGCAGGCGTGAAGGTCACGCTGATGGTGCAGTTGCTGCCGGCCGCCACCGAACTGCCGCACGTGTTGGTCTGAGCAAAGTCGCTGGCATTGGCGCCCGTGAGCGCGATGCTAGTGATGTTTAGCGTCGTGCCGCCACTGTTCGTAAGTGTCACAGCTTGGGCGCTACTCGTGGTCCCGAGCGCTTGGCTTGCAAACGTCATGCTGGGGGGCGACAAGTTTGCCGTAGGTTGTGCCACACCGGTCCCTGACAGCGAGATGCTGATAGTAGGGTTCCACCAAGCATTGGTGATGATCGATATGGCGCCGGTGACACTGCCGCCGACCGCGGGAGCGAATTCAACGTTGAAGGTAGCATTTTGGCCGGCATTCAGGGTAAGGGGTAACACAAGCCCGCTGATGCTGAAACCCGCTCCTGTTACCGTGGCCTGGGAGACCGTTTCGGGGCGAAATCCAACATTCGTGAGAGTTACCCCCAGGTCAAGGCTGGTCCCCACCGTGACGCTCCCAAAGCTGAGACTATTGGAACTTGTAGTGATCCGGGCTACGGCATCTTTCGTAAGACTGAGGGCCACGATAAGCAGCAAGACAGAAAGGACGAGTTGCGCAGAGCGTCCGGCGCATGCGTACTTGCGGCGGTTCTCAAGATGACATGGGCAAGGCATACTTCTCCTCTTAGGGCTCAGCAACGGTTCCGAGCCGCCAAGAGGCTTGTGCATCAGTCTTCGGCGCGATCGCCGAGGCAACCGGCACACTTACAGGGGACGACAAACCTCTTCACGTCCAGATTTGGTTATCCGCGGAATGCTTTGTTACCCTGAGAGTTTGTGAGAGAAGGCTCGATATAGGAAAGAGCTGCCCGCTTTATTATGATTTATGTAATGAGGCCACCAAGACCCCTTAAGAGCATGATCGCCACCCCATGAGTGCTATATCTATTCACGAGTCCTTATATGATTCGTGGCGCAGCGGGCTGGTTACGAATTGTTCTCAGAGGTTGATTTCTGCATCCGTCGTGGACACACACATCCTGAGGATTGAGTCCCAATGTCCTCCCGGCTCATTACGTAGTGAGCCTTCGATGCGCCAGACTGCACGACCGAAAAGGGCCGCGCTGCCCGGTCGCAGTTTACAAGGGGCTCCCTCCTACAACCCCGACGGGGTTGTAGCTCGCGGGATGAGGGCCGCTCCTGGTCATTCACTGAGCGAGAGACTCTGTTGTACTCGTGCTGATTTACTGGCTGCCCCCGCGTGCAAACCAGAGGTGTCGGCAGCTAGTCACTGACTACCGTGCACACAACCTGCCAAACGATTACTCAATCGTAAAGGCCTGATTTGCTGGGGGGTGGGTCGCACCTTTGTGCTCTCACGAAGCGATAACAGATGCAAGTCTTACACGAGGCAGGGAAGAATTTACTGGTTACCGGCGGGAGAGAGGGATCGTGCGTAAAGACCTGATTTGCTGTGGGTGGGTCGCACCTTTGTGCTCTCACGAAGCGACAGAGGATGTGAGTTTTACAGCGTCGCCTGCGGCCGCAACCAAAAGCAGATTCTTCGCTACGCTGCGCTCCACTCTCCAGAAACTCGATGAATTACTCCTCTCAGTTGAGCAATTTAGGCCGAGCGGACCGGAAGGCGTTTTACCTGCTCTTTGCGCGCCCAGAACCTCCTCGGAACGGTCCATCCTCGATCCCCGCAGGGGATCCATACAGTAGCCGGGGGCAACGCCCCCGGAAAATGCGCCCCCCCCCACAAGGTCCGACCCTGAAAGGGTCGAATGAGGGCGACCTCACCCCGGTCTTGCGGCCCGCGGCTCAGGGTAATGCGACCTTCAGGGTCGGGGAACGAGCGTGGCGCTTTCCGGGGGCGTTGCCCCCGGCTACTATCTTGTGCCCTTGCAGGGCACGAAAAAGCTACCCTTCGGCGGGGTGGCGCAGACCCGCCGCGGCGGGTCTGCGTTATGAGATTCAGGGCATCGGATCCATTGCCAGGAGGAAGGGATCTCGCCGATAGCCGAGCCGGAAGCTCGACCACGGCCACGGGTCAGGAGAGGAGAGGAGACGAGACGGCGGTCGGAAGGGCGGCCGCAGCAACAGGTACGGGTGGTGGGGTAATGAAGATGGTTGAGCCCGTAGAAATGCCGTTGCCGTCCCAGCCTCACGTTTTACCGCGCCGCGACATCGGTGCGCCGCAGAAATCAAACCACGATGTCTGCGCCACCCGCGTTCCGAGGCGGTCAAATCTATGACCAACTTCGATGGGATCAATGCTCTATCTCTGACGTTAAAGTAGTATTAATTCTCAAGCACAATCCTGTACCGGGCCTTGTTGCATCTCACGCGGTCCAAAGCCTCATTGACTTGATCCATGGGCATTCGCTCGACCTGCGCTTCTATGCCGTTGCGCGCGGAGAACTCCAGCATCTCCCGGATCAGTGACGGGCTCCCCACAGGATTGCCACACACGGACTTCTGGCCCATGATGAGGTCCGCAGCCGGGACGCGAATGTCGCTTGGTGGGACACCAACGATGCAGAGCTTACCCTTGGGCTTGAGCACACCCAGATAGATGGCCCAGTTTATGTCCGCACACACCGTGACCAAAATGAAGTCGAGCGAGTTGTTCAACCTTCCCATGGCCGAGGGATCCTGCGAGTTTACGAAGTGATGTGCACCGAAGCGGCGAGTTTCCGCCTCCTTGTCTGGTGAGGTGGAGAATGCAGTCACCTCGCAACCGAAGGCGCGAGCATACTGTAGCGCGAGGTGACCTAGACCGCCCACCCCTACGACCCCCACATGCATCGCGTGGCTCACTTGGTATGCGTGGAATGCGCCGTAGACAGTGATCCCGCCACACAACAGCGGCGCTGTTTTAGCAGAGTCCATGCCATCGGGAATGGCAAAAACGAATCGGGGGTTGACGCGGATGGCACTCGCGTAGCCACCCAAGCCATGCGTGCAGGTTCCCTCCCACTTCAAGCACAAGTTCTCTTCGCCCTGCGCGCAGTACTCGCACTCTCCGCAACAGCCAGAGTTCCAGCCCACCCCCACGCGCTGCCCCTCCCTAAAGCCCCTCGCCGCAGAGCCCACCTGCGACACCGTGCCGATGATCTCGTGTCCTGGAACCAAGGGATAATGGCTGAAGCCGAAGTCGTTGTTGACAAGATGCAGATCGGTGTGACACATGCCGCAATGTTCTATCTGGATCTCCACAGCGTTCGCTCCCAGCAGGCCCAAGTCGTACTCAAAAGGTTCGAGCGCCTTGCCCGGCCCCAGTGCGGCATATCCTCGGACTTTCATATTGGCCTCCTCTTCACAGTCGATGTGAGCAGGTTGTCGGAGCGAATCTACTTCAGCAGGTACCGCTGCAAAAATACGACGTCGGCATAGAACAGGAAATCCTGGTTCGACTTTTTTTGGTAGCCGTGTCCCTCGTCTTTGGCCATCAGATACCACACCGGGGTTCCCTCTTTTTTCAGGCCCGCGTCGATCTGGTCCGACTCGCTCACGGGCACGCGCGGATCATTTTTCCCCGCCACTACCATCATCGGTTTCTTGATTTTGTCCAGGTTGTTCATGGGGGCGATTCTTTCGAGAAACTCCCGCATCTTCGGATCGCGCTCGTCGCCATACTCGACGCGGCGCAAATCGCGGCGGTACGCCTCGGTATGCTCGAGAAAAGTGACCAGGTTCGACATGCCCACGATGTCGATCGAGCAGCGGATGCGGTCGCTATAGAACGTCGATACGGCCAGAGTCATATGGCCGCCGTAGCTTCCGCCGGTCACGGCGACGCGGTCCGCGTCCAGGTCCGGCCGTGTGGCGATCCAGTCGAAGAGCGCGTTGATGTCCTTGTAAGAATCCTGGCGCAGGAATCCGTTGTCGAGTTTGGTAAACGTTTTGCCATAGCCGGTGGAACCTCGCACGTTGGGAAAGATCAACGCGATCCCCAATTCGTTCAAATAATAATTGTCGCGTCCGAGAAAACCCGGCCGCGACTGTCCCTCCGGCCCTCCGTGGATATCAATCAACACCGGGCGCTTGCCCGAAAACTTGGCGGGCGGACGAAAGAGAAGACCTGAAATCATCTTTCCGTCGAAGGTCTTCCAGCGTACAAGCTCCGCTTCCGGAAATGCTTCCGTATTCACCGCCGTTTCGCTGGTGGTCCAGCGCTCCACCTTGCCGGTGGTGATGTGGAGCGAATAACAGTCGTAGGGCGAGCGCGCCGTTGTCAGTCCAAATGCCAGGTCGTGATTGTTGCGGTGCCAGCGCAGGCTGCCCACCAAGCCGACGGGCAGTTTGGGCACCGGCAGCTCGCGGCCCGTAGCGGTGTCGAGCAAGTGGAGAGCGCTGAGACCATCTTCGTTGGTCACGAAGGCGATCCACCTGCCGTCGTACGACAAGGCGAATTCATCCACATCCCACGGAATGTTGGAAGTCAATACCGTCATTTGCTTGGTCGCGAGATCGATATAGACGAGCCGTTGAAATTCGGAACCCTTGTCGGCAGTCAGATAGACTCCCTTGCCGTCCTTGCTGAATCGCGCGTTGCTGTAGGCGACTTGTTCATCCGTCTTCCGCGGCGTCAGAGCAGTCTTCTCACCGGTGGCCGTATCCACCAGCCACACGTAGGTTTCATTGACTGAGATCACTTCGATCAGGAGGATTTTCTTGTCATCGGGAGACCAGTCCTCCGGGCTCCATCCGCCGCCAGAGAGTTGGGTGAGCAGATGATCCGTCTTGGGGTCGGTGGGATTCATCACCCAGAGGTCGGTATCCTGGCCGGTCCGCCGCGTGGAGGTGTAGGCGATCTGGTCGCCGCTCGTGGACCACGGCCCCAAAAGATTCCTCGACTTTCCGTCCGTGAGCAGCGCGCTGTTGCGTGTGGCGAAATCGTAGCGGAAGAGCTGATACCACTCCCCGCCGCCGCCGTCTCTTGAAAAGACGAAGTAGTCGCCCCCGCGGGGATGGAAGCTTCCGCCGTAAACCGGTTCGGTGAAAAACGTCAGTTGCTGGCGCGCGCCGCCCGGCATCTTCACTAGGTGGGTTTGATAAGTGTTCCCGAACCGAGTGCCAATCAGCATCTCGCGGCGCTGCGGGTGCCAGTCCGAGGGAAAAGCGGACCGGTTCTCGGCATACCGCCCCGCCGTTTCGGCGAGCGAGGCCGGAATCGCCGGCACATTGTCCAGCACCAGATTGTCGGGCGGGGCGAGCACCGCTTCTTGCGCCAGTGCTTCCGCCGCAGCCAGCAACAAAAGCGCCACCAACAAACCAAGCCGACTAAGACGCAGCTTCATGCAGACTCCTTCGCGAAGTCTTTCGCCTTGATTTCCCTGCGCGCCGGCACCCATCTCCGTAGGCACCTGCCGTTCACGCCTCCTTCATGGCGTGGGTGATCGCCGTGCCGGCCGATCCGCTAAGCTGGCTTCGAACCGAAAGCGAGGAGAATGGTCTTTTCCGCTGCTCTGCGCCGACGGTTTCCATCTCCACTCGAACTGAAAGGATTTTGGCAAATCCGTCGCGCCGCCGGAAGCGGTGTCGCTCTCCTTGTGCGCCATGGCCCGAAGCTGGAACGAGCCCGAGTTATCCATTTTAGCTCCGAACAGCCTCACACAATACACCCATCGAGGGATTCCAGCGCACTTTTCTTCTTTGGCTGGGTCCAGGGGCTCGGGACAGGGTCCCGTCTGCCCCAATGCGAGTCCCGAAGCTGCTGACCGTGACCTTGCTGCAAACTCGTCAGCGACCAGTTCCTAATCCTATTCGGCAACGCCAATCGTCGTCCCGCCTCGCGAGATTCCCCAGGTTCGAGGCGACTGCACTCACCCAGAACCGTACCTCGTTAGATCCCGCGAGGCAGGATGGCAACCCAGCAGCGTCATCTTCGCTCACAACCTTGACCATTGTGCACAGCGAACTCGGAAGCGATGCGCTTGTGAAGGCACTGGAGAAAGGCAAGTTCCGAAGGCTCCACTTTTGCCGGCCAAGGCACCTGGGAACGGCTTACCAGGCCATGGAGCATGAACGCGTGGTGGCAGGTCGCAAGCTGCCGTTAACCAACTTGCTCGAGCCAGCTTTCGTTTCAAAACAAAAGGAGGTGCGGGAGAGGGCAAGACCCCGACAGGTCCGGAAAGGCCACCCGCGCTACCTGACAGGGTGTCTCTTGACAGTTGGCTGGAGATTTGATAGGCTATGTGAGTTGACCTATGGCGAACGATTCAACAGGTCGCTTCCAGGGGGTTCTAAGTCGGCCCGCAGGCTGCGGAAAATCGGCACAAAATGCAAAAAAGATACTATTTAGACGGAACGAACCTAAGATTCTGTTGAAACTAAAGGAGTTGGCCGTTTTAGGGCCCAAAAACGAACTGGTTCTTGAGAGCCAGAAACCCCGATAAAACCCAAGAATATGGCCAAAAATCGGTGAATTCTGGAGCATTTAATGAATTCAGAAAGTAGAAATCTGAAACTAGAAAACGACGACGGTCATCCTGAGTGCGCATAGGCGAAGATGGCTAACCGTGATGTCAGGACGTCGCCGCGAGGCTGGCCCAATCGACCCGTTGAAAGCAAAGGGCCTAGGCGACGAAGTTCGCGAGAGCGCCCGTTCACTGTCATGCTGAGCCCGGTCGCTTCGCTCAGGGTAAACTCCGCGAAGCATCTCGCCCTGCTGTTTCTCGGCGGAAAAGTCCAGAGCGAGATTCTTTGCTCCGCTCCGCTGCGCTCAGAATGACAGCGTGGCAGTTTAGCCCTCCAATGCCAGCGAGCCACCTCTCCTCTGGCCGGACGGGCGAGAGCCACCGCGGCGCCTTTTGGTGGGTTTCACAGATGCTCGGGAAGTCCAATATCTACTTCCGCTGGTTGAAGGAAATAAAGAGGCAGGGAATTTTCCATCCCGGCCAGCGAGTCGGCGTGGCAGTTTCAGGCGGGCCGGATTCAGTCTTATTGCTCCACTTCATGAAAGACCTGGCTTTGGAGTGGGGAATCACGCTGGCCGTGGTCCACTTCAATCATCATTTGCGGGGGACCGAGTCAGACGCGGATGAGAGCTTTGTTCGGAACCTGGCTGATTCAATCGGAATCGCTTTCATCGGTGGCGAAGCTGAGGTAGCGCGGGTGGCTCGTGAGAAAAAGCGAAACCTCGAGGCTACCGCCCGCGAGCTGCGCTACAGATTCTTCTTCTCACTTGTGGAGCAAGGCCGGCTTGACAAAGTGGTGACGGCTCACACCGCCAACGACCAGGCTGAGACCGTGCTGCTGCGCTTATTGCGCGGCGCCGGAACGCGCGGCTTGAGTGGAATTTATCCTGTGCTGGAGGGCAAGGTCGCCCGCCCGTTTCTTGATCTCACGCGCGCCGAAATCACGCGCGAGATGGAAGCGCGCAAGCTTGAATGCCGGCTTGATTCAACCAATCTCGACTCCCGGCTGCGGCGCAACAAAATACGCATGGAGCTCCTCCCCCTCCTGGAGAAGGAATTCAACCCAGCCATCATCCCGCTTCTCAAGAATCATGCTGACCGGGCACGGGATGAAGAAGCGTTCCTGGAGCAACAGGCCCGTGAGCGCAGCCGCCCCTGGCGCATCCGAGAAGGCGCAGAAGAGAAGATTCCGGTGCGCGCCCTTCGAGGGTTTGCACCGGCAATTCAGCGGCTGGTTATGCGGCAAATGCTTCACTCCGTGGGCAAGGGTTTGCGGGGCGTGGCTTACACGCACATTGAAGGACTCCTTCGGTTCGCCACCAGCGCCCAAAGTGGCCGGAGCCTCAATTTGCCTGGCGGGGCAGTAGCGAGAAAGGAATTCGACTGGCTCATCCTTGGTTCGCGATCGATTTCCGAGGATGCATACGCTTACGCTGTCGCGGTCCCTGGAGAGATAACCGTCCCCCACTTAGGCGTTAACTTTCGGTTCAAGATTATTGAACCCCAAGGGATTCCTAAGGAGTATAATCAAATGGTGAGTGGCGCCCTGGATCCGCAGAAACTGCCGCACAGATTGTTTCTGCGAAACTGGCGACCCGGCGACCAGTTTTGGCCTTCGGGAAGCCGAAAGCTCCGGAAACTGAAGGAGCTGTTTGGTCAGCGGAAGATTCCTCGCGGGCAGCGCAAGCTCTGGCCGGTGTTGGAATGTGGGGAGCAGATTGTGTGGGTGAGGGGATTCCCACCCGCAGCTCCCGTGGTAGCTTCTCCGGAGTCCCGAGCCATCTTGCTTATTGAGGAAGCTCGCGGCCCTCAGGGTTAGCGTGGACTCGGAGCGGATGAGATGAAAAGGAAGACCTCCAAACCTCCTGCAACGAAGCGCAGCTCTCACCCGTGCGCGCAGGCTCTCCCGGACAACGATCTGCGCTGTGTATACTCGGAGAAGCAGATTCAAAAGCGCGTGCGCGAATTGGCAAAGCAGATAGACCGCGACTACAAGGGCAAGACGCTGCATGTAGTGGGGATTCTGGAAGACTGCTTTATTTTTATGGCCGACCTCGTGCGCAGTCTCACGATTCCGGTGGTTTGCCATTTCATGAAAGCCGAGATCCACGACACTTCAGCGGGCGCGACTGCGGTGCGAGAAATCATGTACACTTCCAAGGTCGAGGCCGCCGGGCGGGACGTCCTTCTCGTCGATGGCGTTCTGCAATCCGGACTGACTCTGGACCACCTCTACAGCTATGTTCTGGGCCAGAACCCCAGTTCCGTCCGCACCGCCTCGCTCATTGACAAGAGCGGCGAGCGCACCGTGGATGTTTCCACGGATTACGTGGGGTTCAAGAGCAACGAGAAATTTCTGGTCGGCTATGGCCTCGGCTATCAGCAGAAGTATAGAAATTTGCCTTTCGTGGCTGAGCTCGCGAGAGTTGTGTGAAGCATCTAATAGTAGAGCGGGGGTAAGAGACCCGCGTAAGGTCTAAGGAGACAGGAGGAGGAAGCCCAGTGAACTCGGCGGTCAAGAACATAGTTTTCTGGGTGGTGATGGTGGTCACCGCCCTGCTCATCTGGGAGGTGGTCAGGTCGAGCACCGGGGCAAGCATCCAGGAGCTTACTTTTACGTCCTTCATCAACGAGATTAATCGGGATAACGTCCGTGAAGTCCAAATTACGGGGTCCGACGTTTCCGGTACGCTGAAAAAGGAAAGCGCCAAGTTCAAAACCACCATCCCCACAAATTATCCCGACCTGTACAAGACTCTGACGGAAAAGAACGTCAGCGTCGTCATCAAGGATAGCTCCGGGGGTTCCTGGATGACTTGGCTGGCTAACGGCCTGCCCATGATCCTGTTGTTGGGTCTCTGGATCTTCTTTATGCGCCAGATGCAGAGTGGCGGTAACAAGGCGCTTTCATTTGGGAAGAGCCGCGCCCGCCTTCTCTCCAGCCAGCAAAAGAAGGTGACGTTCAAGGACGTGGCCGGGGTTGAAGAAGCCAAAGAAGAATTGCAGGAGATCATTGAGTTCCTGAGGGAGCCGCAAAAGTTTCAAAAGCTTGGCGGCCGCATCCCCAAGGGCGTCTTGTTGGTTGGGGCGCCTGGGACCGGGAAGACCCTGTTGGCGCGGGCGATTGCCGGTGAAGCGAACGTTCCTTTCTTTTCCATCTCGGGCTCGGATTTCGTTGAGATGTTTGTCGGCGTGGGCGCTTCGCGTGTTCGCGACCTCTTCGAGCAGGGGAAGAAAAACGCGCCCTGCATCATTTTCATTGACGAAATTGATGCCGTGGGCCGCCACCGGGGCGCCGGCCTGGGCGGCGGTCATGACGAGCGCGAACAGACGCTGAACCAATTGCTGGTGGAGATGGATGGCTTTGAATCGAATGAAGGCGTCATCCTCATTGCCGCAACGAACCGTCCGGATGTTTTGGATCCCGCCCTTTTGCGCCCCGGCCGATTTGACCGGCGCGTGGTCGTTCCACGCCCTGACGTGGGAGGACGCGAAGCCATTTTGAAAGTACACACGAAAAAAATCCCTCTGGCTGAGGACGTGGAAATCTCAGTGCTGGCGCGCGGTTCGCCCGGCTTCTCGGGCGCTGACTTGGCCAACTTGGTGAACGAAGCGGCCCTGCTCGCCGCCCGCCAGAACCGTAAGACGGTGATGATGAACGATTTCGAGACCTCCAAAGACAAGGTTCTCATGGGCGCCGAGCGAAAGTCCATGATCCTTTCCGAAGAGGAGAAGAAAAACACCGCCTATCATGAAGGCGGGCATGCCTTGGTGGCTTCCACGATCCCGCACGCCGACCCGCTCCACAAGGTCACCATCATCCCTCGCGGTATGGCGCTGGGCGTCACCATGCAACTCCCTATAGATGACAAACATACTTACACTCGCGATTACCTCGAATCGCAACTGGCCATCATGATGGGCGGGCGCGCGGCGGAGGAAATCTTCCTGAACCACATTACCACCGGGGCCGGCAACGACATCGAGCAGGCCACTGAAATCTCGCGACGCATGGTGTGCGAATGGGGCATGTCAGACCTGGGTCCCCTGGCTTACGGGAAGCATCAGCAGGAAATCTTCCTGGGGCGTGACCTTTCGACCTCGCGTGATTTCAGCGAGGACACCGCCATCAAGATCGACCAGGAAGTGAAGAACTTTGTGGACACTGCCTACCTGAAGGCCAAGGACGTCATTAACACTCACCGTGACGCTCTGGCGCGCATCGCGGAAGCTCTGCTGGTCCGGGAAGTGCTGGATGCCAGCGAGGTCAATCTGCTTATTGAAGGAAAACCTTTGCCGGAAGTGGCTCGGCATGCGCCTGCAAAACCTTCCCCACCGGAGACTACGCAGGTCTTGAAGCCTCATCCCGCGCCGGGCTTGTCCTCGCGCGAACGTCCGCAGCCGGCGTAGCCAATCTGAAGTGCGAGCACAATTGCACGGAGGAGAGTGGACTCTGCACTTCACTGACAACTCGCTCCATTCTTCCCTTGTCTAATCATTCTGAGCGAAGATGTCAGTAGTCCCGCCACGGCGAGTCAGTTGAAAAAACCAGGCTGGCGCGACAAGGGCATTGAGTGATTGATTCACTGAGCCATTGAATCACTGAAAAGCGGTGCCCCAGCGTGTGGCGGTTCTGAATTCTAAATCGCCTTCTCCGTACAGCCCTTTCTCTCCTCACTTCTCATGTCTTTCTGCTAACTTGTAACTCCTGCAGGTCCCGCCACGGCTGGTCACTCGTCACTGGTCTTTTGTCTCCTGGCTGAATTGCGTAGTAAACTGCTTTGTTACTGAATGCCGAAGAGGGCAGAATTCATCCTTTTATGAGACCTCGACCTATTCTTGATCTGGATATCCAGGGACGCAAGGTTCGGCTGGGCGAACGCACGCTCATTATGGGCGCCCTCAACGTGACGCCGGATTCTTTTTCGGACGGTGGGCTCCACCTTGATCCCGAAAGAGCCCTCGCGCATGGCCTCGAATTGGTCCGGCAGGGAGCAGACTGGATCGACGTTGGGGGTGAATCCACACGGCCGGGTTCACGCCCGGTCTCAGCCGAAGAAGAGTTGCGGCGGGTTCTGCCGGTGATCCGGAGCCTTCGGCGCAAATTGCGCTCGACCCCCATCTCCATCGACACCACCAAAGCCGAGGTGGCCGAGAAGGCGGCGCAGGCCGGAGCCAGTATCCTGAACGACGTCAGCGGATTGCGATTTGATCCGCGCTTGGCCGACGTGGCGCGTCGCTACAACACTCTCCTCATCCTGATGCACCTGCGCGGCCGGCCCGAGACGATGCAGACGATGCCCTTCGTGAGGGATATTTGGCGGTCGCTCAATCGAGGACTCGCGTGCTCGCTCCAGCGAGCTTTGGCGGCGGGCTTGCGCAGGTCCCAGTTGATCCTTGACCCCGGCCTGGGTTTCGGCAAGTCCAGGTTTCAAAACTTTGAAATCCTCGCGCACCTCGGGAAATTGCGACGGTTCGGCCTTCCCATCCTGGTGGGCACCTCGCGAAAGTCGTTTGTCCAGGCCATCGCCGCCGGCGCTGGTCTTCATGCTGCCGCACTTCACGGCTCGAGAAGCAAGGGAGGTCCCGCAGCTTACTGGCCGATGATTGAGAATCTCAAGGCGCAGCAAGCACCTACTCTTCAACTGGGCGATGCCGCCGCCGTGGTGGCATCAATCTTGGGTGGCGCCCACATCGTGCGCGTGCATGATGTCGCCGGAGTCTTGCCGGCGGTGCGCATCGCAGACGCCGTGCTCACTGCCTCCCGCCGTGCTGAATGACGGCGCGCTGCCGCAGCGCTGACCCCGCATCGCGGGGTCAGCACGACGCGAGAGCAAGAAAATGCCGACCCCGCCTTGCGGGGTCGGCGCTACAGCGGCAGCGCGTCAGTTGGCCGGCCGCAGTCCGAAGCCCGCCTTGCCGGGCAGCGAAAGCGTGTACGGGAACGAGCTTTGTGGAATACAATAGGTGGGAAAATGTCGAACAAGCCGAAGCTTTTTGGCACGGATGGGATAAGAGGTGTGGCGGGCGAGTACCCCCTCGACCGCACGACCGTTTGGAACCTCGGACTCGCCCTGGGTAATATTCTTCGCAAAGAAGAGCCAGCCGGCCCCGTTCGAGTCGTTCTGGGACAGGATACTCGGGAATCGGGAAGTTGGATTGCCCGTCGGCTCACCGCAGGGCTGCGTTCGGCCGGCGCGCAAGTCACCGAAGCTGGTGTGATTACCACGCCCGGCTTGGCTTTCCTCACTTGTCATCACGGTTTTTCTGCCGGCGTGGTCATTTCCGCGTCCCACAATCCATACGAAGACAACGGCATCAAGGTCCTTTCCAAGTCAGGAACCAAGCTTTCCCAATCCGTGGAACTCGCGATCGAGGGGGAGTTGGCACAAGCGGGGTCTGAGGGAGAGAGAGATTCCGAGGCGCCTCTGGAGACCGCACCGCACTTGTTGGAGGCTTACCTGGAGCGGCTCCTCCAGCTCATTCCGGCGGGCGTGGCGCTATCGCCCTATCGGCTGGTCGTGGATTGCGCACACGGCGCAGCTTATCGTGTAGTCCCGAAACTCCTCAGCCGCCTGGGCATCGAGGCGCACCTTCTGCACGTAGAACCCAACGGGCGCAATATCAATCTCGGTTGCGGCTCACTTTATCCGCAGGTGATGGCGCAGGCCACCCAGGCGCTCTCCGCTGACCTGGGAGTGGCCTTCGATGGTGACGCGGACCGCGCCATATTCGCCACGCGCGAAGGCAAGCTGATCGACGGCGATTATATCCTCTCTATAATGGCGCCTTTCCTACAGCGGTGCGGCATGCTCAAAGGCTCCGCCGTGGTCGGCACTCTGATGACAAACCTGGCGCTCGAAATCGCCCTGGCGGGGCACGGGATTGGCCTGAAGCGCACCGCCGTAGGCGACAAGTACGTCCTGGAAGAGATGCTGCGTTCCGGCATCAACCTTGGCGGGGAACCATCGGGCCACATTATTTTCGCCCACCTATCACTTGCCGGAGATGGCATCATTACCTTGCTCGAGGTTGTGCGACTTATGGCAGAGACCCGCCAGCCCTTCGAGGAACTGACTCGAACCTTCAAACCCTTTCCACAGATTATCCAAAACGTGCGAGTGAAGGAGAAGATTCCGCTCGAATCCATTCCAGAAGTCACTCGCGCCATCGCAGAATGCCGGAGTGAGATCAGTGATCAAGGGCGCGTGGTGGTTCGCTACTCGGGGACAGAACCGCTTGCCCGGGTGATGGTCGAGGCTAGAGAGCCCGGAATGGTGGAACACCACGCGGCGCGCATCGCGCAAGCGATTGAATCAGTCCTGGGAATCCGATGATCTCTCCGACCCGGTGGTGAGCAACCTCTGGGCGTGGGGGCCGGAAACGGCGGACAGTGAGGTCAATATGAAAAGGGCGCTCATCCCGTTATTCATGATTTCGATAGCCATCTTCCCAACCACTCTGCTACCTCAGCAGAAACTAACCGCCACCAATCTGCCTGACTTTCTTGCCCGCTACGACACAAACTTTGGGCCTTTGGAAGTGGTTTTCAAGGATCTGACAAACGAAAACCTGCCCTTAACCGACGAAGCGGGACAGCCTCTGGCCCGCCGACCGTTCGCGGACTGGCTTCTCGCTGTAACCAATCTGCGCCAGACCGCTCGTCAATTCTCCGCCAATCCGGAAGACCTCGTCCTGGCATGCACGCTCGTAATCCGCACGGAGAGTCTGGCGGACGACCTCTTTGACCTCTCTCAAGTGGCCTACGACAACGACCGTGAAGAACTCGGCAACCGATTAAGCACCCTTCAGATCACCATGGAAGAGAACAAGGAACTGCTGGCGGATTATCTTCTTGCACTTGCCGCTGAGAAGCAGAACCGGCTGCAACAGCTCGAGAAAGAAGTTGATGAATTGCACCTGAAACTGAAGGAGGGCATGAAACCAACAGGTCCAGGGGCCCGATGAGCAGCATCTTACTGGAGCAGCAAGGTACAAGAACGAGGCAGGCGAATGATGAAACGGGGTGACTTATCTTCAGCCTTTCTTGCCATTGTAGTGATCAGTCCTTTGCAGTGTAGCTATGCGCAGAGCACGCAAGAGAATGGGCCTCCCCAGTCAACGGCGTCCACGCTGATGGTACCCACTGATACCACGATCCCCCTCAGGCTCATGAACACTATCAACTCACGGACAGTCCAACCGGGCCAGGCAATTTACTGCGAAACCATCTTTCCAATCACTGTGGGCAATAGGATCGTGATTCCACGGGGAAGTTCCGTGAAGGGTTCGGTTACCAAAGTGGTCCGCCCCGGGCATCTAAAGGGCAAGGCGCAGATCGGAATCCGGTTCGAGACTCTCATCTTGCCCAACGGCACAACGCTTCCCCTGCGAGCGACGCTCTCCGGATTCGGGGGCACAGGGCGGGAGGGATTCCAGCCCAAGGAATCAAAGGTCGAAGGCGCTTCATCCAAAGGCGATAAGGCAGGCAAGGTGGCTGAGACGACGATTACGGGTGCAGAGATTGGCACCATTGCGGGAGCGGCCAGTGGAAGCCCTGTAAAAGGGCTCGGAATCGGCAGCCTCGCCGGCGCTGCCGGAGGGCTTGTCTGGATCGTTGCCGGCCGGGGTAAAGAAATCGTCCTCCCGTCTGGGACGAACTTTGAACTGCAATTAAGCGCGCCCCTCACCTTCAGCCGGGATGACGTTGAACCTCCCTCCCCGTATGACCAAGGACCTGCACTTCCGCACAACGAGTAATGCTCGAAGCCTTCAGGCCTGCCGTTGTTCCTTGCATTCCCGGCACAAGCGCGACCAGGGGACAGCGTCCAGCCGGGCGGCTGAAATTGGCTTCATACACGCCTGACACACCCCGAATGTCTTGCGTTCGATTCGCCCCAGCGCCTCGTCGATGGCCCGCAGAAGCTTGCTATCCGTCTCGCGCAAGCGCACCTGCAACTCTGCCTCGAGTGCCGCAGCCGCATAGTCCACCAAATCGCCCTGGTTTGCGCCCGATGGGGGAGCAGGGCCCTCCGTCCCGGCTCTTGCGGTGGTCAACTCTCGCCGCTTGGCCAACAGCAATTCCTTGTACCGATCTAAATCCCTGGCATTCATGGAAGATCCTCCGCAGCAGGAAAAGCTAAGGCCGAGTCTGCCTCTCCTATGTTACCGCAAAGAGGACGCCGCCGCTTCCGTCTTCATTCAGTACTTTTGTTACGCCGCCCGAAGTCCGGACCGGCTAGCGGCTGTTTGGGTGGCGCAACACATGGCGGAAGTCTATAATTGGGTGGAAATTTGGCGTATAAATGCGGCAGCCCTCTCAACCTGGGAGGCTGGGGAGTCCGGGTAACGGGTCAGCTTCTTGCCGTGAGGGAGGCTAACTGCGGGCCGGAACGCAGATGCCTGAAGCGAGGAAAAATGCAACTTCGAAGGGACCCGATCACGCAAAGTTGGGTGAATTTGGAAGACGAGGGTGAGAACGTCGCCCGCAGTGGAGACGCTCCCTGCCCCTTTTGCCCAGGTCACGAAGCTTTGTCTCCCCAAACCCTCTATGTATACCCAGGCGGGGGATCAAGCTGGCAGGTGCGGGTGACCCCACACCTCCGTCCGGTTTACCGCATCGAGGGCGACCCGCAGCGCCGCGCCGAGGGCATCTACGACAAGATGCGCAGCCTGGGGGCGCATGAGGTTGTGGTGGAACATCCCAGCCACGATTTGCAGCTCTCGCGGCAGACCGACGAGAATGTTGCCCAAGTTCTGCGGGCATATATCGCGAGGGTGAAAGATCTGAAGAAGGATCGGCGTTTCCGGTACGTAACTGTCTTCCGCAATCAAGGAGCGTTGGCGGGGGAGGAATTTGAGCACCCGCACTCCGAGATAACTGCCACCCCATTCATTCCCCGGCGCGTGGGCTATGAACTCCGCTCCTCCTTGCGCTACTTTGAGCTCAAGGAACGGTGCCTGACCTGCGATATTGCAGGGCAAGAAATCGCGCAAAATATACGGATCGTGGAGCAACTCGACCCGTTCGTCGCCTTCTGCCCGTTTGCCGCGCGCGTGCCCTACGAGACATGGTTGCTCTCCCTGAGGCACCACTGCTCGTTCGAGGAGGACCTTACCTCCTGGGACGAGCAGCTTCGTTTCGCACGCTTGTTGAAGTCGGTCCTGATGCGTCTGGAAGCCGTCGCCCCCACCCACCATTTGGTGCTCCACAGTTCACCTAATCTTGGCGCAAAGTTCGAGAGGGGCGGCATTTGGAAGACGCTGGCGGATGATTACCACTGGCATTTGGAAATTCTTCCGGTCATACCCTCCAAAGCGAAGTCCTACGCCCTGAAAGAGGTCTATTACAATTCTCTTCTGCCGGAAATTGCCGCCCAAGCCTTGCGGAACGCGCCGGCATCGAAATAGAGTGGGACAGCGTTGCCTTCGGCCGCGCCAGCTTCAATTCGGCCCCGATCTGATGATCGCGGAAATCGGACCGTGCAGGTGACCCCCGCGAAAGCGGGGGTCTAGCTTGAATAGGGATACGATCCTTCTAGCCCGGAAATGGAATCCTCTCCCGCAAGGCGGGACGGGAATGACGCCGGGAAGATGGCTCAATGGGGCCGTGATCTTTCGATCGTGGGAACGCACCCCGACCCCAAACCATGAGTGTCAGCGCAGGGTCACGATGGTGGCGCCCCAGCCGCCGGCTTCGAGAGGGGCGTCCTGATAAGAGAGCACGAAGGATGTGCGGGTCAGCACGGCGCGCACGATTTCGCGTTGCACTCCGATGCCGCGCCCGTGGATGATGCGCAGGGCTTTGAGACCCAAGCGGTTTGCTTCTTCGAGATACGCTTCAACGGCTTCCTCGACATCCTTGGGCCGCACGGTATGCAGGTCGAAGACATCGCTGAGCGGGATGCGGAATGGTTCGTCGGCGTGGTCCATGCCTGCCCGCCTGCGCAGTGGGATTACGCAACGAGTCACATCTCGACACCGCACACCCGAACAGGTGCCAGGTGTCAGGTGTCAGCAAAATGACCGGCTGAGCGAACCCGAGCACCTGGAACCAGGCACCTGACACCTGAAACCTGAACTTTGGTCGGGGCGCCCAGATTTGAACTGGGGACCTCTTGGTCCCGAAGCTAGTTAAGTAAGTCTATCTCATTGATTTTGCGGCACGCTTGGCAACGCAAAAGCACCCAAAAGCACGGCAAAAACGCTCAAGTGGTACCGATTTGGTACTCGTTCCTTGGCTCCTCGCAAGGCCCATTGCTGGGATGTAACCACGGCTGAACTCTGCTGCTGGGCATCCTTTCAACCGCTGCTCCTGCGGGGTTTTGGCGGAAGCGGCATTTCGATGAAGTCATACCCTCCCGGTGATGCTCCATCGACTCTGGCCGCTATCGCCGCGCTGTACTGCCTTACTACCGGCCAGATATTGGACCCGAGGACGACCAAAGCGAGTTTTCGGCCAGAGAGGTTTTGCTGGTAACGGATGTTCTGATCGGAGGTAACCATCACGTCGAACCCGGCTTGTTCCGCCATCGTCAAAAGTTCGCCGTTTTCCAGTTGGTCGGGCCACTGCATTTCGACGAAAGTATGGACCTGGTGGTTGGGCAGGAACCCGCGCACACCAACCGGAACATTTTTATCAAACAGGATGCGCAACGCGGTGACTCTGGGCGTAAGTCAAAATCGCCTCGACTCGTGCGGGCGGAATTTCAAACTGTTCTGCGATTTCAGCGGCGCTGACGCCATAATCGAAGTTATCGACAATGGCGTTAACTGGCATCCGCGTGCCGCGCAGCACGGGAGCGCCGCTTTGCACTCCCGGCTTGACTTCGACGAGTGGGCAGTCCGACCAGTCAATTTCTTCCATGGCCGCCATAGCGACCTCCCAATCAACATGATTCCATGTTTTCAGGTTAAAAGCCAGAGCGATTGAGGCGCAATCCATGTCGGTCTTCCGGTCGCGTGCATACATTCCAGAACTCAATATACCTCCACTGCTGTTAAGGGCACGAATGGAGGTTCGTGAATGGCAAAGCCCCAAAGGACTTATTGTCGGCCATCAAGCGCGAACTCCCTTTGCGGCCGTTGTTCTGGTAGAATCTGCGCAGCACGAGCTTTCCATTGGCGCGCATGAGGATTTGCCACAGTTGCCAGCAAACATACTCGGATGACACCGAGTTCTGTCCGCATGACGGCACTCAACTTACCGTTCAAGCCACGGAAAGCGAGGTGCAGTTTGGCGCCGGGCTATCACGCCGTTTTCGCATCGTCTGCCGCGTGGGCTCGGGCGACATGGGCGCGGTCTTCCTCGCCAAGAGATGGCGGGGGGACACCAAGCTCAATGCCTATGTAAATGGGAAAGACAGTCAGTCCCGTGACAGTAGAGATACCCAAAAAGAGTCGGAGGATCAACAATGTCAAAATTCAACCATGGGCTTAGCCCCGAATTCATAAGGCAGTTGGCTGAGGAAGCAAATAAACATTCATGGTGGGCCGATGTCTTAAACGATCCCAAGCTTTTCGTCGCAGTGCGGGAAGAATATTTAAATGCTTATTGGCGCGGGCATTCGCTGTTTCTAGTGAAGCCGGGGCCCAAGATCACGACGCACGTGAAGTTTCTGCTTGACCCCGGACTAGATGATCAAGTACCACTCGTCGAGAGAGAGTTCAGAATAGGAGAGCTTCAAGAGCGCGGCTTCGTGAGCCACTACGAAGGCCCGAAGACCCTCACCAAGATGAAGAAGGCATCTGGCCTCTTCTCCGGGTTGGAGAAGACGGGGTGTCATGAAATCGAAGTAAACAATCCTGAGGTCATCGATTGCGAAATCGCGTTTGGCGGCACAGCTTCGTCAGGGGATGTCGGCGACAAAAAGGGGCCATCCCGTGTCGATCTCGCATGCCTTGAACGGGGCAATGGAAAAGACGCTCGCCTCGTCTTTTGGGAGGCGAAGCACTATAGCAATCCCGATCTCCGCGCGGAGGACGGCAGGCCAGTGCCAGTGTGCGATCAAGTGAAGGGATACCAAAAATATCTGTCCGATGCCGATAACTGCAAAGCGGTCGTGGACAGCTACACGAAGGTCGCTGTGAACCTGGTAGCCATTCGCGACATGGGGCTGCGACGCCCACTCTCGCCGCTGATCGTCGAAGTAGGCACTGGCAAACGCTCGCTCACGCTGGATCCGGAACCGCAGGTCGGACTCGTCATATTCGGCTTTGATCAAGCCGAGAAGGTTCACCCCGGCTGGAAGCATCATCTCGACCGGCTGAAGTCTGAATTCAAGCGCGTGGTTGCCGTTGGTGACGCCAAAGGCATACGACTGAAATTATGAGCCTGCGACTCACTATTCACCGCTGTACACGGCAGATCGGGGGCGTCTGCATCGAAATCGAGCATCCAGGTGGCGACCGCATTGTCCTGGACGCCGTGGGGGCCCGCGACATCGCCGAAAGGCGAGACCCCGAATCGGTTGAGGGGGGCTTTGTCTGGTCGCAGGAGGCGGCTCCAGGGTTGGAGATTCACCCATTGAAAGAGGGCAAGAAGCTTTGGAAGCAAACCGCTCGGTTGCGTGCCGTTGTCAGAAGGGTTCTTGCGGAGAGAAAAGAGCTGGCCGACCCTAGGGATCGTGGGCGCGATGGGTTTGGCCGGGATGTGCAGAAGCCGGTCAGGGTGATGAAGAGCAACGACATGGACGAACCCCTGCCCGTTGAAGATTAGGATTTTAGCCCCAAAGGTGGCGTAATTAGGGACTGGAGGAAACGAAGATGAGAAAAGGAATCTTGATTCTGGTAGTAGTCATTCTGGTGGGATCGATGGGCGGTTGGATATTCAGACAACACCAGATAGCGGAAGCCAGTGCGAAAGCTCAGATTGAAGCCAAGGATCAGGTTGAATATGCGGCTTGTAAGCAGGCTGAGGCAGAGGCTGACGCTGCCCATGAGGCCTCTCTACGCAACGATCAGGTAATGGACGAAAACGAAGCATACATAGGGCGGACACAAGGTCCGGCAGCAGAAGCGCGTCAAAAGGCGAAAGACTTTCCTAACAGGACGAATAAGCTCCACGATATCATCAAAGATATTCCAGGCCTGGGTAGTTGCGACGAGGCAGCAGCTAATGATAAAGCTCGGGAGGCACAAGATCTGGCTCGTCTTGGCGGTTCTTGGGTTCGGTTAGCAAGGGAGAAGGGGCTTAAATAGTAAAGAAAGCCGTGCCGGGGCGGAATCCACGGCTACAGTCCAAGAGCCCAGGCTGTGCCGCGTTGCATTCACTGATCGTCTGCTCCCCCACAAGGGGTTTCGAACTTGGCATACTTCTCCTCGGTGACTTTCGTGTTGACGGATTTCGTTCGAAGTGTCGCCACTGAATTCACCCCACAAAATCAAGAAGTTCCCATACGGGAACATTTGAATGTTGCCCAACCCCTTGCAGGAAGCGATTCAGCGTTAGGCCCCGAATTTCCAACAAGTTCCCATATGGAAGCATAAGTTCCCATACAGCACCCTGCGGGGGGTGACGTGTCACCCCTGCACCCGGCGCGCAGCGCCGCACAGCCGCCGCGCAGTACTCCACTGCCAAGTGACGGTCCGGTGGTAGCGGATATGGCGGGCACGAGGGCACCGCTGCTCGTCAGCACGCCACTGCCGAGCAAGGCGGACCTCCCCGCGCCATCCACGCCGAGACACGCATCCTTGGTCGATATAATGGCTGGGGCGTGGGCACGATCAGTACCAAATATTTCTTGCTGGTCCAATGGTTTTTCAACTGGCTGTGAATTTGTTATTGCTAGGATTCGAGAGCTCGAATTGCAGCGCCGGAACTCGCTCGTCCTGCACGGAGTACTCCGTTGCAACGGTTACGGTTGCTGGCCTGCCCCATTAGCGAATTCCAAGGGTTGACATCCATACACATCATTTTTCGGTAAGACACCTCCGCGCAAGAAAATTCCTCAGAAGTTTTGGCTTGGGATCGCGCTAAGTTATAGACATCCTGCCGGTTAGTATCTCGAAACTCACACGTTGGACCTGCAATTCCTGGTGGCACGTAGAACCTCTGTTGCCGTCATTTGACAGAAAAAAAAGTTCGACTTATCAATCCCTATGATCGGGCAATCCTCGCCCGTCTCAGTCCTGAGGGGTGGCGCCGGTTGTCCGGTCACGGGAGGTTTTAATCAGTATGGCAGATGGAATTGAAATACTTCTTACCAGCAAGGAAGCGTCACGAGTTCTGAAGATTCATCCGAAAGTCCTTGAACGGATGGCGAAGCGTGGCGAAGTGCCAGCGCTGAAGGTTGGTAAATTCTGGCGGTATCGCGTTTCGGCTCTGGACGCCTGGATCAGCTCAAGGCTACAATCAGGCAGCCAAGCGTGCCGCACGGCAACTTCATTCTGATTGGAGGAACCATGCAGGCACGATACCAATACGGAGATTTGAGGATTCGGAGGCGGAACAAGGGGCCGGACGTTTGGCAGTTCCGCTATTTGGAGAATGGAAGGCGAAAGTCAGTGTTGGTCGGTACGGTCGAAAAACTCCCGACGAAGGCCGACGCGGAGCGGGCTGTTGAACACTTTCGGCACACGATCAATGACCAAAACCCACAAACACAGTTTCACTCTGTCACCGTGGCGGCGCTAATTGATCGCTTTATGAAACAACACGTACCAAAACATTGCCGAAAGTTGACCGCGAGCGTGTATCGCAGTCTCTTTGAAACTCACATCAGGCCGAAGTGGGGAACCGAATTGGTTGAGAACGTCAAGCCAATGGCCGTGAAAGAATGGCTCGAGGGTATGCCGCATTCCCGACAAGTCAAAGCCCACGTTCGCGGTTTAATGCACACCCTCCTCCAGGCGGCCATTTTGTGGGGATTGATCGAAAACAACCCTGTTAATCCTGTCCGGCAATCCCGAAAGCGGTTAAAGAAACCACGTGTTCTCACGCCGGCGGAATTCAAGCTGCTCCTGGGGCAACTCTCGGAACCTTACAAGTCGATGGTGATAACCGTGGCTTGTTTGGGGCTCCGGGTTTGCGAATTGCTAGGTCTACAGTGGGGCGACCTCGACTTTGAAAACCTCACCGTGAAAATCCAGCGAAGCATTGTCGAGGGAGAAGTCAACGAACCTAAGACGGAAGCTTCTGAAAGCACACTTCCCCTTGACCCGGATTTAGCCGAAGTCCTGTTAGCCCATAAGGCGGGGAGTCACTACAAGGCTGATTCGGATTACGTCTTTGCGGGAGCAACCGGTAATCCACCTTGGCCGGATGGCATACTCGCAGATCACCTAAAGCCAGCGGCGACCAGGGCGGAAATCGGCAACGTCGGCTGGCACACCTTCCGACACAGCTACTCGACGCTGCTACACTCCCTGGGCACGACTCCGGCAGTCCAGAAGGAGCTCCTGCGCCATGCCGATATTCAAACCACGTTGAACATCTACACTCAGGCTGTTTCGTCAGAGAAGCGGGAAGCTGCATCGAAGGTGGTGAATGCCCTATGGAAAACGTGAATGTGGTACGAACTGGTACTTTTCGAGAAATCTTCTTGGGTGTCAAGTCCTTTAGAAAGATGGTCGGGGCGCCCAGATTTGAACTGGGGACCTCTTGGTCCCGAACCAAGCGCGCTACCAGGCTACGCTACGCCCCGGCTTGAAGAGCAGTGACAAGTGACGAGTGACAAGTGGCGAGCAGGAAGAACTGACTTGTCACTCGTCACTCTCCACTCGTCACTGATTCATTGGTCGGGACGGCCAGATTTGAACTGGCGACCCCTTGCACCCCAAGCAAGTGCGCTACCAGGCTGCGCTACGTCCCGT
>Ga0208692_1000677_pt1 | contig 23442 bp, 18 predicted proteins | sample June2015DPH_20_1_3_FD_184721 | JGI IMG/M metagenome (GOLD analysis project Ga0208692, IMG submission 184721) | Peatland microbial communities from SPRUCE experiment site at the Marcell Experimental Forest, Minnesota, USA - June2015DPH_20_100... | ecosystem: Environmental > Terrestrial > Soil >... | reverse complement strand
GGACGGGGCGCGGCGCCCGCTCCGCCGCCCATCACCTCCGGCCCGCGTGGCCCGGCCGGACCTCCACCCGGGTGACCACCACCCGGGGATGCCCCGCCGGGCGGCGTGCCGCCGAAGCGGCCCAAGCCCCGGACCATGCCGGCGAAGCCGCCCGCGGTGACGGCGAGCTGCGCGCCGTGCACCGCCGCGCGCGCCGGGCGGCGCTCGAGGCCCTCGGCGACGAGGATCGTCTCGGCGCCGATGAGCAGGCGCAAAAGGATGAAGGGCGCGAAGGCGGCGACGACGAGGATGGTCAGCGCCTCCATCAGCGCGCCCACCGCGGTCGAGAAGCTCGCGGAGCTGCCGAGGCCCGACAGCATCGCCGAGCCCGTCGCGAAGGCGAGGGCGATGACCACCTTGGAGAGGATGAGGGCGAGTCCCCCCTCGACGTAGCGACGTCGCAGACCGCGCACGGACGGGTGGACCGAGGCGGCGAAGATGAGCGGTCCCGCCATCACCGCGACGTAGATGAGCGCGCTGCGACAGAGCAGCTCCGCCCAGACGCAGAGCGCGGCGATGACGATGAGCGCCCCGGTGGCGAGCCCGACGATCCCGGTCGCGCCGATCGCGCCGGACATCGCGACGGCGACGAAGGCCGAGAGCGTCCCCGTCGCGCCCCGGGCGATCGAGGCTGCGACCTCGTCGCTCGCCGAGACGAGGGCGGCGGTGACGGTGACGAGGAGCGTCATCTCGAGCACCGCGACGGGGAGGCGGAGCGCCGCCCGAGCGAGGAGGGAGTGGTCCGCCGAGAGGAGCGCCGTGATGATCGCCAGCATGAAGGCGAGCGCCATCACCGAGGCCGAGACGGCGAGGACGCGTTCGAAGACCGCCTGGCCGGAGGAGGACCACCACCCGCCGGAGAAGACCGGGTCGCTCGTCGTCTTCACGAAGCCCAAGAGCGCCGTGACGAGCGAGCTCGCCCCGGTGCCGAAGAGCGAGAGCAGCGCCGAGAAAAAGGCGTCGGCGATGTCCTTGGCGAGCGTCAGCGGATTGAGACTGATCCCCAGAAACGCGAGAACCCGCATCAGTGGATCGCCGTCAGGGCGTTGACGAGCGTTGGCGTCAGCCCGAGGCCGAGCGCGCCGACGAGGCCGAGGAGGGCGACGGCCTTGCCGTGGTTGGCACCCTGGTAGCTCTGCTGGGAGTGCGAGAGGCCCATCTTGGCGAAGCCATACATCGCGGTCGCGGCACAGGCCATCGCGCCGGCGTAGAGGGTCCAGTTCAGAAGGTCCTGGAGTCCGTCGGCTCCCGGCGGTGCCTCAGCGGTCACCGAGACGTCGGCGAACGCGGTCGTTGGGAGGGCGAGAACGAGCGTCGAGACGAGGAGGAGTGTTGAACTCGCGGCACCGGCGAGCCGAAGAAGCCTTGTCCGCGAGCTCCGTTGTTCTCCGGGTCCTCGCGTGTTGTCATCGCGTCCGTCGGGGTCGGGTCGGTGCATCGGGGGCCTCCTTGGTCGTGCTCCCCGGGGGAGCGGTCGACCGTCATCGTGCAAAACGACCCTCGATGTCAGCCTCGATTTCGCCTCGATTTAGCCTCAATCTTGTGGATCAGCCTCGATTTCGCCTCGATCTCGCCTCGATCCCGGTCGGCGCGCCGCGAGGTCGCGTCTGGAGCCCGCTGCGCCACGGGTTTCGACTTGGCAGAAACCGCACTCGTCGAGATACGCGGCGGACCGACTCGAGTCGCGGCTCCCGAGACCAATCGAGCAACGAACGATCCCTGACAGAGGCACAGAAGTTCCTCGACGATCCATGTTCGGAGCGGCGGTCTCCGGCTTGAAAGAAGCAGTCTTTAGGTGGGGGATGGGCTCGGTTCTGACCAAGCGCACCTCGTGGCGGTCGCGGAGGCCAATGCCTTGGAGCGGTCGATGGTGGCGGAAGACGCGTTACCGGGTTGCTCAGATGGACGAGGTGCTACGTGGCTAGGCGGCCATTGCTCCGAGGGGACCTGAGCTGGCCTGGTCGGGCGGAAGAGCCTTGGTCAGGCGTTTGGTGACGCGGTTCCACGCCTCCAACCGGCGATTCGCGACCGTGGCATATCGGCACCTTGGGGCGAGGCTGGACGACCGGTCGACCGCGAGTGGGAGGACGTTCAACGAACCGCCGAACCTTTGCGCCGCGCCGAGTCTTGTTGTTAGCGGTCGCAGGCGCTTTTCTGTGCCCGTAATCCGTCCTCGAACCGCATGAAGCGGTCAAGGGTCAGGCCCGTTCCGCAACACGCTGACCTGTCCGAGACCGCCCAAAACCCCTTGCTTGGTGGCCCGTGCTTAGCTAGACAGTGCTTACACTCCATCACTCCATGATGGCACTAGGAGCGTCTGTTGTGACAACCCGTGGATCCGCAGCACAATATGCATTCGAGCCCATTGTCGATGAGGCGATTGTAGAAAGCTCCTTGACGTCTGATGAGCGCGACGTTGTTGCCCAGGCTCTTAAGGCGCGCATGCAGGTCAATTTTGAGCGTCACCCAACGCGCGAAATTGATGTTGAAGCCCTCAGATCTGCTATTTCAGAATCGGTGAGCACATTATCCCAACGACCTACCGAATCCCAAGGACCTCTCGAGGATCAAGGCCATATTCTGTACGACGTGGGCACAGAGAGGCGTCCTCATTTGCGTATACAGAAGGGCCCTCATTCCGAAGCATTGACTGAAGCGCACGTGAACTCCCTTCTCGATTCGCTATGTGAGCATGTGCACTTTCCCTGGCCACTGTGTAAAGCCGATGACTAGTATTAGCGATCGACCTGAGCAGGCCCTAGAGGCAGCTCGGGATGTGGTTAAGCAGCTTGTTACGATTGACGCTGCATTGCTGACATTTGGAATAGCCTTCGTTCAGAACATCTCCAAAGGCAGCGGCCCGACTGGTTGGACTGAACTCTCTATAGTGGCGCTGCTCGCAAGTCTATCCTTCGGAGTCCTCACTCTGTTTCAGATTGTTGCCCAAACACATAAAGAAACTGGCACGATAAACGCAGGGTTCCTCCGATTCGATCTTTCGATCAGTCTGCTGATGTTTGTCGCGGCTGTTGCCTTCCTGAGCGTCTATGTGATTCAGGCACCGGTGCTGTAGCTCTCAACCGTAAAGATCGTTCGGCTGACGAAATGCCACGACCGCCGTGCCCTCGCGGCCAAGACGGTTTGGGTCACTCACGTGACAATTCAATCCTCCTGTCGTCGCGCGGGCTCGAGCACTCCCCTCATCAGAGGCGAGCCGAGCGACGGCCCAGCACTCAAACCCGTGTCCCAGAACAATGACAATGCCCCTGGGGGTCACCGCCATCTAGCGCGGCGCCCCAGAACGCCGGAACAGGGCGTCACACAGATCGGCGGCACACGCGCCTTGACGCGGCATCACCTCGATTTCGCCGCGATCTTCGACACTGAGATCCGTGTTGTGGTCGGCCGGGGCACGACGGGGCCCTGAGGATGCCGTTTGTTCCTCCCCTCCAAATGCACCGCGCCGATGGCTGGCAGCTCAGACAGACGCACCGAACCGAATAGCTCTCTTGAGGACCGGGATACCGAGTGAGCGGAGACGTGCCTCGACCTCGGAGAGTTCTTCGGCGTCGGGGTCGAGCAGGCGACCCTTCTCGAGCGCCCACGCCGCGAGTTCAGTGGAGCAGTCCTGGTCGAGGGCGAGGGTCGCAAGGTTCTTTGCGGCAGCAGCGACTTCGCGGGCGACGTGCGCGAGCGTCCCTTCGGTGTCGAGCCAGGTGAAGCGGTTCGACGCGGCGGCGGGTACGCCGCGCACGAGCTCCAATGCAGCGACGAGTGCCTCACGACGTTCGTCGTCACCTGCGGCGGCAGTGTTGACGAGCTCTTGAAACCGCAGCCAGTCGCAGCTGACGTCGTCGGCGAGCCTGTACGGCTGGCTCCCGTTCGCCGAGGTGAGCCGGTCGGGTCCGAGGACCTTGCGCGCGGCACCGGCGACGGCCCAGATCGTCGAGGCCGCCTGGGATCCCGGACTGCGCGGGGTGCCGAGCGCGTCGCGGAGCCGCGCCGCGGTGGCGCGGTGCCGGTGGGTGGCGAGATAGGCGACGAGCTCGACGGCGGCGGCCGAGGCGTCGCCCGTGACCGCGCCGACGAGGTCGGGGAGCTCCCGCAGGATGCGAACCTCCACGGCGCCGGCGGCGACGAGCGACAATCCGGAAGATTCCTCGTCGGCCAGTCTCGCTGCGATCCTCGCTCGATTCGTCGGTCGTCCGCTGGTCCTGGCAGTCCCGGTCGTCCGGGCGAGACGGAGGCCGTAGGGCTCGAGGACGACCGCATCCCCGTCGTCGACCTGGACGAGGTCGGCCCCGACCGCTGGCCTTCGGTGCGGCGGGGAGGCGGGGTCGTCGCGGAAGTACGTGCCGTCGGGATCGCTCCCGATCGCCACGAGACGGCCATCCCCACCGTCGCCGTGCGCGGCGGCCTCGAGGTCGTCGAGCGTGATCGAAGGGTCCAGCCTGAGCGCGGCTCCGTCCTCGAGCGGCTCGAAGCCGGGAGGAACGTCCGGACAAGGTGCGGTAAGGAGCATCTCCACGCCGGACGTGCCGACTCGCAGAAGGCTGATCTCGGGCCCATCGGCGACGGCTTCCGCCGCGAACCGCGTCAGCGCGGCCTCGGCCCAGTGGGCGCGCTCCGCGCACTCGATCGCACGTCCTGGTGCGAGCGGCCGGACGACCCGAGTGGCAGCGGGGGCTGCCGCCCGTCGGTGTCCGGCGACGAACGTCAAAAGAGCCATCGCACCATCGAGCGCGAGGAGGCCGATCCCGAGGTCGTGAAGGTAGCGCTCGATCGAGGGTTTGCTGTCCTCCGCGAATAGAGCCGCGATCCAGAAGAACTGGACGATGGCGACGATGCGAATTCGCACGTTGCACGCGCCGACGAATCGTCGGAGGGACTCGATGGCGCGCGGTTCGTCGGCCTCGCGGTTGGTTTTCACTCCGGCTGACGCCTCTGCCCGCATACCAGCGAGCGTTACGGCCCCGGCGACCGTTCGACCTCCCGTTGCGGGCTCGGTTCCGTTCAATCCCGGTGGAGGAGTCCGTGGCCGATCTGGTCGAGCCGATCCCGTCTCGGCGATGGTGAGCGGACCCGCCGCTCCCGTCGTCGAACGGCGGTCCCCTTCGAGGCGGCACGTCGCCGTCGGCCGTTCGGACGCTCGTCCCCTCCCCATCCGGCGTCAAGGGCCGCTCCGGGGCGCCGGCTCGCCCGGTGCCTGCGGACGGCTCGCCTGCTCGCCTCGCCGGTCGGCCTCCGCTCCTCGCTCGGCTGTGCCGTCCCTGGACGCCGGCGGGTCCCCGGGGACGGCTCCCTCCCCGGCCGGCGGCAGCGTGCCGCCGAGACCGAAGGAGGACCGATGAGCGACGAGATCTCCACCGCCCGCATCTCCCGCCGAACCTGGGACGGGCTCGACCTTGCCCGCCGACGCGGCGCACCCTGGGACCAAACCTGCCGGGTCGGGCGGGAGACGGACCGGGGCCTCGTCTTCGTCGACTGCCGCGTCGTCGAGGAGTACCCGCTCTTCTCCTGCGGCGAGGTCGTCCTCACGAGGCACGCCGCGACGCGCCTCGAGGCCGCGGGCCTCATCCCGGTCCGGGCCTACGCGCAACTTCTCGCGCGCCACCTCGGCGGCGACTGGGGCATCCTGTCCTTGGAGGACCACGAGGAGAACGACTTGGCTCTCGAGCGCGGGTATCGACTCTTCTCGGCTTACCAGCTCTACGACGAGCGCTACTGGGTGATCACCGAGGCCGATCGCTCGGTGACGACGCTTCTCCTGCCCGAGGACTACTGATTCTTTCCCGGCGCGTCGCCAGCCGGGACGGCGCGCCGGGGCTCGGCCGTCGGCGCCTCGCCAGCGCCGTGGGGATCGCGTTCGGTCGCGGATCCCCGAGGCTCTTCGACCCGTTCGGTTGGAGAATCGCTCTGTGGTCTCTCATCCGTCGGGACTACTGCCAGTGGCTCGCCAGGGCCCGCAACCACCACGACTCGGGGACCGCGACCGTGGCGAGGGGCAGTAGCCCGCCCGCTCCGCCGGCCGCGAGCGCTTCCGGGACGGCCTCGTGGAAGAGTGGGAACGCGCCGACGATCGCCGAACAGCTCCGGCATCCGTTGCTCAGGTACGCCTCGCCGACCGTCTTTGAATAGCGGCGCCGGACCGCGCCGACGCCGCAATTAACGCGCGCCTGGTCGGGAAGGATTCGATCGGCGAGGCGTAGCGCGTAGTCGCAGTCGCAGAGAACGAGGTTCTCGCCGCAGATGTCGCCGTCGGGTTCCATCATCCCGACGAGCGCGATGCCGGTTGTCTGGCAGCGCCAGCACTCCCACGGCAGGCCAAGGAGCGCGATCTCCACCGGAGGTCCGATACGCGGCCCGAGACCGACAAGCGAGGAGGGCAGCCATTTCTCGAAGCGCTCGAGGCTGTCGCTGCTCGTGTACCAGCTGCGGGCCCGGGCGTCCCAGACGGCACCGAGCGCTTTCACCTCGTCCTTCTCCTCGAACGGGACGTCGAGGGAGACCCAGCGGGGAATGGTGCCCGGCGGCGCGTCGGGTGGACGTTGCAGCGAGCGACGTTCGAAGAGTTTCACAATCTGAAGCTTTAGCAGCAGACTCTCTCGTTGTGCGCTACGAACGCGCGGCGGCATTCCGACTCCTGCTGTCTAGTCAGAGGGTCGTTGGCGCCAAGCCATCTCCTTGTCAGATATCACGCTGGAAGGCTACAAACGCCTAGTCAACCGCGAGAAGCGGGGGCCGATGCATATAGTTCGCGCTATGCCATCTGAACCGCCCGCGTCGCCCGATTGGTGCGTGATCTGCGGGAAGCCGAGTACGCACACGGCCTTCCCATCCCGCCCCATCTTGACGCGACAAGTATCGAAGGACGACGGCACTGCGACGCTGGAGAACGAGAAGCTACCTCCGTATCTTCTCTGCGACGAGCACTTCCGGGAAATGACTAAGTATCCCCGCGGCGGTTTTTTCGGTTGGTGTGACGACCCCTCCTGTCGCCGATGGGGGAGGGTTGGCGACCCGTCGCCATGCGGAGCGCCGTTCTTGGAGTTACCGAGCGGTTTGCCCGGATAGTGTCCTCTGGCCCGAAGTTAGGCGGGTCGCTCTTCGGGTACTGGGCGGGCCACTGCCCGGTCGCGAGTGCGTGGAACAAGAGTAAACCTGATACCGGAGCTACGCGTACGCGAAGGACTCGTCTTAGACCGACTGGCGACGGGTCAGCCGACAGCAAGACGCCAAGCCGCCAGGGAACTCCGTCGTAATCTGTGCAAAGTCGCGAGCGGGCCGTTCATCGTAGGAACGCCGCAGACGACGGCCGGACCCGGCGCAACGAAATCGGGAGGAGCGTGCGCAGCGAATCCAGAGGACGTTGCGCCGGAGCCCGGAGTCGGCGGTGTCAGCATAGAAGCGAGGCGACCATCATGGGAAAGATCGAGCCGACCGCTGGGCTCGAGTACGGGCCGGGAGTCGTCGGCAAGTACCGGTTCCGCGTTCGTGAACAGCATGTCGCTGATCACTACTGCGAGCTGATACGCACGGCTTCGCCCGGCGCGATCAAGCTTGATCTCGTGTTGCGCGGCTTGGCGCTATTGCCCCAGCACGCGGGGCGCAGGCGCACCGGCCTTGTCCTGCCCCGTATTACGTACGAGCAGCTGCACGATCTCTGTCGCGTGCCTTCGCGCTTTCTTACTGTCGTACCAGAGGACGAGTTTGCCGATCCCATAGTGCTCGCCAAAAAAAGAAAGTGGGTCGGCGAGCAGCTCCGGCGACTCGAGGATCTGAAATTAGTTCACCGCATAGAGAGACCCGGCAAGCGGCCAGCCATCGTTGTTCTCCGTGACGACGGATCCGGTGCGGAATTCGATGATCCTGACGGCGGTCGAGGCAACTCGTATGTCACGGTCTTCGGTGCATTGATTGCTTCGGGCTGGCTTCGCCTTTGGAAAACGCCGGAGATCGCCGCCTATTTTGCCGCCATGATTGCTGACCGGTATGCGCGTAATCGGCAACCGCGTGCTGGAGCCCCGATAGGTGGAGCGACTTGGTACCAGCCGCTGGCATGGTTCGAGGACTCAGGTGGACAAAGGCCCGCTGGCCACGTTCGGACGCCATTTTCAACTCGAACCTTGGAAAGAGGTTTCGCGAGCCTTGCTGAAAGCGAGCTTGTAAGGATCACCCGGACTACTAGGCATCCTTACGGGGGCCGACGGTTCGCACATCCCCGATCCGTCTACGAAAACCGGTTTCACACCATCGAAGAAACGGTGGCGAAGTTGCCAGAAAAAGAGCTGGGTCGCGTTGTTTCGTCGACGGAGACTGACTGACAAGTCCGACAGCGATGGACAATCACCCGTCCAGCCTGTTCCAGCAAGATCCACTCAGCCTTTCTCCCTCGATTCACGCCCCCGTGTCGCAACATTTCGCTTAATGCGCTTCGTTCAGAACGCCCTCGCTGCCGTCAATGTTGGATTCGCCGCCGTGTACGAGCCCCAGCCAGACACCCTTGGAGGTTCCCCTGCGGGGAACCTCCGGTTCTTGGCGCACGTCGTGCGCAGTTGTCGGGTTGTCGGGAGGTCGACCGGTACAGCGACTTCGTACTCTCCTGTCGATGATCCTCTCGGTCACCGTCCTTGGCAACAAAGACGGCATGTCGCCGGCGCTCGTCGGGAAGAAGGTCGTCGAGTATCTCGAGGGCGGGCGGACGGTCGCCGCGCCGGGCCGACGTCCCGGAAGTCTCGTCGAGCTCCCCTCGCCCCAGGGCGGGACCGTCGCCTACTACGCCGACTCGGCGGGGCTCCGACCGGGACGGTGGGCCCTCGGAAGACAAGGCGATGTGGATCCTGCTGAACTCGCAGTCCTCCTCGCCGGTTACGACCCAGAGACCCTTGCGCCGCTCATCTCGGCGCAGGGTTCCGCCGGGAGAGCCGCGCGCGCCCGCATCAGCGCGCTCGCGGTCGACCCCGAATCGCGCGTCTACACCGCGACGCAGGCGGCGCAGGCCCTCGGCGTCTCTGTCTCCTACCTCCGTCGGATGCTCCGTCAAGAGGTCAAGACCGGCGGCGAGGCAGCAGCGGGGGTCACGCGCGCCGCGAACGGCACCTGGCAGGTCGACCGGGAGGCGCTCGTTCGTCTCGCTTCCCTCCGCAACGGGGCGCGCATCGTCGCCGGCTACGATCTCACCTTCTCGCCGCCGAAGTCCGTCAGCGTCGTCTGGGCGGGAGGCGGCGACGCGACGAGGGCGGCGGTTCTCGACAGCCTCGACGCCTCGGTTACTGCCGGGCTGCGCTATCTCGACCGTCACGCCTTCTTCGTCCAGGTGCGGAAGCACCCCGAGAAGGCCTCCGGCGTGATCGCCGCCGACTACCTGCACACGACGTCGCGCGCCCTCGATCCCCAACTGCACCACCACGTCGTTGTCGCCAACATCGGCACAGGGCCCGACTGGATCGCCCGCGCCCTTGACGCCCGGATGGTCTTCTACGAGGCCAAGACGGCGAGCTACGTCGCGGCGGCGGAGCTGCGCCACCAACTCACCGCGCGCCTCGGTGTCACGTGGACCGAGGTGCACAACGGGATCGCAGAGGTCGCGGGGGTGCCCGAGGCCGCGCTCGCGTCGATGAGCTCGCGCGCGAAGGACATCGCGGCGGCGACCGGGGAGCTCGACTACTCCTCGGCGAAGGCCCGCCAGGTCGCGGCGTGGGACACCCGGGCCGCGAAGGACCACGGCGTCGACCTCGATGCGCTCTACCGCTCCTGGGACGAGCGGCTCACCGTCGCTGGCTACGACGGCTCGATCCGCGCGCGCGTCCTCCGGCGCGTCGACGCTCCCGAGCTCTTCGCCGACGACGTCCGCCAGCGCATCTTCGATCGGCTCGTCCGCGCCGACGGGATCACCGAGCACGAGGCGGTGATCGACCGCCGCACCGTCGTGCAGCGGCTGGCGGAGATCGCCGGCGACCGGCTCTCGGGCGACGCGATCGACGAGCTCGCCGACGTCTTCCTCGCACGCCCCGAGATCGTCGGTCTCGCGGCATCGAAGGAGCGCTCGTCGCGCGGCATCATCCGCCGGAGAGACGGTCGCGTCGTCACGCTTCCGGGACGCGCGCTCTACTCGACCGAGGCGATGCTCGCCCTCGAGTGCCGCGCCCTCGCTGCCTACGACCGCGGCCGCGAGGCAAACGTCGCGGTCGTGACCGCAGAGACCCTCCAAGGCACGCTCGCCGAGGAGCGGTTCGCCCGGTTATCACCAGAGCAGCGCAGGTTCGTCGTCTCGCTCACGACCTCGGGGATGCGCATCCAGGCCGGCCTCGGCGCGGCCGGCACCGGCAAGACGACCGCGCTCGAAGCGGCAGTCGCGGCCTGGGAGTCCGCCGGTTACCGGGTCGTCGGCGCCGCCGTCGGCGGTACCCAGGCGGTCGTGCTGGGCGAGGAGACCGGGATCGAGGGAAGGACGGTGGCCTCCGTTCTCGCCCGCTACTTCGACCACGGGGATACCGCGAGCGTCGATTCACGCACCGTGCTCCTCGTCGACGAGGCGTCACTCCTCTCGACGCGTGACTTTGCCGCGCTGGCGAGAGCCGCGGAGGAGAGCGGCGCCGCGCTACGGCTCGTCGGCGATCCGGCACAGCACTCGGCCGTGCGTGCCGGCGGCGTCTTCCGCCACCTCGTCGCGAGCCACTCGGACGAGGTTCCCGCGCTCACCCACCTCTACCGCCAGCAAGGACCGGAGATGGCCGAGGTCCGCCTCGCCAACGCCGCGTACCGGGAGGGCAGGTTCGCCGAGGCCCTGGAGCGCTTGGCGCGCGACGGACGGATCACCGAGGCGCAGTCGGCCGACGAGGCCTACGACCTCCTTGTTGCCGCTTGGTACCAGGAGCGTACGCGGCGGATCTGCGAGCCCGCGCGCCGACCTTCGGCGATGACCGCCGAACACCACTTCGAACGGCGCGAACTGAACGAGCGGGCGCGGGCGCTCCTCGTCGCCGACGGGACGCTCACGGGACCCGAGCTTTTTGTTTCAGGGCTCAGCTTCCGCCGTGGCGACGAGGTGATCACCCGGGTCGCCGACCGCTCGCTTCGCGAGCAGGGCGCTCCCCGCGACGCCTACGTCCGCAACGGGTCGCTCGGAACGGTCGCCGAGGTGCGCGAGGACGGGCTCGTCGTCGACTTCGAGCGGTGGGGGAGGGTCACCGTGCCTCTCGGCTACCTCGAGCACCAGGTCTCGCCCGGGATCAAAGGCGGACTGCAACATGCCTACGCCTTGACGACCCACGCTGCCCAGGGCGCGACGTTCGCGGTCGCGACGCCCCTTCTCACCGACGCGTCGAAGCCGGAGGGGGTCTACGTCGGGATCACCCGCGGTCAGTTCGACCTCCGGGCGGTGGCGATCAGACGGCGGGAACTCTCCGGAGAAGCAAACGAACACGCTCTGCCGACGCTCGAGGACGAGACGAGCTCGCTCCGCGCGCTGGAGGTCCGACTCGAGAGCGGCGCACCGGAACGACTCGCGAGCGAGCTGCGGCGGATCGAGCCCGCCACGTGCAAACTTGTGACCAGTGCTGAGAAGAACGTTGAGCGACGCGAGGAGTTCCCGTTCGTCGCGCTCTGTGACGAGGAGGTCGTCGAGGCGGCGCAGCGCACCGCGAGCGAGCTTCATTCCGCGCGCGCCGACATCGCGCGGCTGAGGACCGACATGCGTCGTCGCGAGGCGCTGATCGAGACGGGTCGCTTGGCCGGGCGATCGCCGAGCGCGCTGGAGCGGGGGAACGCGTTCGCCGCCGGGCGGATCCGTGAACTCACCAAGTTCCTCGAGGAGATTGAGCCACGCGTTGACGCGCTTGAAGACGAGCTCGTTCGGCGGGGGATCGACCTTGACTCCGTCCACGAACCTCGCCGACAGGTGGCGCGTGCCGAGAATTCGTACGAACCGGAATCGTGCGGGCCTACGGCGGAGCCTTCCGAGGCAGTGATGCGGCCGTAGAAACTGTGAAGTGGGGCAACGAGGCACTCTCCGATATCACCAAGAAATGCGCGTCGAAAGCCCGATAGCAAGGAATATGTACCCTACGACAACCCCGACCGACTTGAGCTCGAAGAAGAGGTCCGCAGGCCAGTTGATGAAAGACGGAGTACCGACGTCCTCATCGGGACCCGCCCCCTTCCGTTCCTTCCGATTCGTGAACACGCCCCACATCGCAGTCGCGACGAGGTACTGGAGGAAATCAAGCACCAACGCGATGGTTAAACACAAGCCCGCGTCGAAGAAGCGCTGCGAAATTGCGATGCTCCCCTTCGCCGACACGATGCCGCCGCTGAAGACCCAAATCACGGCGATGCCTGCGAACGCTAACTTGCGGCCAACATCGCTCGCTCGCCCGCTGAGGTCCTTGTAGGCGTCGATTGCTTCGCGGAGCGTCATGATGCGCGCGGCCCCGTGCTAATAGTCCGTCTCTTCGCAGGTCGCCTGCGGGCCGGAGCCTTCTTCGCAGGAGCCTTGCGGGCTGGTCGCTTCTTGGCGGGAGCCTTCTTCACCACTTTATTGGCACCGACTTTCTTGGCGCCCCTTTTCTTGGCGAGAGCGCGCTTCACTACCTTCTTCGCTCCAGCCTTTTTCACCACCTTCCTCGCTCCAGCCTTCCTGGCCGCCTTCTTCGGCGCAGCCTTCCGTGCGGGAGCGGCCTTCTTAGCGACCGGCGCTGGCGTCGGTCTCTGCAGCACGGCGCTCGAGTTCAGGTCCGTCTTCGACTGGACGCCCGGGGAGAATCCGATACCCTTCGACGCCCGGATGTAGACGGGGGCACCCGTTTGCGGATTCCGTCCGCTACGCGCCTTGCGCTCCCGCAGTTTGAACGTGCCAAAACCGGTAATGCGAATCGGAACCCCCGTGCGCACGCCCTTGGTGATCTCGTAAACGAGCGAATCGAGCGCGGACTCCGATTGCTGACGGGTCAGTCCAGTGTCGCCACTGACTGCCCTGATCAGTTCCTGGCGATTCACGCGGCACCACCCCCCACGGTTAGACGTATTGGCATTCATGTACTCCCTAGAGAGTGTGCCAGACGGCGAAGGGACCGACCTACCTGGTGTCAGTGTGTACATGGAGGCTTTGAGGATTCGATTCCAGGAGCTCACAACCGTGGACGCTGGTCGTCATTTCGGTGGGCCTTCATCTCCTTTATCAGACGGAGAGTCTCCGTCCGGGATGGACCCTTGGGATCAAATGGCAGTGCCGTATGCAAGTCCGCGAGAGCCTCATCGACCTTGCCCAACACGAAGCGTGCCACCGCTCGCTGACGCAGGCATGAAGCACGCTGAACATTGTCTGTAACGATCTCGAATGCATCGGTCGCGAGCGCGTCGGCCTTCTCCGGCTCTTGGCTCAGTTGATACCACTGTGCCCAGAGGTTCATGATCAGCGCCCGCTGCTGGGGCTCTCCACCGACATCAACAAGTTGCTCAACTTGCTTCAAATTCGACTCAACCCGCGAGAGACATCGTTCAGACTCGAAATCCATGTCGATGGCGATCAGCGTCTCCAGGGCCCTGCTCTCCCCAGGGACATCGCTCAAGTAGTGCGCTAGTTCGCCTGACCGGGTGGCGTAGGTCCTTGCTTTTCGAGCCAAGCGGATTGCCAGATCGTGGTCACGTTGCCTGAGCGAACTCCGCATCGTTGCTCGCCAAACGAGTCCCAGAGCATGGAAGATCGTCACCTCTTGTCTTAGATCGCCTAGAGCACGGGCGATCTTCAGACCTTCTCGGAGCGCGTCGTTAGCCTCGTCGAAGCGTCCGCGATTCTTCAACCAGATGCCGAGATTCAGTTGATGAGCAGCCCGAACCAACGACGTATGGTCATCGACAAGCAGATCGGAGATGAGACTGAGGTAGCGACCAGACCAAACTTGTCGTTCGCCTGTCCTCTCTGCGAGCAGATAGAGAATTTCGTAGGCGCTGACGGCCTCGGCAGTACGACCCGCCTGGCGATAGATGCTGGCTGCGAGATGAGCATCAGCTTTACATCGTGGGTACTGCTGCAGTCGGTATCTGGCCTCGGCCGCTTGCAAAGCTGCCTCCGCTCGGTCGAGCTGGGTTGTCGCATGATCTCGCAGGTCATCCGCGACCTCGGCTGCAAGGGCTCTTGCACCACTGATGGAGAGGATTCGGCAAGCCGTGATAGCCAATCGCCAGGGATTCGACTGACGAAGTCCCTCTTTGACCTGAAGTTGCCATGTTGTCGTGTGTGGAGGTTCCGAACGGGGGATGGGAACCCTCCAGATGCGTCCGAGGCTCGAGAGAAGGGCATCGACATCGACAGAGATGCTCCTTATGCTGGCCGCGCGTGGAATTGTTCCTGGGTCAATTTCTCTGGTGACATCTGCCAGAGTCTCGCCTGATTCTCGGGGGCGCACTATCCACAAAACTGAACGGCACTCAACATTTGCAAGCACGGGACGCACGTCCAAGTCGCTTCCGCTGTATCCAACAAACACAACGTCACGATCTCGCAGTCGGGCTGTGATCTCGTTGCGGAGTCGCCTAGACATGAAGCCTTGGGCGATCGTTGGCAGCCTCACTGCCAGGTTCTGCGGGCTCGATATCGTTCCGTGAATCTTTGAAATACGTGAGGTGTCACCCGGAGTCTTGCGTGCTAGCTCGACAAGCTCATCGAAGTTCGTCGTAACAATCTCGGCTGCACCTAGGTCGAGGAGCCGGGCGAGAACAATGTGGTTCTGATTCGGTGTCGGGATATTCACGAACGACAGTAGGTCAGGTATCTCAAGTCGGCTCCGTCGCAGTGTTTCATCGACCAGCAACTCCAATGGCAGGTGCGAGAAGCTGGACTTGCGCAGAGCAGTACGAAAGGAACGTTTGTCCAGATTGGCTATCAGTGCTGATCTTGACTCTTCCCAGACTGCTTCGGCGAGTCCCCACTTGAGTGCGGGTCCTGTCGGAAGACATGAAGGAGGCCGGGATGAGACAAAAGCTCCGACAAACAGGACGAGCTCCCCGCGGCTTGCCAGTTGTGCGATTTCACGGGCCACGACTGACGGACGTCCTGACGTGGCGACCGGAAGACCCTTATGTGTGGGCGTTGTCATGCCTGCAACGAACGTGCTCGCACAGGCCTGAACTTACCAGCGGCGCGCTGCGGATTGATTTGGACATCCAATGGAGATTGGCCAAGATGGCAGCTACGACGGCGGTCGATGTTGTCTACCCCGCTCAGTGTATGACGACCCTCGCCAGATCGTGTCTTGGCTCGCTGGATCTCAGGGGCTCGCAACGTGCGTGAACCGGTCGGACAGTGCGTAGACAGATCCGCGAGGTTTGAAAGGCCATAGCCACACTGCAGGGGCCCCAAGTCAGGCAGGCGATGCTGTCGCCTACATCGCCCGGTACTGAATGACCTTGTTCGGGTCGTGGATCACGACGGTGCCAGCAACGAGGTCGTGGAGACACTTGTGGTCGTTTCTTGTGAGAAACAGGATGAACGACACGAGCTGGGTGATCCAGCTCAGGATGGCCTCGGCCAGTCCCCCGATGATTTCGCGCAGTGCCATCCACCACCAGCCCGCCACTCGCCCGGTTTCCGGTCGCCAGCAGCGCATTCCCAGCACCTGCTGCGCCGGAGTCTGACCGCGACCCCACACGATCAACCCCCAGATCACGTAGCCGATGACGAGGGTGCAGATCCACAAGGGAATCGCCAAGAACCAGGCGCCGATGCGCCGGCCGACACCGGCCAGCTTCACCCCCTGGGGCAAGGTGAGGCCGCTCGCCGGGTCGAAGTACATGCCCGGAGGTACGGCTCCGGGACCGGGTTGTCCGTAACCGTCTCCGGGGGCAGGCGGTGGCATCGGGTAGCCCCCCGGGGGAGGAGGACCACCGGTCCAGGGTTGTTGAGCGTTCGGATCAGGAGGCTGGGTCATGGGTTTTCGTCCCTCCAGGTCGACTGCGCTGAACCTAGTGCAGCGTGGAGGTGGCAGTTGGGTTCGGTGGCGGGGCAGTTGCCATCAATGTTCGCGATGAAGACGTGTGCCGGATCGGCGGTAGCTCAGCTAACGGTTTGACCCTTCCGCCTGGCCCCGGGCACGAACCCTGGCGTTCAGGTTCGGGTCGTCGAGCCGAGCAAGGACGGGACGGACAGCTCGACGAAGCGCTCGGGGTTAGGCACGGCCATGGGCCGTCGCCAGCCCGCGAAACACGCCTGATCAGTGAGAGAGCCTGCCGCCATGATCGGCTCATGCGCCACGACCGCGTCGAGTAAGAGGTAAACCACCGGATCGACGAGGTGGCGGCTTCGGGCGGGTATCGACCGCTGACCACAAGATCATGTCGCCCAGCCCCGACCGTTATGTGTTGTTGAGCACCGAACTCTGTTGGTTACCGGGAGCGACGGACTAACCGACACGGCGCGGCGATGACGCAGACTGGCGCAGTGATTGACTTCTATCACTGCGACTAACCGGGAGGTCAGATCATGGCACCGACAGAGGAATCGCAGCCAGAAGACACAACTGATGAAGGGGAGTACCCGACGCAGGGACCTCGGGCCGTTGCCACGGTCTTCAAGGTTGCGGCATTTCTGGCCCTGCTAGGCGGGATGTTCTCCTCCGTGTATACAGGAGGCAACCTTGCGACTTCCTCCTCGCTCTCCACGGGCAGCGTGATCAGTATCTCGATTGGGATTGCGATAGGCGCAATCCTGGTCGCCGCGGCACTCGCGTTCTTCGCGTACATGCTCGAGCTACTTCTCGACATCCGCGAGAGCTGCGAGATTCTCGCGGACGGATCGCTCGGGTCCGAATAGTCAGGTCAGTCAGCATCTTTCGGGCAATTCGGTCATCGCGGGCATCGCTTCGCTAGGCCATCGCGCCGAAGGTCGGCTCAGGCCGAAGGGGGCACGATGCCGAGACGTCGATCGCTGACAAGCACCCTTACCGGGCTGCTCGGCTGAGCAACAATGTCCGTGCTGCCTCACGAGGCCCAGGCGCCTACGCCAAGCGCGTCGTCCGCCGCAAGGTGTACTCAAAGCAGATGGGCCTCACGCGGTCGATCCTGAAAGCGTTCGGGATCAGCAAGTAGCAGTCGGCATCGTAGAATCGACGTGTGCAGGCCATCACGCTCGATCAACCATGGGCGAGCCTCGTCATGGCTGGCATCAACGACGTGGAGTACCGGACCTGGCGCACGAATTATCGCGGCCGACTCGCCGTCCACGCCGGTAGCGGGATTGACCGCGAGGGAATGAACGAGCACGGACGGCTCCTCGCGGACTACCCCCACGGCGCGATCCTCGGGACCGTGGAGCTGGTCGACAGCGTGCGGGACAGCGCGAGCCCGTGGGCGATAGCCGACAACTGGCATTGGCTCCTCGCCGATCCTTGGCCGCTCGAAACGCCAATAGCGGCCAAGGGCAAGCTCGGGCTGTGGACCTGCGAGGTGGCAGACATGGCACTCGCGGAGGGTGACCATCTCGACACGTACCGGCGTGGCGGATGGCGTGAGGTCTCGGCACCTCATCGTCGGAAGTCTGCGTAGGCGGTTCCGAGAATGCCGGGCGACGGCGACACCTACCTCACTGCTGAGGCGAAGGCGCGGGTCAACATCGACCGCCAGCTCACCGCAGCAGGCTGGGTCGTCCAGAACTTCCGGGAGATGAACCTGTATGCCGGACCAGGCGTTGCTGTACGTGAGTTCCAGATGGCGGAAGGGCACGGGGAGTCGGACTATCTGCTCTTTGTTCCGATTGATGGAGTACCAACGGCCATCGGCGTCCTTGAAGCGAAACCTGAAGGTACGACGTTGTCGGGCGTCGAGCTCCAGTCGCGGAAATACAACGAGGGCCTTCCGGGAAACCTGAAGTCTCCGATTCAGCCTTTGCCCGTGGCGTACGAGTCGACGGGCGTCGAGACGATGTTTACGTGCGGCCTCGATCCGGATCCGCGATCTCGACCCGTCTTCACGTTTCATCGACCAGAGACCGTCGCTGGGTGGGTCCGTCGAGCCATCGATGACCCCGGTGGTGGGTCTCTCAGAGCTCGCCTCTCGCGCCTTCCTGCGATCCATGCCAGCGATCTTCGAGAAATCCAGGTTCGAGCGATCGAAGCGCTCGAAGATTCGATGCGATCAAACCGTCCGAGGGCGCTCGCGCAGATGGCGAGCGGCGCAGGCAAGACGTTCATGGCCTGCAACGAGTCGTACCGAATGGTGAAGTTCGCCGACGCGGCTCGCGTTCTCTTTCTCGTCGACCGGGCGAACCTCGCGCGTCAGACGCTCAAGGAGTTCCAACAGTTCTCAACTCCCGATGACGGCCGAAAGTTCACTGATCTCTACAACGTGCAGGTGCTGGGACGTTCGGGAGTCGATCCTGCAGCCCGCGTCGTCATCTCGACGGTGCAACGCCTTTACTCACAGCTCACCGGGCGAGAGATCGACGAGGAGGTTGACGAACTCTCGGCGTCCGAGATCGAACCCGATCAGCCAGTCGAGGTGTCGTACAACCCGGAGATGCCGATCGAGATCTTCGACGTCGTGGTGATCGACGAGTGCCACCGATCGATTTACGGGGTGTGGCGTCAGGTCATCGAGTACTTCGACGCTTTCCAGATCGGACTCACTGCGACGCCGGGAAAGCAAACCTTTGGGTTCTTCAATCAGAACCTTGTCGTGGAGTACGGGCGGGAGCAAGCGGTCGCCGACGGTGTGAACGTCGATTTCGACGTCTACCGGATCCGGACAGAGATCGGGTCGCGCGGCTCGACGGTCGAGGCGGGGCTCGTCACCAAGTTCCGGAACCGTGACACCCGCGCGATTCGTCTCCAAAAACTTGACGAGGACGTTCCGTACGACCCGGACCAGCTTGATCGAACCGTTGTAGCCGAGGACCAGATCCGAACAGTCATCCAGGCATTTCGCGACAACCTGCTCAAACCCGCCGAGGAGGGCGGCATCTTCCCTGGTCGAACAGAAGTCCCGAAAACGCTGATCTTCGCCAAGACGGACTCGCATGCCGAAGACATCGTGAGGATTTGCCGGGAGGAGTTCGGCAAGGGGAACGACTTCGCCGTGAAGATCACGTACCGCACGACGGGCAAGAAGCCCGAAGACCTCATCGCCGAGTTCAGAAACTCGTACAACCCCCGGATCGCCGTGACGGTCGACATGATCGCGACCGGCACCGACGTGAAGCCTCTTGAGTGTGTCATGTTCATGCGGGCAGTGAAGTCCCGCACGTTCTTCGAGCAGATGATCGGACGAGGCGCTCGCACCATCGAGCCGAACGACCTCCAAGGAGTCACGGCCGACGCCACCGTGAAAGACCACTTTGTCCTCGTCGATGCGGTAGGCGTTACCGACACGGACTTCACCGATTCTCAGCCGCTGGAGCGCATGAAGGCGGTCTCGCTCCAGAAGCTCCTCGACCGGGTGGCCGCTGGAGATCGAGACTCAGATATCGTCCGATCGATCGCCGGCCGACTTGCACGCCTCGACCGCCAGGTCACCGCGCCGGATCGAGCGGAGCTCGAGGAAACGGCTGGCATGTCACTCTCCGATCTTGTGCACGCGCTAGTCGTGGCGGTCGACCCGGACGAGGCGCTCGAATCGGCTAAAGAAGCGACAGGGGAGCACGATCCTCCTGTCGAAGCGATCGACGTGGCCACAGAACGCCTCGTCGAAGCGGCGGTGTACCCGCTGGCAGCGAATCCGGAGCTGCGCAACAAGCTCATCGAGATTCGACGCAGTTACGAGCAGCTCTTGGACGAGACAAGTGCCGACAGGGTTATCGACGTGGGATTCAGCATCGATGCGACGGAGCGGGCGAAGAGCACAGTGGCTTCGTTTCGTCAGTTCATCGAGGATCACCATGCCGAGGTTGAAGCTCTCGACATCCTTTACTCACGTCCGCACGGCCGGCGGCTCACGCTGAAGGCGATTAGGGAACTCGCCAACGCCATCGGACGGCCGCCGCACAACTGGACACCCGAACGGCTGTGGAACGCGTATGAGACGCTCGACGCGTCAAGGGTGCACGGGTCGCCGGGACGAGTCCTCACGAACCTCGTCTCGCTCGTGCGCTTCTCTCTTGAGCAAGAGAGCGAACTTGAGCCCTACCCGTTGACTGTTGGACGACGGTTCCAAGCGTGGCTGCGAAGCCAAGAGCAAGAGGGTCGGAGTTTCACCGCGGACCAGCTCGCATGGCTCGCGCGCATTCGAGACCACATCGCAACGAGCCTCAGCATCGGATCCGACGATTTCGAGTTTGAGCCGTTCCTTGATCGAGGTGGCTATGGCCGAGCGAACGAGGCATTCGCTGGGACGCTGGGAGAAGTCTTGAATGAGCTGAACGAGGTGCTTGCCGCATGAGAGATGGCGATCTGCCCCAGGGATGGGCATGGTCCACGCTGGGATCGCTGGGCAATTACCAGAACGGACGCGGATTTTCGAGGGCAGAGTGGGGCACCAGGGGCCGGCCGATTATCCGCATCCAGAATCTCACGGGCTCTGGTGCGGCCTTCAATTACTTCGACGGTGAGCTTGAGGAGCGATTCAAGGTTCCTCCGGGCAGCCTTCTCGTCTCGTGGGCGGCAACTCTAGGTGTTTATGAGTGGAACGGTCCGGAAGGTGCCTTGAATCAACACATCTTCAAGGTCGATTCGTTCGTTGATCGCGACTATCACAGATGGGCGATCGAGCACCTTCTCAACGATATGCGCCGACAGTCGCATGGCTCTGGAATGGTTCATATCACGAAGTCTCGCTTTGACGACACCCGCGTGCCAGTGCCTCCGCTTGCCGAGCAGCGTCGCATCGTCGAGGCGATCGAGACGGCGTTCTCCAAGCTCGACGCGGGCGTCGCCTATTTGGATGCCGCAAAGCGACGGTTGGACCGGTTGGCACAGTCCTTGATGTGGTCTTCCCTGCTCGGTGGACGCGCCGTCATGCTGGGTGACGACGGGCTGCCGATTATTCCATCAGGTTGGTCTTGGCAGGCGCTTGGCTCGATGGCAACGATTGCTGGCGGTGTAACCAAGGACTCCAATCGTCAGGATGATCCGACCTTTGTCGAAGTGCCGTACCTTCGCGTCGCGAATGTCCAGCGTGGATGGCTCGATCTGTCCGAGATAACCACAATACGAGTAGCGCCCGACAAAGCCGCGGCTCTCAGGCTGGAGCCGAATGATGTCCTCTTCAACGAAGGAGGCGACAGGGACAAGCTTGGACGAGGTTGGATCTGGGAAGGCCAGATTGACGACTGCATTCACCAGAACCACGTCTTTCGGGCACGGCTTAATGGCCAGGATATGCAGCCCAAATTTGTTTCGTGGTGGGGCAACACCTTTGGACGGAATTGGTTCGAGAAGGCGGGAAAACAGACGACCAACCTCGCGTCCATCAACCTCACAACGCTCAAGACCTTTCCAGTGCCCGTCCCTCCGACTTGTGAACAAGTTCGGATTGTCGACCAAATCGACGTCCAAATGTCTTTGCTCACGGCAGCGAGGGCCGAGGTTGACGTGCAGCTGCGCCGATCCGGAGCGCTCAGGCGCGCCGTCCTTACGGCCGCTTTCTCCGGAAAGCTTGTTTCCCAGGAGTCATCTGACGAGTCGGCCAGCGCACTGCTAGAGCGGATTGCCGCTTTGAGGGTCGAGAGCGGCCCACTAACTCATAAGAAGCGTCGGCGGACCGCGTCCAAGGGAGCAACGCAGTGACATCGAACCAGCTTGTCCAGAAGCTCTGGAACTTTTGCAACGTGTTACGCGATGACGGAGTCTCGACCATCGAATACGTGGAGCAGCTCACGTACCTTCTCTTCCTGAAGATGGCCGACGAGCGAACCCACGCGGGTCAAGTCTCCGTTGTGCCGGATGGCCTCAACTGGCAGTCGTTGTTGGAACGAGATGGCGATGAGCTGGAGGTGCACTACCGATACATTCTCGAAGAGCTCGGCAGGCGACCTGGCACGCTCGGGACGATTTTCAGGAAGGCGCAGAACCGCATCCAGGATCCGGCGAAGCTTCGCCGACTTGTTGTCAACCTCATCGGACCAGAAACATGGACTGAGGTAGATGCCGACCTGAAGGGCGACGCCTACGAGGGACTTCTCCAACGCGGCGCTGAGGACACGAAAACTGGAGCAGGTCAGTACTTCACGCCGCGCCCGCTCATCCACGCGATTGTCGCCTGCGTGACGCCGCGGCCCGGCGAGACGATCGCCGACCCAGCGTGCGGCACCGGCGGCTTTCTCATGATCTCCCACGAATGGATTGTCGATCACCACATTGACGAGATGGACGCTGATGACAAGCGGTTCCTACGCGACAAGACGTTCACCGGATGGGAAATCGTCGACGGGACCGCACGGCTCTGCGCGATGAACCTCCTCCTTCACGGCATTGGTTCACCAAGCGGGGAATCTCTGGTCCACGTTGAAGATGCGCTGAAAGGTGATCCGGGCATGCGCTTCGATCTGGTGCTCGCCAATCCGCCTTTCGGAAGGAAGTCGTCGATGCGCTCATCTACCGATGCCGAAGGCGAGGCAGACGATCTCACGATCGTCCGTGACGACTTCTGGGCGTCTACGTCGAACAAGCAGCTCAACTTTCTGCAACACATCAAGACTCTGCTGAAAGTGAGCGGACGAGCCGCGGTCGTCCTTCCAGACAACGTGCTATTCGAGGCGGGTGCTGGCGAAACGGTCCGCCGCAAACTCCTCGACGAGTGTGACGTGCACACGATCCTCCGGCTTCCGACCGGAATCTTCTACAAGCCGGGCGTCAAGGCGAACGTCGTCTTCTTTGACCGGAAGCCGGCGGCAGAACGGCCCTGGACTCACGAAACATGGGTCTACGACTTGCGGACGAACAAACACTTCACTCTCAAGACCAACCCGCTGTTATTGCCCGATCTTGAGGACTTCATCGCCTGCTACAACCCGACGAACCGATCGAAGCGCGTCGAGACGGAACGGTTCCGACGGTTCAGCTACGAGGAGATCGTCGCACGGGACAAGGCGAACCTCGACGTTATTTGGCTGCGTGACGAGGAGTTCGACGACGGGTCGGACCTGCCGGCTCCTGCGGTCCTGGCAGCCGAGATTGTCGATGACCTGGAGGCAGCACTCGCGCAGTTCGCCGAGTTGGTTGCGACGTTGCCAGGTGACGGTGCGGTCAACGATTGATGATCAAGCAGGATCAACATATCGGGTAAATGATCGCTAACCACGCCGGTACTGTCACCTTGCTTCACTCTGGCGGTTCGGGAGGGTCTCCAAGTCGATCCTTCAGTTCCCTGCCGAATCGGCGAGACGCCTCGTCTACACGCTGGATCGTGTACTCATCAGCATTCAAGTTTTCGTAGATCGAGTAGTTGTCGAGGTCGAGGTTCCGAGCTTCAACTTTGAGG
>Ga0208692_1000665_pt1 | contig 23663 bp, 17 predicted proteins | sample June2015DPH_20_1_3_FD_184721 | JGI IMG/M metagenome (GOLD analysis project Ga0208692, IMG submission 184721) | Peatland microbial communities from SPRUCE experiment site at the Marcell Experimental Forest, Minnesota, USA - June2015DPH_20_100... | ecosystem: Environmental > Terrestrial > Soil >... | reverse complement strand
CCGGGCAGGTCCTCGAAGCGCCGGAACCGGCCGGTGAGAAACCCGCGGCCCAGCGGGCTGTAGGCCACAAAGCCGATGTCGAGCGCGCGGACCGTCGGCAGGATCTCATCCTCGGCATCGCGGCTCCACAGCGAGTACTCGGTCTGGAGGGCCGTGATCGGGTGGACGGCGTGCGCCCGCCTGATCGTCGCCGGCGCCGCCTCGGACAGCCCCAGATATCGGACCTTGCCCTGCCGCACCAGGTCGGCCATGGCCCCGACGGTATCCTCGATCGGCACCTTGCGGTCCACGCGATGCTGGTAATAGAGATCAATTACATCAACGCCGAGGCGCCTGAGCGAGGCCTCGCAGGCCTGCCGGACGTACTCCGGGCGCCCGTTGACCGGCCCGAACCCGCCCTCGGGGAGGCGCGTGTTCCCGAACTTGGTGGCCAGCACCACCTGATGGCGCCGCCCTTGGATTGCGCGGCCGACCAGCTCCTCGTTCTTGGACATGCCGTAGACGTCGGCCGTGTCCAGAAAGTCGACCCCCAGCTCCAGCGCGCGGTGGATGGTGGCGATCGCTTCCCGCTCGTCGGCGGGTCCGTAAAACTCGGACATGCCCATGCAGCCGAGGCCGAGGGCCGACACGACCAGTCCCTGGCCGCCAAGTCTCCGCTTCTCCATGGTGTTCTCCTCTCTTTCAGACACCGCAAGGGAACGGTAAACCGCTCCTGAAGCACCGCGTCGGGCCGCTCCTCCTGGGACGAAATCCGCGCGGCTGCCCGATACTACCTAATGGCTCTCGCCAGCCGGGTAACGCCCTCGTCAATGTCGGACAGGGGCGGACTGACGAAGTTGAGCCGCATTGTTTCCTCGCCGCCACCCGCCGGGAAGAACGGGCCGCCGGGAACGTACGCGACCCCTTCGTCCAGCGCCTTCGACAAGAGGGCGGTCGCCGACCGGCCGCGCGGGAGGCGAAGCAGCAGGAACATCCCGCCCGCGGGGCGAGTCCAGGTGGCTTTTCCCGCCAGGCGCCGCTCCAGAGCATGAAGGAACACATCCCGTTTCTCGCGATACGCAGAGCGCAGGTGAGCCACCTGGCCCGGGAGGTGCCCCGCGCTGACGTACCGGTGGACCATGCGCTGAGTGAACGAATTGGCGTGCAAGTCCGTGACCTGCTTCAAGAGAGCAAGCCGGTTGATGACCGGGGCCGGCCCTGCGATCCACGCGACCCGGAGGCCGGGGGCGATGGTCTTGCTGAACGTGCCCGCCGTCAGGATCGGCGCCTCGGGGTCGGCCGCGGCCAGGGGGGCCGGCTCACCGGGATCGTACCGGAGGTGGAGGTAGGCCTCGTCGGCCAAGACGGGAATGCCCGCCGCGGCCGCCGCCTTGAGAAGGATGAGGCGCCGGTCGTCGGCGAGCGTCGTCCCGGAAGGATTCTGATGGTTGGGCATCGCGTACAGAAGTTTCACCCCCGGTTGCTTGAGAGCGGCGGCCGCGGCGTCGGGATCCAGACCTCCCTCGTCCGTGCGAATGGGTCGGACATCCGCCTCGAACGAGGCGAAGACCTGCAGGGCCGCCAGGTAGCTGGGTTCTTCCGTCAGGACGATGTCCCCCGGCTGGATGAAGGCGCGGGCGACGAGGTCAATGCCTTGCTGCGAGCCACTCACCATGAGAACCTGCGCTGTCTCTGTCGGAACCCCTCGGCTGGTCAGGTCCGCCGCCACCCACTCCCGAAGTGGGCGATACCCGTCTGCCTCCCCGTACTGAAGGCCGGCTCGCCAGTCCTCGCTGAAGATTTGCTCCGCCGCTTCCTGGAGAGCCTTCACCGGGAAGCCGGCGGGATCCGGGAGGCCGGAAGCAAAATTGATGACCGGGCGCTGGGACATCACCCGGATGAGGTCCATGATGGGCGACGGTTGAACCTTACCCATTCGCCCCGCGTACCGCTTCTCCCAATCCATTGCGCCTCCTCTTCCCTCGAACGTTTCGCGCCTCACGCGGGCGCGCGGCCGGCCTGCCGCGCCTTCCAGGCGGAGTGCGCCGCCTCTGCGTATCGCTGGTGCAGCTCGTGCCAGCCGGGCACGTCCTCGATCCGCCAGTGCCGGACCTCCAGCACCTCGTGCGACTGGGGTCGCGGCGCTCCCCCCACCACGTCGCAAAGATAGACGACCGCAATCGCGGTGTGCGGGCCATATCCGACGTTCGGCTTCCGCGTGAACACGCCCACGAGCTGCCGGGTCTGGATCTCCAGTCCCGCCTCTTCCCTCGCCTCGCGAACGGCGGCGTCTTCGGGGGATTCGTTGGGGTCGACCCAGCCGCAGGGCAGGCACCACAGCCCGTCGTCGGATCGCCGCACCAGGAGGATCCGTCCCCCGTCGTCGAAGATCGCCGCCTCCGCGCCCACCTTGGGCGTGATGTAGCCCAATTCGCCGACGAGCCGTTGCCGGACCTCGACGGGCGGGAGATCCAGGGCCTGCCCGTAATATTTCGCGACCAGCACCAGCAGGCGCTCGAATCGCTCCCGATCGTAGGGATTGGCCGTGAAGTTGAGCCCGTTTCGAGCAATGGTTTGTAGCTCGTCCAGCAGTGGCAAGATGTCCATTCGGGATCGGTCCTCTCCGGAGATGTCCCGGGGCTGTCGGGAGGCGCCCCAGGCCAACGACTCAGGGCGCGGGAATGAAATCGTACTGGCCGAAGCCCTGGAGCACCAGAAAGATCGCCGACCCCTCCCCGGCATTCGTCACGAGATGGGGCCGCCGCGGCCGCACCGTGTGTGTCTCGCCACGCGCGAGGTGCACCTCTTCTTCCGGATCCCGCAGGCGGACGCAGATGCGACCCTGCAGCACGTAGAACGTGTCCTGGACGTTGGTGTGGTAGTGCCAGGGGATCTTCTGGCTCGGGCCGATTTGCAGCTCGGTGATGTGGAATCCCGGCCGTTCTGCGTGGCGCGCGGATCGCTCGACCTCGTACGGGCGTTTCCAATCCCTTTGCGGCTCCATCCTTCTTCCCCCTGCGACCGACATCCTCGGACCGCCGGTAGTTCAATCCTCAAGCCCACGACCCGACGAAGGGCGTATGATACTGGTGCGCCGTCGCCAGCAGGGCTTCCTGTGCGTCTGGCGTGAGAGGGTGAAAGCGCTCGGCCGCGGCGAGGAACTTCGGCAGAATCGTGACATCGCCCGTACTGCACAGCGTCGTGACCGGCTGGGACAGGTTGAAGGCGACGGCCTGGTCGATGGTCGCTTGGTCGGTGAACGGCTCGTACCAGGTGGAGTGGGTCCTGGGACGGTCCCCCCACGGATCCTTGGCGAGCGTCTTGATGATTTGCACCCCCACGTCCTTCTGGCGGCAGGCATCCAGCAGCGCCTGCGCGTCCCGGCAGTACTCGGGGATGGACCAGAGGACGAAGTTCAGCGGGAACATCACCGTGTCGAAGTTGAAGCGACGGAGGGCCTCCAGGTGCGTCGTGGGCGCGTCGTGGGTGTGGCCGGTGATGCCCAGCCAGCGGACGATCCCCTCCTCGCGCGCTTCGATCAGCGCTTCCAGCGCCCCACCCTTGGCCGTGCACTCGTCCAGCTCGTGCCGCTTGCATGCGGCATGCAACTGGTAGAGGTCCAGGTGGTCCGTCCCCAGCCGCTCCAGCGACCGGTGCAGCTCGGCCTTGGCCGCATCACGGGTGCGCTCCTTCGTCTTGCAGCCCAGGAAGATCTTGTCCCGGATCCTGGGCATCCACGGCTTCAGCCGTAGCTCGGCCTCACCGTAGGTCGGGGCCACGTCGAAGTGATTCACCCCGGAGTCCAGGGCCGTCTGGATGGCCCGGTCCGCCGTCTCCTGGTCCACCCGGCCGATCCCGGCGGAGCCGAATGCCACCACCGTGCTCATGTGTCCCGTCCGCCCCAATCGCCGCCGCTCCATCCGTCTCTCCCCAATCCAAAGCTTGGAACGAAAATGCCCAGTCCTCTACGCGCTCAATCCGCCGCCATGAACCTTCAGCGCTTTCATCTCACCACCAGTTCCGGTCGAATGCAATCACATGCCTTCCCTGTGGGCCAAACCGTGCCCGAATAACAGATCACGGCAACGCTGGCCGCGCTGATAGAGATCCCCGACGCAGTCATCGGTGCTCCTGGTGTGCAACTGAAGGGTGTCTTCGAGCCGCAGGCGCCAAGTTTCGAGACCGGATGCATCGAGCCCGGGGGGCACCGATATCGGCAGGCCGGTGTGGATGACCCCCCACGTGAAGGGCCAGGGAAGCTGGAAGCCGTCCCAACTGTTCAATCGCCAGAACCGGTGATACGTTACGGTGATCGGAACGACGGGGAGGCCGCTCTGGGACGCAAGATAGACCGCACCTACCTTGAAGGCCCCGGGCGGTCCCGTCGGCCCGTCAGGAGTGATGCCGAAGTCGCGCCCGCCGCCGGCCCCCTCGAGGAGTGTGCGCACAGCCTCACTCCCTCCCCGGCGACTCGACCCACGAATAGCGACGAAACCAAGGCGCTCCGCTATGCGAGCGATTATATCGCCGTCCCTTGACTGGCTGATCAAGACGCGCGCCCCGAAGTGGGCATGGGTGTAGGCAAAGGCCAGCAGCCGCTGGTGCCAGAAGACGTAAATGGCATTTCCCCTCTTGCAGGGGTCCGGATGGATATGCTTCCCCCCATACCACCGCAGGCGGATCGTGGAAAACCACAGGCAGAGCGCGAGGGCCCCAAGCCTGCCGGCGACCCAGTTCAGCACCCGGCGCTTCATAACAGCCAGCCGCTTTCCGGCTGCTGCCGGAAGAACCTCATCCCACTACTCGCTTTCTCGCCGGCGCCCTCACCCTTCGATGCGACTGACACTCCCAAGGCCCATCAAGGGCCGCATCGGCACGGGCACGGTCCTTCCCCCTGATTGTAGCCAGATCAGCTGCCACCCATGCCCAGCCCACGCAGCATGTTTGAGAAGAGTACCAGAATGCCACGAATGCCGCAACGCTCCGTTTTCTTTCCTCTAGCGCGTTCGATGAGGAGGCTAGCGCAGCTTACAGCGGGGGCGGGCCATCCGACCGGGAGAATCGACGGGAGAGCGTCCAAATCTCCTCCGATGCGTCAATAGGTAGATGTCGCGGCACCCATGAGCCGTTCGGGAAGGCAGGGCGCCCCCCCCGGCCAGCCGTGCCCGGCCCCGGTGGGCCGGAACAGAACAATCTCAGATCTTCGGCAGGGTGATCTCGCGCTGGGCTTGGTACTTGCCCTTCTTGTCCGCGTAGGAGGTCTCGCAGGTCTCGTCGGCTTCGAAGAAGACGACCTGGGCGATGCCCTCGTTGGCGTAGATCCTGGCGGGAAGCGGCGTGGTGTTGCTGATCTCCAGGGTGGCGGTGCCCTCCCATTCGGGCTCGAAGGGGGTGACGTTCACGATGATCCCGCAGCGGGCGTAAGTGGAGTTGTGAACGACCAAGTCGTTCGCAACGAAGTTGTGCATACCAGGAATCGTGAGGTCGAAGACGGCCTCCTCACCGGCGGGGGTAATGGACTCCACCATGTCCCACACCACATCGGCCTGGACCAGCGCTGAAAATTCAGTATTCGCAACGAACTGAGAAGCACGCTCCGCGATGGAGAAGGGAAGCGACTGTCTCGGCGGTGTCGCCTTGATCCCAACCGCGGCGAGTGATCGACCGGATGCCTGGACCGTTTCTCGCATGATCTGCCATGCCGCCGCCGGAAGGGTATCGAAGTTCGATTTGCGCTTGGGCTGCCGGGCGATCTCCCGGCCGACATCCGCCAGGGTTTCCGCTTTGCGGCTTCCCGGAATGAATCCTACTTCCCGGGCAAACTGCTGGATCATCTCCCGATCGGTGATCTGAACACGATAGGCGGTCCCGCCGCCTGCGAGGACCTTGCGCCGGACAAGGCTGAAGATGCCGAATCGAAGCAGGAGGTGACGAACATCATAGGCCAATCTCCCAGACGTGGAGCTGTATTCCAAGTACACTCCATTGCCGCTCCGGTAGACGCTGCCGTCCCCGGAGAAAAGGGCCCGCAGGAACGTCGCAACGCGGTCGCGCTTCGCCCGGAACACCACGGCGGGAACTGCCTTCTCCGCCGAACGCACGTTACATCCGAGCCGTTCCAGCCAGAGGTTCGCGCGATTCTTCTCGATCACCCCGCCGTGACCTCGCCGGTTCACCAAGTTGTAGCCATACCGGCCCACCGGCGACACCTCGCAGCCGAACCCGTGTACTGCATCCGTGAACACCTGAACCAGCCGCGAATCCGCCGTCGTGTAGCGGGGGCTGTGTCGAGGCGTACGGCACTGGCCGTCCGCAAGCAATAGCCCGAGAAGAACGGCCTCATGCTCGGGCCAGTCCTCCTTGCCGAAGTACGGACAACTCCGCGCCGCCGCGATGCGCTCTCCCGGCTGAAGGGCTGCCAATGCCTTCCAGCCCTCAAGGGTGCGGAAGGGATGGGTGATCGTGGCCTTAACCTGGAGCCCTGAACGTGTCCGGAGCTCATAAACGGGTTGAACCCCGTTGCTGAGGTGAGCACTGATGTCCGTAGTCCGCAGCCGCCAATCTGCCAGCGACACTGTCGTCGATGCACCTGCGGAAACGAAATCGCGAATGGACCGATACTCGCCGGTTTCGGCGTCGACGATGCGGGTGTCTCCCGTCAGGCATTTCCCGACGCATAGCGTCAGGATATTCCTGGGGATCCGGAAGTACTCCACGGTGCGGGCCAGGGCGAACGAGTTGGGGGGGATGATGCACACGTCCCCCTTGAAGTCCACGAAGGACTGCTGGTCGAAGCGCTTGGGGTCCACGATGGTGCTGTTGATGTTGGTGAAGATCTTGAACTCGTCCGCCACGCGGATGTCGTAGCCGTATGACGAGAGCCCGTATGAGATCACGCCGTCCCGGATCTGGTTCTCCGAGAACGGCTCGATCATCCGGCGCTCGAGTGCCATGCGCTTGATCCACCTGTCGGATTTGATGGACATCGCTCCTCCCCTCTGACTGGAACGCTGGCAAGCTGGGAGGCTCGCAGGCTGGGAAGCTAGAACGCCTTACCAGCCTCCCAGCTTCTTCGCCTGCTAGCCTTCCAGCCTGCTCGCCGCGCGAAGCGCGTTATGACGAAAACCCCGGCGTGGTCAGACGGAAGCTCCGCCCCTGACCTGGCCGGGGATCGTATTCGTGGTTACGCCGCCGGTTTCCTGAACGGAGTCTCGTGTGGGGCCTCGGTGGTGGTCTCGCTCTCTCCTTGGCACCGGGGAAGACATCCCGCTCGCGTCACAATCCAGGTCCGACGCAGCCTCTCTCAGGCCTCCTTCCTCAGCCGGACCGACATCACCCTCGGATTGGCCCGCCCCTTCTTCGTTCGGGCGCCGCGGCGCGCCCCGGCCGGGATCTCCGTCATCCTATCATTCCCCCGCCGCCGGTCTAGCACCACTTTGATGCGGGACTCGTCCGCGAAGAGTCTGGCGACCTCTGCGTAGAGGTCCGCGCAGGAACGATTCAGCACCAGGTAATACGTCCCTTGCCCCTGCCCAGGCCGCGGCTCTCGCATCCCCGCCGCTCCTCCTAGCACTCACTGAAGCCGCAGACGTGACATTTCTGGCAGCCTTCCTCGAAGACCAGGGTGAAGTTCTGGCAATCCGGGCACATGTCGGTGGCCTTCATCCGGCCCTCGCGCGCCTCGCGGATGTGCTCCACCCCGGGCTCGCGCAGCCCCACGTGCTCTGCCAGGACCTGGGCGATGGCGTCCGGGATCGAGCGGACCCGCCCCGGTCCCATCCCCGCGTCGCGGCGGCCGCCGATCCGGTCCAGTTGCTTGACGATCTCCTCCACCCGGTCGCGCGGCGAGAGAGGGGACGGCATGCGCAGGATAAGGGAGATCAGGCGGCCCAGCGCCTCGGCATCCGCCTGGACGTCGCTCCCCGCCTTGCCCACGTTCAGGAAAATCTCGAAGGGCTCCCCCGACGGCCCCTGATTCACGTGGACATAGCCGGTGCCGAGCGGCGTGTCGATCCGGTAGGTCACCCCGCGCAGCGTCCGCGGGCGCGGCTTGACCGTGGCATCGACTTTGACGACCGCGCCCTCTTCCCCTGCGGCCCTCTCCTGCTTCTCGCCCTCCTCGCCCGCCGCCGCGGCACCGGTCCCGACGTGCAGCACCTGGCCGCCGTGGGCGGACTTGCACCCGTCCCGGAACACCGTGATCCCGAGGCAACCGAGGTCGTAAGCCGTCCGGTAGGCCCGAGCGACGTCCTCGACCGTGGCCGAGTTGGGCAGGTTGATCGTCTTGGAGACGCCGTTGTCCGTGTGCTGCTGGAAGGCCGCCTGCATCCGCACGTGCCATTCCGGCCCGATCTCGTGGGCGGTGACGAACACCCCGCGAACGTCCTCCGGCACTTCGGGCAGGTCGTGCAGGGTTCCGTGCGTGGCCACCTTGTCCATCAGCTCAGGACTGTAGAAGCCGCGCCGCCTGGCCACCGCCTCGAAGTGCGGGTTCACGAACGTCAGGTGCCGGTCGCCCACGATGTGGCTGTAGGCGACGGCGAAGAGCGGCTCGATCCCCGAGGAGCAGCCGGCGATGATGCTGATCGTCCCCGTGGGGGCGATGGTCGTCACCGTGGAGTTGCGGAGCGGCCGGCCCTCGCGGTAGATGCTGCGGGACCAGTTGGGGAACGGGCCCCGCTCCTCCGTCAGGCGGGCCGACTCGTCCCGGCCGATCGTGGTGATGAACTCCATGATCTTGTCGCCCAGCTCCAGCGCGGCCTCGGTGTCGTACGGGATGCCGAGCTGGATTACGAGGTCCGCCCAGCCCATCACCCCCAGGCCGATCCGGCGGTTGGCGTGGACCTCTTGCATGATCTCGGGCAGCGGATACGGGTTCACCTGGATCACGTCGTCGAGGAACCGGACGGAGAGGCGGACCACCCGCTCCAGCTCGTCCCAGGCGATGGGCGCGTCGTGGTTCTCGGGCCGCCCGAACTTGTCCAGGTTGATGGAGCCCAGGTTGCACGCGTCGTTGGGGGCCAGCGGCTGCTCGCCGCAGTTGTGGGCGTACAGACCATTGGCGTCGAAGGCGTGGACAGCCGGGATCTGCACGTCGTACACATCCTCCGTTCCCGCGTCCGCGACGGAGGCTACCCGGGCCGTGAATCTCTCCCGATTGACCGCCCGCCTGTAGGCCGAGCACGCTGCCCGCAGCCTGAGGCCCTTGTCGCGATCGGAAAAGCCCACGCGCTCGGCAAAGCGCAGGAGGTTTTCCTCGGAAACGATGAGCTCGTGCTGCGCGGTCGTGGCATATCCCCGCCGGCCCCCCCGCTGGTCGGGGAGCAGGCGAACCTGCGGCGGCCGACGCCCCTCGTACAGCGTGGAGACGATGCCCAGGCGCAGCAGCATGCGTTGGACGGCCAGCAGCCGCTCTCGGTTGCTCTGGGCCAGGCGGACACTGACGCCCTTCTTTTGCGATCCCTGGACTGACCCGTCGCTGTCGAACAAGCCGCGAAGGAATCCGCGATAGAAATCGGAGGACGCCTGCTCTATTTTGGGCGTGATGTCCTTTCGGCCGGGCGTCATGCCCAGGTCGGCCGCCAGCTTCTTCAAGGATCCCAGCGCCAGGCGGAACTCGTTCCGGCCGGGAACGGCCATCCATCCCCTGAAGTCCGCCCGATGGGGAAGCGCCTGGGCGTATTCCAGGGCCGTCCGCATGACGGCCGCGGTCCCGGACCCGGCCACCTCGGAGGGGCCGTTCGCCACGGCATACGCCGCGGGACTCCAGACCGAGAGGACCGCCTTGTCGGTCTTCAGGGTCCCGTCGCCGACCAACAGACCGACCAGGTAGCCCTCCCCTTCCGTGTAGGCACCATTCCAGCCCGCCAGGTTCCGGTGATCGTGGAGAACCACCCGGTCGCCGGGGCGAAGGCGCCCAGCTTCCGCCCATTCCGTCACGCACGCGTCGCGGGTCAAGCGCGTCACCCGTTGGACCGCGTGGTCGGCAGTCAGACGCAGCGAAACCCCCTCAACTGTCTGGAGTCGCACCAGCGGCTTCGTGCCGGTCTTGAAGAAGCCCTCCGCGCCGCTCGCGTACGCGCTCCCGTCCACGATGGCGTGGAAAGGCTTGCCGAGCAGCTCACGCACCTGGCGCGGACCGGCCTCGGTCATGATCCAGGTATCCGCAGGCACGCACGGATTGGTGGCCTCGATCGTCTCCAGCTCGGGCACCGGGTTGGCGGCGCTCCGGTTCACGCGGTCAATGAACACGAGCCCGGGGTCCCCGGTCCGCCAGGCCGCGTCCACGATCCGATCGAAGACGTCGCGCGCCCGCAGCCGGCCGGTGGCCTTGTGGGTGTGGGGATCGATCAGATCGTACTCGCCGTCGGCCTCCAGGGCCTCCATGAAGGCGTCCGTGGCGGTCACCGAGATATTGAAGTTGGCGATGCCGCCATTCAGCTTGCACTGGATGAACTCCAGGATGTCCGGGTGGTCCACCTTCAGGATGCCCATGTTGGCACCCCGCCGGGTCCCGCCCTGTTTCACGGCCTCGGTGGCGCCGTTGAAGACCCGCAGGAAGCTGACGGGGCCGCTGGCCTTGCCGCCGGTGGATTTCACCAGCGTGTCCTTGGGGCGGAGCCGGGAGAAGGCGAACCCCGTCCCGCCCCCGCTCTTGTGGATGATGGCCGCCCGCTTCACCGCCTCAAAGATCTCGTCCATGGAGTCCCCGACGGGGAGGACGAAGCACGCGGAATACTGGAGGCCATTGTCCTTCCCCGCGTTCATCAGCGTCGGGGAGTTCGGCAGGAAGTAGCCGTCCACCATCAGGTCGTAGAACCGGCTGGCCACCTCGTGGACCTGTTCCTCGGTCTTGCCCCAGGTCACCTCGGCGGCCGCAATGGCCCAGGCCACGCGCCAGCACATTTCCTCCGGTGTCTCGGCCGCGTCCCCGGCCGAGGGCGTCTCTCCCGGCCCGGCCTTCTTGAACCGGTCCAGGTATCGCTCTCGCAGCACCCGAAGCGCAGACTCCGACCACTGGCCCTGCTTCACCGGACGCGTGAGCTCTGCCATTGGGTCCTCCGTCAAAAACAATCGAGGCTGCCCCGCCGCGGGGGCAGCCCCGATGAGTATTAAGGGCGCACGAGAGTGAAATGCCTGCTTTGGAATTCCCCCGTCGGGGAAACTGGGTGATGGGATGGTCGCCGAGACCTGCGGGCTACGTTGCTGGTGTACATGACGGTCGAAAAACCCTGAAAGCTGGCTTAGTTGTGATCGGCCTTTATTTTACAGCCAAACATCCGATTGGTCCACTTCCTTGGGCAGGGCTCTCTTCTTACGCCCAACATATGGGGCTTGTCAAGCGAAAAATAGCCATGAAAGTTCACGAACGGAGGACGAGTTTTGCGCCAAGCAGCGTTGTCCCGACCCGGAAGTCGAGCTACCAGAAGGCGATAGCGAATTGGAGGAGGTTTTGTTATCCGTTGGCCCCGAGGCACTGGGACACGGGAATCACCCCGAACCCTTTGCCTACCTGCCGCCCCCGCACGTTGCCCGCACACTCGGGGGTCTCCCCCCCGTCCTCCGCACCAGCCTTGACCGCGGGCCTAGACTCCTCCGGGCCCGGGGCCTGAGTGTCACGGCCCTGGTGGCGAGGGCGAAAAGGAGGCGGTGATGAGAAGGTCCTGCATTCTTCTGGGTCTTGTTGCGGGCGTTCTGCTGACTATAGCACCCAAGCCTGCTGCAGCGGATCGCGGGGTCTGGCACACTGAGTGCGTTTACATCTGTACCGAGTATTACCCAAACGGCACGGACTGCAGGAAGACCAAGAAAATCTGCTACAACGCCTGTGATAATTTCGACGGTGAGCCAAAACCCCGCCGTCTTCACCGCGACCTTGCGCTTCTGATATTCAGTCAACGCGAGTGCCTTCGGCCCGATCTTCTCTCGGTGGAGATGGCCGGGAGGACACGCCCAACAGATCCACCACACCCCGTCACCCTCGAAGACCCCCCGCGCCTTGGCAGGGAGGCGCGTGGTTCGCTTCACCTTCGCGCCAGGGTCTTGAATCTGCTTTGCGTCCATCACTTCCCCCTTGCCCGCGTCCGTGCGGGCCGCTTTGCCTTGGCCGGCGGAGTGAAGAAGTCTCCCACGTCCATGCTCAGGGCCCCGGCCAGCCGGGACAGCGTGCCTACGGTCGGATCTTGCCGTCCCGTTTCAATCCGGGCGATGGACGCATAGCCCACGTCGGACTTGTGGGCCAAGTCCCACTGACTCAGCCCTCGGAGCTTCCGCCAACGCTTCAATGCCTGGCCAATCTGTATCGGTTTCATTCTATCGTAGAGGAGAGAACAATTTTCTCGAGGTCTCAAGGAACATTCCTCGGCACGCAGGTCGAGCCAGCTCCGTGGCCTTCACGCCGAGGGAGCGTTTCCGGTGCCATTGAGCCCAAGGGGTGTCGGATCTCTTGACGATTCGTTGGGACCGCATTCGTCCCCATCAAAAACACGCGCTTAGACGCTGCATCGGCGAATTCGGAACAGTCAACTCGGGGAACCTGCCGGCGCGCATTACACTCCCGTGCTTCCCAGGCGGCCTTTCCATTCTTGCGACAGCACGGAATCCCTTGGATTCTAAAGCAGAATCCACGTCATAACCTCGTTGACAACCGTGTGGCATGAGCTTCGCATGGACAGTGAGCTGGTGCTGGGCTCTGGGCTGGTTGGCCTGGCCGGGGCCACTTGGAGGCAGCATCGCCGGAAGTAGTAGCGACACACCCATTCGGTGAAGACCAGATGGAACTGAATCCATTCCCCAGCATGTCCTCTGGCGCGCGTGGGAAGCAGGCAGGGCGCAACGGGGACTTCCGGAGAACGCAGCCGAGCGTAGCCAAGGTCCATTCCCTGATCATCGTGGCCGGAGATCAACCTGATCTGTGGCAGGCGCTCGTTGGACAATTCGCGGGCAACACGCAGGTGCAGGTTCTCCAAGATCGGCGGCGATGGGGGCGTCGGCAGCGCGTTCAGACGTGTGAGCCGGACCGGCGGGGGCCGGACCGCCGCCGCCCGCCGCGTCTTGAGCATGATGTTCGCTCCCGGTCGTTCGTGATCATCCCGCAGCGGGAAGGAGTGCGCTGAGGCTGACTGCCCACGCCCAGCCGAGCCTTGCCAGCTTGGCCCGGGTTGTGTGGCGACGGTACCATTGCGCAACTCGCCGCGTTCACATCAGGGCATCCCTCGGGCGTCGGGATCCGCCCCGGCGCTTGCGGTGTGTGGGATTCCTTGGTGGCCCGCGAAAGCCGAGAATTCCTGTCGGGCCGGGGAAAGTTTTCCCGAGGTGATTCGGCCAGAGTGAACCAGAGGGAGAGCGATCACTGGAGGGCTCAACCTCGCAATCGCCTGGGAAGCAAGTGGGCCAAGCGATAATTCCGCCGGCGACAAATGGGAACTTTTCTTCTCACGTTCCACCAACCGATCTTTGTCTCTCCGTCTCTCCCTGCCGCTCCCGCAGTCTTTGCAACGACACTTCCCTTAACCTGAGTCCGGCGGCAAGGGCAGTAGTGATCGCATGCTAGCCCGCTCGCTGGGCCACAAAATTCGTTTTTTTGCCTTCTGCACGAACCCCATTGAAAATGAGGTTCGTGCAGAAAGCGCGAAATGGGTAGTTTGACCAGATTAGACTAGCGATTCACTCGGTTACGGAACACGAATAGCGCCAGATTCAGGTTAAGACACATCTGCCTGCAGCCAGTGGGAGCCGGACCCGCCATTTCCGGAGGAGCAGGAACGAATCTTGCTCTTGCACAAGGCCAAGCTTCTGCGAGGGGAAAGGTCTGCCCCTGAATCGGGCCCGGCACGTCTCCCGGCATGGCTGTCGTTGACCAGGCCGGGCATCGGCAGGGTTTTTCTCCCGGGGATTCTCGTCTAGTTGTGCAAGCGATCCAACTCGCTTGCGCTTTGCTCCTCTCGCTAGTATGATATACTTCCGTTTGTATCGCTCCTCGGAGGTTCCGGAGGCTGCCCCATGTCTGACCAGTCGGAGCGCCGAGAGTTTCACCGGTACCCAATTCACCTCCCGGTCCTGCACAGGCGAAAAGGCCCCGCGCTCGCCCAGCCTGGGGTCGGCTGGACGCAGAATCTGAGTGAAGGGGGCGTGTGTGTGGAGCTGGCCGAGCCCCTCCCGTCCCAACTGCCCCTCGTGGTCCACCTCCGGGCGGAGCGCGGGATCATCGAGGCGGAGGCGGAAGTGGCCTGGGCCGAGAAACCTCCTCTGGCGACTGGAGGGATTCTCCATGGCATGGCCTTCACCCAGCTCGCCCCCGATCCCCTTCAGACCCTCCGGGACCTGATCCTCACCACGGGCATCGTACGGCCCGCCGGGGTCCGCCTGCCATTGGAGGTTCCCGTGACCTATCAGCTCAGGGGTGAAGCAGGGCCGCCCTTCCACGGATGGACACACGATATCAGCCGAGGCGGGCTGTTGCTGCGCCTCCCCAAGGTCCTGCCAATGGGCACACGGCTGGAGGTGACCCTGCACACGCCCACCGGCCCCCTCACGACAGAGGGAGCCGTCACCTGGGTGGCCCCGCTGGAGGGGCGGACGCCCGGGGGGCCGATCCGCCACGGATTTCGGTTTACCGCCCTCGACTGGCCCACCGCCCTGTCTCTGGGTCTCCTTCTCACGGAGTCGGTGTAGGCCTCCTCTCCGCTTCCCCTCATCGCGGACGCGGCACTCCACTCATGCCGCCCGCCCGTGCGTTTTCCCCAGTGTCGCGTATGCCCCTGCCGGCGTTGCTCGGATGGACTGCCTCATCGACTGAGCCCGAATCGTGCGGTTCAACCGCGAAGCCCGCGAAGGACGCACAGGCACCGCGCATAGTCAAACCGTCGATCCGGGAGAACTCGGAGAGGCCATTCGGAACATTTCGATCCGGCAGCCCTTCTGACCTGACGCGTGTCGGCGCCTCGTTGCGATCTTGGCGATCTTGGTGGTGAGATCTCTGGGCTGAGGAATGGGGGCGGGAGGCCGAGCGGCATCGGGGTGCAAGACTTGCGTATCCGCGCACAAATTTCCTGTGGCCCGGGCCATGACCCATAGGTGTCGGAAGTGGGCCCCGCCAGCAAACCTCGTCAGTTCCACTTCCGGAAGGGGTAGGTACTTTATTTGCAAGGCGAGGGGGTGCGGTCCCGTATGCACGAGAATCCTGCGCGCGAACTCTAGAACCTTGCCGGGGACTGGAATGGTATGCCTTCCAGCGCCGTGCAGTTCAACATTGCCTTCCAAATCACGGTGGAGAACACCATCGCCGCCGTCCCCGAGGCCACCCCATTGCTCCTCCTGGGCTCTGGCCTCGTCGGGTTGGGCGCAGCGGCCCGGAAACGGCGCTGGCACAATTGATCACAGCACACGAGAGTCGCCCCACAGTCGTCAGGTTCCTCCCGTGGCTCGTGATGCGTGGAGGGTTCGTGTGCCCCTGGGATTGCGCCGGCATTTCCAGAGGAAGATTCGAGACCAAGGGGAGAGTTCGCGCACAGTGCGCAAGGCTCCTGAGAGTCACACCCACGGCGCTGAGGGCCGTGCCCGCAGGCTCGCCAACTGGGCCCCGGGTGGCGCCCAGACGGGCTCCCCAGCGAGACGAACGTGTCACCGAGTATCCTAGGAGACGGACCGAGGTACAGGAGTGAGGTGGCGAGCATGAAGCGGGCTGAGGGAAGCGGGGGAGTGGGACTGAATGAGGAGGCCCTTCAGCAGCGCGTCCGGGACCTGGAGGCGCAGGGCCAGGGCCAGGCCCGAGAAATCCGCGCGCTGGAGAAGATCGAGCTCCTCCAGGATTGCAGCCGCGAGCTCGAGATCGAGAATCGCGCCCTCCGGGACCGCATCGCGGAGCTGCACACCTTCCTGAACCTCAGCAAGACGCTCTCCGCCACGCTCAACATGGAGGAGCTGTTCCGCCTGGCCCTGCACCTCATCGGGCGGTCCCTCCACGTGGACGCCTACGCGCTGATGCTGCTGGACGAGAGCGGCGAGCGCCTGGTGGTCAAGGCGGCCTTCGGGTTCCCCGAGGACGGCGGCCTGGGGCTGACCCTGCGCGTGGGGGAGGGGATCTCCGGGCTGGTGGCCCAGACCGGCCAGGCCCTGCTAGTGCCCGACGTCAGCGCCGAGCCCCGCCTCCTGGAGCAGGAGGCGTTCCGCCAGCCGCGCGGCTCCTTCATCTGCGTGCCGCTCCGGATCAAAGGGCGCGAGGTGATCGGGGTCCTGAACGCGCAGAAGCCGGAGCCGCAGGGCTTTGGCCTGGGGGATCTGGACCTGTTCCAGGCCGTGGCCACCCAGGTGGCCGTGGCGCTGGAGAACGCCCAGCTCTACCAGCGGACCAAGGAACTTTCCACCCGCGACGATCTTACGGGCTTGTTCAACCGCCGCCATTTCTTCGACAACCTGGAGAAAGAAGTGCAGCGGGCAGGGCGCTACCGGCGCGTCTTCTCGCTCCTCCTGCTGGACCTGGACGACTTCAAGGGCTACAACGACACCTACGGCCACCTGCAGGGGGACGAGGCGTTGAAGGACATCGGGCGCCTCCTCCTGGCCAGCACCCGGCGCGCCGACATCGTCGCCCGCTTCGGCGGGGAGGAGTTCGTGGTCCTCCTGCCCGAAATCAACGCCCAGGGCGCGCTGGTGGTGGCGGAGAAGATCCGCACGGCCGTGGAGCAGTATCCCTTCGCCGGCCGCACCACCCCGCCGGGCGACAAGATGACGGTGACCTTGGGCCTGGCCACGTACCCGACGGACTCCAAGGACGGCCTGGAGCTGGTGGATCTGGCCGACCGGGCCCTGTACCTCGGCAAGCAGCAGGGAGGAAACCGGACCTGCGCCACGCCCGGTCCGCGTCCGCCCCAGCCCCAGGTGTCCTGAGATGCGTCCGCCCCCCCGTCCCGCCCCTTTCGCCTGCTGATGGCGGCTGGCAAAACCCCATGCGCTTGGTCCTGGAGGATCCCAGAGAAGAACCGACAACCAAGGCACGCATCCGGTCTCCCGCCTTCACCCCCCGGAATTCTCTCGCGTCAGACCGAGTCATTCTCTTCGAACGATAGCCTCCGGTCGTCTCGCATCGAGGGTGACAAGCAGAGCCGTACACTCCCCCTCTTCCACAACCGAGGAAAACCGCAGGGAAACCTCCAGGTCGTTCAGGGTGACAACGACCTGACATTCCTCCCGCAGAGGCGCCGTCCGGAGCTCGTCCAAGAGCTGCTGGACGACTGGCTGATCCCGGGAAGGGAAAAGCGAGGGCAGGCTTTCCGCGATCAACCGAGCCTCCGTCCTCCCCAGGATCTCGCTCGCCCGTGCATTCGCCATCAAGATGCGTCCGTCCTTATCCAGTTCCAACACCCCACGGTCGAGAGTACGCATCAGCGTCTCCCAGTGCCGCTTTAGGAGGAGCATTTCGCTGATCAGCTTCCGCGGCCGGAACCCCTCAAACCCAAAGATGCCCCCCTCGAAGTGGCCTGGTCCGGTCTCCTCCAGATATCGAATGGCCAGGAGAAGGTTATTCCCCATGACGGCCAGGGGGCCCTTCGCGACATAGGCATCAGCGCTCAATTCAGGGAACCGGCGCATGTCCTGCGGGCCCAGACCAGAAAGGGCGATAACCGGTGTCTCCCGGAGCTGAGGATCCTGACGAATGAGCCAGCACACCCGGCTTCCATCAATCTTGGGCATGAGGATGTCCAGAATGACATAGCTCGGTCTCACCTTTCGTATCGCCTGTAACGCCTCGAGGCCGTCGGAAGCCAGGTGGACCTCATAGCCCTTGTTCCGCAGAAGCTCACCGATGACTTCTAGCAATAAAGCATCGTTGTCGGCAAAGACAATGGGCTTTGCGGCGGTCATGCTACTAGACTTGTCCATTGCCATGTCGTTGGTCTAAACGTGTCCCAACACGAATACTTGCCGACACATCGACATCGAGTTTGAAAGTTTGTATCAGAAATCCTTTTGGAAAGCCAGGATTTTATTTCGGGGGCGTCTCGTCGGCAAGGATAGCCTGGGGCGGCTCCTTCCCCGAGACCGATTTCCGCAGGTGCCGGACGGTCATCCTCCCGGGTAGGCGAGGCTTGCACAGCCTCATCCGTGAGATTCGCCACTGGCATCGGGATTTCGGAGAACCAACTCCAATCCGAAAATTCTCAACCGGCAAGGCGCCAAGAACTCCATTCCAAGGCAACTGGGCAACTGGGCACTCCGGCAACCTGGAACCGCTGATTGCCGAGTTGCCGGATTGCCTGCTTGCCGGATGTGAATATTGGCGGCCCGGGTCCCCAGTCCGCCAGAGGCGGACGCTGGGTGATCATGGCGGTTCAAGGTTTTTCTCGGTTCAGGGCTCACAGGAATGGGGCCCAGCAACAGCCGGAACCTCCGGACCCTCGGTGTGGATCTGAGACTGCATCCGTGGGGGCCGTTAACGATCGGTGCAGGCGAGCTGTTCCTTCCCGAGGCCTCCTTTCTTCAGCCAACGCGCCATGAATACGGCTTCGATCTTCATGGAAACGTATGGGGAGTCGGACAAAGGCGGGCACCTTCGTCTGCACGGCCAGCCCTTCGAAGTTTATTGAATCTCATCCGTTACAGGGAAACATGAATTATGATTGACAGGAGAGAAGGGCTATGGTATGAAAACGGCTCTTTTTGTTTCCAGTCCCGAGATTTCCCAAGAGCAGTCCAACATGCCAGCCAATCATTCGCTGTGCTGCACCCATCCCAACGCACTCGTTCCCGACACGAGCGCGTTCGACGCTTCGGGAATGAACACCTCAAGGCCCGAACGTCCGAACGCTGTTGCTTTACCCACGGCCTCCGTGGCGAACGCTTCTCAGTTTCCGAGCGGCGAGGATCGACCACCGACCGGGCCATGGACGCATCGCCCTTTGCCACTCCCTTCGGAGGCCTGGCAATTGCCTCCGATTCCGCAGGGCTCGAGGTGTTGTTTTTTCCGGTTCCTATCCCAAACGTGTCTGATGGAATGACGACCTTGAAAACACGGGGTTACGAAAAATCAGCCGCAGGGCCACGCGGAGGGCGGGCAGCCCCCGGGCGCTCTCGGCTGGCGCCATCGGGGGGCCCCCCGCCCGCCCCAGGGCTGGCTGGAAATTGGCGGAGTACCCAAAACACCCATTGCGTGGCCTGGGACCTCTAGAACCGTGAATTCGAGCAGTTATCACCAGACACTTTTGGGAGAGCAGCCTTTTTTCCCCAGGACAGAGGACAGAGGGATGGAAGGTCGGAGGGAGAAGCGACGATGTCGAGCGGCCGCGTCCTCATTGTGGACGATGAGGTAGACCAGTCCAAGCTCTTGCGCCGTCATCTCGAATCACTCCCCCTAAGCGTTCAGGTGGTGGAAGGGGCGGAGTCTGCCATCAAGCTGCTGTCCACCGAACGATTCCACGCCGTCTTATGCGACCTCGTACGGCCGGCGAATGGAGGAAGAAAGGTCCTGCGTTTCGTCCGGAGCCATGGTCTGCACACACCGGTCATCATCATAACCGGCCATTCGGATGAGGAGACCGCAGAAGCGTGCCTTAGCGCCGGCGCTTTTGACTTCATCCCGAAGCCGGTAGATCGTCTCTCCCTGCTCGCGGTCCTGCGCCGCGCCCTTCTTCGCAGTGGGCTGATTTTCGAAGAGATGAGCCCCCGGCCGGCCGAGCGAGTCCCCCCACGGTTTCCCCACCTCATCGGGAAGTCCGACGCGATGAACAAGGTCTTCCGGCGGATAGCCAAGGTCGCGGAAGCGGATACCAATGTCTGCATTTACGGGGAGAGCGGAACCGGAAAAGAACTGGTCGCGCGGGCGATTCACTACTCCGGCCCGCGGGCGAATCGTCCCCTGATCGTCCTGGACTGCGCGGCCATCCCGGAAGGCCTGATGGAAAGCGAGATGTTTGGCCACGTGAAGGGATCCTTCACCTCGGCCCTGAGCGACCGGGAGGGTGTGTTTGAACTGGCTGACGGGGGGACTCTGCTATTGGACGAGGTCGGAGAGCTGAGCCTGTTCCTCCAGGCGAAGCTGCTCCGGGTCCTTCAGTGCCGCGAGTTCCGGAAGGTGGGAGGGAAACACCCCGTCAAGGTGAACGTGCGAATCATTGCTTCCACCAACAAGGACTTGAGGGCCATGGTGGCCGAGGCAAAGTTTCGCGAGGACCTCTTCTATCGCCTGGAAGTGATTCCGCTGAACCTCCCCCCCCTGCGACAGCGCAAAGAAGACATCCCCCTGTTGGTGGATCACTTCATCCAGAAGTTCAAGGGCAACAAGAAGAAACAGCTCCGTGGAGTCAGTTCACGCATGATGAGGGTGCTTCTGCGCTACCACTGGCCGGGGAACGTCCGTGAGTTAGAAAACTGCATCGAGCGGGCGGCGGTGATGGCCGACGGAGATATCCTGGACATCACCGATCTGGCCCACATCCTGCGGCCCATGGGGGCTGACATGCCATTGCCTCCATCGGAGGGGGGTGGGTGGCCCGGCAAGCTGAAGGAGGCCGAGCGGGAGCTCATCCTGAAGACGCTCGAGAGCGTCCAGGGGAACCGGACCCGGGCCGCAGAACTTCTGGGGATCAGCCTGCGCGGGCTGCACTACAAGCTCAAGGAGATGCAGCTACATAGATCGGTACCGTAGCCGGTTTCCTGGACAGGGGACAAATAAGCTTGGTCGCGCCGCCTCGGCCCACGCCGCGGTAAGGGCCGCGGCCGGCGTCTGATACCCGAGCCGTTCGATCAGCCAGTGGCCTTTGGGCTCGTCGACGTCCGACAGCGAAACCGTCACGCCGAGCCACCTCACCGATCCAGACGTCCGCCCTGTCCTGAGGCCCCCAGTCGCACTGGATCCGCAGACCCCGATCGCCCTCCTGGGCTGCTGCCAGCAGCGTGCAACCGGCTCTCCAAGGAAATCGGGCCCGGTTGAGGCCTTGATGGCACTCCGCGGCCCCAAGGACCTCCAGCTTCGCTCGAGCTTCGGCTGGTCCTTGGCGAGCCGCGTGGCATTGCTCCGGGTCCAGCCTTCACCCAGTGGGACGTCTGGGCGTGGCTGAATGACCCCTTCGCGGGGCCGCCGGTGGTGGCTGGTCCCCACCAGCTCACCGTGGAAATCGCCGAACGTGGACAGCCGGACACGAGGCGTGAACACCTGCGGCGCCCCGACCCGTCCAAACCCCTTCGAAAAACACGGCCGGTTCCTCAGGGGGCTTCGGCGAATTCGGACCGTGGTTGAGCGAGGGCCATCCGGGCGGGTGGCCAGGCCCACAAGAGACGGTCGACGGATCGGCCGGTCGGCAGTTTTCCGTGCGAGGGTGCCGTCGGATTTCCGAACGCCATTCGCGCAAATATTTCACTACCACGCTGTCCAAGGCGGCTGGCCCGCCTTCGATGACCGACCTCGCATTCGCCCCGGAATCCAGCCAGTGCCGGGCCTCCCTCAGCCGTTCTTTGCCCAAGACGTGAACCGAGGCTTTCTTGGTCGGCCCTCTTGCAGCCTTGGCGGCTCGCCGTTCCTATCCCCCCTGCGGCTTGACACGACACCTGACCGCAAAAACAAAAGACGGCACACAGCTTGCTACGCTATTCCAGGCATCCCGGCGAGCCGGTGAGAGTTCTCTCCAGACCGAGTGGATCAACCGCTTCCTCCGGCGCGGACACCGTTCGACTCATGGGGAATCATCCGATGGAGACCCTGATTCAGTCCTTCCTGGGAATCGCCGCGCGGCTGAATTCTCCAATCCACATCCGGTACTGGGAGAGGCAGGGAGAACCTACCCGATCCTCCCGAAATGGGAAGGAGGGTGAATTGGCTGCACAGACGGGGAGCAATGGCCGGAAGACATCCCACGTGATCATTCGTCAGCCCTATCTGTTCCTGGAGCCCGTGGTTCGTTCATTCTTCGAGGGGGCAGAGGACGTCCGGGTCATCAGTGACCGCCGGTTCCGCGAGCGGCGTCAAGCTCCTGCCCCGGGGGTGGTGAACCGACGAACCCCCGCGAGGGATCGCCGGGTCTCCGCTCCCATGCTGGACATCCTCATCACTGTCGATCCGTAAGGGCCGCAGACGCTTGAAGGGGCGCCGTCAGCGCGAGGTGTCGGATAAGTTTACGGTCTGAGGCTGTTCGTGATTATGGGGTAACTATCGAATTCTCCGGTCCGGGGATCCGGGGCGGGGTCTTGGTGCGGCTGGGGGCCGTCGGTCGACTTTACAAGACCCGGAATGAGCCAAACCGATCCACTGGAATCGCCTGGGGCGGAAAGCACGCCAAGCCGCACTTGGCCAGTGGGCCAGCTCGGTGCTCTTGGCGGGCCGCGATCTTTTTTGCGGTCAGGCTCGATCGCTCAACGGACTCAAGCGACGCAATGGCGGAGACCGTTCTTGGTCTCTGGGCGGTGAACGCGTGGACACAGACGCCAGGATGGCCATCCCTTCCCGAACGGAATTCCGGAAGGATCCCACGTCCGGACGGTGGGTCCTGGTGGTAAACGGAGGACCGCGATCGAAGGGGCCGGGGGCGTGCCCCTTCTGTCCCGGGCGCGAGGCGGAGACCCCGGCGGAGGTCGCCGCTTACCGCTCCAACGGCCAACCGCCCAACAGTTCGGACTGGCTCGTCCGCGTCATCCCCGAGCGTGCGCCTCTCTTGCAGATCGAGGGCAACATCCATCGCCAGGGGCTCGGCATCTTCGACACGGTGTCGGGTCGCGGCGCCAGCGAGATCGTGATCGAGCACCGCGACCATGCGGCCTCGTGGGATGTCCTTCCCGCCGCAGAGATCGAGCGGGTGCTCTGGATGTACCGGGATCGCGTGACGGACCTCTACCGGGACGCCCAGATCCGGGCGGTCCTCGTGTCTCGCCGGGAACGGACGCCGGCGGCCCGCATTGCGCACCCCTTCTCCCGGGTCATCGGCGCTCCGATTATCTTCGATGACATCCGGCGGGAGCTGGTCACCGCGCGCCACTATTTCACCTACAAACAGCGCTGCCTCTACTGCGACATTATTCGGCAGGAGCGTCAGGACGGCATCCGGGTCGTCCAGGAAACGCCGCACTTCACGGTTTACGCGCCGTACGCCTCGCGCCGCCCCTTCGAGACCTGGGTGGTGCCGACAATCCACCGCCATCGGTTCGAGCAGGTCTCGTCCCAGGAGATGGCGGATCTGGCTTGGACTCTCCAAGGGACCTCTCGGCGCCTGCACGGCGCCCTCCCGGATGTCCCGCTGGCCCTCGCGTTGCACACCGCACCGAACGAGGCCATGCGGCTGCGGGACGACGAGTGGCGGACCCTGTCCGAAGATTACCACTGGCACATCGAGATCGTGCCGGATGGCCCGGCCCGGGAAGTGGTCGGTGGCTTCGCCGTGAACCCAGTCCCCCCCGAGGTCGCCGCAACGCAGCTCCGGGACGCCGCCTGAACCCCGGGAGAATCTCGGACGGGTGAGAACGCGAACGCGGGTGGGCGTCTTGGCAACGGACGAGGGACTCGACACGGACCTCTTTTCTCGCGTCGTGCTTCGGCACCCCCCATGCGGCTTCATTGCCTGGGTCCTGGGAATGGAACGGTACGCGAAAGAGTGGCGCGGCCGCCGATTGCAGGAGGGCTGTCGCGGCTTCGGCGCGGCCACGCGGACCCATCCCCCGCCCAATCGCGGCGCAATGGCAGCCGTGATCTCGGCACGCAACCC
>Ga0208692_1000661_pt1 | contig 23792 bp, 19 predicted proteins | sample June2015DPH_20_1_3_FD_184721 | JGI IMG/M metagenome (GOLD analysis project Ga0208692, IMG submission 184721) | Peatland microbial communities from SPRUCE experiment site at the Marcell Experimental Forest, Minnesota, USA - June2015DPH_20_100... | ecosystem: Environmental > Terrestrial > Soil >... | reverse complement strand
AAGACCACCGCACTTATGACCTGGCACTCGCTATCCTGCACGAGGAGATCGAGCACGAAGCTTGGTTCTCAGAGTTCCTTGGCGAAGGTCCCTCCGGCCACTTCCGGCGCTCGGGCACAGGCTCGGAGAGAAACTCTCCGTATGTTAAGAAGTTTATGGCTCACTGATTTCCTCCTGTTCTGCCGGGGATTTTGGCGGAGACGCCCGCTGTGGGGAAAGGCGATGCTTTTCCTCACAGCGGGGCGTCAAGTCGGGCCGACGGCTCGTGGCTAAAGCTGGCGAGAGGAGCAGGAGAAGAGTTTCTCACGAGCCTCAGACCGGAGCAGGTTTCGGCGACGAGGGAGGTTGGGGGAAGGGAAAGTGTCGGAGGAATCGCTCGGAAAAGCGGCAGTTTCGGGCTTAGACATTCTGAGGAGTGGAAAAACTAGCCCCTTCCGTGGGCGCTGGGGGCAGCGAACGCTGAAAACTCGATTGGCCATTGCATTGAGAAGCGGCTAGGGGTATATTACCAGTCGATAAGGTGGTCAAAAGGGAGATCCTGACCATCATGGCAGACGTATGAGAAAACAGAAGGATGTTCTCTCAGCCAAACAAGCGTTGCTGGGCAAGTACCGTAGACTCAGGGGAGGAAACCCTATGCGAATCTTCCGTCATGTTCCATTCGTTTACGTTGTGTGTATTCTGATTCTCTTGCTGGGAGCCACACCTCTCCTGGCAAAATGTGGACATCTCAAGTTACATGTAACTCCCAAGCAAGCGTACGTTTTTATTGACGGCGTGCCGCTAGGATGGGGAGGCGGCAATTTCAAGGCCGACCCAGGCGAGCACACGCTAGCTGTTTACAACTATGGTTACAAGCCGTATACCGCGAAGTTCACGGCGGAGGACGGAAAAACCAGCAGTCTGTCTGTGGCGCTGGAGGCCATTCCCGGGACAGTACCAGGCCCTTGGGGGCGGATAGAGCTTAAGGGTCCGCAGGGGGCCGCAGTGCTCTTGAACGGGAATACGCCGGACTTCTTTGTCGGCAACGTGGGTGAGTCCAGCGGCGGGAAGCGACGACTGCTGGTGCCCCCCGGAGATTATCAGCTCACCGTTCTTGGCTGTTGCTCGGGGACAGTCTATTCCGGGCCGATTACCGTCGGCGGAAACCAGCGAACGATTATCCCCCTGGCCAACCCAGGAGAGAAAAAGACAGTCGACTGGTCAGAGGGCAAGTCTCTGGGTTCCCTGCCACGCTTTCAGGCAGAAGGTGCCAGCATCACCGTGGCCGTGGCCAGACCGACGGCGCAGCTATCGGCTGGCTCAGCCCAGGTTGAATGTGGGGGCTCGACTCAACTCACGTGGTCCTCGACCGACGCCCCGCGCGTCGAGCTCAGCGGAGCCGGAGAAGTCGCGGCATCGGGCGGGCAAGCGGTCCAACCCAAGCAGACCACCTCCTACAAGTTAACTGCTACGGGGCCGGGCGGCGTCGCCAACTCCGAGGTTACGGTCAACGTGAGTTCGACCATTCAAGGTTCGCTGAGCGTGACACCGGCGGAGATTCGTTACCACAAGGTAGGTGACAAAGTCGATCAGCAAGGGAGCGCTTCGCTCTCCTGGTCGGCCCCCGGGGCTGACACCGCTTCGCTTGATCCGTTCGGTTCCGTATCGCCCACCGGTAACCGCACCGTTCAACCTACGCCCAGCAAAACCGACGTGGGACCGATCGACGAAACCATTACCTATACGCTCCACAGTTCCAATGCCTGCGGGGGTTCGGACACTCGGACTGCCGCCTTGCACATTGTCGGTTCCATTGAGGTGCCACAAGAAGCGACCGTTCAAGCCCTCGAGGTCAAGCTTTCTCTTAACAGCATTTACTTTCCAACTAGTCTGCCCACCGTGGCGGACCCCAAGGGCGGGCTGGTTCCCAGCCAGCAGCGGCGCCTGCAGGAACTCGTGACGAATTTCAAGCAATACGTGCAGTTGAGGCCGGAAGCTCACCTGATCCTGCAAGCCCATGCGGATAAGCGCGGCACTGTCGCATATAACATGGCGCTTTCCGAGCGGCGCGCCGCGGGCGTGCGAAGCTTCCTGATCGAGCAGGGAATCGCCGAATCCGACATCGAGGACAAATGGTTCGGCAAGGAACAGAACCTCGACGCCGCAGCCGTCAAGCAGTTGACCGAGGAGAATCCCAACCTCACCCCCGAGGACCGCAGGAGGGTTCTGAAGCAGTTTCCCACGTTCCTGCTGGCCAACAATCGCCGCGTCGATGTTGTTCTCAGCACGACGGGGCAGACATCTCTTCAGTACTTCCCTTATAACTCTGAGGATTTGAAGGTGCTTCTGGGACCACCTCCCAAAGCCAAGGCCGCACACAGGAAGGCCAAGGCTAAAGTAATGGAATAGGTGCCGGCAGGCGCACGCATGGCCGAGAATCGCCATGCGTGCGACCGTCGCAACCTGGCCGATTCAAGCTGTCTTCAGTTTCCTCTAACCTTGTGGCATGCGTGACGACACACGATCAGTTAAGCACCGCTCGGAGCGTAAGCGGGTCCAAATATCTGTGACTCTTGTGATAGAGGGTGACGAGGCTGAAGACCTCGCTACTACCGTTGACCTCTCCCGTCATGGCGTGCGATTGCAATCTGACGCCGCCCTTGCCCCGCGCCAACCCGTGGGCCTCCTTCTAACTACCGAACCCGACTGCTTCATTAAAGCGCGCGTAGTCTGGGTAGGCAAGGCTGACTCGGCCCAAGCTGACCAGGCAGGATTCGAATTCCTGAACCCGCTTACAGGGCCAGTGTGCTGAATATCAAAGAGGTCTTACCCTGCCTTTTAATGAGATTCTCCATGCGGGAAGAGCGGCCTTACCCCTCTCATTTCATTGACTCAACACTGATGCCACTCGAAACAGTGAGCGGGTTTGCTCCCCTTACGCTGCTTTGAGCTCCGCCGTGCAGTGGGGACAGCGGGTGGCTTTGAGCGCGAGGCCGCCGGAAACGCAATAAGGACATTCCTTGGTGGGCGGCGCTGCAGTAGCCGGCTGCGGCTTCATCATCCGGTTCATCTGCTTGACCAGCAGGAAGACCACGAAGGCCACGATCAGAAAATCGATGACCGTGTTGAGGAAGGCGCCATAGCCGATCACGGCCGCTCCCGCCTTCTTGGCATCCACCAGCGAGTCGTAGTGCATTCCCGACAGGTTAATGAAAAGGTTTGAGAAATCCACGTGCCCCAGAACCAGCCCGATCGGCGGCATGATGATGTCGTTCACCACTGAGCTGATGATTCTTCCGAAGGCTGCGCCGATGATGATGCCGATGGCCATATCGAGCACGTTGCCGCGCATCGCGAATTCTTTGAATTCCTTCAGCATATTCTCCCCCTTGTGTAATGGGTCAGGTTTATTCGATCACCCAGCGGGTATTCCCCTAGGCTCACTTCGCCGCGTTACCGAAAGTCAGCCGAAGGCCTGTGGAGAGCAACAGGTCATTCGACTTCTTCCCCGGCGGCGGGTCGCTGAGGTAATAATCATTGAAAGAGGTCTGCCAACTCAAGAGCTTCGTGAGCCTGGTAACCAGGCCCAGGCTGATAGTACTGCGATAATTCCCGGTCGATGACAGGTTGGGGTAGAAAAACACCGCTTCGCTAAAGGACGAGGAGGCAAGGAACTTGTGGGTGAGAGTTTCGCCCAGCAGGACTTCCGCGGAAGACCGATTGAACGTGGTAAAGAATTCGCGGTTGAAGGTGCCGCCGAACAGCACGTCGAACGTGGTGCGATTGTTCTTGATGGCATGGTAGCCGCCGCCCGCGCCTACCACCGTCCGCAAATCGAGGTCCTGGAAGCGGTCGTTGAACAGATCCACGGTGCCGAAACCGAAGGCCTTGTCGCTCACGTTCAGGTCGTAGCGGACTCCCCCGGCGATGGACTGGGCGTTGGTGGCCGTCACGCCCTTCACAGTGCTGCTGGCGAAGGCCGAGGTAGTGTAAAGGATGATCTTATCCCGCGTGGTCGCGCGCACCGCGTTCAGCCCGAAGGTGAAATTGCTGCTCTGGGAGTTGCCGCGCACCAGGCCCAGCCCGGTGTCCAGGCTGCCAGCCCATAAATCCGCCAGGCTAGGGTGTTGCAGCCTCTCCAATGCGGCCTCCGCCTTCTTTTGCTCCTCCGGGTTGCGGAGAGAGGTCACGTCGGCCTTGGCCACGGCGACGCTGCCGGACTCCTTGGTGGCCACCGCCAGCTTGCTGTCGCTGGTTGTCACCGGTCCGACGATAACTTGCCCTCCTTTCGTTCCCACGTAGAGAGACTGGCTCGATTCGATCTGCTGCACGAAGTCCCACTTGATGGTCACGGCGTCGGCATACTCCGTTCTCAGGACCAGCGTCTTCGCGTCGGAGGTAATAATGGTGCCGGTCAGCCGATCACCGTTCTTCAACGTAATTTGGTCCGCGAAAACTGTCGGCGCCAAAACGACTACCAACAGCACAGCTAGTTGGGTTCTCTTCATCGGTGGACCTCCCTTGGAAGATTTGGTCCAGTAGAATAAACTGTGATTAGAGCGGGCTCAAGGATTTCGCCATACTCGGACAAATCGCGCACGCTGTTAGGGCTCTTACTCAGTCGCTGCAATGGTCGCTGGAGAGCCGAAGGCCCGCCCGCACTGGCAAATGATACCCGTAAAATGCAGGGCCAGTAAGCTGACCCAGGGCAAGTGCCGAACGTGCGGATCGGGATAAAGACCAAGACGCGTGTAGCTCCGAGCCGCTTGATCGAAAACTCCCAGCGTTTTCTGCCAAGCCACTTCCTAATAGTCATTGATCGCGCCCGGGTACCGCACTGGAAGGCAGCCGCTGGCGCTCGCGGCGGACGCGGCAGCTATGGAGTTTGAATTGCAACTTCGGTCAATAGGAGTTGGCAGTTCGCGGTTAACGGCAAGCACGCCAGTGTCCTGGACGGCCGAAGAGGTTCCATAACGGCCCTGATCCTATCGCCGTGCGAAACGGAGTGCAAGGTTTTCTCTCTTGGTCGGACGAGGAGTCTAGAGTGGCTATTCGCGGCAACGTGTCAGAATCTGGTATCTGTCGATAAAGTAACCGCGTTACCCCGAATCACACCCAGGCTTTGCGCGTAGTTGTAATACGTGTATCCCAGCTTGAAGGAAAGGCGGGCGTTGATCCTAAGAGAGAGGCCAGGATTCAAATTCAAGGCCTGGGTCAGAGGTTGGTGCTTCTCCACTTGTTGTACACCCAACCCGCCGGCAAAATCGTAGCCGAGCGGGCCCCGGAGAATGCCAAAAAGCCGTGCTGTGAGTTGGTGCATTTGATAGAACGAGGGGTTAAAGAACCCCATATAAACACTGGACTGAGACCGGGCAAAACCGAACACCCGACCTTCATATCCCATGTCTATCGACGAATGCTCTAACCGAAGGATGTTCCGTACAAGGGCTACGGAACCACCATGTGCCTGGTCGTGGACCGCCGTGCCTTCCACCAGGCTCGGGGTTCCATTTACGAGGTCAAGCTGCTGGAATCGGATGGATGAGTAATGGGCGAGGAAATAATCAACCCGCAGCTCCGTGTGCGGAGCAAAGGAGAATTTCAATCCTCCGTCCAAGCCAGTTTCCATGACACCCATGCGCACAGAAAGGGGAGTATAGGGAACGGCATCGCGAGCCAGGGACAAATCAAGGGTGAGGTTTTTCTTCAAGGTGTAGCGCGCCCCCACGAATCCCAGGGGGCGGCAGGTTGCTGTGGAGACAGGTTGGGACTGGCCTGGAATGTTCTGCAACGCGCCTGGGCCGAATCGTATCAAGCCCACGCCCCCGCGCAGTATAAGGCTTGGATAGACCGCTGTCGTTTGGCGGTACATGAACTCTGAGGGGACAGCCGCTCCACCGATTGCTCCCGGGCTCGTCGTAGGCAACGCGTCAAAGGAAAGTGACGAGCTCGTTCGGGGCAACGCAGAAAAGCCAATGCCTGACTCGTATCCAAATCGCCGCAGGTCCTGGCCGGAAAACCCGATCAGATCCGGGGAACCGTTTCCGGCGCTGGTTTCACGCGCGTAGAAGGCGGAAGCGTGAAAGGTGACCTCTTGTTCCTGGCGAAGAGCCCTTTCGAGCTGACCTGATTCAGGGTTACCGGGGCTCAATTGATTTAATCGTGCAAGGAGTTCAAGAGCCTGCCGCCGCTGGTGGCGGGCGCGCTCCAAGTTGGCGAGCAAGAGGAGTGCGTCGAAGTCGTTGGGGCGATCTTCTACCAGCTTGTTGACGAGCGCGTAGGAATAGGCAATGTCACCGCGAAAATAGAAGACGCGCGCATTGCCGAGCAAGGCATCAAAGTCTGTCGGGTCAACCTTCAGCAGTTGGGTGAAATTGGCGAGCGCTGCTGCATACCTGCCTTGATATAGTTTCGCATAGGCGAGCTGCAAGCGCGCCTCGCGGTGGTGGGGGTAAAGGGTGAGAACCGAGGACAGGATCTCCCGGGCTTGCTTATATTTGCCCAAGCGTGTCTCGGCCCGAGCCATGTCGATCTGAAATTCAGGATTGGCAGGGCGCATCGCCAGGAGATGCGCGAAAACAGAGCGCGCCTCGAGGGGATCATCCGAGCGGAGAAAGGCATGCCCCAGACCCTCCAGCGCGTCGGCGTCTTGCGGGGTTTTCGCCAGGAGATCCTGGTATAAGCTTTTCGACTCTTCTTGGTGGCCGCTCAGGCTAAGCGCCCGTGCCAGACCGAGCTTGAGGTCACGATCACTGGGGTCAAGTTTCAAGGCTTGCTTATAGGCTTGGATCGCGGCCCGGAAGTCCCCGCGCCTCAGGTAGGCGCCAGCGGATTGTTTAAGGGGAGGGGAATTTCCAGGGAGCGGGCCGCCGGATTTGGCGAGGGTGGGATGGGCAGCCTGGTTTGGCGACTCTCCCGTGGCAGGGGCCGGTTCTCTGGGCGACAGAGGGGTTTGTCCACGGAGACCCACGGAGCCAGGCTGAAGCAGGATCATCGCTAAGAAAAGAACAGGCGGCGGCACTTCCCGGAAAGGGCGAAATAACCGCGATCTTGAGTGGCGATGTGCCATCATTCCCCCTCAGGCAGGCGCCCATTGAGGGATTAACCTGCTTTTCCCGCGCTCACATGCGCGGAGGCAGGAGTCAAGTCCGTCGCATCCGAAGAGAGTGATTGTCCTTTGTGCATTACCTTCTCCCACCGGTGCGATCCAAGCAGGAATTTCATCGTTCCTTGGACGCGAAAGAAAAGAATGAGTTGGCGGTAACCCATGTTTTCGAGCATCCCGTAAGCGAGCAATACCAAGAGGTCTCGAGGCCTGGGGTAGCGTCGGTAGGTCAACTCCTCGAGGAGCACAGCCCCTACCGACAGGAAACCACCATAAGCCAGACCCAGCAGAACGAATAAGATGAGCAGTGCTGGGGACATAAGCCCACTAAAGAAGGCTAGAGGCACCAGAAGATATCCAAGGAATTCGACGATGGCGCCCAGTCCTTCAACATAGAGATGGAAGGGCAAGCTGAATAAGCCGACCATCCCATACCGACGACGGAAGAGCATCTTGCGATGTTTCCGGAGGGTCTGGCAGAGCCCCAATTGCCAGCGACGCCTTTGGCGGCTCAGCATGCTCACGGAGGCCGGGCACTCGGTCCAGCAAACGGGATCGGAAGTGAATGACATTTCAATGGCACGTTGGTTTTTGGCCGCCCAGTGGCGCAACGTGATGATGAGATCCATGTCCTCGGTGACGGTATCGGCGCTGAATCCGCCCACCTCCATTACAGCCTTATGCTGGAATAGGGCGAGAGCTCCCGAGACGATCACGGTGCCTCCCAGCAGCGACCAGCCGTTCCGTCCCGTAAGGAAGCTGCGCAGGTATTCCACAACCTGAAAGCGCTCCAAGGAAGTTGCCGGGAGTCCCAGGTGAACTATCTGGCCGCTTCTTCCCGTACATCCATTAATGATTCGGACGATACCGCCGCTGACGACAGTTTCCCTTGGCGACCTGAGGATGGGATCCATCAGTCGCAAAAGCGCATCGCGCTCCAGGATGGAATCCGCGTCCAGGCAGCAGAAATAAGGGGTGCGGCAGAGGTTGATTCCCGTATTCAGCGCGTCGGACTTGCCACCCCTTTGCTTGTGAACTACCAGGAGATTGGGGACGTGAGGATTAAAGTAAAAACAGCCCACAGCGCGAGTGGGAAGCGTAGGGTGGTAAACCTGATCCATGGGGGCCAACTTGAAGGCTGCCACCAATCGCTTCAGAGTTGAATCGGTCGATCCGTCATCGACCACGATTACTGAGACCCACGGGTAATCCACCCCCAGAGCGGAGCGTACCGTTTCCACGATGATGTGTTCTTCGTTCCAGGCGGGCACGATGATGGTGACCGGAGGCGTGAGGGACGAGCCGCGCAACTCGGCCAATCCTTGGTAGGCCACTCGTCGAGAATGAATCCATATGGCCCTCAGAGACATGACCATCAGAGCCGTATAGACCCCGTTCCCTACTACGAAGTAGGAGAGAATCAGCAGGTTGAAGAAAATCAGGGCATGTCCGAAAAGCGATCCCCACATGTCCATGAGGAAGTCCTTTCAGGCGGCCAGCTTTGAGTCGGCGCAAGAGGTCTGCTCCGGCCCGCGGGCTGCATCAAGAGCGGCGCAGAGTCTAACCCATGCTTCAATCTTCGGCTCGCGGCGTTCCCCAAGCTTCTCAAAGAGAATCTGGAGGAGCTGACGGCCGGAGCTGTTACTGAGCGCCGCATGAAGATAACGAGTGGCGCCCATGGTCACGAGTCGCTCCACCACCCGAGTCTCCAGATTGCCCGGGCTTTCGCCGTAGTTTTGCAGGAGGCTCAAAATCAGACCTGAGTGTTCCAGCTCCTCGAGGATTTGTTCTCTCAGGGTTTCATCCTCTGTCTCCAGGAAATGCTCGTAGAGCTTGGAAACACCCTCGCGTCCGTGAGCAAGAAGCGCCCGCAGCGCAGCTTGGCGGACCATCCGATGGGGATCCGTGAGGAACCCCTGGACTTCGGCCATCGGCAAAAGCCCTGGCCGCTGAGCCAAGGTCTGCAACGCCTGCCTTCGAATCGACCATTGAGGATCTTGAAGCACTTGGCGCAAAACAGAGCTGGAGACCGCAGCATCGAGATGCGCAATCACCTCGGCAGCCAGGGCGCGGACCTCAGGATCGGCATCGGAAGTGAGCGTGGCCAACTCGCGGTCGAACACGCTCTTGTATTGGAAAAGGGCTGGTTTCCCAGCCGGCTCGCCCTTCGCCATTTCGCGCAGAATCTCCGCCGCCGCCGAGCGGACTCGCGGATGCGGGTGGCGCAGCGAAGGCAGGAGTTGTGGGGCTTGGGAAAGCGAAAACTTGGCCATGGCCACCTTCAGAGAATAAAGAGAGAAAGGGGAACGGTTTTCCGTGACCGCTTTGTGCATTCGATCCAGGAGCGCCGGGAAACTTTGAGGTTCGCGCAGGGCGGCCAGCGACCGTAGAGCGACCTGCTGAACGTCGGGATGCGGGTCGTCCAGGGCCTTTACAAGAATCGGCCAGCTCGGTTGGTGGCGCAGCAGGCCCAGGTTTCTTGCGCTTCGGGCACGAAGCAAAAAGTGCAGGCGTGGAAACAAATGGAGAAGACCGTCGGGGTTTGAGAGTGCCTCGCGCAACGAAACGGGCCCGAATTGATCGAGAATCCGCCGCTGCCAAACATCGATCAATCCAAGCTCCAGGCACAGCTCTTCTAAGACGGTGGCGAGAGGGGGAGCGGAGACGCATTTGAGAAGTAGTGGTTCAAGGAGGAGTTCGAGACTGGATAAAGGGAGCGTGCGCAGACTTGCCAGACATTGCGCCGAATGCTTACCTTCCAACAGCGTCGCGGGAGTGAGCGCATAAAAGATGCAGAGGCTTTTAACCCGGCGGTCAAACCGATCGTGATGCCAGCGCCGGACCATGGCCCCCACGGCTAGGGCAAGCGTCCCCACGGTAACCGTGGCCAGAATGGCCCTTGCCAGAGCGGTCAGAAGTGAGAGGTTTGGAATTGGCAAAACCATCATATCTTTCTGAAGCTGCCTTTACGGGCTTTCAAAACGGTATCCCTTCACAAGTCTGTCAATACCTTAAAATTAAGCTGACAAGTAACGTATTTCCCGCGGTGATGTTTTGATTGCGCACTTTCAGGACGTCAGCCACAAACGTGGCGCACAGGCGCGGAGGTCGAGGGAGGTTTGATTCTACGGGATAGATTACGAAAAGTCAATATAGGGGCAGTTATGTGGTGTACGACGGAGTTAATTACTATCAGGTTAAACTATCGAAAGAAAAGACTCAGGGCCGTTGCCCTCAAGACGAAGCGCTGACCGATTCTGGTGATTGAACGGATCGCGGTGGGGAACTGGACATGACCTTCCGTGGTTTGGCCTCACGGGAACAGCGACTTGGCGCACTACTGTCCTAAGGATAACGCTTTTCTCGGGGCTAGCTAGCCCAGTGACCGCTGGGGCGCGGGCAGCCTGGGGAGGTCCCGTTTCTGCTGCCAGCCCAGTGCCGCCGACGAGGAGCAGGCAACGCTGCACGTCAAGAAACCGTTACGGAGCGAGGGACTTGGCATGTAAGACTGCATCCCTTGCGATCCTTGCATGTAGCGGCGCCGTGCCGCCGGCATGTCTCGCTGGCGGCGCGACCCGTAGCCAGCCGAGCCGCGTGCCGGCGTCACACCTGAGGCGTCACTGCTTGTCGCAACCCTCAATGATGTTCGATCGGCTGGCCGGCCTTCTCCCACCCCGCAAGCCCATCTTGATAGACCTTCACTTTATCGAAAGAGAATCCATACTCGAGCAAGGCACGCCCTGCGGCGCGGCTGGCAGCGCAGATGTCACCCGAGGAATGTCCGCTCTCGTAAAGTACGATGGCCTTGTCTTTGGGCAGTTTGTTCCAATCCCCTCCAAAGTTCTCCGCCGGCATGTTTATAGCGCCGGGAATCCGCCCGCTAGCGTAGTCCTTGGCTGACCTGACGTCCACAAACAGAGGTCTCGGCGTAGCTTCGAGAAGCTGACGGACCTCGGCTGTCCCAATCAAGGCCGGCTGCTTCTTATTTGCCTCTGCCTCGCTGCAGGCGCCGACAGAAGTCTGGAAGCCGGAGAGTGATCCTCCTGGGTTCGATCCGAACAGACCAGCAGATTCTGCACTGGCATCCTGTGCCTTTGTCCCGGCGGGCGTCGGGGCAGGGGATTTGGGAGTTTGCGACGATGGCTGGACTGCGGCACTCTGAGAAAAGCTCGATGTGCCGGCCGTCGTGGCGGCGCGGTTGCTCAACTCCTGATCAATTAGCTGAGAAAGCTGGGCGAACTCCATGGCGCCTTCGATCCTCTTCTGGCCGATGAAGAAGGTCGGTGTGGCGCGTACACCCAGCGCGCGACCGTCGGCGAGGTCCTGCTTGACTCGCGAATCTGTTTCTCCGCTATCGAGGCACTGGTTGAAACGGCTCTGGTCCAGGCCAAGTTCTCGAGCGTAGCGCTTCAGGGCGTCCACGCTCAAGTCAGCTTGTTCGGCATAAAGTTTTTCGAGGCCCTCCCAGAACTTGCCCTGTTCCGCCGCGCATTCCGAGGCTTCTGCTGCTTTTTCGGCCTGGGGATGAATCTTGCTGAGGGGGAATTGGCGGAACACGAAACGGACGCGGTCTGCGTATTGGGCGCGGATTTGGCGAGCGGCTTCTTCCGAAAGGCTGCACACTGGGCACTCGAAATCTCCGAATTCGACGAGCGTGAGAGGCGCTCGCAAGTTTCCAGTTAGGTGGCTATCCGGGCGGACCAGGCGCTCGGCGAGTGTCTGGGATGAAGCCTGCGCAACGGGTGGAAGTCCGCCGTGCCGGGAGAGCAAGATGAAGGCCGGGACGCCGATCAGTAGCGCCACCACGCACAGGACAAAGTTTGTCCTGACTCTTGCAATCACCGCTAAAGGATCCGGCAGGGGGAGAGGCCGGCGTAGTTCAAGAAGCGACAAGACGAAAATGCCGGTTACGGCGAGCGCCGAGACCACGCACCAAACGCACAAGGCGTGGATGACAAACTCTGACAGCCAAGTGAGGTAAATGGAAAACAAGAAGCCAACACACGAGATCCCCGCTACGGCGCATTGGATTGCTCGCCCCAGGCGCGGCGAGACGAAGACTTCTGCAAAGATCAGATGCCCGAGAAGCACGTAACTCGCAACTCCGAAGGCCGGAAGTGGCAGCCCAAACAGGTGAGCGTAGGAACTTGCCCGCACTGCGTCGCACCCCGATCCCAGACAGACGATAGGCCGCGACGGCGATGTGTAAACCCAGAGAAGATAAAGGGAATCGAAAAGTCCGAGCAGGGAGAGGGCCAGCAGCAAGGTTTTACGCATAGGAGACTATTCTACATCCATTCCGGCCGGGCGGAGGATCAATGCTAGTGAGGCACGCTCCCGGCTGCATCCGGCGAATTGCACCAAGGTGTTGTCGGTTGACTTGGTAGCTATGCCCTCCGAGACGGCGTGGACAGTGGTCAGTCGCTCGATCAGCTAGCGTGACATGTTGACGGGTCAGTGTCGCGGTGGCACAATGAGCCTCCAGCCATGGCGAGAAAAGCGAGCCCACGGAATCGGCAAAGAAAACGTGCGTTGAGGCGAGCAAAAGCGGCGAGTTCGGACCGCCTCAGCGGTAGAACGCCGAGCCTCCCCAGCGCCCGACCTCGGCGTGATTTGGTCTTCTTTGGTTTCCTGCTGCTTCTTCTGCTCGTGATTTACAATTCGAACTTCCGGAGCGTTCGTTCGATCGACACTATCCCGGCTCGCTTCCTGCCCTTTAGCCTGCTCCTGGACCACAGCCTCTACTTGGATCAATGGATCCAATCCCGCCTTGCGGCGACTCTGGGAGTACATGGGGCGCACTTTGCCGTCAAGTCCCACGGTCACTTCGTGTCCATGTATCCGATCATCACCCCCGTTATTGTGACGCCGCTCTACGTCCTACCAGCTTGGTGGCTCTCTCGTCAGTCGCCTCCACTGGCTCCGTTTTCACCCGGCTTCGCCGTGATCGTCAACACGATGGAGAAACTCAGCGCGTCCCTGATCGCCGCTTTGTCGGGAGCACTTCTCTTTCTCGCTTTTCGCAAGATCGCCTCGCGCAACGTCAGTCTTGTGGTGGCATTGATCTACGGGTTGGCCAGCAACACGTGGGCGATATCGAGCCAGGCTCTTTGGCGACATGGTCTGACGGAGCTGAGTTTCGCCTTCTTGCTGTGGGCGCTATTCCGTGTTCCCGACTTACCCAGCGCTCCTTTTTGGGCGGGCCTTGCGCTGGCCGTGGCCACCGCCAACAAGCCCCTAGATGCCATACTCATCGTGCCTTTCCTGCTTTATTTCGCCCGCGGGCAGTGGAAGAACGGGCTTCTGTTCCTGACGCCGTTAGTTGCTTTAGGTTCGCTGGTGCTCGCCTACAACCTGTATTTCTTCGCAAGACTCCTGGGCGGCTACCCAGCCCCGGCGCTTGGAGGGGAAGGCGGTGGCCATTTCGCTTTCTTGGCCCGTGTCGTTGTCGGCCTCCCCGGATCACTGGCAAGTCCAAGCCGTGGCTTGCTCGTGTTCACGCCGTGGACGGCCTTCGCGTTCTGGGGTGCAGCTAGACTCTGGAAGGAAAAGAGTCTTGGCTGGAGCCGCTCGCTCATCGTGGCAATGGCTGCCATCTGCGTGGTTCAGGCGGGCGGGGGCGACTGGTGGGGCGGGTGGTGCTTCGGTCCCCGTTACTCCACGGACCTGTTGCCCTTCTTGGCTTGGTTCCTGGTCCCGGTGTGGGGTAGCATTCGGGCTCGCCCTGTGCTGCGGGTGGCGTTCGCTGCGACCGTGGCCATCGCCCTGTGGGTGCAAGTGGTCGGCGCCTTCTATTATCCGGCAGGGAATTGGGACGGATCGCCCGTCAACGTTAATTCCGAACCGCAGCGATTATGGGATTGGTCCGATAACCAAGTGCTGAGAAGCTGGAGGGCAGGTCCTGCCGCGCTCTCTTTGCTCCATCAGTGGGAGAGGCTGTTGCAGCCCCGGTCTGGCGTGCCCCAGCCCTAGCCGCTGGCGGGCCTAAGGCCGTGTCTTTATTGGGGTTCAAAGGGCGCCGTGGCCATTACCATCAGTAATCGATCCATTGCATGTAATGCAGGTATTCATGGATCCAGGGCCGTGACCAGGGATTACGGGCGCAGTAGAAGACCGAAATTGCGGATATGAGCAAAAAGGCCAGGGCCATGCCGCGGAACCAGCGGTGAGTGGTTTTGCCCCGCAACCCCTCCGGAAGCAGCAGCAGCCATAAAGGGATCAACCAGAAAAAAAAGCGCAGGCCGCAGCACAGCCCGCCGTAGATCCGATTACCGGCGAAGAAAGTATAGAAGACGAGCAACACCAAGGTGAGGAAGGCAGCAAGCACCGCGAAGGCGCGCAGGGGGCTTCCTCGGGACCGGAGGGAACTCCAGACCCCCATCAAGGTGAAGATGAAAATCGGAGAGAGTGAGAGAATCCCGTGGTGTCCGACGAGCATGTGGAACAGGTACACGGGCCAGGGCTCATAGATGTTGTCAATCCCCCCCCTGCCCACTCCGCGGCCTGATATCGGATCAATCGTCCAATAGGAGCCGGGAAATATTAAGGCTCCCCTGTGCAAGTAAGCGGGTAGAAGGTCTCCGGTAACCAGGTAGTTCGTCCAGAAGTGGCCTGCTAAAGGGACCAACGCAAAGGGAAGAAACCAGATTAAAGTCTGCCGCGGCGCCTTCCAGGCCAAGCCGGCGCCCAGCGCCACCAGGAAGGCAAGGGCCGGGTAGTCGTTCACCGCCGCAAATCCTGCAAAGAACCCTGCCACTGCGAAGAGCCGCCACCCACTCCGTCCTTCGCACCAGATCATGAAAGCAGGATAGAGCGCGAAGAACGAGCTGAAGGCTGCGATGGTGTGATTGTTCAGCACGAAGCTGAATCCCGTCAAGAATGTTCCCAGCCCCGCTGCCGCCATGGCGTAGACTCGAATCCAGGGATCAGGGGCGAGCCGGTCGAGGAGGCGCGAGAAGAGACCCAGAAAGATGACCAGTGGCACGAGGTTTATGGAGGCCAGGATAGCGCGGATGACGGTTGCCGGGCTATTGCGAAAACTCAACCGGCCAAAGCTCAGTTTCTTCAGGAGCAGGTACTCGCCAGCGAGCAAAGTCGGCAACAGGGGGGGCTTTTCAGAGTAGTAGTGGCCGTTGAGCCGGCAGCGGTCAATCGTAGTAGGATAGGGTGTTTCATCGATGTTGTAGGTCCCTCGTTCCGCGAGGCTATAGACCGTCGACCATCGCGACAGGTCGTTTGCGCCGTAAAAGGGTCGGGCCAAGAGAATCAAGCCGAGCACGGCCCCTGCGGTCACGGCAATCAATATGAAGTCCAGTCTCCTCCTTTCAGTAAGAGTGTCGTCTTGTGCGTTGAGTTGTGTCGGAACGTTCAATTGCTCTCTTCTTTCCTTTTCTCGCGCTCTTCGTCTGTCGTCTCGTGTCTTGTGTCGTGTCGGAACGCTCATCTCACATTCTCCTGAGGGGATGAAGTATGGAGTAAGTTCTGCAATGCTGTACTTGTGTTCATTCCGGATAATCTGAGCAGTGACCCGTTCACTGAGAATTCCGATGACGAGTATTTGAGGCCCAATGATGCGGCAGGCGAGAGAGTAGATCAACAGAGGCCGGCTGCCAGAGGGCCCAAAACCATTAACTCCAAAGCTCCCCGGCAGCCAGCATACCACAAGCGGGAAGGGCCCGGTCGGCCTGACGCAACGAGGTGTGCGTCCCGCAAGGCGGGGCTGCGGCCTCGCCAGGATCGAGATCAGAAAGGCCGTGAACGTCTGTGCAGGGTCGATCACATTCGCTGATTCCGGGTGTACCAGCACGTGCTCGTTCGCCTGCTTCCGATAGGCAATTTCCTACAGGAATTCGATAAACACGCCCGGCCCTCCGAGCGGCGTTACCGCCATCGGCGTCTCGCACAAAACCGCTTTCCTTTTCCCCAAAAACGCGTAATTTGCCGTTGCGCCGTGCCGTTGCTGGTGCGATGGCGCTTAAGCGCGATCAATTCAACATAGGGGGACGGAACAGTGCTCCTTAATTTACGAATTCGGCATATAATCTCGTCGTGCCCTGTGATCCGGTTGTTCGCGACCGCCGCTCGATTCATCTGCCCTTAACCGGTCATGCGGACCACGGAAAGCATAATTGAATCCCGGCGCCCGTGGGCCTCTTCAGAGAGGGAAGTCATGATCGGCTACTATGCCTATTTCAAGTACCTTGAACCGCACGCGCCTGCCTGGCTGCACAGGTGGGCGGAGCTTCTGTGGAGGCATTTCCACGAGCATCACTACGTCGAAGCGCTCCTCCCAGCATCGCTCCGCAGCAAGGTCCGCGACGCCTCCGAACGAAGGCGTACCCGGCTCTTCCTGTGGCGAGTCAAGCCACTTCCGACCCGGCTGCTTGGACGAAGATGGCCGCGGAGTCGCGACCGGGTGTCGATTGACATCACCTATTCCTGCAACCTGAGGTGCTACAACTGTAGTCGCTCCTGCGAACAAGACCCCAGTAACGACCGCATGTCCTTGGAGCAGGTGCATCATTTCTTGGAAGAGAGCCGGGCGAGTCGAGTCCAATGGAAGCGTATCAGCGTTGCCGGAGGGGAGCCGACGAATCATCCGCAGGTTGTGGAGATCATGAATCTGGTTCTTGCCTATCGCTCCAGATACTTCCCCAAGGCCCGCGTCCTATTGTTCACGAACGGATACGGCGAGCGGGTGGACAGGGTACTTTCTCTCCTGCCCCCAGGCGTGCAGGTTAAGAATACGGCGAAGACCACAAAAGTCCAGGCACGCTTTCACACCTTCAATGTCGCACCGATCGATGTCGAGGGGTACGAGGGAACAGACTTTTCAAATGCCTGCTATGTACCGTGGTTGTGCGGATTGGGAGCAACGCCTTACGGCTACTATCCGTGCGCCGTGGCCGGAGGCATCGATCGCATCTTTGGGCTGGACTTGGGCCGAAAAACCTTGCCCAAGCCTGGCGACCCCATGATCGCGGAGTTGCGGAGCTTCTGCGCACTTTGCGGGTTCTTCAAGCCATGGACTGGGGAACGGTTGAGTGGCCCCGTGATGTCATCGACCTGGGTGCAAGCGTACGCACGTTCACGCCAGAAGCCGCCGACGCCCTCGCGACTGGCCGAATCGCCAGCCCTTGTCCAGATGGGGGTCGAAAAGGGAAACTCGCATTGCTTCTTATAGCTTGACCACTATCGCTTGGTCTCCCGCTAGTTCGATCACCGGCTCCGGCAGATCCTTGAAGAACTCCTCGATAGCCTCGCGCACCCCGCGGGCGGTCGCGAAGTCGTGGGAGACCATGATGCCACCGCGAACCATCCGTGGGTAGAAGAACTCCAAGACGCCCCACGTGCTCGAGTAGAGGTCAACATCGGCGTGGACGAAGGAGAACCTCTCATCCTTGACGGCCTCACCTGTAACCGGGAATAACCCTTTATGGAATTGGACTCCGTCGCAATCTCCGAAGTACTTCCTGACATTCTCCAGCGGGTACGAGCATCGCCCTTTCTGGAACCGGCCCGAGCGGACCGCGGTGTCGGTTGCGGCGAGCTCCGGCAGTCCTTCGAAAGTATCGAACAGATGAAGAGATCGTGAAGTGTCCGCTTCACGGATCAGGCGTGCGGACCCTCCGCGATAGACGCCCACTTCGGCCATACAGCCGCCAAGCTTTGCCGTGGCGCGCACAAGTGAGAATAGCTGAATGGCTTCGAGCGGCGTAATACTCATGTCGCGCCGCCTTTTGAGTTCGCGGACAGCACGCATCGTCCCAACTCTCGTCGGCACACGGTACGAGGTTATCCCCCAGCCGAGCGCTGCCGCTGCATTCTGCACTATGTTCCAGGCCACTGTGCGTGTGAATAGGTACCAGCCAGCATCCTCAAGAGCGAGTTGAGTCATAGCTTCGGTTCATCCTTCCTTGTGGTGAGCGAGAGCTCATGGCCCGACAAGCTCCGCCCGGACCGCCGTGGTTGTTCGCACAATGTACCAAGTGGTGATGAAGCCCGCAAAATTACCCATCACACCGGCAGATACCATGACCATTGTCATATGGACCAGGCTCTCCCGCCCAAACAGAAACATGCCCACTCCCTGCCAAAGGAGAACCCCCACCAGGGCATAGATAAACGCCGGGTGCTCCAGAGAGAGAGCATAATTCAGCCAAATATTCAAACCGGCGTAAAGACTTGCGGCCAAGCTAGCCAGTGCCAGGACAATGCCCGGGTTGGCGTAGGCAGCGGTGAATATAACTCTCACCAACCACCCAGGAAACAGAAAATAGAAAATTGTCATAACCAGCCCCGGGACCAGCGCCCCCGTCAGCGCCAGCAATAAGATCGGCCGGGCATCTCGGCCCATGGCTCGACGCTGCACCGCCTTGGGGAGAAGAATAATACCCATCGCCAAGGGCAGGAACAAACTCACTTTAGCCAGGGTAACCACCGGCCCGTAGTCTCCGGCCATCCGTGGACTGAAAAAGTGTTTGACGAACAGCGCATCCAGATTCACGAGCATGGCAAAGGCCGCCAGTCCCAGCAGGGCGTAAGACGAGTAGTGCCAGCTTACGGGCCGGGCAACCATCTCGCCGCGGGCCTGGAAATAGGAGCGTAGCCACCAGCGTACCAACGAAACGACCGCGATACAGGCGAGCGGTACCGCGACGATGGCCCCAACGGCCTGGCATCCCAGCCAGATCAGCCCGGCGGCAAAGAACAATCGCAGAACCGACTGAGTGAGCTGAACCACTCCGAGGACGGCAAAGACCTGCATTCCCTGGAGCGCGCCATCGGTGACTGGCCGCACGAAGAACAGGAGCACCGCGGGGGCTGCCGCCCACAATGGCCAGGGGTTGGGCAACCGCAGCAGGCGCGCCAAGAAAGGGCTGATGAGGACCATGAGCGCCATAGCCACCAGACCCCACTGCCAGGCCCAGCGCCAAGCGCGCTGCACGAAAGCCCCGACCTGTTCGAGGGAATCACTTTCTACACTCAGGCTCGCAGTGTAATAGGCTACGACATTTCGGATGGTGATCGCCAAGTAAGTCAGCACTTGCAAAATAGCCGCCACGCAAATAAAGATGCCGTATTCAACGGGTTGGAGCCAACGGCCAGCTAAGATGTTGACCGCATAATCCAGGCCCCCAGCCAGAATCAAGGCCGCCCACATGACCAGGCCGTGTTGGATGGCGACCGAACGGAATAGAGCGTACAGCCAGGCTTTCATATCTTTTCCTGCGTACTTCTGGCCCTGGAGGCAGCGATGGCGAGCGAGGTTCGTTGCTGTAGGCTCCAGCTTTCCGCGATTGGCACGCTCTCCCAGGCTGACGCGGGGTTCATGGCTGAGCTCATGCCGCGCCTTATCGACGACGATGCGGTTATCGGCGCCGAACAGCTTGACACCCAGCCGAGTAACCAGAGGCTGACGTTGCAGATCATTCTACGAGACGGCCCGCTCGCCAGTGAACGCGAGCGCATCATGGGCTTGCGACGCTACTTCAAAGAGATTCGTTAGCCTTTGAGGACAAGAGTAGGTCAGCGTGGTTCGTCCGCCGCGCCCCCTGCCGCCGTGGTCGATTCTATATCCCCGCCCGGCCCAGGTAGGGTCCTTGTCGCCACTTGGCCAGCTTCCTAAACAGCCAGCGATAGAAGTCCATTCCAAGAATAGAAGCCGCCATACCAGCCACAAGCAAGGGCTGGACCGGCCGAAGCCGGAGTCCTTCCGAAGCCAGTGCGCGCGCCCGGCGAGGATCGTAGTTAAAAAGCAAGAGGGCGACGACAGCAAGTTGTCTTGCCAGTGTGCGAGGCTTCATCTCACTGCGGTACTTCTGTAAGATTCGCTCCCTGCCCTCGCAGATCCTCCGCAAGCTCCCTGTGATCTGATCGGACCCCATGTGTCGCCTGACCAAACAGTAAGGAACACAAGCTATTTTAGAGGCTTTCGCCACTCTCAGCCAAAGGTCCCAGTCCTGGTGGGCTACAAGCGTTTCATCGAACCCTGCGACTCTCTCCAGAGCTTGCTTCTCTACCGTTACCCGTGAGCAAGAGCCGATAAAGTTCGAATCCAGCAGCGCATCATATACCCATCCGGACTTCGTGGCCATACGTATCTCCAGAACTCTGCCTGTCTCGTCCAGCATCATCTTGCCCGTGTAAACAAGCCCCACCGCGGGGTCAGAGTTCCGAAAGACTTCCAGCTCTTTTTGGAGCTTTTCCGGCAGCCATTCATCATCCGAATCCAGAAATGCGACATATTCTCCTTGAGCATAGCGAATGCCGGTGTTACGTGCCGCACCCCCGCCATGGTTTTGGTCGTGGCGGATGTACTTGATCCGGTTATCTGAAAAGCCCTTGACCGCTTGCTCAGTCCCATCAGTAGAGCCGTCATCGACCACGATGAGTTCCCAATCCTGACAGGTCTGGCCCAGGACGCTCCGAATTGCCCGGACAACTATCGCGGCGCGGTTGAAGGTGGGAATGACCACCGTCACCGCTGGCCTTGCTGGTCCGGACGCAAGGTGTTCATTCATGCGCTCACCTGCCCAAATGCTGTTCCTTCATAAGCATTGGAGGAATTGATCGGCTTCAAGCTTCAGCTTGCTGATAAGTCATCACAGGACGGTAGAGGCATCCGCAGCGGCGGCCCTGGGGACAGTCTGGCAAGGGCAGCAGTGGAGCCTGGTCAGGATGGTAAACCCTGCCGGCGGGCAGCTTCCGTGCCGCAGCGCAACAATTTGGCGCCGGCTGAACCACCACGCCCACGATGGAACCCTTGGCCTTCATGCCCAGGCGGTAGGCCGCCAAGGTTTTCGCGGCGTAGTCCGGTTCCTTCTCCATGTCGTGCTGGAACTTGTTCAACCAATCGAACGCCATGGGTCTTGTCTTGGAACCCTCCGTTATCTTACTCCCCGGTGCTCTGGCGAGCCGTCGCCGCCGTGGGTACCGGTTGGCCCGGGTCACCGATGGCAGTCTGCTGGCGCTTGTTCCCTGGACGCAAGACCTTAGCGCCTACCCGCACCAGCGTCGCAACGTCGTGCAACATGTTGGTGTAAGATGCGTTGGCCAGGGGGCAATGACATTCCTTTGCCGCGATACTCCGGCGAACTTCTTGGATCTTTTCCCCAAACCAGATTTCCTTGAAATCATAGTTGTGATCGCGCAGATTGCCCAGGTTATCGGCGCGCACACAACAGGGCCAGACCGTGCCGTCGGCATAGATGTGGGCGCTGACCCAGCCGGCGTAACAGGCGATCACCTGGTCTTCCTCGTCCAAGATGCGCTTGACGAGCTTGTAGTACTCAACCCGGAGAGCTTCCGTGATTCTGGCCACGCCCGTGAAACGTTTGCTCTCCAGGTAGGCGATCAGGCGATCTATGGCCTTCGCGTAATCTTCAGGGCTGGGCGTTATCGGCAACCCCACGGTGTCCAACTCCACCCGAGGTTCCGCAATCTCGGTGATGAACTGGTCGGGCCCCGCTTGGTCGGCGTAAGCGATGATTTCGTCCAGGTGGCCGACATTGAAGACTGACACCACCGAGTGGATTCCTACCGTCAGGTTGCTCAGCCGGCTGCGCAAGGACAGCAGTTGCTCCAGGCGCTGCTCGAATTTCTTGAAGTTGCCCGGGACGCCACGAATGAAGTCATGCTTCTCCCCCACTCCGTCCACTGACAGATTGATGATTACCTGACTCTGGGGACACGACCGGGCAATGCGCTCCACTCGGTCAGGAATGGTGGGCAAAATTCCATTGGTAGGGATGTTGATGACGCCCGGCCGGCAATGTTCATAGGCCAACTGGGCGAGCTCCACCACGTGCGGGTACATCAACGGTTCCCCGCCGCTGATCGTGAACCAATACGGGGCTTGGCCCAGGGAAGCCAGCACCTTATCCCATTCATCCAGGGTCAGTTCGTCCTCGCGTTTCATCCAGATATTGCAGGTGAGGCAACGCGAATTGCACTTGGGGGAAGGGGAAAGGGTCAGGTTGAGCGGCAGCATCCGCGGCCAGCCAAGCCGGCGGTAGAGCTTGAACGGCGGAACCCGCAGCAAAACGCCAGCCATTGAATTCATGTCGCCACTATGTCCTTGCTTTGAGATCTTTCGTTGTCTCTGCGATTTCCCAGACAGGGTGGTTACGTCGTTTCTTGTAGTCGCGCCTGCCGAGGAACCGCCCGTACGCTTCGAGTGCCGCCACTCCCCACGTCCAGAGAAAGGGCCGGGGTCGCCACTCAAGCTCAGGCAGTAAGATCCACAGTATCTTCCAGCCGCTCATGGTGCTTACGCTGTAGCCAAGCGTATGGCGCACTGCCAGATGTCCGGCAAAAATGCGCCGGCGCTGGCGCAGAAAATCGGCGACCGTGAGTGGACCCTTGTTGTAGACGACCGCCCTCGGTACGTAGCGTACCTCATATCCCTGACCGCGAATGACCGGCTCAATGCTCGCCTCGTCCACCGACGTGTAGAAAGGAATTTGCTCGAAGATCTTGCGGAATGCGATCAACTCCCCCGCCTTGAAGCTGCGCAGGTTGACCTGGTGATGCAGGTCCCAGAGCAGATGTGCGGCAAATCCCATAAAGGTCCCGGGGTCGTTGACGGGCACCGGCCGGCCCGTAGTCATTCCCACTGCCGGGTCGGCGAAAGGAGCCACGAGTCCTTCAAGAGCGTCCGCTTCCGGCAGCAGATCGGCGCCGCAAAGCACTACTATCTTCTCCCGCGCTTGCGTCAGAAAGCTATTGGTTGCTGAGGCCTTACCTTCGCGCCGCGGCTGCACCACCAGATGAATTCGCGGGTCCCGCCTTGCCCAATCTTGCACGATAGATTCGGTGCGGTCAGTACAGCCACTGGCTACCACTACAATCTCCGTAAGGCTTACCCTTGCGGTTCGCTGCGAAACCACGGCGTCGAGCGTGCGGCCGATATTGGCTTCCTCGTTGTAAGCCATAATCCCTATCGAGCATGCGATGGACATGGGATGATCCTGCTTCATTATAGCAATCTCGAATCATGGCGTGCCGAGCCATCACGGAATGCCGCCCAGCACACCCTTTCGGCGCGACGCGGAGCTGTGCCCGGTCGAAACCAGCCTGCGATTGCCGGAGTCGTCCCACACCGGAGCGCGGCTGTGCGGAGTGGGCGAATCCCAACTCCGCCAGATGGCTGGCACGTTGAAGAAGAGGTTCCAGGCGCCCCCCAGCGTCACCCCGGCAGCGCAGGCCAAGGGAAGCGGCACTCCCCACCAATTCAGCAAGAGCGTCAGCGAGGCATTGAGCGCCACTCCAGTGGTGCAGACCTTCCCGTAATGGACCAAGCGGCTGAGGATTCCGGCCCGAGGTTCCACGCTGGGGGCTTGCGAAGTACGAAAAGTGAGAAGCCAGTTCCAGAAGAAGTTGTTCACCAGGGCGAGCAGGATGGCGACCGCCAATGCCCACCCGACCGGCCAGGCGCGCCGCTCGGCCAGAAACGCCAATACGCCGACGTTCACGACCGCGCCGGTGAAGCCCACCGCCGCGTAACGGATCCAGCTCCGCAGTTGACCGGTGGAGCGGGCCAACCGCGCCAGATGCGCCAGGTATTGCGCGGACTCTCGCATGCCAAGCTTGGAGCTTCCCAAGGTTCGGGCTTGGAACACGAAAGGGACTTCCACCAGTTCGCGGTAATGAGCCTTGCCCAGGACCTCGAGCAGGATCTTATAACCCGTGGGTTCAAGCCGGA
>Ga0208692_1000644_pt1 | contig 24178 bp, 27 predicted proteins | sample June2015DPH_20_1_3_FD_184721 | JGI IMG/M metagenome (GOLD analysis project Ga0208692, IMG submission 184721) | Peatland microbial communities from SPRUCE experiment site at the Marcell Experimental Forest, Minnesota, USA - June2015DPH_20_100... | ecosystem: Environmental > Terrestrial > Soil >... | reverse complement strand
GGCTTTTCGTATGACTCGAGTAGATTCTGCCGATTTCGTTCGTACGAGGACTTGTCAGTAGGAAAGGACTAGCCTCCTGAAGATTTCAGGAAAGCACGGTCTTCCCTCACCTTACTGTAGAAGGCGTGGAAAGGAATCGACTGAAGCTGTGCTACCGAAATTCTCCCCGCAGACATGGTCCCATCAGTCCAATTGAAGACTCCATCTCTACCTCCCACCTAATCACGCTGGAGAAACTCAATCCATATTCCATTCGGATCTTCAATAAACGCCTCGTTCCAGCCCCCAATCTCGTAAGGTCGGATGAGAATCTTTACCCCTTTTGCCTCAAGTTCGCGAATCCACATTTCCAGATTCTCTATCTCGAACCCCAGGTGATCGATTTCCGAGCCATTCGCGTAAGGCTCGCCGTACCTGCTCCCATGGGCATACCAGTTGAGCTCGATCACCTGTTCCGAACCGGGACTCTTCAGCGTGGCCCATTCTCCATGGGTCTGCGGCGTCTTCTTTCGTTCAATTAGCTGCATACCAAGTATGTCAGCGTAGAACTTGATTGATTCTTCCATGTTCTTGACTCTGATTCCCGTGTAGATCATTCTCGGAACCATAACAAGCTCTGCACCTCAACGTTTCTTAAGGAGATTGCATATTTCGTTCCGTGATGTAAGAAGGTGCCTGTAGCAGAGCCATGCCCGCTCATTCCTTTTAAGAGGCAAAACAGTCTCAAATGGGATGATCCCAATCCTTCAGCTGGTAGCAAGCGCAGCTGTCACCGCCGTCGTTGTAATCCTCATTGAGGAGGTAATCAGCTCCATCATCAGGCGTGCAGCGAAGGCTTCCGGAGCTAGTCCCACAGTAATTCGTGATGTCGGGGCTGCATTGCGAATCATCGCGGCTCTCGTAATCCTGGCAGGAATTCTCTCGCTGACTGGCCTGGCATCGGGGTTCACGACCCTCACCATTACCGGAATCGGGACGCTCGCCGTTTCACTCGCGTTACAGACCACTCTCTCCAATATCATCTCTGGAATCCTCCTCCTCCAGGACGGCGTGGTCCACCTGAATGACACAGTGGAATACGGCGGCGTTACAGGCAGGGTCGTCCGTCTGGCTCTGAGAAACACATGGATCAAGATGGACTCGGGCACGATTGCTGTCGTCAGTAATTCAGGGCTCGCCTACGGACCGCTGATCAATCACACGGCTACTGCGCGCCTGTCAAAGAAGTACGCAATCGAGTAGAAATGTGGACCTGCACCGAGCACATTAATAGCGCAGAAATCCTGAGTTCCCCGCTGTTCTGTTGAGCGACGGCCTCGTAATCCACCAACACCACGGAAGCTTGCTCACGGGCATCTTTGTCCTCCTCTTTGCTTGCATCGTGGGCGTCCTCTTCCTTGGTCTGGGCGAGGTGGCGTTCGAGCGGATCGGATTCAGCTCCTTCCAGTTTGTCCTGATAATGGGGGGATCCCTCGTAGGGAGTGCCATCAACGTTCCCGTGAGCGAGGTCAAGAGCGTCGCACCGCTCCTCGAGATACACGAGGTCAGGGTGTTCTGGATGCGCTATAGGGTCCCGCAGGTCAGGTATCGACAGGTCTCGACCGTAGTGGCGGTGAACGTCGGGGGGGCCGTGATACCTATCCTCGTCTCTGCCTACATCCTCTGGACACACCCTGGAGCGCTCCCATACGCCCTTGTCGGCACGATTGTCACTGCCTTCCTGGTTCACCTCATGGCGAAAAAAGTGCGCGGGGTAGGGATAGTGACTCCCGCTCTCCTACCTCCTTTCGCTGCCGCGTTGATAGCGTACGTCCTAGTGCCTGGGTCCCCTGCGGTGGTGGCTTACGTCTCGGGGTCGATAGGCGCCCTCGTAGGGGCCGACTTGACGAACCTCCGCGGGATAGCCAAGCTCGGAGCCCCGATGGCGAGTATAGGCGGAGCTGGGACGTTCGATGGCGTCTTTTTGACTGGGCTTATGGCCGTCCTCTTGGCACCCTTGCTCTGAATCTCGCGCTCAGCCAGCGGTCTGTTCGGTATGGTGGGATAGCGAGCTCTAGAAGAGTGCCGAGTCGATTGACAGTACGCCTGCTCCCAGGACCACGAGGACTAGCGCGAGAACCAGGTATAGTGAGTCTACTTCGTAGGTTGGCTTGTTCGCTTCCATCGAAATGTAGGGTGCCTTCATTTTGATCGACTTCATGCCGATAATCGAGGCGAACTGAATTGCGACGAACGCTGCCACGACTGGGACGATGAGCCCGACCACGAGGAGGAGTCCCCCGAAAAACTCGATTACGGTTGCAAAGACGGCCGCACTAGCGGGAATGCCCATGCTCTTCATCCACTGGCCGCCCTGGCGCCATCCACCCTTCACCTTCGGGTAGCCGTGGATGACGAGGCTGACTCCAAGGAAGAGCCGAACAATCAATGCTAGGTACGAACCGTCGCCGACGAACGGGGCGATATTCACAGTGATTCTCTCTTCCTTGACCTGCTCGCTACTTCACGGAGTCTCTTAACTGTTCGGCGGTTCCCTTCAAATCATCTCTCGAGTCTCGATTAGTCCGTCTAAGCTCTGCATTATCACTGCCTGAAGGATACCGGCGTCACTTGGCTGACCAATGCTTATCTGACGGTGAGCCAAAATGAAGTTGAAGTCGAATGACAGACACAAAGCGACTGCCGACATTGATTGTGAGGGGCATACACAAAGGGCCTATGATAAGCCTCGCCACTAGATTGCTTATTGTGGCCGCTATTGTTGTATCTGTTTCGGTAGTAGTGGCGATTCTGCTGGTACAGAGGTTCGGAGCGACATGGGATGTTGTTCCCGCGATAGCTCTTACCATCATTGCTCCCGCGACAATCGCAGCCGCAGTCAACTATCTGTATTGGCGTCCACGATACAGGGTGCTCTGAGACTATCAGGGTCATTGAATGAGCAGACCTGACCATGAACATGATATTTCGCTCAGACCGTGCACGTATGCCGATGTCGGCCAGATACACGCCGTCGAACTAGAATGTTTTCCGGAGGGTGCTTATTCTACAATCGTATTCGCCAACCTCCTGTTGCTCGCGAATGAAGGCTTCATTGTCGCATGCTCGGGCGGTTCGGTTGTGGGATACGTAATCGGGACCGGCATAGGAGGAGAGGGGATGATTCAGTCAATGGCTGTGATTCCGAGTTTCAGGAGGAGAGGAGTGGGAGCGAGGCTGATGGCGTCGGTCATCGAGCATTTGTCCAAGAAGTACCGGAGAAGCTCCCTACTTGTCGACGTGAGCAATGAGGTCGCAATTCACCTGTATCGCAAGTTTGGCTTTTCTGAGACTGGTCGCGTCATCAAATTGTACTATCCGAATGGAAGTGATGCCATCGAAATGGCATGGGAAACAGGTTTTACCCTAGAGTAGCAGCGGTTCTGCATTAGGACTGAGGCAGCAGTTCCTAGTCGCAATCTCTTGTGCGGAGCGCTCGTGAAGAGTCTTCGAGCTTGGGATCTGCTAGATCCAGTCAGGTGGCTGGTGACCGCTGGATAGGACTTAAAACCGGCGTACCGATTCCGCCCTCGTGAACTTCCGGCCAGTCACATTTTCGGTCCTCAGGGACCTCTCCGCACGACAGCCAGAAATCTTGGAATCATTCCTCAGCGAGACTCTACCGCGAGCCCCGCCCGGCTCTTTGTTCGTGGGAGCGGGAGATTGTTATGTTGCTTCGAGCATCGCGAGCTACCTTTCCTCGATGAGGCATCGGGCACTCGACCCTTACGAGTTGATCTCCGAGACAGGCATCGCAAGGGGCAGGACAACGTACTTCGTGACGGTTTCAGGGAATACGACAGCAAGCATCTCGGCCGCAAGAGCCGCCAGGGAGGTCGCCAAGAGGAGGGTGGCGGTAGCTGCGAACACTAAAGGCAAGATAATCGATGTCGTCGACGAAGTGATCTTCATTCCTTGCGAGTATGTCCCGAGGCTCCCCGGGACGCTTTCGTTTTCGCTTTCGCTTCTCGCTCTCTTGAAGTTGACTCACGGACGGTTCAAGTGCGACTTTGCCAGGGTCAGTTCGCAGGCTAGGCGCGATGCAAAGAAGCTCGAGTTCTCAGACCGGGGCATGACCCGTTTCCTCGGCAACAACGCCGCCTTTCCCATAGGTCAATACTGTGCTCTGAAGATGTACGAATTCCTTGGTGCGAGAGCTCAGGCAGAGCGACTTGAGGAGTTCAGCCACGCTCCGGTTTTCGCACTTCGCAGGCACGATGCCGTCAACATCTTCTGCGCATTCGATCCCTTCCACGTCGGCCAGAGCCTCGCTACCTCTCTGCGCAGGAGCGGGTTCAACGCTGCGGCTATCCCTCCCTTCGGCTCGAATTCCTTCGAGCAAGCGTTCTACTTCATCTTCCTTGCGCAATTCGCGCTCCTTGAGAGGGCGAAATCGCAGGGTCGTATCACCCCCTACTTCGTCGGTGCAAGGAGTAAGCTCGCTGTCAGTGACTCGATGATTTACTAAGGGCTCTCGCAGTCGAGGATTCAACCTCAGCTGAAGCAGGCATTATCGGCGGGGGACAATCAACCCTTTATCATTAAATAAATGACAACTGCCAAGACCACGATTTGACTTTCGTCCGGGATTCACATGTCTCGAAGCCTGCGCCAAATTCACTCCCCGCTCCGAACCTCGTCGGTGGTGTGTCTGTCGAGGAGGCAATAGCGAGGAGGAGATCGGTCAGGGAGTACACCTCTGATCCGATCACCATGGCAGAGCTGTCTCAGCTCCTCTGGGCAGCGCAGGGAGTGACAGACACACAGAGCAGACGCAGGGCCTCCCCTTCGGCAGGAGCCCTCTACCCGCTGGAGCTCTACGCCGTCGTGAGGGAGAGAGGCGTTGTAGGCCTTCCAGCCGGCGTCTATCGCTACTCGCCCGAGGATGCGAGAATGACCATGGCGAAGAACGGCGACATGTCTGGCGCGCTGAGGGCAGCTGCCCTTGACCAAGAAATGGTCGGCCTGGCTGCCGTCAGTGTTGTGACCACCGCCGTCGTGCAGAGGACGAGGTCGAAGTACGGGGAGAGGGCACTCCAGTACGTCTTCCAGGAGTCTGGGCATGCAGCCGAGAACGTCTTCCTGCAGGCGGTCTCGCTTGGACTCGGCACCGTCATGGTTGGTGCATTCAACGAGGAGGAGGTTCATTCCGTCATAGGAGCCAGACCGGAGGAGAGACCCATCTACATCCAACCAGTGGGGGTGCCTCAGCATCGAGGGGAAAGGTCCACGCTCAGACGGAAGGCGCTCAGTCGCGAACCCGACCGGCACAGATAACAATCGAACCTTCAGGTTCGGTCATCTCCCTCCACCAGGTCGATAGGTCCCGGCGGTCGCGTAAATACGAGCGTGGATCCTCTCTGACGGAATGGACCCCCCGAACTATAGGTCCAATGGGAAGGCGGGCGCTCCAGAGTCGTGCGATATCTGCGACAGCTACAGGACCGGAATGAACAGGCTCGCGACGTGCGCCAGGTACGAGGCCCTCGTGCTCTTGACTTCAGTCTGTGACAGCTTCGAGCTGAGGATCGGGCACGACACACCCCTGCTGACTTCCGAGGAAGAGAAGCGACTGTGCGGCCCATGGATGAGATATCCGAGATCAACTCAGTAGCGGCGTGAGCTGGAACAATGTTGGTCCCACGAGGCCTGCTCCAGTCAGAAGTGGCTTCTCTACGTCGTTGTTTGACCTTTGGGTTCTGAGAAATCCTTTGGGATTCGGATGGCGAACTTGCAGATGAGGTCTCCCTTCAGGACTGTCTCAACGACGTCTGCCTTGACGGGTTGGTCGAAGATGACGTCCCAGGGTCGCTTCTCGAATGCAGCGCTGCAGTAGCAGAAGTTCGGCGAGACGTCCAAGTCTGACAGTATTGCCTCGCGCACCCATGGGCAATGGCAGTAGTAGTACCTCTTCCTCTGTCGTCGTTCTCGTGCAGGTATTTCTTTGCCATGTCCGGGATCTTTGTGACGTAGATCGTGTCTCCGTCTCTGACTCCGTTCTGGCACGTCGGCGTGTTATGCACGTAGTCCAGGACTTCCTCGTCGATTTCCTGAGTATAATACAATGTCTTCTCTTTCATGTGTTTCTCGAGCAGGTCAACATAGGCTCTGTGCCTCTTCTCCAGAAAGTCGTCTATTCCCTTGGAGGCCAGGAACTCCTCCCTCTCGTGCAGATACGCTTCTCTTGGACCTGCGTGAGGCCCGCTCAACAGGATTTCTTTGGCCTTCTCTTCGCCCAGTCTGGCCTCCATTCTCTCCATGACTTCCTTTGTCACTTTGGGCTTGTCCTTCGAGTTTGTTCCAAGTGGCGGCAGACTAATTCCCCCAAATACCTCGGTACGTTTGGCCTCACCGAGCGTCTCGCTCGTCGTTTCTGAGAGGTTCTTCATGACGTCGCTGCCGTCCAGGAGCTCCAGCGAGGCAATCTCCACCTGTCTGTTGCCTGCGAAGCGGGAGTATCTCAGAAGCCCGAGAAGGTTCTCCCACGTGTTCGTCCCTTCCTCGATCAGTTTTCCAGCATAGCTCCGCAGATCATCGGCCGTAGCATCATTCAGCTTTCTGTCTCCGTCCTTCTTGTTGAGGAAGGCCTCGAATTCTCGGACCACTCCAATATGCCCTTGAATGGTCTTCTCGTCTAGTTTTCTTTTTGTACAGAACTCTCTGAATCCCTCTTCATCCAATTTCGTTTCTTCTCTTTCGATGCGTCGATGTCGACGGGCCGAGGTGCCACAGAGACCTTCACCAGTCCTGACGATATAAGCGCGCGTGAGCGCTTGAACGATTTGGTGTTGCCACAAACGCTGGCCTTTCGTTCAGCCGTAGGCAGGATATCTTGTCCTGAGAAGTCGCTGCATCTCCGAAGCGAGCTTGATGTCAAGATCCCTCTGACGCTCGGACAAGTCAACATTCCTCTTACTAGTGAAGACGAACGGTCCTTCTGCATAGGGTCTCCCTTCCTCTGGCACGACTGTTTCTGATTTGAGCAAAGACGAGAAGTCGGCCTCTGCCTTGTCCCTCGGCGGAGCTCCTCCGCCACTGAGCATCTGGAGAATCAGCCCAGGGGGCAGGTTCCGGTAACCGTACTGAAAGGGACCGGCTGGCCTCAACTCCGGGCTGTCCTCGGTCAGAGAGCCGAGCACAATCGGCGTGGGTTTGAATATCGAGTCCATCTTGAGCATCCAAGTTCCATCGGAGCCCGAGACAACGGCGTCGCAGAATCCGTTCTTCCCGGAGGGCGATATGACGAAACTCCATCCCTTCGGGTTCTTAGAGTAACTCTCGAGTAAGCGTCTCCTGAGACTCTCTCCTTCCAGAAGCTTCATCACTCATTTCGTCTGCGTGGGAGGTAATAAGGCCTCGCACAGGCGAAGGTCTGGCGGACTCCGCAACATGTCGCATGATGCGCCACCTTCTGGAGGCCAATCACTCTTTTTTTCACGGATGTGAATCTAATCTGCGACAAGAGTTAGCAGAATTCGTGCTGACTGACGGTGGAATTCAATATGATTGGCATTCGCCCAAAAGTGAAGTTGCCCTCGCCTGGAGGAGGCTACGGTCGCAAAGAACGATGATTATGACGGAATGCCGCGGGTCGGATTTGAGCCGACGACAACTCGGTCTTCAGCCGAGTGCTGATGAGCTTCGATGTCTCCTTAGCCTAAGCGATTACCAGGCTGAGCTACCGCGGCACTGCCTCTGGCGCCTTGGCACAACGACTTAAGACTTTGCGCCATTGCTCAGTCTTCCTGGCGCTGAGGCCACACTTCATCATTTCTCTCACAATCAACTCGGCTCTCAGCCCGGAAGCTTCGATGCGAAAGGCTGGGCCATCCCGGCATGTTACCGCCTTACCTCCCCTCGATCTCACCGGCAGGCCCCACCATGTTGCGGTTGGCTCCAAAGCGTCTCTGTCGCACATGGTAATTGCTATTGTTCGCGATGGTCCTCCTGCACGCCGTCCAGTACGTCTCTTGCAGTAGCTGTATCCTTCGGCGTTGAAGAGTCCCGTTGAATAATATGCCAACCTGGTGTCGGTCAAGAGTGGTGGATTTCCTTGGATTCTTTCTCCCGTTGTCAACAATCAAGCATTCGGGATTCCGCGCTTATGATGGTTACGGTAACCCATATCTGAGCTACCGCGGCACCGAGCTCCAGCAACTTCGGTTCTCGCTTAAGCCTTTCGAAGCGCAGTTCACTTCAAACCAGCGAAGTCCCGTTAGTCTTCTCTCCACTTGAACAACCGCACGGCCAGGCCGAAGATGACGGCCGCGATCACGACAATCACGCCGAGGTCCACCAGGGCCGCCCCGTAGTTCCCGTAGATCATGACGTTCGTCAGCCCCTCTATGACGTAGTAGAGCGGGAGCACATGGGCGATCATCTGCAGGTACGTCGGCATCGCGGCGACTGGGAAGAAGGTCCCCGAGAGGAACATCATCGGGAAGGTGATCAGGTTGCCGACCACCGCAGCCGACTCTGGGGTATTGGAGGAGGTCCCGACCAGCATTCCCAAGGACACGAAGAGGAGGGGCCCCACCAGCAGGAATGGCAGGATGCCCAGCGAGAGCGTGATGTGGGCCCCGAAGAGCAGAATCCCGGTGGTGACCATCAAGGCGAACGAGATCAGGGTCATGAGGATATACCAGAGTATCTTCGAGACTAGCCACTCCGTCTTCGTCAGCGGCGTCAGTGAGAGAGCTTTGAAGACCTTGTCCCGCTTGTAGGTGGAGCTGATGTTGACGAGGGCGAACATTGGGCTCATCAGCACAGAGAACCCGATCAGTCCCGGGATCAGGAAGTCGATGTACTTGTAGTTGGAGGAAGCAATGGTCGCCGACTTGATCCCCAGGACGGGGGCTCCCCCGTACAGGTTGAACCTGTTCACGACCGAGGCCGTTATCTGCTCCACTATGGCACTCGTGGTCGACGCCGGGTTGCCGTAGAGAGTCACCTCGACGGGCTTGTGTTGCATGTAGTCGGCCGTGAAGTTGGCAGGGATGATGATGCCGTCCGAGGCGGACTGCGAGAGGAGGTACTGGGAGAAGTTGTCGCCGGCCTGGACCGGGACCAGCGTTATCGCCGTCGTGCTGTTCATCGCGCCGATGAACTGGACGCTGGCCAGCCCAGTGTCGTGGTTCTGGACGTAGACGGTCGAAGCTCCACCGCTGCCCGAGAATATCGCTCCGAATAGCAGTATCAGTATGACCGGGAAGACGAGGGTGAAGAAGGCGCCCACCCTGCTGCGAATGTACCCCTTCCCGAAGACCGAGAGGTCGGCCAGCGTCCTCCTGATGCTGAACATCTGCGCTCAGCTCCCCTCCGCTGCAGCGCCTTCGACCATCGGCTCGCCCACCATCCTGATGAATATGTCCTCCAGGCTGTCCCTCTTCGTCGTCAGGTCGGACCAGGCCATCCCCGACTCCGCAATCGCGCCGAGCGCCATCAGCGCGTCGTTCTTCTGCTCCAGGATTACTCCGACCTTCCCCGACGAGTATTCCACCTTGAGTTTGGTGTTCTGCCTGAGGTACTCTGCCAGCTCCTCGCCTGCTTTCACGGTCAGCCTCTCCCCGGAGCCGTGCTTCGAGATTATCTCGTCAACCGTGCCGTGGGCTATGATCTTCCCGTGATGCATTATCGCCACCCGGTCGGCGAGCTCCTCCGCCTCCTCGAGGTAGTGCGTCGTCAGCAGGACTCCCCTCCCCTGCTTCTTGAGATTCCGGATAACCTCCCAGACTGCCCTCCTCGCCTGGGGGTCAAGCCCAGTCGTCGGCTCGTCCAGGAAGACCAGCTCCGGATCGTTCACGAGGGACAGCGCCATCCCCATCTTCTGCTTCTGGCCGCCGGAGAGGCGCATGTAGTAGATGTCACCAGCGTCCTCGAGTATGACCTCCTTCAGGATCTGCTCCACGTCCACCTTAGTTCCGAAAAGGGCAGAATAGTACCTGATGGCCTCCCTCGGCGTCGGATAGTCCAGGAACTTGAATCCCTGAGGTATGACCCCGATCCTCTTGTGCAGGTCGTACCCCTTCGCCCAGGGGTCGAGGCCCAGCACGCTCACGCGGCCGCCGTCCTTGTTCCTCAACCCCTCGAGAATCTCGATCGTGGTCGTCTTACCCGCCCCGTTCGGACCCAGCAGCGAGAAGACCTCTCCGTGCTCGACCGTGAAGGAGATGCCGTCCACCGCATGAAGGTTCCCGTACCTCTTCTCGAGCGAATCGACCATTACCACCGCGCTACCAGTCGCCAGTCTACTTCCCCGGTCCTCTCTATTGGGGCCCTAAACAACTAGGAGATAACCTCGCCGGCGTCTGCCAGTCCTGGATACCAGGGCCTCAGGAAATTAGAAGAGTAGACACGAGAAACACCGACCCCGCTGCCCGACGCGCCGGCTAGAACGAAGCTCGGGGGAACAGGCTGCCCCTGCGACCGGTCGTCACACCCTCCACGTTCAAACCCAATCAGTTAAGTTCCGACAGTGCCAACCCGCCGGCAGTCATGTCGCAAGAGTGGGGGCTCTAAAGCCGTGGCCTCGATTACTGACCAATTCTCACAACTGCTGAAGGGCGTTCCTTCTTGGCCCCTGATCATCGCCATGCTTGTCGTCTCCCTCCTTCTGATCTTCGCCGGGAGAAAAGTCATCAAGGCCCTCGCGTTCCTGGTCGTCGGCCTGATAGGTTCCTCCATAGGCGGCATGTTTGCTGCCCACTACCTAACGAGCCTCGGCTCCTTCGGCACCGTCCTGGGCGTCCTGATCGGGTTCGTCGCTGGCGGCCTGATCGGGCTCTTGCTAGTGCGGGTCGGGATAGGCCTAGCCGTTGCATACGCCGCCTACCTGGTGACCGTAGACATCGTCTCCAGCACGGTCGCAGCTTTCGTCGTAGGATTCGTCTTCTTCGTGGTCGGGTGGATCCTGTACAACAAAATCCTGTCACTCGTCACGGCTCTCGCCGGCGGGTTCCTACTATACGACGCCCTGAGGCTCTACGGCCTCAACCCAACCATCTCGACAATTCTGGCTGTGCTGGTGACGCTGGCTGGGATCTGGGTCAACTTCAGGCACAGAAGGAGGGCGAAGTGGACAACGCCGTTCGAGACTTCGGTCTGAAGACACTCATCAGCCGTCGATGCCGTCCGGGACGGGTTCAGTCGTGGTGCTTCCTCTCGCCCGCGCCGATGGTCGACGCCTCGCCGTCAAGCCCCGATGCCGTATGGCCGCAGCCTCCTTGTCCACTCCACGAGCGCGAGGAGCAGGTCCCGCAACCTGTCCCTGATCCTTTCGTCCGTGAGCTTCGAAGCGGAATCGAATTTCTCTTGGGCCCCAGCCACTAGTAGCTGGGGCTGGTTGATGGGGTGCATATTCAGGTCTACCATGATTTGCCTAAGATGGAGCTGCGCCCTCACCCCGCCCCTCGGTCCAGTAGACGCGCTAACGATTGCAGCCGGCTTCCCGTCCCACGAGTTGTCTGTCTCAGGCCGATCCCCCCACTCGATCGCGTTCTTCAGCAGCGCCGGGACCGAATAGTTGTGCTCGGGCGTCGAGAAGAGGACGGCGTCCGCCTTCCTGATTGCTTCCTTGAATTCGCTGACTATCCTGGGCGGCTCCGTTTCGAGGTCCTGGCTGTAGAGCGGCAGGCCGGAGACGTCGAAGGTCTCCAGCACCACCCCGGGAGGCACTAACTCTTTCGCCGCTTCGAGGAGAGCGGTGTTGTAGGAGTTCCTCCGTGCGCTTCCTGAAATTCCCAAGATCCTCATAGTCCCGCCCCTCAAGTTGGGCCTCCTCTCCAGCACCTCGGTGACCATCCCTTGTCCCTGCAGCTGTGGGAAGAAAGCATCTCGATATCAACTTACTCTCCCGCCGCGCCTTTCTCCTGACTCTCAGTCAGTCCAAGAACCTGAAGACAAGCAGCGAACTTGGCCTCAACCTACTTGCAGGAATCGACGTCGAAGGCGAGAACAGGTGGACTATTCTCATTCAGAACGCTTCATCAGGTGCGTTTGGCTTGGACAGGCCTCAATCCTCGTGAGGGCGGTATTGAGATAGGCTTCAAACTGCAAACCCTTAAGATAGACAATCAGATCAACGCTTTCAGATTGCCTAATTCCTCGAACTCGGGGGGTCTCATTACTGGAGACCTTGGCGTGCGTCGTCAGAACGAGATTAGGGCGACCAAGTGCGCAAAATGCGGCAAAGAGATTCCTGTAGGGCAAGATGTGAAGAAGGGCTTCTTGATGAAGAAAAGCTATCACATGGAATGCGCCAGCTGAGAGACTCCACCTGAATAGGTCTTCCATGTCCGCTCGCGGTCGAACGCCTCTAAGCCAAAGATTCTACAGAACCTTCTGGAGGCAAGCCCTTATCATTCCATGAGCGCGGCACGATGACATCCATGAGTGAAGACGCCCAGAGGCTCGCCTTCGTCGTCCAGAAGCACAAGGCGACCACCTTACACTACGACTTCCGGCTCGAGATCGGAGGAGTGATGCCGTCGTGGTCCATCCCCAGGGGTCCCTCACTCGAGAGCGGCGTGCGGCGCCTCGCGATGCCGACTTCCAACCACAGTCTAGAGTACCGCCATTTCGAGGGGGTCATCGCCGGCGGGAAATACGGGGCCGGGCCGGTCATGATCTGGGACGAGGGGACCTACGTCCCCGAAATCGAAGTGAGCAAGGGAATGAGGAGAGAGGTCACAACGAGAGAGGAGGCTGAGGAGGTGGCGAAGGCGGACATGAAAGAAGGAATTCTGAAGTTCCGCCTCTACGGGAAGAAGCTGCGGGGCTCCTTTGCGCTCATCAGGACGGCGGGCTTCCGGGGTAAGGAGTCCTGGCTGTTGATCAAGCACGACGACGAATTCTCCAAGCAGGGATACGACGCCAAGGACTATGACTTCTCCGCCGTCAGCAACCGTACCCTTGCGCAGATAGCCGGCCAGACCGAGATCATGCATCCTCAGACCGAACAGAAGACGAAGGAAGAATCCCGCCCTCAGCGAACAGGAAAGATAAGAGCCTGAGCGACTGCCTGTTATCCGAGCCTATTGCAGGCTGCTCTCCACGTAGTTGTGGATGACCTGTCGGAGGGCTTCCAGCGGCACCGCCCCGTTGCAGAGGAGCGCATCGTGGAACTTCCGAATGTCGAACCGCCCGCCCAGTCTCGCCTTCGCATCCTGGCGGAGCCGCACTATCTCCAGTTGCCCCGTCTTGTAGGCCAGGGCCTGACCCGGCCAGGCGATGTACCTGTCCACCTCATTCACGATGTTGTTCTTCGCCAACGCCGAGTTCTCGAGCATGAATTCGATTGCCTGCGCTCGTGTCCAGCCCTTCGCGTGCATGCCTGTGTCCACTACTAGGCGGCACGCCCGCCAAGAATCGTACGAGAGGATGCCTATCCGGTCGAGGTCTGAAGAGTAGAGCCCCATCTCGTCTGAGAGTCGTTCGGTGTACAGGCCCCACCCCTCCACGAAGGCGGTCACACCACTGTGCTTCCGGAACTCGGGAATTCCCTCGAGCTCCTGGGCGATTGCGATCTGCAAGTGGTGGCCTGGGATTGATTCGTGGTATGCGAGAGCTTCGGCCTCGTAACGCGGCCGCGTCTCTGGGGCGGAGGTGTTGATGTAGTACCGCCCGGGTCTCGAACCGTCCGTTGCGGGCTGCATGTAGTACGCGACTGTGGAGTACTTCTCCTCATGCTCCTCCATCCGGACGACCTCGCAGTCAGTCTTCGGCGGGCGGCCAAACCACTTCGGAATCGCGGCCTTGGCCTTTGAGAGGGCTGCCTCCGCCTTGGCTGCGACTTCATCCCTGCTGGAGAAGTAGAGCGTTGGGTCTGTCCGGAGCCGCTGGAGAATCTGCTTCCTGTCGCGCGTGTCGAAGACCTTCTCGCCGAGCTCTACCATCTCCCCGTTGATCCTCGCTACCTCCTTCAGGCCGGTTTGGTGCAGCTCTTCGGGGGTGAGGTCGAGCGAGGTGTGGACGCGAATCAATCGGGAATAGGCCTCTAGACCATTAGGGACGTGGAGTATCCCTGGCTTCTCCTGGGGCCGGGCCCGAGGAAGTGTCTCGGACTTCAGAAACTCCAGATATCGCGCGTAAGCAGGGCGGATCGATTTCTGCACGGCGGCCGTCACCCCGCTCTTGAACCTGATGCGGTCGGCCTTCGGCCAGTCCTCGTGCGCGACCGCGGTCGGACGCACGAATGCCCAATCCTCGTTGTGTTTTGCGAGGAGATCCTCGATTTCGTTGATGACCTTCTCCACTAGGGCCCTGACCGCGATCTTCCCTTCCCCCGACCCGCGTCTGAGGTTCGCCATGTGGTCATCGAGGAACTGGCCTACGGAACGCCAGCGCTCGACCATAGCCCGGCCCTCCTCGACGCTGCGCACTGGCTGGAACGACTCGATGTTCTGGAGCTGAACTTGCGGTCCCCCATTCGGGTCGACCGTCCAATCGTCAAGGCCGCAGGAAAGGTAGTCGATCTGGGCCCTCACGTCGACCAGAAGTGCGGTCAGCGTCAGCCTGTCCACATCGGAAAGGGCGTCTCCCCTGACGCTCCTGCAGCGCTGAAGTATCGACTCGTATTGTTTCTGGACACGGAGGCGACCCTCTGGGGTAATGTCCCGGAGCAGGTCGTCGTACCGCCGGTCCCCGATTGACGTGGCGAGGATCGGCTCTTCTGCTAGCCGCGCCTCCCAGTACTCCCTAGCCAGAGTTGACAGGGCCTCATCGGGTTCCACTGGCATTCTCACTTCACTCTTCCCTGCACAGAAGACACTAGAGTGGTTCCGTCGATTATTATGCCTTGGCGTCGCGTAAGATTTTCGCTAGTCGAAGCCCCGATGAATCGACCGTCAGGAAGGGCATCAGATTAATAACCGACAGGCACGACGAGCAACCCGATATGGGGAAGAAAGGACGAGAGATCGTCAAGGCTAATCTGAAAGTGGTCATCAAGGACCTCACCACTGCGTACTCGGACGAGTGGCTGGCGCACTACCAGTACTGGCTCACGGCAAAATGGATCAGAGGCATGGATGCGGACACTCTGAGACCCGTGCTCGAAGAGCAATCGATGGATGAGCTCGGGCACGCAAAGAAGCTGGCAGGGAGGATCATCCAGCTCGGCGGGACGCCCGTCATGCATCCTTCCCAGTTGCTCGAAAAGTGCGGCTGCGGCTACAAGGAGCCGCCGAAGGACCGAGCAAACCTCAAGCGGGTCATTCAGGACGTGCTCGTCGCCGAGGCCTGTGCCATTGAGTTCTACGCCAAGATGGCGGAGAAGTACAGGACTACGGACGTGGTGACGCACGAGCTGTTCGAAGATCTTCTCATGGACGAGGTCGACGATGAAGAGCAGTGGGAGAAGTTCCTCGAAGGACTCTAACGCATCAACACATCGCATGTGACGCCACCCGCTCCAGCTGCCCGCGTCTCGGACTACCAGACTTCCGACCGAAATAGAGCCCGAGCTTAAGATGCGTACATCCCCACCAAGCGCCGTGGGAGAACAGCGGTCGCTCTTCCAGCACAGCGACTTCATGAAGCTCTGGGTCGGGCAGTCGATTTCGTCCTTCGGTTCGCAGTTCTCACCCTTCGCAATCCAGATGATCGCGGTGTCCACCCTGGGGGCGACGAGTTTCCAGCTGGGGATCCTCTCCTTCCTGAACACCCTCCCCTTCCTGACGCTCGGGCTCCTGGTCGGGGTCTACGTCGACCGGCACAGGCGGCGGAGAATAATGATCTTCGCCGACCTCGGGCGGGCCCTCATCCTCTTCCTGATTCCGCTCTCCGCCTTCGTCTACGTCGTGACGATGAATCTTCTCTACCTGGTGACCTTCGTCGCCGGGGTCCTGACAGTCTTCTTCGAGATTGCTTACCAGACCTATCTCCCGAGCCTGGTCGACAGGAGCCAGATTGTCGACGCCAACAGCAAGCTCCAGACTACCGCTTCGACCGCGGGGACCCTGGGGCCGAGCATCGCCGGCTTCATCATCCCCATCGTCACGGCCCCAATCGCCTGCCTGGGCGACGCCTTGGGCTATGTTTCTTCCGTGGCCTCCCTCACACTCATCAAGAAGCCCGAGTCCATCGACACCTCCCGAGCCCACGCGCCCGTCGTCAAGGACATCAGGGAGGGGCTGCGGGTTGTCCTGAGGGACACCAGACTCCGGTCCCTCGCCGCCTGTACCGCGACCGCCAACCTGGCCTCAAGCGCGTGGGGCGCGATTCTCTACAAGTATTTCCTTCAGAACCTGAACATGTTACCGCAGGAAATAGGCTTGATCTTCACCATCGGGGGCGCCGGCGGCGTACTGGGTGCCCTGACAGCGATGAGGGTGACGAGGCGCCTGGGGGTCGGGAGAGTCATCGTACTGGGCATGCTCCTCAACGGCGTCACGGTCCTCCTCTACTTCGCCATCCCGAACACGGATTTCTATCAGCGTTCCTACTGGCTCTCGCCTTCGTTCTACCTACTCTCTGCTTCTTTCTTCGTTATGACCTTCGGCGTCCTCTTGTACAACATACCACAGGTCAGCTACAGGCAGTCCCTCGTCCCTACTGAGATTCAGGGCCGCACGAACGCCACGATGAGGACCATAGTGTGGGGCATCTTGCCCCTCGGCGGTCTCCTCGGCGGAATCCTGGGGGAGGTCGTAGGGGTCCACGAGGCCATCGGCTTGGCGACAGTCCTGGGGGCCTTTGCTTTCCTCTGGGTGCTCCTGTCGCCGGTGAGGCAGATCAAGGAGTTTCCGACCTCCCCGGAGGCAGTCGGGTGACGACGGGTAGACTGACTCTGGCTGAGTCAACCACACTTTACTGACCTGCCTCTCTTAGTAAAGAGATATATACCAATGTAACCAAGGGGGTAAAGGTGTATTTACTTGGACGATGAACTCGACGAAGCCAAGGCAGAGCTGAGGGACGAGATCAGGTTGCTCAGAGAGGACATCAGGCGTGAAGTCCTGAGCGCCATCCGAGGGGCCGGCGGCGAGTCCATCAAGGTCGAGCTCGGACGGAGCGACGTCGAGCAGACCGAACCGTCGTCGGTGGTCGCCAAGGATCTGGTCAAGCTCATCCGCGAGAACGTGAGGTCCAGCCTGGTGGAGCGGGGCGAACGGGCGGTCGACGACCTGGTCGGAGGGATGCCCGAGGACAGCGCGGCCGAACTCCTGAAGTCCCTCGCCAACACCGAGAGGCTCAAGATCGTCAAGCTCCTCTACCTGTCTGACAAGACCTTCTCCGACCTGAAGAACGCGACCGCGCTCGAAGGGGCCTCCGTTTCGCACCATCTGAAGAGCTTGCTCGGGATGGGGCTGATCTCGCACGGCGACGAAGGAGGATATCAGCTCACGAAGAGGGGCAGGCTTCTCGTCAGGACGCTTGCCTTGATGAACGAAGCATTGGGAGGCGAGAAGGTTGATTGAGATAGGACACGAACGACACTCCGCATTCTTCACTCGCAGGGTAGCGTCCGCCTTCGGCACGATGGCAGCGCTGCTCCTGCTTGTCTGGCTGGTAAGGGGAATCCTCTCCATCTCTGCGTACTCGACCGAGATCTTGGTAGCGAGCTTCGGCTTGATCTTTCTGAGCCGGGCATTCAGCACCAGGACGCGCTTCGGGGCTGGGCGCGCAGTCTCGAGCTTCTTGGGCAACGTCGCGATAGGCTGCATCGTAATCGTCATCGCGATATGGTTCCTGGGCTGGGTCGCTTCCCTCCAAGGAAACTCACTGACAGAGTTCTCCAACGCGGTTCCCGACCTCGTCATAGCCGCAATCTCGACTGGACTGCTCGCTTATGTCATCCGAGAGCTGACCCCTCGCAGAGAGAATCCCTTTGCGGGCGGGCCCCCCATCCTGGTCCGTGCAGACTCCGGCGTCAAGGCGGGGAAGACGACGGTGTCTGCCAAGGCCGACACGATCGCGCTCCCTATGACGAGGTGGGGGAAGACCGTGGGCTGCGTTCTCTTCGGCGACGTCAAGGCCTCCTTCGAAACGCCCATGGGACCAGTGACGGCCTCTTTCACAAGACCGATGACGACCTTCGGGATGCCCTTCAGGGGCGACAAGGCGGGAAAGGACGACGTGTCGAGGCTCACCGGGAAGGACGCGGACCAGCTAATTCAGGAGGCCCGAATCGATCCCAAGATGACGAGGCTGAACGGTGACGGCCACAGCGTGGACCTACCCTTCGTGCATGTGGAAAAGGACGGGTTCGGGGAGTCGGTCGACGTCGGGCCGATCAGCGTCAGGAAAGGCCCGGAAGGGGAGACGGTTCGGATCGGGTCGCTGACATTCGACTCGGAAGGAAACGGTGATCACTACACATCCTGGTTCGCACGCGGCGGTCAGGATTCGTCGTTCCTCAGCGTGTCGGACGAAGAGGCCTCAGCCAAGTGGAACGGGAGTTCCTTGTGGATGAAGGGCGATTCGATGAGGCTGACAACTGGGGCCGATGGTTTCTTCTACTCGCCCACGGAGGTCAGGACGTTCTCACCCCTGCACACACTGAACGTGGCGAATCAGAAGATGACCCTCAACACGAGGAAGTTCACACTGAACGTCACGGCAGAAAGAGTCGTCCTCAGGGCCGAGAGCGGCTCGAAGAGCACCGACTCTCCCGCCCTCGCCCAGGACCTCAGGAACCTCTTCACCGAGGAAGCGAAGAAGCACATCCAGGAGGTCATGAAGGGTGTGCCCATCGACCTCGACGAGATGCTCTCGAGCACCGAGGAGGTCCTCAAGAAGTATGATTGAGGCCGGAGTTTCCGATCAGACGAAGATCCTCGATGGAAGCCATCAACAGGCGAACGTCGTCGAGGTTTCGAATCTGGGAAAGACCTACCCAGGCGGGACCGAGGCTCTGCATGACGTCTCCTTCAGCATAGAACGCGGTCATGTCTTCTGCCTCCTGGGACGGAACGGAGCGGGGAAGACGACCCTGTTGCGGATACTCGCGACCCAGCTACAGCCCAGCACAGGCCGAGCGACTGTTTTCGGCCTTGACGTCCCGCGCGAAGCAGAGAAGGTGAGGACGAGGATAGCTGTCCTCCCGCAAGAGGCCCGCCCGCAGATGATGCTCTCCGCTTTCGACCACGTCCGGATGATGTGCCTCATCCGTGGCATGCCTCGGGCAGAGGCTACGCGGCGAGCGAACCAGATCCTGGAGCAGTTCGACCTCTGGGAGCACCGTAACAAAGTCTGCGCCGACCTATCAGGCGGCATGAGACAGCGGGTCCTCCTGTGCATGGCCCTCATAGCCGACCCCGAACTCCTCTTCCTCGACGAGCCTACAATCGGGCTCGACCCACTCGGGCGTCGCCAGGTGTGGGCCGCCATTCGACGACTGACCAAGGCCGGCACCACCGTGCTCTTGACGACACACTACATGGACGAGGCCGAACACCTCGCCGACAACCTGGCGATCATCGAGAAGGGCAGGGTCGCCTTCCTCGGAACCGTAGACGAAGCAAAGGATGTCGCTGGCGTCGGGATGCGGATGATCGTCGAACCCCTGGTCAATGGAGGCCAGCGCGAGGTCTTGCATCCTTCATCGAACGAGGAGATACTGAAGATCGTCGAACGGAGCGTACGGGAAGGTCTCAAGGTCACGTTTCAGCCGCCGAGCCTCGAGGAGGCGTTCATCAACATCGTTGGAGGTTCGATTGACGATGAAGCTTAATGAAGTTCTGTACATCGGGCTCTGGGATTCTCTCCCGTTTCTCCGAGACCCAACGCTCTTCGTGATTCTCTCCGGAATTGCGTTCTTCCCGGTGCTTTTCCTCGCCCTCTTCACAGGCAGCGCCGCGCTCCCTGCCCTCGTCGGCGCCGCCGTAATGTCCCTGGCCTTCCTCGGTCTGGGCGTCGCACAGTCAGTATACTACAACAAACACTGGTTCAGGTTTCAGGACATCCTGGTGGCGTCGCCCGTCTCCGCGCTTTCCTACGCACTTGGCCTCTCTTTCAGTTCCTTGATCGGGTCAACTCCAGCGCTCGTGCTCTCTTTCTCAATCCTCATCTACTACGTACCGATCGCACCGCTAAACTTCCTGGCCGTGCTCGCTATTGCCGCGCTGATGTGGCTCGGGCTGGTATTCATCGGGTATACGATTGGGCTGTCTGTGAAGAACACGCGTAAGGCGAACTCGCTCCCACAGATTCTGGGTTTTCTCCTCGGATTCCTCCCACCGGTGTACTACCCGCTAAGTCTCCTTCCCGCATCTTTGCGTCCCGTCGCAATGCTGGTGCCCACTACTGAAGCAGCACAGCTGGCCAAGTACTACTTTGGTCTCCTCCCTACTTCTCTCTCCCAGACCGAGATCTTCTTGAGCTGGGCGTACCTTCTGGGCTTCGTCGTCCTGATGGCCTTCATAACAGCGCGGAAGGCGCATTGGGTCGACCCCTGAGGCTCCCGCCACGGGATTGGGTTGGCGTAAGGGTTCGCTGAACGTATGGATGCCAATGGCCGACAACGCACTCGATTCACGCTGAAAATCACCGCGGAAAGGGTCGTTCTCAGAGCCGAGAGCGGGTCGAAGGGCACCGAGGGATTCTCAAGAAGTGTGATTGACGCGTTGGTCTCTGGCCTAGCGAAGGCCTGAAGACGAACTGAAGGGCTGAAGCTTTGACTATTGTCACAGCAGCGAGCCCCCGGGCAATGTAGAAGTGTGCAGTCGCCGGGACTTCCGCACAATGAACTGGTCGGAAAGACTCTGGACTTGGTTCCGAACACGCTGACAGACATGCTCACGGAAACACTTGCGGTGCAAAGAGGTCCGACATAGGCGTGACAGCGGCGTCGTTCTGTCCTAGGTTCCCCACCTTCAGGAGAGCCTCTACGGTGGCCAGCAGAGAGTAATGCGAGTACTGGACCAGGGAGACGTATCCCGGTACAGCGAACGGCGAGACCAAGACACAGAGCACTTTGCCGCCGTCGTTCGGACCGAATCCCGTGTTGGCGCTCCCCTCGTCGTATGTGATGAAGAGGGCTGTCGAGGAGAACGAATTCGAGTTGATTATCTTCGGGACCACCGATGAGAGCCACCGGTCACCGGTCGAAAGCGGGCAGCTGTGGGCATCATCGCAAATGTTAGGCGTGACGAACGAGAAACTAGGAAGTTTCCCTGCCCCAAGATCACTCCAGAACTGGTCGAAGGAGACCACGCGCGAGTTGCAATAACTCGAGGTGACCCCCGTTCCGTCGTTGCCGGTTATCATATGAAAATAGACAAAGGGATTGTGCTTGGGAACGTACAGCCCGTCGGGGCTGTTCACCTGAGAGCAGTTCACCGGCATCGATTCCGCATACTCCTTCCAGGAGAGCCCGTGCTCATCCAGCAGGTTGGTCAAGCTCGGGAATGCGAGGACGCACTGGGAAGGCAGGCAGTCCGAGGAGACGCCGAATGTCGCCCCCCCGATCATCGCAAGGTAGTTCGGGAGGGAGGGGTGAGTGGCAGCATAGTAATTGGCCGCCGAAGCGTAATGTGAGGCGAGATAGTTCTGGTAGGGGGCCTCAGAGCTTCCAACGATGCTACTGTACTCCTCGTTCTCCATCACGATCACGATAACGTGGCTAATCGGCCCCGTCGAGACCGAGGATATTGTCGTGGTGATGGTCGACGAGGTCGCTGCGGACGTTGTCGAGGCGACACCAGGGCCCGGGCCTTGGGTTTCAATCGAAATGACGTAGGTCCCCGCCACTGCAAGCGCGATGGTCAGGTACAAAGCAACGTGACGGAGGCTTCGGTTCATTCTCAGGGGCGGTTTGTGGTGTACGCATATAGAAGCATAGCGCGCGCGAATTGTTGTCGAAATGTCAGCATCCCAACCGGTGATTGCGAGCACTCTAGCCCGTGAGACGGAAGAAGCGTGCGGTCGCCGAGCATCGCACCTTAGGTTCAAATCGCGCACATTAACGACAATGCAGACGGGCCCTTAACTTCGAATGAGTTCTTATATCGGGTGACCAATCCTGAATGTGCGATAGTAGAAATGTCTCTTGAAGTAGCACGAGTGAGTGAAATCCCTATCGGAACGATGAAACGCGTCACCGCATTCGACGAAAGCATCGTTCTTTCCAATGTCGGTGGCAAGATATATGCGACCCAGAGCGACTGCGGTCACCAGAGGGCGAGCCTCGCGAGGGGAACCTTGGAGGGTGGCATCGTCACTTGTCCGCTTCACGGAGCAAAGTTCGACGTGACCACGGGGAAGAACGTTGGGGGTATCCAGATGAGAATGTCCCCTGAGATTATGCAAAAGATGCCACCAGAAGTCATTGCCATGTTCCAGAAGACAGGCGAGATAATGGCTGAGATTGACATCAAACCACTAAGAACGTACGAAGTCAAAGTGAAGGGAGATTCTATCTACCTCGACAGGTAGGCTGACACTCTCCAACCTCTCGACGAGGATCTTCTTCCTGCTGTGAAGTGCCCTGAACTCTTCAGCTTTCTCCGCCTGATTCTTCAATCGGGTTGAATGTAGCATTTAGTGAAATAAACCTTCACGGGACAAGAACTCCCGTCGAAAGCACCTGTCTCTCAGAGACCGAAGTAATGTCAGACGTCCGAGGTTCGCTCTTCGTTAGCTGCTTGACTCTCATTTCTATTTCATCCCTGATCTTCCGCACGTCATCGATTGACTTTCCCTCAGGGTCTGGGAGATTCCAGTCCACAAGTTTCTTCTGCATCCGGGCGAGCATGGGCCTCGGACACACCTCCTCAACTGAGCATCCCATCGTGACGACCAGACTTGCCTCGGTGATCATCTCAACAGTCAGCATCTTCGGAGTTCCTGAAGAAAGGTCAATCCCCCTCTCTTTCATCACATAGACTACTACCGGATTGACCTTCGCAGCGGGAACTGTGCCTGCGCTCGACGCTTTCAGACCGTATTTCTTTGCAAAAGCCTCAGCCATCTGACTTCTGCCCGCGTTGTGCACGCAAACAAACAGTAACCTCCTTTCACCTACAAGTGCCAACCTGTCAGCCTACGTTATCATCTTCTTGAGTAGACCTACGGCTCTGGTGGGCCTGTTCTTCACGCTTGTAGTAATGTTCAGCCTGCAGGGCAACTACTTCGTCCAGCTCCCAATGGACATATTGCGAGTAGCGATTCCTCTGGTCGCCTACTTCGCCCTCATGTTCGTGCTGTCTTTCCTGTTGTCTTGGAGGCTGGGGTTCGAGTTCAGGGGCAGGAAGCCGCGTGCTGGCGGTCCTTCTGTTGCTTGCTGGGGTCCTCTTTGTCGCATCGCAATTGGTTACCGACCTTCTTCAAGCCCTCTTGTTCGGAGGCGGCTCATATGTGGTCGGATTCACCACATATTCACTGTGGAAGCTAGACGTCAACAAAGTCGCCGCTGACATCGGAGTAGTCTTCCTCTTCCTCCCGCTCTTTATAATCGTCGCCACAGCGCCTTATTCCAGCCCCTCACAGAACATCACCGCAGCAACCAACTGGCTGGTGGCATACGTTCAGGGGTTGCCCGCTTCCATTCTGGGAGACATAGGGGGGAGTGCCGCTGCCGCATTGCTTGGAATGGGCGGGTTCTAAAACCAATGAGCGATGAGTAACCAAGCACCGGCAAAATCCGAATAGTTGGCTTAATAGTCAGCCAGTGTGAGAATGGGATATGAGTTACAGAGGGGGAGCGCCTGTCTGGGTCTACAAGCAGCAACAAAGCGCACTCGAAAGTGAAATCTGGACTCTTCAAAGAAGGGTCCAGACTCTTGAGACCGAGAACACAGACCTCAAGAAACAGGTTGACGAACTCACAACCAAGCTAAATGAATGTAAGAAGCGACTTGGCTCGAAGTGAGTTAGTCAACCGCTTCTCATCTCTCTGTACACACAGGCGCGCCCTCTCGACATCGTGTCCCGAAGTAGCACGACCTCCCTGGGTAAGTAACCTAGGGCTGAAGTTAACCCAGCCTGGGAGGTGGTGCTACATCGCAGTCCTTGTGCGTGAACGCGAACGATCCTGCCTACAGGCGCAGCCTCTAAGGAGAGAGAGATGAAGGGGTGCGGTCGCCGGGATTTGAACCCGGGTTACAAGCTTGGAGGGCTTGTGTCCTAGACCAGGCTGGACGACGACCGCACGAGGTCCGGACCCGCCCTGACTCTTTTTAATCGTTGGTTAGTCCCGCGG
>Ga0208692_1000640_pt1 | contig 24243 bp, 21 predicted proteins | sample June2015DPH_20_1_3_FD_184721 | JGI IMG/M metagenome (GOLD analysis project Ga0208692, IMG submission 184721) | Peatland microbial communities from SPRUCE experiment site at the Marcell Experimental Forest, Minnesota, USA - June2015DPH_20_100... | ecosystem: Environmental > Terrestrial > Soil >... | reverse complement strand
GTCTCGGACGCAAAGTCCGTGTCCGCGATCGCCGACTGAGCCGCCGAGGCGTTCTCATACGCAACGCCCAGGCTGTTCACCGTCGACCCGATCGTGTACGTCTGGAACGCACCCAGCCGGCCTCGCAAGCTGGCGACCTGGGAAATGGCGCTGCTCAGAATCTGCTGCGCCACCACCAGATTGTTGCTGTTGAGGCTGTTGGTCCCACCGCTGCCCAGCGTGTTGAGGAATCCGACGCTGTTGCTCCCCAGGCTGCCCGTGGACACCGAAGCCACGCCGACGGAGGCCTTGTTGGCTTCGGTGACCTGCGACCCTAACGCGAAGGTCGCTCCGCCGCCGGTGATGTAGAACGTCGCAGTGCCTGGCGTGTCGAACGCCTTGGCCAAGCTCAGGCTGATGTCCAGGTTGGATGCACGGTAGTTCACGTCCAGACCGGAGACTTCCGCCTTGGCACCGTTGATGGTGACGTTCGCATCGGTGCCGAACGCCTCGTTGGTGGCCAGGCCCGTGACTGTGCCGGCCACCGCCTTGACGCTCACAAACTGCGCCGAGCCGTACTGCGTCGAGTTGATCCGCAGGTCCGAACCACTGACCTGGGCCGACAGGCCCGTGGCGTTCTTCACGCCGTTGATCGCCGTGGCGATCGAGCTGATCGTCGTGCCCGAGGCAAACGACAATTGCTGCGTCCCCAGGTTCCCGGCCACTTCCAGCGTGACCGTCGACCCGGTGATTACGCCGCCGGTGTATCCGATCGCCGCCGTGGTGCCTGAGGCGACCACCTGCACTGCCACCGCCACCTTGCTGCCGTCGGGAATCGCGGCGCTGTTGATCTTCACGTCGCTGAGGGTCGACGCCGTCACGCCGCTGGTGGTGTAGTCCAGGTTGCCGTTAAGCAACTGACGACCTTCGAACGTGGTGGACTGGGCAATGCGGTTGATGGTGGACAGAATCGAGTCCACCTGCAACTGATCGGCCGCCACTTCGTCGGCGCTCAGGCCGCCGCTGTTGGCCGCCTGGCCGACCAGGCCTTGGACCTGGGTCAATAGCGAGCTGACTTCGCTGAGACCGCCTTCGGCGGTTCCAATGATGTTGCCGGCTCGGCTGGCGTTGCTGATCGCGGTTTGGATACCGGTCTGCTCGGCCTTGAGGGTCTCGCTGGCAATCAAGCCTGCCGGATCATCCGCACCGCTGTTGATCCGCAAACCTGTGCTCAGACGTTGCAAGCTGGTATTGAGGCTCTGATTGTTTGTCTCCAACGCGCGTTGGGCAATCAGTGAAGGAACGTTGGTGTTAATTCTGCTCATAGTTGTCTCTCCATGACTGTGTCATCGCGAAAGAGCGAATCTGCGGTCCGTCTTTCATGAGTCCCGAGGTACCGGGACTGGCGATGTCCGTCCCCTGATCACGTTCGACCGGCGAATCAGGGGGTTTCGCCGGCCGCCTGCTGGAAGCCCACGAAGGCCCCAGGGTCAAAGCGCCGCTGTATACGACAGGACGCTTGGGTTGGGAGCCTTGGGCTCCCTCATGGTGGTTGCAGTACTCCTTTCTCACGAGGCGTGCCGGGCCGACCCAAATCCAAAACCGTTGGCAAGGGTGCACCGGCTGTTATCCGCCACGTCAGCGGATCGACCGGCGACTTTAGGAATCTTTCAGAAAGTTTTTGACCGCGGAGGGCGGGCGGTTATGGGGCGAGTGTAATGCGGCTCACGCCTTGGAAATGCCTTTGATGAAAAAAACGAAATAAGTACACGCGCAATGGGCACACTTATGGGACGTGGGGATGGGGGAATGAAAATGGCCCCCGGCCGAGGGCCGGGGGCCTTGTGAGAAAAGAAGCCTATGGCTCCGCCACATCAGACGCCGCGTAGAACGGCTGATCAGCCGCCTTTCAAGAGTGTCAGCGCCTGATCGGGCATTGTGTTGGCCTGAGCCAACACCGTGGTGGCCGCCTGCGAGAGGATCTGGTCACGCGTCAGGTTGCTGGTCTCGGACGCAAAGTCCGTGTCCGCGATCGCCGACTGAGCCGCCGAGGCGTTCTCATACGCAACGCCCAGGCTGTTCACCGTCGACCCGATCGTGTACGTCTGGAACGCACCCAGCCGGCCTCGCAGGCTGGCTACCTGAGAAATGGCGCTGCTCAGAATCTGCTGCGCCACCGCCAGGTTGCCGCTGTTGAGGCTGTTGGTCCCACCGCTGCCCAGCGTGTTGAGGAATCCGACGCTGTTGCTCCCCAAGCTGCCCGTGGACACCGACGCCACGCCGATGGAGGCCTTGTTGGCTTCGGTGACCTGCGACCCTAACGCAAAGGTCGCTCCGCCGCCGGTGATGTTGAACGTCTTGGTGCCGGGCTTGTCGAACGCCTTGGCCAGGGTCAGACTGACGTCCAGGTTGGAGGCACGGTAGTTCACGTCCAGACCATTGACTTCAGCCGCGGCACCGTTGATGGTGACGTTCGCATTGGTGCCGAACGCCTCGTTGGTGCTCAGGCCGCTGACCGTACCGGCCACCGCCTTGACGCTCACAAACTGCGCCGAGCCGTACTGCGTCGAGTTGATCCGCAGGTCGCTGCCGCTGACCTGGGCGGACAGACCCGTGGCGTTCTTCACGCCGTTGATCGCCGTCGCGATCGAGCTGACCGTTGTGCCCGAGGCAAACGACAATTGCTGCGTGCCCAGGTTCCCGGCCACTTCCAGCGTGACCGTCGAACCGGTGATCGTGCCGCCGGTGTATCCGACCGCCGCCGTGGTGCCCGAGCTGACCACCTGCACCGCCACTGCCACCGTGCTGCCGTCGGGAATCGCGGCGCTGTTGATCTTCACGTCGGTGAGGGTCGACGCCGTCACGCCGCTGGTGGTGTAGTCCAGGTTGCCGTTAAGCAACTGACGCCCTTCGAACGTGGTGGACTGGGCGATGCGGTTGATGGTGGACAAGATCGAGTCCACCTGCAACTGATCGGCCGACACTTCGTCGGGGCTTAGGCCGCCGCTGTTGGCCGCCTGGCCGACCAGGCCTTGCATCTGGGTCAATAGCGAGCTGACCTCGTTGAGACCGCCTTCGGCGGTTCCAATGATGTTGCCGGCTCGGCTGGCGTTGCTGATCGCGGTTTGGATACCGGTTTGCTCAGCCTTGAGGGTCTCGCTGGCAATCAAGCCCGCCGGATCATCCGCACCGCTGTTGATCTTCAGACCGGTGCTGAGTCGTTGCAAGCTGGTCGAAAGACTGTTGTTGTTCTGGACAAGGGCTCGCTGTGCGATGAGCGAGCTGACGTTAGTGTTGATGACGCTCATGGGAGTATCGCTCCGTGACGAAAGAAGCACTTCCCTGTTGTGGCTGAAACCGGCAGGTCAGGGGACACCTTCGGTAGCTCGGGGCCGCCTGCGGGCCTTGACGCATCGCGTCGGCCCGCCGATCCACGAATCGCGCCCCTCCTCGCGCGGCGCCATGCAGCGAAGTGACCAATCCGGTCCACGGCGTCATCCGGCGTATCGACGACGACCGGGGGCCACTTTAGATGCGCAGTAAATGATGAAAAAAATGCGCCGGCGCGCCGACCACAGCGCACGGCGGCGATGGAGAAATTGGAGCACCGCAGTAATCGGCGCGCGGGCACGCTCAGTTTAATCGAGCAACCAAGAAACAGCGGCGCTTATTGGCACAAAAAAAGCGGCCCGATGGCGGGCCGCTCGTCGCGACACAAAATTCATCCCCAGCGAAAATCAACGGCCTGTCAGCAGGGTCAGGACCGTCTGAGGCGTGCTGTTGGCGGTGGCCAAGACGCTGGTGCCGGCCTGAGTGAGGACCTGCTCGCGCGTCAGGTTGCTGGTTTCGGCGGCAAAATCCGCATCCGTGATGGTGCTCTCGCTGCTGGTCACGTTCTGCAGCGCCACTTGCAGGCTGTCGGAATTGGTCTGCAGGGTGTTCTCTTCGAACGCGCCCAATCGCCCGCGGAGGGTGGCAACCTGCGAGATGGCGGCGTCGACGATCTGGCTGGCCTGCTCGGACTTGCCGCCCACCAACGTGTTGGCGCCGCCGGTAACGATGTCATTGAGGAACCCGACGGCGTTGTTGCCAAGTCGGCTGGCAGCGACGGAGCCGATGCCGATGCTCACCTGCTGATTGCTGGCAACCTGGGCGCCCAACTGGAACAGGGCCCCACCGCCGGTGATGGCAAAGCTGGTCTGGCCGGCGTTGAAGTTGGCGTTGAGCGTGAGGTCCAGGTCGAGGGTGGAAGTGTTGAGCTTGAGGCTCAGCCCGTCGCCGACGGTGACGGCGCCGTTGATGGTGGCGACGGCGTCGGCGCCTTCAGCGCGCGTCTTGTTGGCGCCGGTGGTGTCGGTGGTGGTGAACGAGCCGGATTGGGCCTGAATGGAGACAAAGCTCTTGGACCCAAAGTCAGTGCTGGTGAAGTTGATCCCGGAGGCGGCGTTGGAGGCGGTGATGAGGGCGGCCTTGACGCCGGTGCTGTCGGAGATGTTGTTGATGGCAAAGGCGATGGCGGAGGCCGCGGTTCCGCTCACGAAGGAGAGTGTTTGCACGCCGGTATTGCCGGCGATCTCCAGGGTGGTGCTCTGCGCGATGGCGCTGCCGCGGAACTGCAAGTCCGCAACCTTGGCGCTGGAGATGACGTTGACGTTTACAGGCATGCTGGCCTGTTGGCCGAGGTTGGCCTGGGAAATGTTCAGCGAAGTGACGGCGCTGGAGACGCCGCTGGTGATGTAATCCAGGCTTCCATCCAGCAAGTGCAAGCCGGCGAAACTGGTGGTGCCGGCGATGCGCGTGATGCTCTGAACGGCCGAGTCGACTTGAAGCTGATTGGCCTGGATTTCCTCCGGCGAGAGGGCGCCGCTGTTGGCGGACTGGACGACCAGAGCCTTGATGTCCTGCAGGAGCGAGGAGACCTCGGTTAGGGCGCCGTCGGCGGTGGAGATGACGTTGGTCGCTTGGGAGCTGTTGCTGATGGCCTGCTGGATGCCGGCCATCTCGCTCTTGAGGCTCTCGCTGGCGATCAAACCGGCGGGATCATCCGCGCCGCTGTTGATGCGCAGACCGGTGCTGAGGCGTTGAAGCGTCTGATTGAGGGCTTTCTGGGAGTTGGCCAGACCGTTCTGGGCAATCAGCGACGCGACGTTTGTGTTAATGCGGGCCATGTCAATCCTCCATGATTGTTGATGGCGAAGGGAATGGTTTTGGGCCGAGCGTTTTGCCCGGGCGACTTAGCGTCGCGGCGGGCAAGGCGCCGTCCCATCACTTGTTGGATTCCTTGTCGGGACTCTTGGGACCGATCTTTCCTATACCCGAAAGATCCTCGGGCTTGACCTGCGCCGCCGCTTTATTTTCGCGGCGGATGGCGTCATACACTTCCTTGCGATGGACGGCGATCTCCTTGGGGGCATTGATGCCCAGACGCACCTTGTCGCCGCGGATGTCTACCACGGTGACCTCGACGTCATCGCCGATCATGATCGTCTCATCGCGCTGTCGGGAAAGGACCAGCATGTTTCAGGCTCCTTCCTGGGGCGGGCAAACGCCTCCGCCCGATCCGGCCGCATGGCGCGGCCGCTCATGACATCCGTGTCACCAAAAAATTCGCTGCATCCGCGCGGCCTATTCAGGCCGCCCGAAGCAGCCGCTTCACGCCGATTTGGCCAAGGCCACTTCGGCCTGGAGCCTGAGCAGCGGCTGACGGGTGGTCCATTTCTTTTCGGTCAAGACCACCTGCTGCGCCAGCCGGTTGGCTGCGTTGACCACGATCGGCCCCAGCAGGTTGCCGGTAAGCCAATCGCCGACCTTGTTGCAGATCACGAACACCTGAATGAACTTGAGGTCGCTCAGGTCCAGCTCAGCCACGGTCTCATCCCGCAGGGCGACGTCGTAGTCCTTGAAAAAGGTGGTCGGGTCGGTCACGACGAACGCCAGGTTGGGATCATCCACGCTCTGCAGCCAGAAGAAATAGTTCCCCTGGCCGGTCTGAATGAGCGCGAATCGCGTGTGACTGGGGAACCCCAGCAGCCCGCGTGGGAACGTCATCATGCGTTCCTCGTCGACGGACAGAACTCCAAAGCGAGAAGTCTCGATCTCCATGTGTGCTCCAATCCCGCATGGGCCAGCCGGCGCCTCCGCAGCGTCTGCTGGTTGCGAATCCTTCGCCGCCGGCGACACACCGTCGGCCTTGCGCGGCTCCGCCGCGTCCATCCTGTTGCCGTGGGTCCCCGGGACCGCCGGCCTTCTGCCACGGCGCCGGCTAGGCGTCCCATTGTGTGCGTCTCCGCCGCACACGCACTTTGGCTCCGCCGCGTTGGACGATCGGCTCCGCCGTCATCGGCGATCGGCTCCGCCGCGTTGGCCACCGGCTCCACCGGTTTCGGGTCTGGCTCCGCCCAACCCGATAGGCCAGCTTCTTCCGTTCACCGGCCGCGTCTTCCACCGCGGTCCCCGGCCGGCAATTTCCGCCGCTCCCGGCAGATTTTTCCGCGCCTGGTGCAATCGATTGCTTCTTTTCTCTTTGCAATCTAGATTGCACGTCACATCAAGCAATCCGCGTGCCACGCCCGCCTCACGCAAGGAAATCCAGCAGCGACAGGTTCAGCGACGTGGCCGCCGTCTGCAGACTCGCCTGCAACGCCGTCTGCAACGTCTGATACTGCGTGATGGCGGTGGTCATGTCGGTGTCCTGGAGCTGCGAAATCAGGGATTGCGTTGCGGTGTTTTCCTGCGTGATCTGGTCCGAGCGGTTGGACAGTTCCTGCTCCACCGCACCCGTCTGGCCGCGAACCTGAGTCACCCGGCTGATGTCCGCCTGGATGCCGCTCCCCGCAGTGGTGATCTCGTCCTGATCGTTGGAATTTAGGCCGTTGATCAAAGCCTGTAAATTGCTGAAGATCCCCGTGCTTTGGACGGAGCCAACGTCCTTGCCTGTGAGGACGTTGGCGACAGGGGCGGAGTCCAGGCCGAGGTCGGCGGCGGCGGTGGAATTGTTCAGCGCCGAGACCGACAGCGTGCCGCTGCCGCCGGTGGTGTCCGTCAGCACGATGCCGTTGCCGGTGGTCGAGAAGCTGGCGGTGACGCCCCCGCCGCCGTCGGCCGTGTTGATCGCGTCGATGACATCCTGAACGGTCTTGGCCGACCCCAGCGACACGGTGAACGTCGTTCCATCGGCGCGGGTGATCTGGAAATCGGCCGTGGAGCCGCCAGCCACGTTCACGCCCTTGCCGCCGTTGAGCTGCGTCAGGAGCGTCGAGGGAGAGAAGGTGCGGATGCCCAACTGCGTCGCGGTTTGCCCGCCGTTTTCCGCGATGCTCATCGACGTTCCCTGGGTGGCGTTGAGGATTTGCAGGCCGGCGCCGGAGGCGTCGATCTGGGCCTTGAGGCCCAGGCCGGCGCCGTTGATGTCGTTGAGCACATCCTGAACGGTGGCCGTTGGCGACCAGGTGATGGTTTTGGTGGTGGTGCCGTTGGAAATGACCAGGCCGGCGTTGTCGATGCCGCTGCCGTTGCGAAGATCGGAGATGAGGGTCATGGCGGTGATTCGGGGGTTCATGTCCGCGCCGACCAACGGCGTGCCCACCCCCGCCCCGCCGGAACCGGTGGCGATTCCCAGATCCGCCGCCGCCGTGCCGCCGACGTCCTGAACGCTGATGTTCTCCGAAGCAGAACCGGTGAGCGTCAGCCCCTGGCCGCTGATGGACGCGGTGATCGAACCGACCCCAGCCTGATTGATGAGGCGAACCACGTCGCCGATGCTTTGCGCCGAGGACAGGTCCACGACCTTGGTGACCGAGCCGTCGCTGATTTGGATGGAGCCCAGTCGGATTCCGTCGTTGGAGGTGCCGCTGATGTCCGTCAGGCGGGTTTGCGCGGTCAGTTGCGGTGAGATGTCGGTGTCTCCCGTCACGCCCGTGGCCAGGGAGCCGAAGACCTGAGCGCCGCTGACCTGGTAGGCCAGATAGGTGCTGGCGTCGGCGGCGTTCTTGAGCGTCGTGGCCGAGCCCTGGAAGAGCACCCCGTCGCTGGTGGCGGCGAACGGTGCGGAGGCTCCGGCGTCGCCGGCGAACAGATACATGTTGTTGAACGTCTTATTGCCGATTGATAGCACTTGGTCGTAGATGCTCTGCACGATGGCCGCGGCGCTTTGCCGCTGGTCGGACGTGACGTCGGAGCCAACGTTGGCCGAGGCGATCTCCTGGGCCTGCTGGAGCAGGTTGGTCAGATCGCCCAGGGTGGAATCCGCCTCGCTCAATTGGCTGGTGGCGGCGGTGATATTGTCGGAATAGGTCTTTCGCTGCGTCAGGGTGTTGTTCAACTGCCCAATGGTGGCGGCGGCCGCCGGATCGTCGCTGGGAGTGTTGATGCGCTTTCCCGTGGAAAGCTCGTTTTCCACCTGCAGCATCTGCGATTGCGTGCTGCTGACGGACTGCTGGACAAGCGACGCCTGCAACAGGTTGCTGACGCGGGAAATACCTATGGGAAGAATCGCCATGGGGTGCACCTTCAGGTAATGGCCATCAGCGTTTGCATCATTTGATCGATGGTGGAGATGAGGCGGGAAGCGCCCATGAACGCCTGCTGTTGCGTAATGAGGTTGATCGCCTCATCGTTGATGCTCACGCCGCTGAGCGCGTCGCGCTGGGATTCGAGGGTGTTGCGGATGTCGAGCGTGGCCTGGACGTTGTTCTTGGCGGCGGAGGACGCCGAGGCCACGCCGTTGATCATGGCGTCGTAGGCCGATTGGACACTTTGCCCGCCCAGGGTCGTCTGGACGGCGGTATTCGCCTGCGCCAAAGCCAGGGCGTTTTGGTTGTCGCTGGCGTCTCCGTTCTGCGCCGCGCCCAGATACTGCACGTTGTTGGCCACCAGCGAATTGACGGAAATGGTCTGCGCGTCGCCGCCCTGGAAAAACGTGTTGATGCCCAGAGCCGCCAGGGTGTTGCTGCTGTCCTGGCTGAAGGTGATTTGCTGAGTCGAGTCGGTGGACTGAATTCGCAGCCGCCCGCCGACGATGGAGGCCTGCACCCCCGCGATGGCGTTGAGGCTGCTCACCAGGTCGTTCAGGGTGGTATCCGAGCTTTGGCCGGTGAGGCTGACGGGCACCAGCGTGCTGCTGGACAACCCGGTGGCGGTGTCGGTCACGTGGACGACGAAGCTGCCGTTTTGTGGCGGGAAGGTCAGCCCCGCCGCGGTGCTGTTCAGCGCGGCGTTGGCGTCGAGCACCTGGTTGGTGCCCGTGACGTCGGTGAATCCCTCCGTGCCCTGGCCGCTGGCGTGGAGGTTGTTCACGGCGGTGATGAACCCGGCGGCCACACCGTTGAGCTGTTGTAAGACGGCGGTGGCCTGCGACTGGGCGGATTCCAACGCCCCCAATTGCCCCCCGGTGGCCGAGACGCTCCCGTTGTCGGCCGCGAACACCAACTGGTAACTGGCCTGCCCGTTGACCGCCTGCGTTTGCACGCTCAGGCCGCGATTGGCGGTGCCCAACACCAGCGGCTCGGACCCGACGTAAACGTTGACCGTCCCGTCGCCCTGATTCACCGTTTGCACGTTGATCAGGGCGGACAGTTGCTTCACCAGGCCGTCGCGCTGATCGAGCAGGCTGTTGTTGCCGCCGGGCGCCAGGTTGGCGCCGCCCCCCTGCGACAGGGCGATCTGCTGGTTGAGATCGGCGATCTGCTGGGCCAGTTGATTGGCGTTGCCGGCCAGGGTGGTCAGTTGCTGGCCGATGCCGGTTTGAATCGTGCCCAGTTGCGAACCAAGGCTGTTGAACTCCTGCGTCAGGGTCTGGCCGCTCTGGACGACGACCTGTCGCTGGGCCGTATCCAGGGGGTTGTTGGCCAGCGTCGACCAACTGGACAAAAAGTCACTGATGTCCGTGTTGAGATTCTGATCACCCAGGGCGTTGAAAATCGATTCGATCTGCCCGCTCCACTGCTGGGTGATGTTGGCGCCCTCGTTGTTGCTGATGGCGGAGTTCAGCCGGTTTTGCAGGGACAAGTCCACCTGCCGCTGAACGGAGGACAAATCGACCCCGGTGCCCACATACACACCGGGCTGAAGTTGCTGGCCGGCATTGGCGGTGACGCCGGCCACCTCGCGGGAATAATCGCTGTTGCCGGAGTTGGCGATATTGTTGCCCGTGACTTGAATCGACGCCTGGCTGACTGCCAGGGCCGTTTGACCGACATTGAGCGCGCCGACAAGAGACATCCGATTTCAAATCTCAGATCTCAAAAAAGAAACCTGAGATCTCCTTTTTCATCCCACGGCATCCATGACGCCGATGCGGGCCGCCACGCGCGGCACGCCATTTTTCGTGTACAACCCCGCGCGCTCGACGGCACCGGCCAGGATGCGCAAAGCCGTGTTCAAATGGCCCAGAACCGCCGCGGACAAACGCGACGACAAATGGGTCCGCTGGGAAATCTTGCCCATCACGCCGCGCAGCTCGGCCTGCAGCTTCCGCAGCGCGGGGGCGTGCGGCGGAAACAACTCGATCAGACGTCCCAGCGTCGGCTCCTCGTTGAGCTTGGCAGCCGCGGCGATCTGCTGAACGATCGTCTTTCGCCGATTCTCCAGACCAAGCAGGCGCAGACGCTGGTTCTCCTGCTGATGGGCCAGGTCCAGCATCGCGGGGATATCAATTTTCTTCATGGCGGCGTGCTGCGCCTCCAGCAGCGACAACAACTTGCCGTGTTCGGCGACGAGCTGCGCCAAGAGGGACTCCAGATCAGAAAGCGGCCGCAACATGTGTTCTCCGGGGGGCGAGGGTCGATGCACCGGTTTTGCCCGCGTGCTTGGCGTAGGCCGATTTGGCCTCGATGCGGCGGACGATGGCGTTGACCAGCTTGTTCCCCGTGCCGCGGGTCATGTGCTGGGCCAGTTGCTGGTCGTACAAGGCGGAAAAGGCCTGGCCCCCGCGGCCGCCGTCCAACAGTTTGCTGCGGAACGGACTTTCCCGCATCTGCTTGAGGATGGGCTGGAAAAACGTCAGGCCAACCCACTTGCGCGTCTGCTGGACCAACTGGTCATGGCGCGACGTTGCCGTCGAGCTGTGCAGGGTTTTGAGTGCGGTGCTTGCCAGATTCATAGTGCGTCTCCGACGCCATAGGCCGTCGGCCGCGGCACGCCGGGTCTATTCTTCGATCAGCTTGGCGTGCAGCTTGCCGGTTCTGTAAAGCTCCTTGATGATGTCGATGCGGTCCTGCGTGGGCACTTTCAGTTGCTCCAGGGCGTTGACCAGGTCCTGCAGATTTCCGTTGGCCCCTCCGGTGGCGACGGCCACGGCTTGGTGGTTGGTGACCAAGGGATTCCGCGGCGAAGGCGTGGGCGCGGGCGCGATGGTGGAGATCGACAGGCCGTTGTGGCTGATGACCACCGGGCTGATCTCCACGTCGCCGGTCATGATGATCGTCCCGGTCTTTTCGTTGATGGTCACGCGGGCTTCGGTGGCCAGCAGTTGGATGGGAAGCTGCTGAATGCGTCCGATAAAACTGTCGGGATGCTGCCGTTCGTTGACGGGGATGGTGACGACGACGTTTTTGCCGTCGAGGGCAAGGGCCAGCGTCTCGCCGCTGCTGCCCTCGGAATCGTTGATCATCTTGGCGATGCGGCTGGCGGTGGCCCAGCCGGCGGCGGGATCGTCCAGGATCAGGGTAAACCGTCCGCTGGCGTCGATCACGCGGGCGGGCAGGTCGGCTTCCATCACCGCCCCACCAGCTGCGGCCTTGATGACCCCCGCGGTCGGTGTGCTCGGGTCCTCCAGCGAAATCGGTCCCTCCGCCAGCGCCAGCACCGGACCCCCGGGAACGGGGCCCTGCATCGGCGTGACAAAGAGACGCCCACCCCTAAGACTGGTGGCGGCGCCCACACTGCTGACGTGCACGTCCAAATGATCGCCGTCCCGCACGCCCGAGCCCGGCACCGTCGCCGTCACCATCACCACCGCCACGTTGGCGGCGTTGGCGAGCTGCGCCACGGTGACCGGGTCGGCAAACTTGGCCAGCATGGAGCGCAGCGGATTGATCGCCGCGGTGAAATCGCCCCCGTCCCCCGAGCCTTTAAGCCCGTACACCAGGCCCAGACCGGTCAGGATGTTGGTCCGCTCGCCGCCGATGCGCGTGATGTCGGCGATCTTCACGGCCGCCGCCCTCTGGCCGCTGAGCCCGATAACCGCCAGCATCCCTAACATGCACAAGCGAATACGCATATCCAGCTGTCCCAAGGACCTATAACGTGATCGTCAGAACGGATCGATCCAGTCCAATAATCGAGGCACCAGCCCGCGCTTGGTCGTGTCGACCACCGCGCCCCTGTGCTTCTTGGTCAAATTCAGGTCGTAAAGCTGTGTGCTCAGGACGGTGTTGTCGGCGGTAACGTCGTCCACGCGGCACACGCCGGTCAGAATGATCTTCTGCTCTTCGTCATCCACCACGATCTCTTCGCTCGCTTCCAGAACCAGCGTGCCGTTGGGCTTGACGTCGATGACCGTGGCCGTGATGCGAGCTGTCATCGTATCGTCGCGTTCCAGCTGCGCGGTGCCCTTCACGTCCCGCTGGGCGGTGCTCTTCAACTCCAGGGGGTTCGTCGGGTTTTGCCCGATCAGGGCCAGGTGCATCAGCCGCAAACGAAGGTAGTTGGGAACCTGCCAATCGAAGTCGGCGTTTTTCTTCAGGTCCGAAGTGCCGTTGGCGGCGTACGCGCTGGTCTCGTTGACGACGATGGTGACCAGGTCATGCTTGTGGAGCAGCTTGGGTTTCGGATCGGGGACGGCAATGTAGCTGGCGGTCGCGCACTGGACGGTGCCGGGTTCGGCCTGGGTGTTGAGCATGGCGCGCATGAGCGAGCCGCCGGCGCGTTGGGTCAGCACGCCGATCGGCGGCGCCGGCGGGGTCATGGGGGCAACCGGCGGATTCGCGATGGAAGCCGTCGGGGCCGTCGAGTCCTGCCCAGACGGCGGCGATGTCTGCGCCGCGGCCCACTGGCCGAGAACGCCGATGGCAGCCAATACGAGTCCCAGACGCTTCCCGACGCACCGGGTGCCGTTCATGAGTCAAGCTCCTCGCCCTGCCGCCAGTTGGCGCGGCTCTAATTGGCCGACGACGCGATCCCCGCATCGCCAGCCGATCCGCCCAGGCGAGCTTCCTGCACGCCAGTGACCACAACGTCGAAAATGTCTCGGGTTGTTTCGTTACGTACCTTGATGTTCTGACCGACCGCACCCGCCTCCAGCGCGCGGGCGACGGCCTTGATCTGCACGCTCCCCTGCGACAGGACGACGGTGACCAACTGCCCGGCGCGCACCAGAGGCACCGGATCGACCATGCGGCAGGTCATGACCGTGCCGGGCTTGAGGTCGCCGGCGGCCTGCTGGCCCACGCACTGGTCCAGACTCAACAGCGTCTGCTCGGGCAACGTGCCGACCAACACGCGGCGGGGCGTGAAATCCGACGCCGCCAGCACCTGCCTGGCCGCCAGCGGCCGGGCCACGACCACCTGCTCCTGCCACGCCCGCGCCATGGCCGCGATGTTGATCCTTTTGCTCGAGGCGTCGCCGAATATCGCCACGTCCCACGAAACCCGCCCCAAATTGCGCACGTAGTCGGGCTGAACATCGAACTTGAAGCACGGCTCGGCCAACGCCAGGACTTTTTCGTCTTCAGGTCTGAAGCTCAATTGGATGGCATCCGCGGCAATCCCCAGGCGCTGGCAGACGTCGGCGGTGAGCAATTCGCGCAGACTATGCACGGGCTTGTCATCCGGTGCAGCGGCGGCGATCCTGGACGCGCCGGCAGAGGTTTCTGAAGCGGCGGCGGACGGCGCCGACGTCGGCTGCGTTTGCGGCGCGGAATTCTTCGGCGAATCGGCGGAACCGGATTTATGCGAATCGATCCATTGCTGCAACGCGGCACGCGGATCGGTTTGGGCGTCGCTGCGCGTCACGGTGCAGCTTTGCGCGCCGACCAAGTCGATCACCCCCAGATTGGCGCCCGCATCGTGCAAGGTTTGGCGGACCTCGTCGACGGAGACGGTGCGGAAAGGCGTGCTCTGGCTCATACGCACGATGACCAGGTCGGCCAGGGGCGCAAACGCGGCCCCATCGGCGTCCGACCAGCGGCAAAGCTGCTTGAGCTTCACGTCCGGACCGTAGACGCTGGCTTCGCCGCGCAACTCCAGCGTGGCGGTGGCGGCGACGGGACCGCCGCTGACGAATTTCTCGCCGCCGATCGCCTCCGCCGTTCCCACCACGTTGGGCGCCGCGGTCGACGGCTCGGTCTCCTGACCGAAGCCCCACTGGTGCACCAGCGTCTGCGTCGCCCACGCAAGGATCGTCAGAGCCACCAGTAATCGCGCCGTCTTCCGCTTGCTCAGCGGTCTGCGATTGTTCATGCGACCTCCCTGTCGCCCATTAAGATCGCCGCAAGTTCGTCACCGTCTGCAGTGCCTGATCCGCCGTCTGAATCGACTGGCTGTTCAACTCAAAGGCCCGTTGCGTCTTGATCAAGGTGACCAGTTCCTTGACCGGATCGACGTTGCTGGACTCCAGGTAATTCTGCAGCAAGAGCCCCGCGCCCTGATCGCCGGGCTTGTCGTCGATCGGCGGGCCGGAGGATTCGGTTTCCTGATAAAGACTGCCGCCCAGAAGTTGCAGGCCTTGCGGATTGACGAACTGGGAGATCTTGATCTGCCCGAGCTGGCTCGTGGTGCCATCCGGCTTAAGTCCCTCGATGTTGCCGTCCTGGCTGATGGTGATACTCGTCACACCCGTGGGCAACACGATGGGCGGGTCCAGGTTGTATCCATCGCCCATGCCAATCACCAATTGGCCTTTGTTGTTGACGAAGAACTGGCCGTTGCGAGTGTAGGCCGTGCCGTTGCCCAGGGTATCCAGCACTTTTACCTTGAAAAACCCGGGGCCTTGGATGCCGACGTCCATGGACCCGCCGGTGTTTTCCAGGCTTCCCTGCGTCAGATCGAGCTGCGTGTTGCTGATGCGCGTGCCCAGGCCGACGTAGATTCCGCTAGGGGCAATATCGCCGCTGCCGTTGATGGTGCCGGGCTGCTTGAGTGTTTGATAAAACAGGTCTTCGAAGTTGACGCGTTGACCCTTGAAGGCGGTCGTTTCGGCGTTGGCCAAGTTGTTGGCGACAACGTCGATTTGGGTCGACAGTGCCCGCAAACCCGTTGCCGCCGCATGTAGCGCGGTAATCGCCATAGACTCTCCGTACCGTTAACTGATCTTGCCCACGTCGCTCACCAGTTTGCTGAGGGTTTCGTCCTGGCACTTGATCATGTTGGCGTTGGCCTCGAGCTGACGTTGAGTGTCCATCAGCAGCGTCAGTTCGGTGGCCGAATCCACGTTGGATCGCTCAAGAGACTCGGTGCGCAACGTCGTGGACGACGCCGTCGCCGTCCCGCCCTGGACGGACAAGAGCGTATTGCCCTCCTTTTTCAACATGGAGGCGTCGGCAACGTCGAAGACGCCCAGATGCGCCACCACCTTGCCCCCCTGACTGATCGCGCCATCGGCGGCAATCATCGCGGGTTGCGCGGGATCCAGCTGAATCGGCGACTGATGCGCGTCCAGCACCGTCGGGCCACCGTCGCGCATCAGGCACAGCCGGCCCGCATGATCGATCACGAACTGCCCATTGCGCGTCAGACGAAGCTGATCCCCGGCACTCACGGCAAAGTACCCCTTGCCCTGGATGGCGACATCCATGGGATTGCCCGTGGGCTCCAGATCGCCCTGCGAATCATCCACCAGAGTCGGCGCGGCTAACATTCCGCCGCCGAGGTTCTCCAGGCTCGGATCGGTCCCTGCGCCCGATCCGCCGGCTTCCTGGGCGGCGGTCCGACGCTCCTGAAACAGCGCCAAATCACGCTTGAACCCGATCGTTTCGGAATTGGCGATGTTGTTGGCGATCACGTCTTGGCGATACGTGCTGGCCAGCACGCCCGTCGCCGAGAGATAAAAGCCGTAAAGCATCCGCCTTTCCTTTGCCCAAGGTATTTGCGGGCAGGTCGCGTACGTGCGCACCGTGCGCCTGTGCGATCGCGACGGGGCCTAATCAATGGGCGTGCCAGTAAGCTGCATAACAGAAAATATCGTGCTGGTAATGCACATAACACATTGCCGCTCTCGCACTTAGCGAAAACCCGTGATGTGCACTTTAATCGCCTGTCCCAACTTGAGATACGCGCAGGAGATGCGGGTCACAAGGCACAGTTGGCGCTTTTTTTCACGGAGTGTCGGCGAATCGCGGCGGATACGGTCGCTGTATCCCCCGCAGAATCGTCATGCGATCGTCCAAAGGTAGCGGCTGCAGCGTCATGGTGATCGTCCCCTCGCCCACTTCGAGCGCCGAAAGCCGCACCGGCAACGCGTGTCGCAGATTGCCCAAATCGAACGGCACGAAAATCAGCGGTTCCGAGGCGCGATTGTTGATCGCATCCAGCAGCAGCTTCGTCATCGTTGCTTCGACGGCGCTGGCGTTGGCCGTGAGGGTTTGATCGATATCCGCCGATTCTTGCCAGAGGTCCAACTGCTCGCGTAGAAGCGCCTGCAGCCGCTGGAGGCGGCCGGCGATGGCAGACTCGGGCACGGGGAGCAGCCCCGCACTCACGCCGTTCCATTGCAGGTGAAGATGCCCCTGGCCGTCGATGCTGGGCTGAAGCTGCACGCTGGCCAGCGTGCCCAGCTCCAAGGATTGGCCGGCCAGGATGATTTGCCCATCGGTCAAGACCAGGCGGCCGTCGCTGAAATAGCGGGAGACGCGGCGCTGGAATTGTGATTTCTGCGGCCCCGCCCAGGAATCGAAAAACGCGTTCAGTTCATCTTGGGCCAGCGTGACGGTTTTCGGGCCGACGGGCGATTCCGTGCTGCTCGCCGTTCCGCGGCGCCGTCGAACCTGCTGCGCCTGCACCTGGGCCGCCCAACTGATCACATCGGCCAGCTTCTGGTCAGCCCGGTTGGCGGCCGCTTTCCGCTCCTGCTCGCTCAGCGGACGCGTTCGGTACCAACTGGGTATGCTGCGATACAGATAAAGTCCCACCAGCGTGGCCGCCATCACCATGCACAGCAGAACCCCCACGCTCAGCAGCACTCGCCGCAACCATTTCATAAAGTCCGACAGTGTATCGGAACAGACCGAACATCCGCTATAAAGCGGACCCCTTCCCGTGCCGAAGCTGTTGAAAACAACCCTTGGCCAACGGCTTCCGCCAAGGCCGGGTTAAACTCCAAACGGATGCGCTGCGCCACCCCGCCATCTCCGCTGCAAACCGAGCACGATTACCGCCGCCGGGCAAGGCGAATTCGCGCCATCTGGCGCGGCAATCCGTTCCAAGCCCAGCGGGCGCTTGTCCGCTTGGCGGCCGAGCAATCGCAGCGGCATCCCCGCTGGGACTGGTCGCGATCGGCCATCCTGGGCCACCGCACGGCGGCGGCGCGCGATTTCGCGGATCTGGTTGCCTGCCGTCTGGTCGGCGGCGCCCTGCCGTGGACCAGCCGGCAATTCCTGCTCAGGCAAGCCGCCCGACGCCGCATCGGACGCTTCGAAGCCAATCTCATCATCGCCGCCGTTCAGCACCACCTCCCCGCCGCGCCCCCCGCCGCCCCGCGCCCAGTGCAGCCGCGGCGACGCCTGTTTGTTCCCATGGCATTGATCGCTCTGCTGGCCGCCGAAGCGGCCCTGCTGAGTGGCGTGTGGCATCACCTCTTTTCATAAAACTCCGTCCGGAGTATCACTGGCACCATGGAACTGCCGGTGCTCACCTCTCCCGTCGCCCAGCGGCCCTGGTACGCCGACGGCCTCGCCTTCCACTGCACGCAATGCGGCAATTGCTGCACCGGCCCGCCGGGAGTCGTGTGGATCAGCGATCAGGAGATCGCTGCCCTGGCTGATCATCTGGGATTAACGCCGCAGGAAACGGTCCAGCGCTATTGCCACCAGGTCGGCGGCCGATTCAGCCTGACCGAATCGCGCAACCCCAACCACGGCGGCTACGACTGCGTCTTCCTGCGCGAGCTGCCGGCTGAGGTTGGCGACGGACAAACGATTGTGCACGCCCAGCGCAACTGCTCGATCTATCCCGTCCGTCCCCTACAATGCCGCTCCTGGCCGTTCTGGAAATCCTGCCTGACCAGCCCGGAGGCGTGGGCAGGGGCCGGGCAAAGATGTCCGGGCATCGGCCAGGGCCCTGTGCTCTGTCAACAGGAGATCGAGTCCGCCCGCGACCAGTTGCCGGCGGCGGCCGAACCCGAATGATGGGCTTTCGTGGCGGACGATCCAACTATTCTCAACTCTTCTCACGCCCAGCCGCCGGCAAAAGGGCGCGGCGCGGCGATGATTTTCGCGGCCGCCACGCTGCTCTCCATCGCCGCTTCCGTGGGCTTTGACATCACCGGCCGCTTCATGCATAGCTACCAGGAAATCATTATGAGCCGATACGGCCGCGTGGATGAGCAGCTCACCCAGGCCGCGCATGGACAGGGCCTATACCTGCGCTTCACGAATTTTCAGGGCGAAATCGCCGGTTATGTCACCAATTTCTATTTTCGCGCTGTCTACATCCTGTATCCGCAACCGGTGCTGGTCGGCGACCCCTCGGTGGTGGCCAGTCTCCCGTATAAGGTCTTGGCCGGTAATTTCGACCCGACGGACCAGTGGTTGTTGCAGCACAATATCCACACGGTGCTCACGTACCACTACGACGGTCGCGGCTTCATCCGCCAGGAGCGGCACGTCCCTGCGCCGCCGCCGGCAACGAGGTGATTCCAATCTCATGTGGTGCGCCCTGTACTTGTGCTGCCTTTTGATCGTCGGCTGCGGCGCAGCCAAGTGCCTGGTCCGATCCCGATCGTGGATCGAGTGGGCCGGATGGGTCCTGTGCCTGGGCCCCGGCGTGACCGGATTGTGCCTGGTAGCTCTATCCATATTGGGTTGGCGCCCCTCGCGCCTGGCGATCCTATTGCTGGCCGCGTTCTTCGCCGTCGTGGCGGTTGTGGTCCGGCGGACGCGCAGCCAGGAGTCCGCCCCGCCCGCGCCGCCCGCCGCCGCCCCGCCGCCCAAATGGTGGACCGCCCTCTGCCTGATCGCCATCGCTTACGGCATCTTCGTCGTGGCCCTCGACACCCTCGTCTACCCCACCATCGAATGGGATGCGTTTGCCATTTGGCAGCTCAAGTCCAAGGTTTTGGCCAGCCAACCGCTTTGGCCCAGGCCGGCGTATTTTTCCAACATCGCCTTGAGCTTCAGCCATCTGCGTTATCCCGTGCTGGCGCCGATGATCTCCGCGGGCGTCCACGCCATGGTCGGACGCATCGACGATGAATTGGAAAAGGCGCCGTTCCTCCTTTTCTACCTCGGGCTGGGGGCGGCCGTTTACGCAGCCATCCAATCGCGCCGCGGCACCACAGCCGCCCTGTCCGCCACCGCCCTGCTCATGACCACGCCCCTCATGCTTAACTACGCCGGCTCCGGCACCGCCGAGATGGCTCTGACCGCGTTTTACGGATGCAGCATCATCTTCATTCTCCGCTGGCAGGAGCGCCAGCAGATTTCCGATTTGATCGCCGCGTCCCTGCTGAGCGCGTTGATGATATGGACGAAAAATGAAGGCTACGCCCTGGCGGCGATCAACGTCCTGGCCATCTTGCTGCTGACGCCGCACCCCCTGCGTCGCCGCCACCTGTTGGCCGCGCTCGCTTGCGCCCTGCTGATCGCCGCGTTGTCTGTGCCGTGGATTTGGTACGCGCACCCTCTGCCGCGCACGGATGAGAACTATATGGACCGCCTGCGTGTTGGGCTGATGTTGGCCAACCTGCGGCGGTTGCCGCTGATTCTGGGATCGCTGCTGACTGAAGCGATCCGCCCGGATCACTGGTGCATTTTTTGGTTTCTGCTGCCCGCCGCCGCCATTCTGAATCGCCGCCGCCCCACCCAGCGCCCCGTCGTGACGCTTTGGATTCTTTTAGCCGCCCAACTGCTGGCCTACGTGCCGCCGTTTTTGGTCGTGGATCTTTGGAAGAACGTGAAGGAGCTTCTGGACGTGACGACGGGCCGCCTATTGCTTCACGCCACGCCCACCGCCGCCCTGCTCATCGGCCTGCAATGGCCCCAGCTTCCCCGCCCCGCGGCCGATCGGCCGGCGCCGATGGTGCATTGACCGCGGCGCGGGCCAGTTTTACACTGGCCAACTCATTGGCATCCGGTGGAAACTTGAAGCAACAAACATCGTGGACGAAGCTCGCCCTATGGCTGGCATCGGCGGCGATGCTTGGCTCCGCTGCCGTCGCGATTGGCCTGGATGTTCACAAGCGATTCGTCATCCACCAATTCAAACAACGGCAGCTCGGTTGCGCCCAGACCGACGCGATGCTCCGCAAGGCGTCGCAGGGCCGGGGACTCTTTCTGCGATTCAGCGGTCAATTCCGCGGCACTTGGAAGAATTTCCCGTGCGGCGCCTATTACCGGGCCGTGTACCTGTTGTATCCGCTGCCCGTCCTCGTCGGAGAACCTTCGCAACTCATCAACCCGCATGACGGCGCGGAGCAAATCCGGCAGGCGGCGAATTTTGACCCCGACGGCGCGTGGCTCTTGCGCCACGGCGTCCCCCGGGAACTGTCCTATTGCTATAGCGACTCGGGCAATATCACGGTCACCATGCAAGCCGCGGCGCCGGCTCCTGCGCCCCAATGAATCCAGCCGTGATGTGGTGCGCCATCTATCTGGGCTGCCTGCTGATCGTCGGGTACGGCGTCGCGGCCGTCTTGATTGCGCCCAAGTCGCACCTGGAGCGCTTCGGCGTCGCCGCCTGCCTGGGACCGGGAATCACCGCCCTGTGCCTGATCGCCCTGTCGATGTGCGGCTGGGGTCCATCGCGCCCAGTGATCGGCCTGGTGACGGTGATCTTCGCCGCCGGCGGGCTCTTCTTGTGGAAGAAACAGCCGCCCACCCTGACACAACCGGACGGCGGACCACCCGCGCCCTTATGGTGGATCGGATTATGCCTGGCGATCGCCGCCTACGGCATTTTCGCCGTGGGACTCGATGCCCTGCTATATCCGACCATCGAATGGGACGCGTTTGCCATCTGGCAACTGAAAGCCAAGGTTCTGGCCGTGCACGCGCTGCATCCGCGTCCGGCGTATTTTGACAACGTCAGCCTCAGTTACAGCCATTTGCGCTATCCGTTGCTGGTGCCGATGATCTCGGCCGGCATGCACGCGATGACGGGGCGGTTAGACGATCCCTGGCAGAAGGCGCCGTTTTTACTGACCTATCTGGGCTTGGGCGCCTACGTGTTTGCGGCGATCAAGAAGTGGCGTGGCCCCGCCGCCGCCGCCGCCGCGGTGGCGCTATTGATGACCACGCCGGTCATCGTCTTCCATGCCGGCTCAGGGCAGGCGGACGCGACGCTGGCCGCGTTTTGCGGCGGCAGCCTGATCTGCATTCTGCGCTGGCAGCGGGATGGACGCTGGCAAGACCTGATCCTGGCGACGATGTTCACCGCCTGCCTGGCTTGGACGAAACAGGAGGGATTGGTCCTGGCCGCCATCGACGTCGCCGCGGTGGCCGCGCTGACGCCGCATCCGTTGCGGCGGCGCAACCTCTGGGCCGCGGCGGCATTTGCCCTGGCGGTCGCGGTGCTGTACCTGCCGTGGATCTTATATTCGCGGAACCTTCCGCGCACGGACGAGAATTACACCCAGCATCTCAACCTCACCGAACTTGCCGCGCATCTGCCGCGCCTGCCGCAGATCGCCACCGGCATGGCCGGCGAACTCATGAGTTGGGTTGATTGGGGCTTTTTCTGGTGGATGCTACCCTTAACCGCCCTGCTGTCGCCGCGGCGCCTGCTGGAGCGGCCGATTTGGACGCTGTGGATTTTGCTGATCTGTCAACTGCTGGCTTATGTGCCGCCGTTTATGGTCGCTCCGTGGGACTTGAATTGGCTGCTGGAGATGGTCCTGGATCGCCTTTTCCTGCACGCCACGCCGGCCGCCGCCCTGCTCATCGGCCTGCAATGGCCCCAGCTTCCCCGCCCCGCGGCCACGGCCGATAGGCCGGCGCCCTTGGTGCATTGACCGCAGCGCAAGCCAGTTTTACACTGCCGATCTCATTGCCCTCAGGTGGAAACTTGAAGCAACAAGCATCGTGGGCGAAGGTCGCCGTATGCCTGGCAGCGATCGCGATGCTCTCTTCCGCTGCCGTCGCGATCAGCCTGGATGTTTACAACCGATTCGTCACCGACCAATTCAAACAATTGCACCTCGGCTGCACCCAGACCGACGAGGCGCTCCACAGGGCGTCGCAGGGGCACGGACTGTTTCTGCGATTCACCGGCAATTTCCGCAGCCTTCCGGAGAATTTGCCGTGCGGCGTCTACTTCCGGGCCGTTTACCTGCTGTATCCGCTGCCCGTCCTCGTCGGAGAACCTTCGCAACTCATCAACCCGCATGACGGCGCGGAGCTAATCCGGCAGGCGGGGAATTTTGACCCTGATGCCGCCTGGCTCCTGCGCCACGGCGTTCCGCGGGAACTGTCATATTTCTGCAGCGATTCAGGCGAGATCACGTTCACCATGCAAGCCGTGGCGCCGGTTCGTGCGTCCCATCGAGTCCAGCCATGATGTGGTGCGCCATCTATCTTGGCTGCTTGCTGACCGTCGGATACGGCGTGTCGGCCGTCTTGGTTGCGCGCAAGTCGCACATCGAACGCTTCGGCGTCGCCGCGTGCCTGGGACCGGGAATCACCGCCCTATGCCTGATCGCCCTGTCGATGTGCGGCTGGGCACCGTCGCGCCTAGCGATCGGCCTGGTGACGGTGATCTTCGCCGCCGGCGGGCTCTTCTTGTGGAAGAAACAGCCGCCCACCCTGACACAACCGGACGGCGGACCACCCGCGCCCTTATGGTGGATCGGATTATGCCTGGCGATCGCCGCCTACGGCATTTTCGCCGTGGGACTCGATGCCCTGCTATATCCGACCATCGAATGGGACGCGTTTGCCATCTGGCAACTGAAAGCCAAGGTTCTGGCCGTGCACGCGCTGCATCCGCGTCCGGCGTATTTTGACAACGTCAGCCTCAGTTACAGCCATTTGCGCTATCCGTTGCTGGTGCCGATGATCTCGGCCGGCATGCACGCGATGACGGGGCGGTTAGACGATCCCTGGCAGAAGGCGCCGTTTTTACTGACCTATCTGGGCTTGGGCGCCTACGTGTTTGCGGCGATCAAGAAGTGGCGTGGCCCCGCCGCCGCCGCCGCCGCGGTGGCGCTATTGATGACCACGCCGGTCATCGTCTTCCATGCCGGCTCAGGGCAGGCGGACGCGACGCTGGCCGCGTTTTGCGGCGGCAGCCTGATCTGCATTCTGCGCTGGCAGCGGGATGGACGCTGGCAAGACCTGATCCTGGCGACGATGTTCACCGCCTGCCTGGCTTGGACGAAACAGGAGGGATTGGTCCTGGCCGCCATCGACGTCGCCGCGGTGGCCGCGCTGACGCCGCATCCGTTGCGGCGGCGCAACCTCTGGGCCGCGGCGGCATTTGCCCTGGCGGTCGCGGTGCTGTACCTGCCGTGGATCTTATATTCGCGGAACCTTCCGCGCACGGACGAGAATTACACCCAGCATCTCAACCTCACCGAACTTGCCGCGCATCTGCCGCGCCTGCCGCAGATCGCCACCGGCATGGCCGGCGAACTCATGAGTTGGGTTGATTGGGGCTTTTTCTGGTGGATGCTACCCTTAACCGCCCTGCTGTCGCCGCGGCGCCTGCTGGAGCGGCCGATTTGGACGCTGTGGATTTTGCTGATCTGTCAACTGCTGGCTTATGTGCCGCCGTTTATGGTCGCTCCGCGGGACTTGAATTCGTTGCTGTTGATGACCCTGGATCGCCTTTTCCTGCACGCCACGCCGGCCGCCGCCCTGCTCATCGGCCTGCAATGGCCCCAGCTTCCCCACCCCCTGCGCAGCAGGATTTAGCGGCAGTGCGCAGCACAATACTGTCCGGAACCGCGTTCGCAGGGGAGTGTGAAGGAAAGGCGCGAGCATTTCCGAGGGCAATTATTGAAGCAGTAGCAGGCGACGGGAACGTGAACAGTTCCATCGGCGCATGCGCGGCGGACCGCCCGACCGGGCGGCAAGGGGGCTGCGGGGCTCATTCCCCTTGTTTTTCGGCGGCCTGTTTTGCCGCGCGTTTACGGGCCAGGCGTTGGCGTTCCAGCTCTCGTTCACGCTCGCGACGCTT
>Ga0208692_1000625_pt1 | contig 24667 bp, 23 predicted proteins | sample June2015DPH_20_1_3_FD_184721 | JGI IMG/M metagenome (GOLD analysis project Ga0208692, IMG submission 184721) | Peatland microbial communities from SPRUCE experiment site at the Marcell Experimental Forest, Minnesota, USA - June2015DPH_20_100... | ecosystem: Environmental > Terrestrial > Soil >... | reverse complement strand
ATGATGGGGAAATAGCTGTTTGCCGTATAAAGCAGCCAGAAGTTGGCAATGTCAGACGCCGTAAAATCCGCCAGGCTCTGGTTCTTCTGCCTGCGCGTTCCCGAAAGGGTGCTGCCCTTGGCGGCCAAGATCTCAACCAGCCGGCGTAAAATCGCCACCAGATACTCGCTCGCCGAGATATCGAGCAAGGGTGGAATAAATAGCGGATCTAACTGGTAAGTGCCGGCCGCGGTCTTTTTCACACGAGCCATACGCAAAGAAGTACTGCCCTGAAGGGGTTCTCCCTCGACAAGTAGCCGCAGGTTCTTCCTGGCAATTTGAACTGGTCTTTCCGCCAGTCCGGTGTTCTCGTCGCGCGTGAGAGCCATTTCGGCTTGGTAGCGAGTATCTCCATTTTTCTGCGCCACGGAAACATTGAAGCCGCGATCACGGTACTGAGGAACTGCAAGGAAGACCTCGAGGGTACTCTGATCGGGACCAAAGGACTGCTCAATCGGCCTTGCTCCCGGGGCGGCATCCGAGTCAGGAATCTCAAATGCCAAGCCATCGGGAAACAGCCCCACCGCGCGCGAAAGCGATAAGCTGCCGGCGGAAAGAGCCTCATGGTCGATCTGCAACTCTGCAAAGCCCCAGGGGCAGAACTTCAAGGCACTTAACTTGAACTCCAAAACATTTTCGAAAAATCGGTCCTGGAGTTGCAGATGCTGGGGCGTGAGGAAGGTCCCCTTGGCCCAGATTACCGGTTGGAGTCGCCTCATACAGTACCAAGCTAGCAAGAGTTTCCAATCAAAGTCAAACGGGAAATTCACAAAGGCTTGCAATTCCCAAGGTTTCGTATAAACTCTAATTGTTCAGGCTCCTCCATGAGTGAGAATTGAGGTTTTTGCGGTAGAGAGGGAACCGTAGGCGTGGCGTCTTACTCCCCCCAACCCACCTCTGACAGCACCCAAGACGATGCAGGTGTCCGCCTTTGCGCTCATGTCGCCCCGCTCAACGATACGGGCCAAAAGCGGAAGAACAATGAAGACAGTCATCTGATCCTTCCCTTGGATGGCAGTGTTGCCCCGCAAAACGGAGAGGAAAACGTCTTAGGATTTTCTCCGCCGGGTTTGCTCCTGGCCGTGGCCGACGGAATGGGCGGGCACATTGCAGGCGAGGTGGCAAGCCGGATGTGCGTTGAGAGCCTGGCGAAAGAGATGACGGCTCAATTCCTCGTGGCGGGAGCGACGGCGCCCGATTTGTCACTGGCGCTCCGGAAGGCGGTCGAGGCGGCTCACCGGGGCGTTTATACCCACTCACAGCAGCATGCGGAAGGCTCGACCATGGGGACTACGTTGACTGCGGCGCTCTTGAATGGGACTCGGGCCACCGTTGCCCAGGTCGGCGATTCTCGCGCTTATCTATTTCGTGGTGGGAGCCTGATTCTCTTAACGCAGGACCAGACGATCGGCAATTTGCTCCGCAGCCGCGGTGAAGATTCCGACCGTATAAGCAGCCAGATCAAGGAAATGCTAACGCAAGCCGTCGGCGCGCAGCCGGACATCGAAGTCATCATGGGCGCTATCGACTTGGAGCCTCGCGATGTACTGTTGTTGTGCAGTGATGGCCTCTATAAGGCTGTTTCGCCAGGCGAGATTGTGGATTGCCTCGAGCAGCCTGCGAGCGCGGGTCAAAAGGCCAGGAACCTTGTGATGAAGGCCAATGGAAATGGTGGCCCCGACAACATAACGGTCATCCTTGCTGAAATCCAACTGGTGGAGAAGACTTTGTCAAGGGCCAAAGGGTGACGGTAGTGGGTCAATTTGATGCTGTAGCGGCGATCCCGCAAGGCGGGATCGCCAAATGGCGGCGTAAAGCCGCCTCTACATCAAATTGACCCACTACCAGGGTGATGCGTCAGTGGCAATCCATATCCGATGCAGGGATCAAGAATAGGCGGTTGGCTCGTGCGCGGTCATGAGGTTGCCCCGCAGAGTCTGACTAAGCTGGGGCTGATCTTGCGGACCGCCCTCGGGTCGCGGCCACCCAGACGCGACTCGAACCTGTAATGTCGTTCTGCTTATGGATATTGAGGAAGGCCCGTTGCCACGCGCCGATGGCGCCCCAGGGAACTCCTAAAGAGCCTCGAAGGCCCTGGCAATTCCGGCGTGGCCGAAGGGCTTGTGGGTGCCACCCGGAAGTTCCACTTCGGTCTTTGTTGAGTGGAACAAAATGCGCGCGATCAGGCGGCCCTCGATGCTCAGGTCAGCCGACGCTTCGATCACCGACTTCGTATCCCCCGGCGCTGCTTGCTTTCCCGTCTTATGAGTACTCAGCATTAACTTGCCGGCGGGAAGCCGGGCCACACCAGCCCAACGGAAGTCAGGTTTCTTTTCCAACTCCAACAAGCCGCCCCGCTCTTCGATTGCTTCTCGGATCAAGTGAATAGCTTCATCCATACGCTCCTGGAGCTCACTGTCCGTCATTGGAACACCTCAACTCTTTAGTCGTTTCCGACTTTTCAACAGCCGGAAGATTAGTTTCTACCACACGGCCCGTGCCACGTCCTCCCCGAATAACAACTCCCGAGTGTCCTCCCCGCTGCTCGTCCCTTATAGAATCAAGCAACTGGAGTGACGAAATCAATAAGAATTTTTCGACTTCTGTGCAAGACATTGGAAACATAGCGCCGGGATCAAAGAGCGCTCGCCGGCGATGAATTGAGACACGATAAGATTGGCCAAGCGCAGTTTTTCTCCCATGGTGCTGCGCCTTTCTTGGTCGAGCAACATCATGCAAACACTCAGCACGTCACCTGTCCCTGTGGTATTCACCTGGCGCCTGGCTGGAACGGACTCTTCGAGGATCAAAAATCCATTGCGATAATAACCGGCGCCCTTCGCCCCCATGTGCACTACCACGGCCCCTACCCCCCAGTCCTCGAGTGCGCGAAGGGATGGCTGCAAATCAGTTTGTGAACGTCAAGTTAACGGAAGTCCCTGTCGGGCACGTGGGTGAACACTTTCCCGAACATATCCCGGGCCAACTGGGAGCCCGTCTGCTGGGCGATGAACAGCGCTCCGTTGAGAGCCTCTTCTTACGCCCATAGGACCTTGTCGAGGCTCCAGAGGTTTTGGTCCACGTTATTTAGGCTGCAGAACACTCCCCCGTAGACCCCATCCCAGGCCACCTCGACATGCCTGCGGAATCGCTGCGCGCCAATCTCGAAAATCGACTTGTTCTTAGTCCGCGCCGCTTCGTAGAGCAACATCCAATGTGAGATGGTCCGGATGAGCACCATCGAGACCCCCTGGATCGTGGCGCCGGGGAAGGGGAGAGGCTTCGGGCCGTTGTAGCTGGCCACGATACTGGGTTCGTAGTCAGGGCGATCGTAAATTCTCAAGCATTTGAGGATAATTCGTCAGGGGGTTGGGGGGGGGTGGTCGTGAGAAGAACGCATGCCACCATCATGCTGGGGCTGCAACCCAGGTGACGCGCGGACGGCCGCTGGAAGGGTTCCGGTCGACGACGATAGGAGTGCGAAAGACGCGGCTGAGCAAATCCGGCTGGAGAACTTGCTCCGCAGTTCCCTTGGCAAGGCAGCGGCCGCGCTCCATGAGAATCAGTTCATCGGCCAACTCCGAAGCAAGGTTCAATTCGTGGGTGACAACTACAGCGATGAACCCTTCCGAGATGGCGAGATTACGCAGCAGCCGGAACATCTCGACTTGGTAGCCGATGTCGAGGTTGGCAGTGGGTTCGTCCAGGAGCACCAGTTGCGGCCTTTGGGCGAGAGTTCTGGCCAGAACCGCCCGCTGGAATTCCCCGCTGCTCATTTCCAGCACGCGTCGTCCCGCAAATTCCGCCAGACGCGTCTTTTCCATCGCCCAGTCAACCCAGCGTTCGTCTTCGGGAGACTCGAAGAGACTATGGCCCAGGTGAGGGTGGCGTCCTTGCCGAATGAATTCGCGCACCTCAAACGAGAACAACAAGATGGTCTCTTGACGAGCCAAGCCCACTCTCCGCGCCAGTGGCCGAGGTGGGAGGCGATGAAGGTCCGCACCGTCCAGTGTTACCTTTCCCGCCTGTGGCTCCAGATGCCCGCTGACAATTTCGAGCAGCGTTGACTTGCCGGAGCCATTGGGGCCAATGAGGGCGACAACATCCCCCGAATGCGCTTCGAAGCTTATCGACGCCAGTTCAAAGTGTGCGTAACGGAATGAAACTCCTTCCACCCGCAAATGATGGCGGGGTTTTTGTGCTGTAATTAATCCGGTAGTGTCGGTTTGGAAGGCGCCTTCGGCCATTGCTCGGGGTAAGTAGTCAGTTATCAGTCATCAGTTGTCAGTTGCCAGTCGTCCGATGTCCGTGGTCAGTTGTCCGTTGTCAGTCGTCAGTGGTCAGTTGAAGGTAATTCAAAGTTCAAGATTCAAGATTCCAGATTTAAACCTCACCATTCAAATTTTACCCTTCAGACTTTACCCTTCAGACTTCACACTTCAGAATTCACTATTTACAATTTTCACCCCGCGGTCTTTCTCAGCAAGTAGATGAACACCGGCGCGCCCGCCACGGCGGTGACGGCGCCGACCGGAAGTTCCGCAGGCGCCACAGCGGTTCGAGCGAGTGTATCTGACAGCACCAGGAGGATAGCGCCTCCTATGGCGGCGGTGGGCAGCAGCATGCGGTGGTCGTTACCCACCAGCATTCTGCCCAGGTGCGGCACCAGCAAGCCAAGGTAGCCAATTGCGCCGCTGGCAGAGACCGCAATCCCGGTCAGCAACGACGCGAGGATATAGACGCCCAGCTCTACGCGCGCAACATTTACTCCCAAGTGGGCTGCCTCCTCAGCGCCCAGGAGCAGGACATTCAGATCCTTGGCAAACACATACAGACCCGCAATCGCCAGGATGACTGCAGGAGCCAGGATACGCAACTCCGCAACAGGTGTCACGCTGAGGTCACCCATCAGCCAAAACGCGATGCCGCGCACATCCCTGGTGGAGAGCAGCGTCAGCATGAACAGGATTACGGCGGATAAGAAGGAGGCAGTAATGACGCCGGCCAGGATCAGCGTGTAACTCGCCAGGCGCCCGCCGTGCCTTCCCAGCAAGTAAACCCAAACCATGGTGATCACTGCCCCGACAAAAGCCGCGAGCGGTGAGGCAGCCGCAACGCGCCCACCAATCCAAAAGGCGAAAATGGCTCCCACCGCTGCGCCGCTGGAGATTCCCAGAACGTAGGGGTCGGCCAGAGGGTTGCGCAGCAAGGCCTGGAGGCTCGTGCCGGCAACCGAAAGCGCAGCACCCACGAGAATGGCCAGGAGAATTCGTGGGAGTCGAATCCCCCGCACGATGACAGCCGCTTCGGAGTTCGTCCCCGGCGATGCCAGCGCCGCCCAGACTTCCGACAACGGCAAGTGGACCGCGCCCATGGTCAAAGAAACCAACACCGTTAGGACAAGAAGCAAGGACATTACCCCCGCAACCACAATCACATTCCTGGGTGTTGCCGGAAAGGTCATTGGCGCTCTCCCCTCTTGAAGTCCACCGTAGGGTGCAGGACACCTGCCAACTCTTCCAGGGCATCGACGAGGCGCGGGCCGGGCCGCATGACGGTTTCGGAGACGAAAAACATTCGGCGTTCCTTGACCGCCCGCAGATCCTTCCAACCGGGGAGACTTTGGAACTCCTCCGTGCTGGGAGAAAAAGACTCGGTCTTGGGTAAGAGGATCACGTCGGGATTCTGCGGCAGCAACTCCTCCAGGGTTAATCGTGGCCATTCACCCTTCAGGTTCTCTCCGATAGGAATCCCGCCTGCGGCGCGGATGACGTCGGCAATAAATGTACTGGGGCCGACCGTAATCAGAGGGCGATACCAAACGACGAAGAGCACCTTGGGCTTGGGCTGACCTTCAATCCTTTTTTCCACCCGGTCAATCCTGACTTGCATCTCCGCTACGAGACTCCTCGCCTCCGAAGCGCGTCCGAGTATTTTCCCCAGGTCCTCGATCGAGGCCAGAGTCCCTGCCAGAGTGCTTGCCGTCACGCCATAGAGGGGTACACCCAAGCGTTCAAGCTGGTCGGCTGTCTCACGCCGATTGGCCTCCGGTGTGCCCAGCGCCAAGTCAGGCTTCAGCGCGACGATCCTTTCCAGACTGGGATTCACCATCGTTCCGACGTGGGGCTTGTTCTTGGCCTGAGGTGGAAAATCACAGTAATCCGTGTCCCCTACCAGTTCGTCGCCCAGCCCCAGAGCATAAACGATCTCGGTAATATTCGGAGCAAGGGAAACCAGGCGGTGAGGTTTGTTCGGGACATCTACACTTCGGCCAGTCTGATCTTTAACTGTGCGCGCGGACGCTGCGGTCGGCAGCAGAATCGAAAGCGTTGCAGCCAAGACGCCGAGCAAAACCGCTGCGCTGCCCGGAGAATTCACCCCGCAAGGGCGGGATGGAACCTGTCCCGATGATTTGCCAGGGAACCCCGCCATCGGGTGCTCCCCCCTTATCTCATCCCTCATCCCGTAGGGGGGACAGCGCCCGGGGGGCGGGTGCGCGGCACTTGCGGTAGGGCTCCCGATGATAACCATCGGGACAGGTCCCGCCCGCCCTTCCCGGCCCGCTCGAGCAGAATGTATCTCGTATGTGACCATAAGAAACGCAAGCCCCGCGCAGGCTCTGAGCGTGTCCCGTATCTTTCGCTGGACACAGGGGTCCAACCCCTGACTTCTGCCCCTTTCCCGAGGAGAGCGGATGGGAATTGGCCCTTTGCCCTCTCTCCAGGGGAGAGGGTGGACCGCGACCGGCGCTTTCACCAGCCGGCGCGGGCCGGGTGAGGGGTCAGTTGCACGGCGAGGACGGATCAGGTGGGTCAACATAACCAAGTAACCCCTCACCTGGCTCGCTACGCTCGCTACCCTCTCCCCAAGGGAGAGGGCTAGGTTTCTGACTCCTGCCTCCTGGGTCCAGACGAAGATATGGGTAAACATCACCGCACGCTTGACGAGGGCGGGGCTGATGCCTGCCAAAATCTGTGCAGCGCTCATCGTCATGCGCGCCAATCTTCAGGACGCCCCCGGCCGGAGCGCCTGGCCGGGCGACTGCACAGTCTAGGACGCACGATTTTGTTTGTCAAACTCCCGCCGGGTGTGAACAATAGTGGACAACATGCGATTCTCACTGGCAGGTCTCGGCTTGCTCATAATCACCGGTATTATTGCCGTCACGATTGTACCCGCCAAAGACAGGGACAGTCGCCAGCGAATCGCATGGTGCTATGTCCAAGAAGGACCGCTCGAGCTTATGCAAAGGGCGCTGGGCCGAAGAACCAAGCCACTGAGTGTGGGCCGGGGAGCGCTGCTGCCCGTGCTAAGAACGGAGTCAAAGAATGGCAGGAAGCGGGCCATGCTCCGCATTACCGACCTCTCGACCCTCAATCCTGTCGATGCCTGGGTAGATCCCAGCAAGGTGGAGATTGTTCCCATCGATCGTTTTCCCAGTGACGAAGAGCTCCTGCGCCAGCTCGGCGGCGAATATCAGGACAATCTCACGGTATCAAAGGTAGCGTTGGCGCGCTGGCTGGTCAAACAAGGGAATTCCGGCACTGCGCTGGTTTGCTTTGTTGCGTCGGTTGTGCTTCCCGCTTCGCGACTGGTAGCTTTCCTGCCCGCCCAGGGGAATTTCACACGCGGCCCTTGGCTCGAATTCCCTTTCTCCGAAATGAAGCCCGGAATCCTGTCTGCGGAAGTGCGCGACCTCCTCGGGGACGGAATCGAGTGCCTCATCACGCACGAGCCATTCCGCAAGGGCCCCGAGGTTCTTGGAGTGAACATCGTGATTCGCCGCCTCGAGCGCGGCAATTTCAGAACGCTCTGGTCTGCTCCCCTCGAGTCTCGAAACCTCGGCTCTTTCCCTTCCGAGCTGCAAATACTCCAGCCGCTCGAGAAGAATGCCGGCGCTCCCGGCACTGTGACCAAAGCTGAAGTGGAATTTCAACCTCGCGGGAACATATACATACCTGTCTGGAAAGCTACAGTGGAGTTCCGCGCTGTCGGGCAAGACAAACCCCTGGATTCAGTAAAAGTCACCAAGGCGTGTGCCTGGAATGGTTTCGAGTTCGAGCCGCTCCAGTAGTCGGTGTCCCATGGAAGAGATTCTCTTGCCGCTATTTCCCCTCGAGCTGGTGCTCCTTCCTGAAGAACCATTGCCCCTCCACATCTTTGAAGAACGCTACCGTGAAATGATCGGCGAGTGCCTCCGGGCGAAGACTTCCGGCTTCGGCAGGCAGGATTTCGGGGTGGTTTTGGCCAAGGGCCAGGAGATTTCAAATGTCGGTTGCAGCGCACAGATCGTGACTGTCACGCGGAAATACGATGACGGCCGGATGGATATCCTGACGGTGGGCAAACGCCGGTTCGAGATACTGTTGACCAACGAGGAGAAATCTTACCTGCGCGCCTCCGTCGAGTTCTTCGACGACGAAGGTTCAGAAACGCCAGGAGAGACAGAGGCTGAAAACGCCGTCCGACTCTTCCGGGAAATCATGCGACGGTTGCACCAGGCATCCGAGATGCCGGTCCACCTGCCCCAGCCTTACCGCCACCTTTCCTTCCGTCTCGCTGCATCGCTTCCTCTGGCGCTCGAATTCAAGCAACGACTCCTTTCGCTGCGAAATGAACCGGAGCGACTTCAGCAGGTGGTCTACTCCATGGACCAACTGATCCACCAAATCGACGCCGTTCAAGAAGCCCGCGATAAGGCCGGGGGGAACGGTAACATACGGCGTTAGACATAGATCACGGGGCCAGGGGCTGGGGAACAACAGAAGGCAGTAAGCAACAAGATATCAGTGCAAAAAGCGCCAGCCAGCGTCGTTGACTTTTCACCTTCACAAGTTCCTCCATGCTAACACCGGGCAATTCCCCTCCTTGCTTAAGGAGGGGGACAGGGGGTGGTTGGTCTCCGTAAGTTGACGGACTGACGGAATCTCGCACCCACCAGCCCTACCCCTCCTCCGCCGAGGAGGGGAGCACTCACCTTTTGGGAATCTCAAGGTACTTGGTCACACTCACTTTCGCCGGCGCGGCCAGCGCCTCCAACCGGTCAATGTCGAAGTCCTTATAAAGGTCGAGACAGAAAAGTTCAGGCGCCTGCTGGAAGCGCACCGGCAGTTCCAGCACGTAGCTCAGACTGTGCATCCCGTCTCGAACCACGATGGCAGAGAAAAGGGTTGACTCAAGCCCCGCAGCCACCAGAGTCACCACCTGAGTCCGAATGCCTCCAGCTTCGAGTCGCACGTTGGAGACCCCGGCGCGCTCCCGGGCCCAGCGCGTGATCCTGCTGAGCTGTGCCGCTTCCATGCCGATCGGACGGTCGCCGAAGCCATCCAGAATTTGTGCGAATTGGTATGGTTGAGTGTCCTTCCAGGAAGTTCCAGTAAACATCAGGTCCAAGGCAAGTACTTGCTCTCCCCGGTTCACGCGGTCGGAGGCTGCCTCGGCAGCCGCTTCCCTGCCGTTGTCATTGAGTACGATGGTGACCGGCGCCGTATCGGAGCTTTGCAGAATCGATCTGAACCACACGCCGCTGGCGCTCAACCCGTTGCTCATCTGGAAGAGGTATGACGTGGACTGCACATCTTTACTCTTGGTTGTGGCCACTGCCCAAAGGTGTTCAAGTTCGACCGGCTTGTAGCGGACCACGTCCTTCAACTTTGCCCTTTCCGAGTTGCTCCAAGTGGCCTTGGCGGAAGGGTCAGAAGGGATAGGCTGCCTGGTAATCTCCCTGCCGAGTTTCTGCGCCAAATCCAAAATTGTCAGGTTGTCTTCCGGCAAGCCGACCACCAATTCGTCGTAAGACCTGATTTCCGAGGCCACCTGATCCTCGTTGTCAATCAGCGGAAGGCCGAACTGCTTGCTAAAGAAACGATAGTCCGCCAGACGGTTATCGAGCTGGTAGTTGTGTGTAGCGGGATCGCGGTTCTCGTGCCAGTCAAAGACATCCGCTTTTCCGTAGAGTTTGAAGAAGGGTTGGAGTGCATCGTAAACCAGGGGCTTTACAAGACCGGCCCGGAAGCAACAATCATCCTCGGCGTTGTACGTCAGAAGGATTGGCCGCGGGGCCACCAGCGCCACCAAATGGGAAAAGTCCGAGCCGTCAAGAAAATCTGTCGCCGACTGCTCGACGTCACCCATATCGCCGTAATGCTTCGCCTCCACACGCGGCCGCAGTGAAGAAAAGCCGGCCACGGGATTGCTGGCCTTCACCCGTTCGTCAAGCGCGCTCAAGATTATGGTCTGCCATCCCCCTCCGGACAATCCGGTCACACCAATGCGGTTGCGGTCGACGTTGGGGTGGCTGTAAAGGTAGTCGAGACCTTTCCGCATCTCCAGGTAGAAGATTCCCAGTTCATTCGCGCCCACCAGATCCAAGTGCGCGCCGAACCAATGCTCGTTACCCGTCTTATCAAGCTCTCCAAACGAAAACCACTCCAGGTTCAAGGCCAGGATGCCGTGCTTCGCATAATTGATGCACCGCTTCTGTTTGTACTCCACCGCCTTTCCCAGCGGACCAACGTGCCCGTTCAAATTCAAGATAGCCGAAATCTTGCCGCTCATGTGTTCAGGCTCGTAAAGGAGTGCGGCGGAATCAAAACCGGGGACAATCTCGTACCGCAGTTTCCGTATCTTGTAGCCTGAACCGGTTTCGATAACGCCAACTTCTTCGAACTTCGGCCCCGCTGCCACCCATTCTTTCGGCCAACCGTGAAAGCCAATGTCTGCGAGCAAGTGATGACGGAGTCGCGCAGCCTCAGTGGTCCACTCCTGAGGGCTTGAGGGAACCTGGGGGGGCGAAGCAACCCGATTGAGCAAGTACTGGCGAATCTGAAACTCTGCCACGGCCGGTGACAGAATTTCATCCTTTAGAATCGCGTTGATCTCTTGTGGCTCGCTCTGCCCATGAGCAAGGGATACACCCAAAAGTATAACGAAGGATACCAGAAATTCCTTTTTGTGCCTGGTGCACTTGATCGAATACACGTGGGCCTCCGTCACTGAATTTTGCCTTCTCACAAATAGTGGGCAGATTATATACCTGTTCGTCAGGCGACAAAAGTCTGGAGAGTGTTCTGGAGAGTGTTCACGCACGAGCGGAACGCCGGCGTCGAAGAAGGGCGGGTTTTCAAACAAGGCTACCGTGTGTCTCGCTCGCGCTGGAAACCAAGCCTTCACCGCGGGAAGAACCAATTACCCCCCGAGCGTCCAACGGCGGACTTTGTTCTTATTCAGGGAATTTTCATGTTGACGCTGTATGCTAAGTGTGTTTGAAGGGCCGTCAGCGGCCACAATTGCCAGGAGCTGAGCATGCTTACCAACGCGAAGAGAATTGCTCGTTTACTGGCTGTGGGTCTTGGTTTAGCCATCTAGCCCTTTTTGGCCTAAGCGGGAGGTCACCCGCCGAAGGAGAAAAAGGGGCAGACAGTGACCATAACCGGCTGCGTGGAAAAAGGTGAATCGCCGGGCGTGTTCGCAATTGCCGAGAATGGCAAGAAGTTTGGGATGAAAAGCAGGCGCATCAAGTTAGCTGACCATCCCGGCCATAAAGTGACTGTGACGGGCAAAATAACTCGGGCACCAGGAGAAGGTGAGGAAGAAGAGAAGGAGGAAGAGGGCGCAGGCGAGTATGCTGACGTCCAGGTGGCGAGCCTGAAGATGATCAGTGGGAGTTGCAAGTAGTCCGATGGCGGCGGGGTGAGGAGACGAAGCGGCCACGATTATTCCTGTTCCAGGGCCGCTCGGGTTGCTGGTTCCAACGAAACTGACTGCTTCGTTGAAAACTATCGGTTGGTGAGGCAAGTCAAGGGATGCAATTCGCGGGGCCACTTGAGCTTAAAACTAACAGCAGAGGCAAACCCGGTCGGCGAGGCATAAAGCAAACTCAGGCGGGATCGGTGGCCGAGAGCTGACTGGAAGAGTTGTGACTTCAGTTCGCACGAGATCATGGGAGGGGCACGCGGCGACGTTCTATGTGCGGCGTGCGCGAACTTCCTGACGCCTGTTCGCTCATTTGGAGGTAGGCGAGTTGAGGCTCATCTTTTTGTTCTTTGCTGTTCTCTATGCTGTGTCGCCTTGTTTCGGGCAAACGGCAGCGCTGCATGGGGTGGTCACGGACCAGAGCGGGGCCGTCGTTCCGGGGGCAGTGATTACGTTAACCGGGCCGTCTGGGGCAGCGCGAACGACAAAAAGCGCAAGCGACGGAACATACTCGTTTTCAGGACTCGGTGCGGGGGACTATGTCGTGCAAGCGTCCGCGCCGGACCTTGCACTTCTCCAGCCAGTGAAGATTTCGCTGAAATACGGGGAACAGACGCTGAGCCTGCAACTGAATGTCGTGCTTCCTTCTCAGCGTGTGGAGGTACAAGGCACCGAAGCACCGGCGGTCGCCACCGCCGCTGGGAGCAACGCCAGCGCCCTCGTGCTCCGTGGGGACGACCTGCAGGCCCTCTCTGACGACCCGACGGATTTGGCCACCGACCTGCAAGCGCTCGCCGGACCCTCCGCCGGCCCGAATGGGGGCGCGATCTACATCGACGGATTCAGTGGCGGCGAACTGCCGTCCAAGAACGAGATCCGTGAGATTCGCATCAACCAGAATCCCTTTTCGCCCGAGTACGACAAGCTCGGCTACGGTCGGATTGAAATCTTCACCAAGCCAGGCGCGAACCGGTTCCACGGCACAGGTAACTACAATTTCGGCGACAGCTTCTGGAACTCGCGCAACCCCTACGCCGCGGAGAAGGCTCCTTTCCTGCTCAAAGAATACGGTGGCAACCTCAGCGGACCTCTAAACCGGAGCACCTCGTTCTTCATGAGCGCCGACCGGGCGGCGATCGACAACGGCGCCATCATCAACGGAACCACACTCGACCCCGCAACGCTCGTCGTCATTGATCCCTACACCCAGGTGTTCCGGATTCCGCAGCGCCGCCTCACGCTCAGCCCTCGCCTCGACACACAGTTGAGCGCCAAGGACACTCTCTCGGTGCGCTATCGCTTCGCAACGGCCGATATCCAGGACGCCGGCGTGGGCAGCTTCAATCTCGTATCCACCGGCCTCCACAACCACAGTGACAGTCAGGCCGTGCAGATTGCCAATACATTTGTATTCAGCGCCAATGCCATCAATGAAACCCGCTTTCAGTTCTACCGGTTCAACCTATCGAGCCTAGCCGAAGAACCGCCCCCCACGATCCAGGTCCTGGGTTCCTTCATCGGCGGGGGAGCGCCGGCGGGCCACTCGTTCAATCTCGAGAACGACTACGAGCTGCAGAATTACACCAGCCTTCTACGCGGGCCGCACACTTGGCGATTCGGCCTGCGTTTACGCGCTGCATACCTCAACGATACCTCGCCGACAGACTTCGGAGGCACGTTCATCTTTTCCGGCGGGCTCGCGCCGGAGCTGGACGCAAGCAATCGCCCGGTGCTCGACGCAAACGGGCAACCCGTCCTCGTGAACGTCAATTCGATTGAAAGCTACCGACGGACTCTCCTCTTCGGGCAGTCGGGCTTGACGCCAGCCGAAATTCGAGCGCTGGGAGGCGGCGCTTCGCAGTTCACTATCGCCGCAGGAGTGCCCTCACTAGCGGTCAAGCAATGGGACGTGGGCACCTTCGCGGGCGACGACTGGCGGGCGCGACCGAATCTGACCCTCAGTTGCGGCTTTCGCTACGAAGCGCAAACCAATACCGGTGACTGGCGCGACTTCGCTCCTCGCATCGGGCTGGCATGGGCCCCCGGATCACGATCGGGGAAATCCGCCCCGAAGAATGTGATCCGCGCCGGATTCGGGATCTTCTACGACCGCTTCGGTCTCGCCAATACACTTGCCGCCGAGCGTTACAACGGCATCGTGCAGCAGCAGTACGTCATCACCAATCCGGACTTCTTTCCCTCGATTCCTTCCATTGCGTCGTTGAGTGGTGTGGCAGGGCAGCAGGTGGTTGAGAGGGTCAGCCCTGCCCTGCGGGCGCCCTATCTCATGCAGTCCGCCCTGGCCTTCGAGAGGCAACTGCCGGGCCACACCACCGTGGCGGTGACGTTCGCTGATACCCACGGGCTCCACCAATTGCGATCCCGGGACATCAACGCCCCCCTGCCAGGAACCTACAACCAACAGATACCGGGGAGCGAGGTGTTTCCCCTCAACAATCCCAATCCAGTGTTTCTGATGGAATCGGCAGGCCTCTATAATCAGACTCAGTTGATTACGAACTTCAACTCCCAAGCCAGCAAGAACATCTCCCTGTTCGGCTCGTACCTTTACAACCACGCGATGAGCAATACTGACGGTCTCGGGACCTTCCCGGCGAATCCCTACAGCATGGCGGGAGAATACGGGCCGGCTGGGACGGATATTCGTCATCGTGTGACCTTCGGCGGATCCATCAATACGCGATGGGGCTTTCGCTTCAACCCGTTCCTGGTCGCCAACTCCGGGGCGCCTTTTGACATCACCGCAGGCCAGGATCTGTATGGCGACACGCTTTTCAACGGCAGGCCCGGCATTGCCGCGGACCCGAACAAGCCGGGATTGGTTCTAACCAAGTATGGCCTCCTCGATCCTAATCCCTCGGCCGGCGAGAGAATCCTTCCACGCAATCATGGTCGTGGGCCTGGCGTCATCATGTTTAACCTGCGTGTGTCGAAGACGTTCGCATTTGGCGCTGCCCGGGAAGGGGGCGGCGCACCATCGGGAAGCTACGGCCGGCGTGGCGAGACCGGCCCGTTCAACCTGGGCGGACCGCGGGGTGACTCCTCCTCGTCAGGTCGTCGCTACAACCTGACCATCTCGATGTCGATTCGCAATGTGCTGAATCGAAACAATCCCGGTCCGATCATCGGCAACATCGAGTCGCCGCGATTCGGCCAGGCCAATCAACCCTATGGCGCCGGCACCCTCGGCGGCACTGGCTTTTCCGAGTCGGCGGACAACCGCCGATTGGAGCTCCAGATGCGGTTCACGTTTTAGCGGACAAGAACTGGGCTAACACCCGGATTGCGAGTCTGAGTTCTTGAGGAAAAAGGGTAACACTCCAAAGCATGGGTTCCCTGGAGGAACCGAAAGGGGTGTTACCTATGGAAGGTATAAACGAAGTTCAAGGGAAGACGGAAAAGACCCGCCCCCCTCGGGGGGGGGCGGCGCGGCGGTCGATTCGCTCGCACGTTCACTCCCATCCGTTTGAGGTTAGGCGCAAAGCGGTTCAGTTATGTCTGGAGGAAAGCTTCCCCGTACAACTGGTCGCCTGCGAAATGGGCGGCAAGAAGACAGCCTTCAGCGGTGGCATCGGATGTCGGGCTCCTGTTCACTTTTGAACCAGGTCAAAGTCGTCGAAATAGATCACGCTGTCGGCCTTAGTCCACAGACCCACTCTGCCAGGCTCAGTGAAGGTCGAGTCCTCCACGTCGAATAATTTCTCGCCATTGAAATAGACCGTGAACAGAGGCCCGCTGAATGTCACTCGCAAAGTGCTCCACGCCTGGGATTGCACTTTGTGCTTCACACCGTAAGTGCGCGGAGGTGCGCCCTTCGGTGCAAGCGAGCTGCGGCGGCCATCCTGCACTTTGTACAAGACCACGTTGTCCTCAAGGGCGTTCGCGCGAACAATGTAGTAGTTGTTTGGATCGCGGTACCGCCAAACGATTCCGGCGCCCTGGTCCACTCTGCCGGAGATTGGTTTGAACTTGACGCTCAGCTCGCCGTCTTTGACACTCGCCTTGTCCAGGATGGCGAGCGGAAAGCGCCCGTCGGTCGGGTCGTTGGAGGTTTGCGCCAGCACATTGGGCTTGCTGGGCGCGCTGTCATCTTTCAGTACCTGCCACTTCGGTGCTCCCCCGTTGTGGGTCATTGCCTGTGTCCAGCCTGGCGGCGGGGTACCGGGCTGTGCGGAATCGAAGTTGATTACCTGGGCCGCACCCGCCGCGGCAAGGGCGAAGAGAATAACAAGCAACCTCATGTGCGCCTCCTTGAAGGTCGATTACCTTTGCAGCCAACTCGTGCAGCGATCAGTGTAATGCGGAATGTCCTTCTTGACTACGAAAACGGTAAAGCTGGTCCGCTACTATGGGAGGTAGCCTTGCGGAGTTGGGAATAGACGCGAGCTCCGAGCTAACTTGGACTGAGGGCGCAAACATCGGATCGAAGAACCCGAAGGCTGCAAGACCCACGCCCAGCCCAAGTCTCTCCCCGTCGTAGGCCGCCTAACTGCGCAGGACCGGAAGTCGAAGGCGGAACACGGGGCCTTGCCCCACGCCGAACAGATAACAAACCGTAGTAAGCCCGCCACTAGCGAAAAGTCTGATCGAGCCCGAACGATTTAAGACAATACACCCCTTGGAAAGTAGCCTGCGCTGCGTTGAAAATGGGGGCGTTGATTCAATTAGAACAACTCGCTCTTCCGGCCATACCCTGATAGTCGGCAAACGGGACAAATGGCCCTCAAGCTCAGATCCCCCGAAACGGCGTTGTGGGAAATAGCTCCTGACTTGTCGGCATGTGTTTACTGATCGTTCTACGGCGCCAGAGACAACGGACGGATGACGGCGCGCTGGGAAGAAACCTTGCCACTCTCTGAGCAGCGGGGCGACGCTGGGCCGGATAACGCCCTTGCCGGAAACTGACCCACTACCGTATTCTCACCTGAACCTAACAGAGTAATGCCAGGCGGAGTTCCATATTCTTCGCTCGCTGGTAACGCTTCTCGACGATTCCATCCCCTTCATCGTCGGCTGTGAGATCTCCGCCTGATGGATTACCTGCAAAAGAAGGTCAAGCATATCCACTGAGTTATTCACGAACCGACGAGCAGGAGGCAGCGGGTAGGCGGTAGGTAGTAGGTGGTGTGTGGGGACGCATGCCTGTCCCTGCCTACTGTCTTCCGCCCACTACCTACTGCTCACAAGGGTTTGAAAACATCGGCAAGGGGGAGTGCAAAATTTGGAAGCATCGAAGACAGGAAGAGTTCCCCTTCGACGATTTCGCGCCGCTTGCCGTCGTCAGGCATCGCAAGCAGATCAGCGTGGGTAATCTTTGTGCTAATCAGCATAACGGCATTATAGCACCGGGATTTTGATAGGCCCAAACCCAGGACCTGGTACGTCAAGAGTGCGCTTCACCCAAGTTGACGCAGATCCACCGGAGCAAAGTCCCCTTCGCCACTCCCCGCCAGGGTGCTCAATAAAGCCTCGGCATGCCAGTCCAAGCGAAGAAGCGAGCGTAGCGCAGACCTGTTCTTTAGGTCTGCGGCTTGAATCTTGAGGGGAAGGAGAGCGGGTACGACCCGGCGCGGATCGGGCACGACGGCATCTCGGTGGGGCTATGGCAGTTCAACCTGAAGGCGAATCCGCAGGGGTCGCGGAGCTGCGCCAAGAATCATGCGTGCTCCACCGGGCTTGCGATGAACTAGATTTTGCAAGGCGGGATTATGAATCGGATTTTTCAGGGAAAGAGGGTCTTGGTGTTGATGGCGGAAGTTCACACCCACGGGGAATCACTCCCCGGCGGGAGCCCACTCCGTCCGTTTCTTACCGGCGGCGTCCATCGGGGTGGCGGCGGCGAACTCGATACGCCGTGGGATTTTCGATTCCGAGAGGTGGGCTCGGCAGTGGGCGACAACAGCACGGCGTGTGAGAGTGCAGTCTGGGCGAAGTTCGATGAGCGCTTCAATCACTTCTCCTTGCCGCTCGTCGCGCACACCGTGCACGTTGCAGGCTCGTATCTCGGGCAGCTTCAGCAGCACGTGCTCGATCTCGACGGGATCTACCTTGATGCCGGAGATGTTGATGATCGCCTTCGAGCGGCCGCATAAGATTAGCTCGCCGTCTGGTTCCAGGCGACCTAAGTCCCCCGTGATGTAGAAGCCGTCCTGGAATTTTTCGGCGTCCGAATCAACGGGATCGAAGTGGGCGGAGATGACGCCCGGGCCGCGCACCGCAAGGTTGCCGGTGCAACTGGGCCCCAGCAATTCGCCGTGCTCGCCGAGAATCCGGACCTCGGCGGATTCGACGGGATGGCCGGCGAGTCCGGGCCGGAAGAGGGAACCCGCACGCTGAATGGCGATCACACCAGTCTCGGTGGAGCCGTAAAGCTGCCGAATCCGCAGGCCCAGCATCGACTCGCAAGCGCCGGCAGTCTTCGGCGGCATTGGCGCGCCGAAGGAGACGGCAACCTCCACGCTCTCGAACGAAGCGCGGGTGGCGCCGCTTTCGGCCAGCATTGTATAGACGAACGGCGATCCCATCAGCACCTGAATCCAATGATCTCGGATGGCGGCTTCCACTTCCGCCGGCGCGAAGGAGTCCGGCAGCGTAACACACATGCCGTACAGCAGCGGCAGCAGGAGACAGTTGTCGAAGCCCCCGGAGTGATAGAAAGGGACGGCGCTCAACTGGCGCATGCCCGAGCCCAAGCCGAGTGCCTTGGCAGTAGAACTCTGCGCCGAGATCAGATTGCGAGCGGAGCGGAAGACAATGCGCGGGCGGCCCGTGGACCCGGATGTGGGGAAGCAGACGCAAGGCTCGCTCTCCGGTTGCGGCGAGGGCGGCAGAAGGGCCGTGGATGTGAGCAGTGCGTCGCGCACATCGGCCTCGTCGATCAACACCACCGTGGCGGGCAGCGCTCCCGATTCGCGCCAGTGTCCCAGCATGTCGCTGCGCGCGATGAGAGCGCGCGGCGACAGTTGCGACGCGAGCCAGGCGATCTCGCGCGGCCGCCACTCGGGGTGGAACGGCGCCCAGACTGCGCCGATGCCCGCGGAGGCAAGCACGCCCGCCGCGACTTCCCAGCAGTTGGGAAGGCACACCGCCAGGCGGTCCCTGCGTTGAAGACCCGCCCTGTCTGCGAGGAGACGCGCAAAGCGACCGCTCCGCAAACGAAGTTCGGAGTAAGAAATGGCAATCCCGTGATCGATGACGGCGACAGCATCGGGTTGCCGCGCGGCAACTCCGTCGAAGGCAGCTCTCAACATGAGCGTTCCTGAAGAGAGGCAACACATGCAGCCAACCGCGGAAGGTCCAACAGTACCTCGGTCTTCAACTCCGCTTCCGTCAGGGTGATACTGAACTCCTTCTCTACGGCGGTGACGACGTTGAGAATCGTGAGCGAATCGAGCCCGGCCACTTCGTCGAGGCGGGTCAATCCGGCCATTTCTTCGGGCGACAGGTTCAGATTGAGCACAGAGCAGGAAAGCTGCCGCAGTTGTTGCAGAATGACGTCGTTCGAGCTCATCGCGCACCTCCACTCACCAGCGAATCCAACCATCCCACTGCTCGGGCGCTCTCAGCACTTGCTCTTCGAGCGTCTTCACCATTCGTGCGAGCCCATCTTCCACGAAGCGCGCGCGGTTCTGCCACTCGCATGGGTGGACAGGCGTTCCGAACTCGATCCGGAGCCTCCGTGAATCGCCCAGGCACAGCATGGGAACTAGCGGAGCGCGCGCAATCCATGCGAGGTGAAGAAAACCGGTTGGAAAGCGGCACGGCTTCCCAAGGAAATCGAGGCGCACAAGCTCGCGCGAAAACGGGGCATCCATGTGGAGATCGATCAGCCCGTTCGAACGCAGCCGGGCAAGCATTTTGAGGCTCGAGTCCGGGTCGTGCACGTCCACTTCCTCTCCGAGAACTCCGGCGAGGAACTTGACGTAGGGCATTTGCAGGAAACGCTTGCCGAACCGGCCCGCCCAATCATCAGGCGGCTTGTGGTTGCGCACTGAAAGTGCGGGGTAACCAATGGAGTGGAGGTAGCGTTTGGCGGCTCGGCTGGCGAAAAAGTGGCCGCTGATGAGAAGGGCACCGCGGCCCGATGAAAGCGCGGCGGTGAGGTTATCGAGGTTCACCATCTCCGCAGTGCCTGAGCGGCTTGCAGGCGCGTGCCGCTCCATGATTAGGTCATCTTGAAATCTGCGGACGTCGTTCCTGAAAAAGTTGCGCGCGATTTGCTCCAGCCGTGAGCTCCCCGCCTCCGCGGGGAAGGCGAGCGCAAGCCTTTCCATCAAGCGGCGGCGAGGTGCGCGCAGTGCGAAGGATGCGAACCAAGCCAACGCATCGCCAACGGCGTACATCCAGCTCAGCGGCAGAAAACGCGCCAGCCACCTCCCAGGGTAGAGGTAAACCAACCACGCCAAGTCCTTCACTCTCAATAGGGGGCGCGGCGGGCCCGACCGCACTATGTTAGCTGCAATTTCCATATCGGGCTCCCGTATATGGAAGATCTTACCCAGGATTTCCGATTTGGCCTCCTGGCCACCATCTATACATCCAGCCGCCTCCGTTGGAGCATTTTTCCATGCTACTTTGGCTCAGCGTGCTGCCGGGGTACACGACCACCCCCGTTTCCCCGCCGATACAGACCCGATGATTGCTTTGCGCGAACTCGCCCTGCGTTAGTGCTTGCTGAGCTGGGTAGCCATGCTCAGGAGCAGCTTGCGATTGGCGCTCGTCATACCTTCGAACATCTTCACCAACCGCTTAACAGGTTTCCCCGAGCCGACTTGCTCAGGCACCTTGGGCGCGCTGGGCTTGCCCTCTCCATGAAACAAGAGCTGATACGGTTCGACCTCCAGTGCCTTCGCAAACTTCTCCAGGGTCGAAAGGGAGGGGGCGGTATACCCGCCTTCTACACGAGATATGTAGGATCGCAAGAGACCGGACCGTCTTTCGATGTCACCTTGCGACAAGCCTTTTGCTTCGCGCAGCGCTCTTAATCTTTTTCCAAGTTCCATGCTGTTATTAAATCAGAATTGAGCACAAGTGTCAATCACGCGGAGTTAATATAGTCTCCGACTTGAGACTCCTCGCCACTTGCGACGCCAGCAGTTCCAGGAGCGCCAAGGCAAGTATCGAGCCCCCCACCTCGCTAAGAGGGGGCACGAGAATCGCCATCTCCGAACGATCAACAAGCTCACGATCGTTAGTGTCGGTAAGCGTAATCAGCCTTGCCCCTTTGAGCTTGATTTGGGCGGCGGCCTGATGAACCTCCCGCCTGATCCTCAGACGCGACCCGGAAACAAACATGGCCACGTCCCCGCGCCGCAAATGTAACAGGGGGTCTGAACAGAATTCGGACACCTCAATTCCCTCACCATGAATCCCCCCAAATGCGCTTAGCCGCCGGGCGGCGCGAACAACCACGGGATGATAAAGACCGCCTCCTACCAGCCAGAACCGGTCCATAGCTCGGAGTTCCTGCGCCAACGCGCGAAGCGCGTCAGAGAGCTGGGTAAAAGACCACTCCAGTTGTTCCGGCAATCGCTTCAGTTCGTCTTCGAACAACTCAAGCCCCGCGCTGGAGTGCTTGAGGACGCGCGCCGCAATCAGAGCAATGCTGGAAAGTGCAGCGAGCTGGCAAACTGCGGCGGCCGCAGAATCCTCAGCGCCTTCATCCCGCGTGAGAAAAACGCCCTCGCACGCCCTGGCCAGCGGGCCATCGGGGTTACGCGTCAATGCCAGGAGTGCGGCGCCTCGAGAGCGCGCGATGCGGACGACCTCGAGCCCCTCGGGGTCTTCGCCCGATGCCGAAATCACTACCACGACCGCTCGGGGACGCAGCGTGGAAAGCGTGTACGCTTCAAAGACTTTTGCGGAGCGTGCCAGCACCGGCCAGCCGGCCAGCCACTCGAACAAATAAGCCCCCGCCATACCCACCGGCAATGATGCGCCGCAGCCGCAAATGTAGATGGGTGCTTCACCCCATCGGACGTGGCGGATAAGCGTTTCGTATTCGCGGACGCCCTTTTCGAGCGTCTCACGGAGAAGCCGGGGGATTTCCAGGATCCTCGCTCTTGTTTCCATGTGCGGCCACCTTGAGGAACGGTTGGTTCCTCCTCAACGCAACTCTTCCGCTCTTTGAACGCCAGGCATCCCTGCTTCAGCGGAAATACCAGAACCATGCGCACAGAGGTGGGCGCCAAAGAGCAGGATCAAAGCTGCTCCATAAGCCCAGAGCAACAGAGTTGCGGAAATAGCGAATGGCCCGTAGACCTCCCGGAAGCGAAAGAGCGGCAACGTCTGTATGTAAGTGAGTTTCCCCAGCTCCGTCAAAACACCCCCGATCATGGCCGCGGGAAGAACCCGGTTGATCGGAACCCGGCCGTTCGGCAGGAAGAAATAAATCACGAAGCAGATCGAGACGGCGAGCGGGACCGAGATCATTTCCATAACACCACGAGAGACCGCTGCCACTACCACTCGGGACGGGATCCATCCGAGGGTGAAGGTGAGCACCCATTGCGCGGCGGTGGAGAGGAGAATCGAAAGAAACGCCATAAGACCCGTCGCCACAGCCAGAAAGAAGGACATAGCCTGGTTCTTCAGGAAACTGCGGTTCCGCCGAATACCCCACACATGATTCAGCGCGACCTCCAAGGGCAGAAAGACCCCCGAACTGGTGAAAACGAGCATAACCACGGAGATGAGTTGAAGCCTGGGACGCCCTTGTACGAGCTGGGTAAGGTTTCGAATGATGGAATCCGCTCCCGCAGGCAAGTGAATCCGCAAAAGTTCCAGGATCACGCGGTAGGCGCCCTCCCAGTGCAGCCATCGGCGACAAACTGTGAGCAAGAGGAGTGTGAACGGAAAGAAAGAGAGATACACATTCGCGGCTATCGAGAACGCGTAGGCGTGCACCTCCGTCGCAAACAAATAACGCAGGCTGAGAACGAGACGGCCTCTAATTCCCTTAAACAGTTCGCTGCGGCTTTGGGCCAATTCAGTCGGGCTCCTCACTAAGTCTCCCCTCGAGAGATGCTGAAACATCAAGAACTATCCCCTCCCTCTCACCTACGATCGCCCCGGTGGAGACTGTCAAGCCCGCGTGTATCCACCTTAGCATCACGTGACAACGCCTTAGTCCATTCCAACTGAAACGAAGCGAAGTATAAACGATGTGCCCGCCTGCCGCCAGAGGGCGAAAAACTGGGTAGTGGGTCAATTTGATGTAGAGGCGGCTTTACGCCGCCATTTGGCGATCCCGCCTTGCGGGATCGCCGCTACAGCATCAAATTGACCCACTTCCAAAAGCTGACTACAGACTTGCACTCGGCAGCGGACATCAACCACAATAAGACTGTAACAGAATAACCATCTGTATGATCTGCACCATCTGTAGATTGACCAGGGCAACTAAGGAGGCCTGCCCCGCGCAAGAAGTTACAATTCGGACATAGAAAAAGTGCTATAATACCCCTTTGCTACTAATCAACTGAGACGGTTGGGCTTCATCTGCTGATGAGCTCGCAAGCGGGGCGATTCATATTAGCGCGTCTTGTGGTGTTCAGGAATCGAAGGAGCAAAGCATGAAACGGAAAAAGCAGAAGCCAAAAGAGGCCGGGTCAAGGAAAGAAAGTCTGACCCGGCGCGACTTTTTGAAAGGGGCCAGCGTCGCTGTTTCCAGCGGATTGCTGATTACGGAAGCGCACGCGGCCTCCCCTCCAACAGGGTCGGATGCTGTCGCTGGCCCAGGGCCTGTCCCCATCACGTTGAGGGTTAACGGTAAGCCTCACAAACTGAATCTCGAACCCCGCGTCACACTGCTCGATGCTCTTCGGAACCATCTGGACCTAACAGGGGCTAAGAAGGTGTGTGATCGCGGGGTCTGTGGCGCTTGCACGGTCATCCTGGATGACAAACCAGTCTATGCCTGCAACTTGCTCGCAATACAGGCGGAGGGACATGACATCGTGACCATCGAAGGGCTTTCGCACGATGGCGAACTGCATCCCGTCATGACCGCCTTTGTCGAACACGATGCGCAGCAATGCGGCTTCTGCACGCCCGGTTTTGTCGTGGCGTGCAAGGCCTTCCTGGACAAACATCCAAACCCTACGTTTGATGAGGTTGAAGAGGGACTGGGGGGGAACCTCTGTCGCTGCGGGACGTACGTGGGGGTTCGGCAAGCCGTGCTGGAGGCCGCCAAGTCGATGAAGGGAGGGAAAGCAAATGCCTAAGTGCAAATACGATTGGCCGGAAGCAGGAGAAAGGAAACTCATCGGCAAGCGGATCAGCCGCATCGACGGGCCCGTCAAGGTGAGCGGCAAGGCCAAGTACACTTACGACGTCAACCTCCCGGGTATGCTCTATGGCAAGATTCTGCGCTCACCTTATGCTCATGCCAAAATCACCGCCTTGGACACCTCCGCCGCTGAGAGCACACCTGGCGTGAAGGCAGTCCGCAAGATTCAGGATGTGGGCAAGGAAATTCAATGGGCAGGCGACGAAATCGTGGCCGTGGCGGCAGAAAGTGAAGAGATTGCTCGAGACGCCTTGGATAAGATCAAGATCGAATTTGAACAACTCCCCTACCTGGTTCATGAAGAAGACTTGAGTAAGGTGGGTGAGCACGCCAAAGCGGCAGGCAGCGAGAAGAGTGGTGACCCTGACAAGGCTTTCAGCGACCCGGATGTGGTCATTTCCGAAGGTTACTACGGCATGGCCATGATCACACACTGCTGCCTTGAAACACACGGTAGCGTCGCTGAGTGGACAGGTCCAGACACCTTGAAGACCTATTTCTCCACTCAAAACGTATCCGGAATACCGGGTGAAGTCGGTGAAGCACTAAGGCAGGCGGGCATCGATGTCAAGAACAACAACATTGAGACCATCTGCCAATACATCGGCGGAGGGTTTGGCAGCA
>Ga0208692_1000608_pt1 | contig 25318 bp, 14 predicted proteins | sample June2015DPH_20_1_3_FD_184721 | JGI IMG/M metagenome (GOLD analysis project Ga0208692, IMG submission 184721) | Peatland microbial communities from SPRUCE experiment site at the Marcell Experimental Forest, Minnesota, USA - June2015DPH_20_100... | ecosystem: Environmental > Terrestrial > Soil >... | reverse complement strand
TGTCCCCGCGGGAAGCCGCAGCCTGCGCACATCCCGCACCAGTGCGACGTTGGAGTTGTAAACGGTCACCGCCAGGTCTTTCTGATCCTGTTGCGTGGAAGTCACCGTGGTTTGGGGGAAAGATTGCGCGCCCATCAGGAGCGTAATTGCTACGGCGCAGACGAGCTGGCGCGGCGTGAGTTGCTTCAGCATAAGTCACCTTCCGGTTCGTGGGATGTCATTACATGCTTTTGGAAGCATCCAGCCTACCGCGTGTTGCCTCGGAATGAAAGGCGAAATCCGCTCCTCTTGACTTTCAGCTCAGGCGGTGGCTTAATGAGTAATGTAGGGTTGCGGGGCGGTCCGCGTAACATTTCGGAAGCAAATCGTCGAAGAGCACACAAGTCGCTGAATTCGAAGCGCGCGCGAGCTTGTGCGTCCAGGGCGGTTTGGTCTTTTGCCCACCGGGCGGGATTTTGTGCGGGGCCGATACGAAACAAGAGTTTCCCAGACCAATTTAATCTCGATTGAAAGAGGTGACACATGCGAATGCTTCTCCATGTCAAGTTTCCGCACGAGCCATTTAACGCTGCGGTGAAGAACGGCACGGCAGGAAAGAAGATACGGCGCATTCTCGACGAGCAGAAGCCAGAAGCGGTCTACTTCGGGGATTTTCAAGGCCACCGCGGAGGGATCATGATCATTAATTTGGATGATCCGTCAAAGATTCCGGCGATCGCAGAGCCATGGTTCCTTACGTTCAACGCGGATTGCGAGCTCCATGTTGTGATGACCCCGGAAGATCTGGCAAAGGCTGGCCTGGACGAGCTGGGCAAGAAGTGGTCCTGACGCCCAGGGCTGGCTGAGCACCCGCTGCGCCGGGCGGTGGTGGCGCGACATCTTCGAGCGTTAATTGAGGGGCGCCGCCGAGGGGTAGGTGTGTGGCCGCTAGTGTAGTGTTTCGCAATTGGCTTTGCATGGTAGCGCCGCCATCCTGGCGGCTTTGGCCGGCAAGATGCCAGCGCTACGGGGCGACTGATTGTCAAGCCATTTATGAAACACTACACTAGCCGTGGAACATTGCCTTTCCAATTTAGCAGGGAGGATTGTATGGCTGAAAAGAGGATCATTGCAGTAGTAGGTGCAACCGGTGCGCAGGGTGGTGGCTTGGTCCGCGCCATCTTGAGCGACCAGAGGGGTGGCTTCCGCGCGCGCGCGCTCACGCGAGACGCCAACTCTGACAAGGCAAAAGCACTGGCCAAGCTGGGCGCCGAGGTGGTCGCCGCCGACGTCGACGACGTGGAGAGCCTGAAGAGGGCGTTTGAAGGCGCCTACGGGGCGTACTGCGTCACGTTTTTCTGGGCGCACTTCTCGCCTGAGAAGGAGCTAGCCGAGGCCACCAACATGGCCCAGGCGGCGAAGCAGGCCGGGATCGAACACGTGATCTGGTCGACCCTCGAAGACACGCGCCAGTGGGTGCCCCTCAGCGACAACCGCATGCCCACCCTTATGGGCAAATACAAAGTGCCGCACTTCGACGCCAAGGGCGAGGCCAACCAGGTTTTCACCGACCTCGGCCTGCCGGTGACGTTCCTGCTGACGTCGTTCTACTGGGATAACTTCATCTACTTCGGCATGGGCCCCAAGAAGGGCCCCGACGGCAAGCTGGCTTTGACCCTGCCCATGGGCGACAAGAGGCTCTCGGGCATCGCCGCCGAAGACATCGGTAAGTGTGCCCACGGCATCTTCAAGAGGGGCCGCGAGTTCATCGGCAAGACGGTCGGCATTGCCGGAGAGCATTTGACCGGCGCGCAGATGGCTTCTGCCCTAACCAAGGCTCTGGGCCAAGAGGTGCGCTACAACGCCGTGCCCCCCCAGGTGTATCGCAACTTCGGGTTCCCGGGCGCCCAGGATCTCGGCAACATGTTCCAGTTCTACCATGACTTCAACGAATACTTCTGCGCTGCGCGCAAACTCGAGATCGCCCGAGCCCTCAACCCCGCGCTGCAAACCTTCGACGCGTGGCTCGCCCAATATAAGGCCCGTATCCCGCTTGGGTAACCCAAAGCCAGCGCCTAATCGCGCCAACCGCACCGCCCGCAAGCGGGGCGGGTCGGCTTTTTCTGGGCTTAAGCCTGAAGCTCTTCCGAAAGAGCATTTTTGCACCGGAAAGCGGCTGGTACTATCGCGCCATTGACTCCCCATGTCTCTCAAGTTAACCTCGGCGCATGAATCGTGAGGCGACCGCTTCGTGCCGAGCTCCATCCTCCCACCGAAGTGGGTTCATTCACATTTGTTTTGTGATTGGCTCAAAACAATACAACTCTTGTTCGGCGAGTTTATTAGGAGAGTCCGATGAAGGCTAGGGGAATTCCATGGTTGAGTCTCGGACTGATTCTGCTGTTCACTGCGCCCTTTGGTGCTGCCCAGTCTCTCGGCGATGCAGCCCGCGCCCAAAAAGATAAGCAAAACCAGGGTGCGAAGAAAACCGCTAAGGTTTACACCAACGACGATTTCCCAGCCGGTAACGCGGAGCCGGCGGAGACGACGCAACCCGCGCACCCCGCTGTTTCCGGCGCGAGGCTCCAGCCGTCCGTGCCCACGATCACGGCCGAAACGAGTAACGGGGGGAGCGTTCAACTCGCACCAGATAACGGAACTGACCTCATCTTCATGGCAACTTGGTGCCCACATTCAAAGGCGCTCAAGGATATACTTAACGACCCCCGTACGCGAACTTATTGGGCCGACAAAAAGCTAGTCTTCCTCTTTTCGAAGAACGAATGGGGAAGAGTAGAGTCCGACCTTGAGGATATGGCGAAGAGCGGCAAGATCTCGGAAAAAGATATTCCGGCTAAGCTGGAGCAGTTGAAGAGCAAGGCGGGGTCTCCCTATGTAACGAATCCTGCCTTCCTCAACGATCTTCCTGGAGAATATTACTTCTGCTCCAGGCCGAAGGAAGTGACTGGGTACCCGGAAGTCCTTTCAATGCGCGGTTACACGCGTATGACGAAATGGCTGATCCGAGACTTGAAGATGCCGGAACCGCTAGCTCTACAGCTCAAGGATCAGTACGACTCCGCCACTGAGGATGTCCCTGACGAGTAGCTCGCGCACCTTGCCGGAGGTTTTCGGCAGGGATGTGGTTAAGAGGCGAGGCTTGATTCTCCCAGGCGCTCCCGCGCCGCGCCTTGTGACCTTTGGGTCCGCGAGTCTATCCAATGCTTTTTATCGGCGTCATTCCTAGCCGAGTGTGAGCGCCGAATGTACCTGCCTGGCCTGCCGCGCGGACAGCAGGCAGGCGAGCAAACCAAACGCGACAATGACGCCCTCATGGTTCCTGCAACCTTGTTCCCTCGTTCCCTACGCGCGGGGCAAAATTGAAATCGCTATCCAAAGGGTCGCTCAGTCGAAGCGGATTCGGTTGGGAGACGCCCTGCCGATGAAGACAGAATCTGGTCCCTGGCGATGAGTTTGTGCTCGACATAGACGGCAGGGGGAACTGCTTCTCCATTCAGGCACTGAAGGACAATCGGCAGAATCTTGAATCCATATTTCTCCGGGAAATAGGCCACGGCGCCGATTAGAGGACTGTCGGCTTTCCGGAGCTCATCCTCCAGGGCTCCGTCGGGCCCCCAGCCTTGCGCCATGATTGCAGTGAACTGTTCTCTGCCAGCTTCGCGGACCGCACGGATAGCACCGAGTGCGGAGTCGTCATTCGCAGCCGCGATGAGCAAGTGTTCGCGCTCCGCCAGGGACCTGAGTACGCGCCGAGTGGCCAAATAGCCCCCCCTTTCAGTTCCTTTGCCATTCTTGTGGAGCAGGCATCTCTCATTCAATTTTGGCAAGACACTCTTCATTCCATCGAGGGTGCCAATAACCCGCGCATGAGGGACAGGTCCAGCCTCAGGGATCTCCAGCAGCAGGATGCGGTCCACGCGCCCGCGCCAATTCTTTTTAGCGAACCCTGCCAAAGCATCGCCACCCACAATGCCCGCGGCATAGTTATTGACCCCGAAGTAGATGGCGCTGGCCATGGGAATATCGATCGCCAAAGTCCGTATTCCCGCTTTGGAAAACATATTGGCGAGGACGGGGCCAACTCGATAATGGAAGTCATATTCGATTACGAAATCAACCCTTTGCGCTATCAGCCACGCCGCATTTTTCACAGCTTCCTCCGGGCTGTTACGGTTATCAGTGACGAGCAACTCGACGTGGGATTTCGCCGCCGCGTCCATCAAACTTTGCGTCACTTTGCTGGAAAAATGCTGGTCACCGGAAAGCTGGGCATATCCGATGCGATAGGCCCGGTAACCCATGAGGTCTTTGAACCTCTTGGTCCTGTTGTCGCGCAGCACGTACCCTCGCCCCTCCAAGGTGCGAAGCAGGCGAAAGGTGGTGCTGATATCGAGGTGGGCCTTTTCAGCGATGTCGGTCAGGCGCAACTCCGTTCGCGAACTGCGCAGAACGTCCAGGACATCGAGCGCCTTGCCGAGAACCTCGACATAGTAGCGACCCCGCCCGTCCTGGGAACGGCTTTTGATCCCGGCGTGTTCTTGCGAGGATGGCTGTTCTTCTTTCGACTGCGCCGCGACTCTTGTGTTCATCCTCCCCATTTCCCTTTCCTGCCGGGCGCCGTAGGGGCGGCCCTTGTGGCCGCCCGCCCGTTGTCCTGGCCCTGAATCAAGGGCGACCACAAGGGTCGCCCCTACCCGGGATTTGCTAGCAGGCTGGCCAGTTGCTATTGATAGCGCGACTTTTCGTTGCCGTCAACAATTTTCATCTAATAAAAACTTTTTTTTCTTGACAAACAATTTGGCGAGATATATACGATACGCATTGCGTCGGGTTTTGAATTGGTACGGTACATCCGCAAGATGAGGTTGTACCTTACCGAGGATTACTTGAAGTGCTATATGTTCCCCCTTCGATTCGTCGGTTCCTAACGCTAGGTTAAATCACTGCGTGCTCGAAAGGTCAGTTCGAGAGTATTTGGCTCAAATCGGGTGCAAAGGCGGCGCGGCCACTTCGCCCCAAAAGGCCCGTGCCGCCCGCAAGAACGGGAGGCTAGCGGTCGGGCGGAAAATCAAAACGGAAATTCCGGCTAAAGACCTGTCTGCCTGAATGTCTCAAAAAGGAGGACAAACCATGAAGGTACGCTTTCTGTCAGTTATTTTGGCGCTCTTTTTTTCGGCAGGTTTACTCCATGCCCAAGGAGGCGCCGCGGGAACAATTCTGGGAACCGTGACGGACAACTCCGGCGCGGTCGTACCCAAAGCCACTGTGGATGTCACTAACGTTGCCACAAGTGTTACCAGTCACACGCAGACGAGTGACACAGGAAATTACACCATGCCTTACCTGAACCCAGGGATCTATCGAGTCACTGTACAAGCCCCCGGGTTCCAAAAGGCGGTCGTAGATAATGTAACCTTGGTCGTCGACCAATCGGTCCGTGTCGACGCGATTCTAAAACCCGGTGTCGTCACCGAGACCGTCGAGGTCCGGGCGAGCGCGGTCGCGCTTGATACCGACACCCCTGCCATTTCACAGCTTCTGAGCAACAAGCAAGTGGTGGATCTTCCGCTCAACAGCCGGAACTGGACCTCGTTGCTTTTCGTCAGCGCCGGCGCGGTGACGGTCGGCGCCGAGATGGGCACGATGCGGCAGGGTGAAGGAAATGGCATCAGCATTAACGGTGGCCGGCCCGAGTCCAACAACTACACGATCGACGGCCTGGGTTCATCCGATGTGGCTTTGAGCACACCGGCCGTTATTTTGTCCATTGACGCGATCCAGGAGTTCAAGGTCCAGTCCGACACCTATTCCGCCGAATATGGCTTCAGTGCGAACCAAGTCAACATCATCAGCAAGAGCGGTACCAACCAACTGCACGGAACCCTATTCGAGTTCGACAGAAACGATGCTTTCGACGCCAGGAGTCCCATTGCTCAGCCAACGATTCCTAAACTGCGGCAAAACCAATTTGGGTTTGTGGTCGGCGGCCCGGTGATCCTGCCGCATCTCTATGACGGGCGTAACAAGACCTTTTTCATGGCGAACTATGAAGGCACTCGGATCAGTAATGGGTTCACTGGGTTCGCAAACACGCCGCCTCCAAGTGAACTGAGCGGAGATTTTTCAGCAACGGGGTACCCCGAGCCCGGAACCGCAGCCTGCGCCGCCGCGCTGGCTAAGAACCTGCCTTGCAATCCGGAGAATCCAGCGACGGGACTGGCTTTCCCAGGCGATCAGATTCCCAACAGCCTCTGGTCTCGCCAAGCCACGGTGGTCCTCGCAGCCAACACCTTCCCGGCTCCGAATTGTTCCCCTGCCGATTGCTTGGGAAACAACGTTCTTCTGTCGCTTAACAATCCCAACAGAGCCGACCAGCAAACGTACCGCCTGGATCAGGATCTGGGGCGGTTTGGAAAAATCTTCGGCCGCGGAACCTACGCGAACTACACGAATACAAATTTGTACAATTCGGATTCGGTCCCTTATGGATTAACTAGCTTCTACGAGACTGAGAAGCAATGGGAAGTTTCGCATACCATTACCTTCCACGGGAGCATCGTAAATAATTTTCGCTTCGGGTACCTGGATGCGATCGCGAATGAGGGTTCTCCAGCGCCGTCCGCGGATCAGATCAGCGCCTTAGGGTTGCAAAATGTGTTCACCCACTTTGCTCCGCTTCAGGCGAGCTGGTCCGGCATAGGCATAGGCGGCACGGGGGCTTCAAATTACAGTGGATTTGGAGGCTCGATCAATTCCTATACGGGCAGCGAGATACCATCGTGGGAGTTCGCCGATTCGCTGACCCTGGTCAAGGGTAAGCACACCTTGACCACCGGCGTGGAATATCGCCATTGGGTGGTCAATCGTAATCTCGATGACGACTTCTTCGGCGACTATAATTTCACCAACGACCTTATTACGGTGAACAGCACCGGTTGCGCAACGGTTGTCTGCGGCACCGGCAATGCGGTTGCTGACTTCCTGCTGGGCTACTACTCCAACGTTGGCGGGTATATTCCTGGTCCGTTGAGCCCCACAAACGTGGCGGGCAATCCCCAGTCGCACGTCTACAATTATCTCGCCCCCTTTGTGCAAGACGACTGGAAAGTGACCCCGCGGCTGACCTTGAACCTTGGCCTTCGTTGGGACTACCGCAGCGTGCCGTACGAGGAACAGAACAAATTCTTTTGGCTCGATGTTAACAATCCCAACGGCGGCATGTGCTTTGCGGATCAAAAATTGTTGACCAACGGGGTGGCCCCTTCCGGAAATGGCTTCTTCGAGTATTGCAACCGGCGCGCGCCGGCGAATCCCGGATTGTATAAGCCTTTTGCTCCTCGCATTGGCTTCGCCTATCGCCCGTTGGGCGGAGACAAAACAGTGATTCGCGGCGGGTACGGGATTTACTATGACTCCTTTGAAGCCCGCGAGATTGATAATTCCGGGGACTTCTATCCCTACAGCATCCGCGATAGCCTCACCCCGTACTCCCAGCCGGTGACGACGGCGCCTAAGTTGACCAACCAACTGTTTCCGGGTTTCACCACGCTTACTGAGGTAAGCCCCGCATCGGCGACCTTTATCGCGGTAATCGAGTCGGAATTGCCACTGAATCCCTACATGCAACAGTGGACGCTTTCCGTACAGCGTCAGCTCCCTAAGAACACATCCCTGGAAGTGAACTACATCGGATTGAAGGGCACACATTTGCTGGATCGGCACAACATTGCGCAGCCTTATGCACCCGCGAATCCCGCAGTCTGCCAAGCCAATCCTGCCAACTGCCCGGCTGCCCCCCGGCTGCCCTATCCGAATTTCACGGGCTTCTATATCAACAGTGACTGGCACGGAAATTCCAACTACAACGCGGGCAATATCAAGCTCGAGCACCGCACCTCATCGATGGCGTTCACGACGATTTTCACCTGGGCGAAAAGCCTGGACGACAAATCCGCCGCAGCCGGCCTCGCGGCTGACGGCGGCGGGTACCAGGGGTTCATGAACAACCACGATATGCGCCGTGATTATGGCCCCTCGAATTTCGATGTGGATCACCGCTTTGTCACCAGTTATGTCTACAATCTGCCCTTCGGCCGCGGCAAACACTTCCTCAGCAATGCGAACAAGGCATTGGATATGGCCGTCGGCGGTTGGGAGTTAACCGGCATCACAACATTTCAAACCGGATTCCCGTACTCCATTGACGCCCAAGATCTAGCCGGTGTCCTGGATAGCCAGAACCCGCGGGCCGATCGAGTCCCCGGTGTACCTATGACCCCGGCTAACAAGACTACCAGCGCGTGGATCAATACTGCGGCGTTCTCCCAACCGCCTATTGGCGTCTACGGAAATACCGGCCGCGGCATCCTGCGTTCGCCCGGGATAAACAACTGGGACCTCGGCTTTTTCAAGAACTTCAACTTCACTGAAAGCAAGACTCTCCAGTTGCGGTTTGAGAGCTTCAATACCTGGAACCATCCCAACTATTACGTGCCCTTGACCGGACCGAGTGCGGGCGGCGGCTGTAACCCGGACTGCGGTATATCTGATGCGTCGTTCGGAAAACTCACGATTGCTGCGCCGGGTCGCATTATCCAACTCGGAGCGAAGTTCATCTTCTGAAGATCCATCCGAAGCAGGACCCGCCAGGCGCCCCGCGCCTGGCGGATCCTTTCTTCAGGGAGGGTTACTGCCGTTTAACGTTGTTTCACCCCCCAAATACCGCCTCTTCCCCCGATATCACCATCCTATCGAGCGTGGTGACGTCCGCCGCTGGGAATATGGCCCACGCGGGCCGCAAACTGGCTGCGCGGCAGAGGCTTTCTGGCGAAATGACCGCGGAAGAATAAAGGCCTGAGGTATACTCGGAGCCATGGTTGATGAGCGTAGAAAAGCTTCCGCACTCGCACTGCTCCTGTGGCTGTTTGTTTCCGGCTTCGATGTCCTGGCACAGTCCTCCCAGAGCGATTCACTCGAACAGTACTACGAGGCAGGTGAGAAAGCGTTGGCGGAGAACCGCTATATCGACGCGCAAAGGGCGTACGAAGAGCTACGGCGGTTGGCTCCCGGTACGGCCGAGGTGCATGCCAGACTTGGTCTCATATATTTCCAGGAGCGGAATTTTGAGCAATCGGTAGCAAGCTTGCGCCAAGCCCTCAAGTTGAAACCAGACCTGCCCAAGGTGGACACTCTCCTAGCCATGTCCTTGTCAGAGCTTGGCCGGTACACAGAAGCCCTGCCCGGCCTGGAGAAAGGGTTCCACCAGTCAACTGATCTCGCCATCAGGCGCATGTGCGGCCTTCAGCTCGAGAGGGCCTACACTGGTTTGGAGCGTGACAGCAAAGCGGTGGAAGTGGCCCTGCAACTGAACCGTCTGTATCCCGACGATCCGGAGGTCCTCTACCATACGGGCAAAGTATACGGAAACTTCGCCTACCTCACGATGCATAAGCTGGCTCAGGTGGCGCCGGAGTCCGTCTGGAGGCATGAGGCCGCGGCCGAAGCTTTCGAGAGTCAGGGAGCGAATGAGTCCGCGATTCCCGAATACCGTCTGGTATTGGCGCTCGACCCGCACCGGCCCAGCATTCATTACCGCTTGGGCCGAACCTTGCTGGCGCGTTCGGTGAACACCAAGTCACCGGAAGACACAGCAGAGTCAGCGAAGGAATTTGAGCAGGAGTTGCAGCAAGAGCCCGGGAATGCCAACGCGGCTTACGAGCTTGCCGAGATCCATCGCAATGCGGGAGAGGTCGAGGAGGCGCGGAAGTTTTTTGAAATGGCTCTGAAATACTATCCGAACTTCGAAGAAGCCCACCTGGGGCTGGCATCCGTGCTCATGTTCGAACATAAGCCCGAACTGGCGCTGCCTCACCTTCAGAAAGCCATCGCTTTGAACCCGGAAAACCAGGTTTCCTGGTATCGCCTGTTGCAAGTGGAAAGGGCGCTGGGCAACGTTCAAGAGCAACAGAAGGCGCTCCAGGAATTTCAGCGTCTGCGAAGCCAAAAGGCGAGCCAGCAGCAGGCCGCGAGAGAGCTATTTTCTCCCCGGGAGGTGACGAAACAAAAGCTTGACCCGGATGCTCCGCCGTAGGACCCCAATTCGCAGATAAGGCTGTCGAAAGCAGTAGACAAACTTGGAGAGGGAGGAACAAATGACTGAGAAAAGAAGAGACGCGACGAATCGTCGATCGAAGAAGCTGATCTACGCAATTATAGTGCTGTTACTCGGCGCCAGCACAGCCATAGCGCAGAACAAACCTGATCCGCTCAAGAGCGGATTTGAGAATCCGCCAGAGGGTGCGCGTCCGCGGGTGTGGTGGCACTGGATGAACGGCAACATCACCAAGGAAGGCATCAAGCTGGACCTGGAGTGGATGCACCGGGTGGGTCTGGGCGGCTTCCAGAATTTTGACGCGGCCTTGTCGACGCCCCAGGTCGTGGAGCATCGACTGGCGTACATGACGCCAGAGTGGAAGGATGCTTTCAAGTACGCGACGATCCTCGGTGATCGACTGGGACTGGAAGAGGCGATTGCAGGTTCGCCGGGCTGGAGCGAGAGCGGTGGCCCGTGGGTACCGCCATCGCAGGGAATGAAGAAGTATGTGTGGAGTGAGACGTTAGTCGAGGGCGGGAAGCCATTCAAGGGAGCGTTAGCCAAACCGCCGTCGAACACTGGGGCCTTTCAGAACCTGGCCATTCAGGACGTTCTCGAAGCGCCAGAGGGCGCTCGGGCGATTCCGCAGTTCTACGCCGATGCCGCGGTCATCGCCTACCGCGCGGCAGCAAGTGATGTGCCGGTCGAATCGTTGCACCTCAAGGTGACGGCGAGCGCAGGCGCACCTGACGTGGCGATGCTCAACGACGGGGACTTGCAAAAAACAACAAAGCTTCCAATCCCAGCCGCCGGCGAAAGTGCCTGGATCCAATACGAATTCGCTGAGCCCCAGACGATGCGCTCCGTCACCATGGTGATGAAGAATGTGGATATGATTGCCGCGATGCTGACCGGGATCGCCAACCCGGAGAAATCCCTCGAGGCGAGTGACGACGGGCAAAACTTCCGGGCCGTAGTGAAGCTTCCTGAGGGTGGCGCTCCCGAGCATACCGTTTCTTTCCCAGCGGTGACGGCGAAGTTTTTCCGCGTCGTTTTCAAGCGGACACCCCCTCCGCCTTTGCCTTCATGGGCGATCGGCTTGGACCCCGCTTCACTGGGGATCAGATTTGGCGCACCTCCGACCGACTATGAAATTGCCGAGTTGGTGCTGCATGCGGGAGCGCGGGTCAACAGGTTCGAAGAGAAAGCCGCCTTCACTCCCCTGCCCGACCTCTATCAGTTCGCGACACCCCCAGTCGCTCCAACCGAAGCGGTTTCAAAGTCCGATGTCGTCGACCTGACATCGAAGCTGGGCGCGGACGGTACGCTGGAATGGACACCCCCAGCCGGCCATTGGGTCATACTCCGGTTCGGCTATTCACTGTTAGGAATCACCAACCATCCGGCGACCGCAGAGGCGACGGGCCTTGAAGTCGACAAGCTGAACCGCCGCTTTGTGAAGAACTACATGAACACCTACCTGGACAGCTACAAGGAAACGGTAGGCGCGGACTACATGGGCAAGCGTGGCATCCGGTACGTGATCAATGATAGCTGGGAGGCAGGGTCGCAGAACTGGACCGACGACATGATCGCTAAGTTCAAGAAACGGCGTGGCTATGATCCGCTGCCTTGGATGCCGGTTCTCACCGGGCAGGTGGTCGAAAGCGCCGAAGCCAGCGACAAGTTCCTGTGGGACTTTCGCGAGACCATTGGCGATTTAATCGCGGACGAGCATTACGGCCAGTTGGAGGCATCGCTGCACGAGCGGGGCATGGGCCATTACGGGGAATCACACGAGAGCGGACGCGCCTTTGTGGCGGATGGCATGGAAGTCAAGAAGTTCAACGAAGTGCCCATGAGCGCGATGTGGACCCAGGTCCCGGGAGTGAACAAAGAGCAATACGGCTACAACGCGGATGATCGGGAATCGGCATCGGTGGCGCACATCTACGGTCAGAACCTGGCCGCGGCCGAGTCGATGACCGCGGCTGCCGCGCCCTGGGCGTGGTCGCCGGCGACGCTGAAGCCGACGGCCGATCAGGAGTTTCTGAACGGGATCAATCGCTTTGTAATTCACGAATCAGCACACCAGCCGCTGGTGGGCAAGGCGCCGGGATTGACCCTGGGGCCCTTCGGGCAGTGGTTCAACCGCAACGAAACCTGGGCGGAAGAGGCTGGTCCATGGGTGAAGTACATTGCGCGCAGCAGCTATCTGCTGCAGCAGGGGCACTTCGGCGCGGACCTGGTTTACTTCTACGGCGAAGATTCCAACCTGACCGCCATCTTTGCGGATAAGTCACCGGATGTGCCGGCGGGCTATGGCTTCGACTACATCAACGCCGACGCCCTGATCCACGAGCTGAACGTCGCCGGCGGCCGCATCACCACCAAGAGCGGCATGAGCTATCGTGTGCTGGGGCTTGATCCGTACAGCCAACACATGCCGTTGCCCGTGCTGCGTGCCATTCACAAACTGGTGGAGGAGGGCGCCGTCGTTGCCGGTCCGAAGCCGACCGATGATCCCAGCCTCGCCGATAACGAGGCGGAGTTCCACAAGCTGAACGACGAGCTGTTTGGCGACGGCACGGGCGTGCACAAGGTTGGCAAAGGCACGGTGTACGCAGGCCAGAGTCTGACGGATGTGTTCAACGCGTTGAAGCTGGCGCCGGACTTCGACTACACCAAGCCGGAGAGCGATACGCGCCTTCTCTTCGTGCATCGCAAGCTTGCGGAGGGCGATCTGTACTTCGTGGATAACCGCAACGAACGCGACGAGACGGTGGAGGCGAGCTTCCGCGTGACCGGTAAGGCGCCTGAGCTGTGGCATGCCGAGACGGGCAATTCGGAGCCTGTGTCTTACAAGATCGCGGACGGCCGCACCACGGTGCCGTTGCACCTGGAGCCGTGGGGCACGGTGTTCGTTATGTTCCGCAAGGCGACGAAAGCGACTTCGCGCACTTTGCCCAAGGTGGTGGAGACGCAACTGACGACGGTGGGTGGCTCGTGGCAGGTGAGCTTCCAACCGGGGCGTGGCGCGCCGCCCTCCATTACGCTGGACAAGCTGATGTCGTGGAGTGACAGCACGGATGCGGGCGTGAAGTATTTCTCCGGAACCGGCACCTATACGAAGACCATTCAGGCTCCGGCGGACTGGTTCAAGAAGGGTGCGCAACTATGGCTCGACCTGGGCGACGTGAAGAACCTGGCGGAGGTGACGGTGAACGGCAAGTCGCTGGGCATCGTGTGGCATGCGCCTTACAGGGTGGACGCGACGAGCGCACTGAAGCCGGGCGCGAACGAAGTGACCATCAAGGTGATCAATGCATGGGTCAACCGGCTGATCGGCGATGAACAACCAGACGCGACGACGAAATATACGTTCGCAGATGTGAAGCCGTACAAGGCGAACTCACCGCTGCTGCCTTCGGGACTTCTTGGGCCGGTCCATCTTTATTCCGTGGCCACGCAGTAAAGAGATGAGAAAGCGCCAGTAGGTCGAAGACACTGCTCTTCTCCCTGATCGGGCGTTTTGCGGGTGAGGAGGAGTGCCGCTGCCTACCTGCTGTTTGCTTTGCAACCTCCATTTGAGTATCATGACGCCACGGGTGGATTTCTGGCATGTGGCAGCCTCACGAATATCATTTCAGTTTTAGCTTCCGCTCCTCCGGCGGCCATCCCTACTTTATCCCTCTGCTGGGTTTTGGTGCCGGCTTAGGACTTTTTGCCAACGGGTTTTGGAATTATCGGAAGCTGCGAGTCATCGAGGACACGCCGCGGATTCCCGTTCGCAGTATCCCCATGGGATTGGTTCACGTGCGCGGGAAAGTGACGGGCAGCTTCCTCTTGACGAGCCCTGTGACTCGCACACCCTGTTATTACTATCGCGTCCGGCTCGAGCGTTGGGAGGAGCGGGGGAAAAGCCGGGGATGGGCCATCGTCCACACTGAGACGGACCAGCGCATTTTTTATGCCGACGATGGAACGGGTAAGGTGCTGATCAATCCTCAGTCTGCAGAATATGATCTGCCCCCCACCTATTGGGCGGAGATCGGGTCCGAGGCGCGCGGCGGGCCTTACCTCGATCCCTCCCTCGGTCTCGCGGCGGGTCCTTCGGAACAGGAGTTGCGCGCCTATGCGGCAAAGGCTGACCCGCGGTTCCCGGGGGACCAGAAGGTCATGGCTCAGATCGAGGCGAAATACGCGCATGCCACAGGGCTGACCAAGAAAATTGTGGAGCGCGAGAAGCAAGCCCTGGAGGCCGAGAACCCGTTGACGGGGCATGGCAGCTACCGCATCACGGAGCACTGCCTGGTGGCCGAACACGAGTACGACCTCACCGGCACGTGCGCTCAAAATCCCCAGCCCAAGGACGATGACGATCGAAATCTGATCCTCAAGGGGCAGAACGAACCGACCTTTCTGATTTCCGGCTTTAGCGAGCGGACACTCGAAAAAACCTTAAGGAAGAAAGCTGTTACGAGGATCATCCTCGGCGGCTTGCTCATGGTCTTTATGATGGCCATCCTAATCGGCAATCTGGTCGAGTCCTGAATGAGCCAAGTTCACTGTGCATACAGGATGACTTCTCGCAGCGGGTAGCCACGGTCAATTCGTACTGCAATTGACCGTGGGTCCGTGCGTGGGTGAAAAGCGCACGGTCAGAAGGGCACTCACCGTGGCTACCCTCTGAACAAAAGCCGCAGAGTTACGAAACCCGCCCGCCATGAAGATGGGCGGACCGTAGGCCGCGGCGGGCGCTACCTGCTACCCGTAGTCCTCCCAGAACGTGCCGTGCGTGCCACCTAAGTGAGTTCACCGGGATTGTCACATGGAATTCATGAAAGCCACGGAAGTTGAAACGGAACACCGGGAGCCTGCAAGCGCCGCCGCGCCCACCTCGCCGCCGCGCACGGAAAGATTGGTCTCGCTCGATGCGCTGCGCGGCTTCGATATGTTCTGGATTACCGGCGGCACCTCGATCCTGCTCGGCCTGGGTAAGGTCATCCAGCGCCCCTTCTTCGACAAGTTCCTGGAACAGTTCGACCATGTGCCCTGGCAGGGCCTGCATTTCTATGATCTCATCTGGCCACTCTTTATGTTCATCATGGGGACGGCCATCCCGCTGGGGGTGGCGAAACGACGGGCCCGGGGCGAGAGTGACCGCACCCTGCTGCTCCACGCCGTCTGGCGGGCCATCGTCATGTTCTGCCTGGGAACGATCACGCAGGGAAATCTCCTCTTGTTTGATTGGTCGAGATTCCGTCCCTGTTACAGCGTGCTGCATGGACTCGCCGCGGGCTATTTGGTGGCTAGCATCGTGGCATTGAAGGTGAAGCCGAAATGGCATGCGGCCACCATCGCCGCTCTGCTTCTTGTCTACTGGGCCCTGGTGATGCTGATCCCCGTGCCAGGGGTGGGCGCGGGAGTCCTGACTCCGCAAGGCAACCTGCCGACTTACGTGGACCAGCTTGTTCTCGGCCACTTGCATTATGGTGAGAATACCTGGTTCCTGAGCTATCTGGGCTTCGGCGCCTCAGTGTTGCTGGGCGTGCTGGCCGGGCAGATGCTGATCTCCGACCGTACGCCGATGAGCAAGATCTATCGCCTGCTGACCGCGGGCTCGGTGAGCCTGGTGGGGGGACTCCTCTGGAGTCTGTCGTTTCCCGTGATCAAGCTGATGTGGACAAGTTCTTACGTGCTGATCTCCGGCGGCCTGAGCTTTATGGCCTTGGCGCTCTTCTACTGGATCATCGACGTGCTCGGCTATAAGAAGTGGGCCTTCGGATTTATCGTTATCGGCATGAATTCCATTGCGGTTTACGTTGCCACCGAAATCTTTGATTTCCGGCACGTGGGTAACATCTTCGTGGGCCACCTGCTGCCGCTTATCGGCCGTTGGGCGGCATTAGTCGAGGCCAGCGGCGCATTTGCCGTCGTCTGGTTAATACTTTATTGGATGTATCGCAAAAAGGAATTTATCAGGATCTGATGGCCGGGCCCCAGCTCCACGTCCCCTGATCCACGTTCGACCAGAGCGGGTAGCGCCCGCCACTAAGATCGGCGGACCGTAGGCCGCGGCGGGCGCCACCTGCTGTCATTCCGCCTTGGCAGCGCCGCCCGCCACGCGCAAACACCCGGTAGCTGCCGCGCGGTCTCCCGGGGATGGATGCCGCCGAACCGGGGAAGCGGTGCGGGCCTGTCCGATTCAGATTGATGACGTGTGGTGGCTGGAGCAATATCGTGGCTGAAGGCGCAGCAAAAGCCCACCTTCAGAAAAACCCTGACCGTGGCCCCCGCTCTGCCGACCGCGCGCCCCTCGACTTTTCCCTCCAGAAGGTATATAAATATCATATACGATGACTCTGTGGACTGACTGCACTGGTTTTGATTGGGATACGGGCAACTCCGATAAGAACTGGACCGCCCACCGCGTTTCGGACTCGGAGTGCGAGGAGGTCTTTTTTAGCCGTCCCTTCGTCGTTCGCCAGGACCTCCAGCACTCCCAGGAAGAGCCCGGGGGTTATGCACTGGGGCAGACGGATCGAAGCCGCGGGTTATTTGTCGTCTTCACCATTCGAGGGAAACTCATCCGCGTGATTTCAGCCCGCGACATGACGCGCAAGGAACGGAGAATCTACCAAACCCATGCGAAAACTGAAGAAGAAGGTTATTCCGAAATTTAAATCCGAAGGGCGCGAAAGAGCCTTTTGGGCCAGCCACGATTCGAGCGATTACCTGGATTGGACAAAAGCGCAACGCGCTCTGCTGCCGAATCTGAAACCATCGGTCCGAACGATTTCACTGCGCTTGCCTGAAGCTCTCATCGCCCGGCTCAAAGTCCTGGCGAACAAGCGCGATGTACCCTATCAATCGCTGCTCAAGGTTTTGCTGGCCGAGCGGCTGAAACAAGAGGAGGCGACACAAGTGCCGACCTTTCGCCCCGCTCAGAGCCTGCCCTGAGCGCAGCGAATGGGGCAGGCTCTGAAGGCTGAGGGCGAGAGGTTGGCTTGGCGCGCCCATCGCAAGAAACGCGCCGTGTGCGCCACCCGCGGACGCGGGCCGTGTTGAACGAGGATGAGCTCGAAATCCTGGCGCGGGTCATGCAGGCGCGGCGGGAGGAGCACGGCTCTCCTCTGACCGCCTGGGTGTTTCTTCCTGACCCCGCCGCGGCGGGGCCTGCGATCCTCGGGCCGCGATATCTGAAGGGCCTCTCCCTCGTCGTGGAATCGGTGCAGGTCAGCTCCACGCGGCGGATCAATGTGCAACGTGGAAAGCTCGGGCGACTTTGGCAGGGACGATTTTCTCTATCGAATCGTGCTGACTGCGTGCTACGATCCTGGGCGCTGCGGAGAAGGCCCGTCAGCGTGCATTGCACTCGTGTTGACCACCCAATTCCTGAACTTGGAGAGGGAGGAACAAATGACTGAGAAAAGAAGAGACGCGACGAATCGTCCATCGAAGAAGCTGATCTACGCAATCACGGTGCTTTTACTCGGCGTCAGCACAGCCATAGCGCAGAACAAAGCTGATCCGCTCAAGAGCGGATTTGAGAATCCGCCCGAGGGTGCGCGTCCGCGGGTGTGGTGGCACTGGATGAACGGCAACATCACCAAGGAAGGCATCAAGCTGGACCTGGAGTGGATGCACCGGGTGGGTCTGGGCGGCTTCCAGAATTTTGATGCGGCGCTGGCAACGCCCAAGGTGGTGGAGCATCGCCTGGCGTACATGACGCCAGAGTGGAAAGATGCCTTCAAGTACGCGACGATCCTCGCCGATCAACTGGGACTGGAAGAGGCGATTGCAGGTTCGCCGGGCTGGAGCGAGAGCGGTGGTCCATGGGTCCCGGCGTCGCAGGGAATGAAGAAGTATGTGTGGAGTGAGACATTAGTCGAGGGCGGGAAGCCATTCAAGGGAGCGTTAGCCAAACCGCCGTCGAACACTGGGGCCTTTCAGAACCTGGCCATTCAGGACCTTCTCGAAGCGCCAGAGGGCGCTCGGGCGATTCCGCAGTTCTACGCCGATGCTGCGGTCATCGCATACCGCGCGGCAGCAAGTGATGTGCCGGTCGAATCGTTGCACCCAAAGGTGACGGCGAGCGCAGGCACAGTTGACGCGGCGATGCTCAGCGATGGGGACCTGCAAAAAACAACAAAGCTTCCAATCCCAGCAGCCGGCGAAAGTGCCTGGATCCAATACGAATTCGCTGAGCCCCAGACGATGCGCTCCGTTACCATGGTGATGAAAAATGTGAATACGATTGCCGCGCTGCTGGCCGGGATCACCAACCCGGAGAAATCCCTCGAGGCGAGTGATGACGGGCAAAACTTCCGGGCCGTAGTGAAGCTTCCTGACGGTAGCGCTCCCGAGTATACCGTTTCTTTCCCACCGGTGATGGCGAAGTTTTTCCGCGTCGTTTTCAAGCGGACACCCCCTCCTCCTTTGCCTGATTGGTTGAGCGGCATGGACCCCACTTCACTGGGGATCAAGATTGGCGCACCTCCGACCGACTATGAAATTGCCGAGCTGGTGCTGCATCCGGGAGCGCGGGTCAACAGGTTCGAAGAGAAGGCCGCCTTCACTCCCCTGCCCGACCTCTATCAGTTCGCGACACCCCCCGTCGCTGCAACCGAAGTGGTTTCAAAGTCCGATGTCGTCGACCTGACTTCGAAGTTGGGCGCGGACGGTACGCTGGAATGGACACCCCCAGCCGGCCATTGGGTCATACTCCGGTTCGGCTATTCACTCTTAGGAATCACCAACCATCCGGCGACCGCAGAGGCTACAGGCCTTGAAGTCGACAAGCTGAACCGCGGCTTTGTGAAGAACTACATGAACGGCTACCTGGACAGCTACAAGGAAACGGTAGGCGCGCATTACATGGGCAAGCGTGGCATCCGGTACGTGATTAATGATAGCTGGGAGGCCGGGTCGCAGAACTGGACCGACGACATGATCGCTCAGTTCAAGAAGCGGCGTGGCTATGATCCGCTGCCCTGGATGCCGGTTCTCACCGGGCAGGTGGTCGCAAGCGCCGAAGCCAGCGACCGGTTCCTGTGGGACTTTCGCAAGACCATTGGCGATTTAATCGCGGACGAGCATTACGGCCAGGTGGAGGCATCGCTGCACGAGCGGGGCATGGGCCATTACGGGGAATCTCACGAGGGCGGACGCGCCTTTGTTGGCGATGGCATGGAAGTCAAGAAGTTCAACGAAGTGCCCATGAGCGCCATGTGGACCCAGGTCCCGGGGGTGAACAAAGAGCAATACGGCTACAACGCGGACGATCGGGAATCGGCATCGGTGGCGCATATCTACGGTCAGAACCTGGCCGCAGCCGAGTCGATGACCGCGGCTGCCGCGCCCTGGGCGTGGTCGCCGGCGACGCTGAAGCCGACGGCCGATCAGGAGTTTCTGAACGGGATCAATCGCTTTGTAATTCACGAGTCGGCACACCAGCCGCTGGTGGGCAAGGCGCCGGGATTGACGCTTGGGCCCTTCGGGCAGTGGTTCAACCGCAACGAAACCTGGGCGGAAGAGGCTGGTCCATGGGTGAAGTACATTGCGCGCAGCAGCTATCTGCTTCAGCAGGGGCACTTCGGCGCGGACCTGGTTTACTTCTACGGCGAAGATTCGAACCTGACCGCGATCTTTGCGGATAAGTCACCGGATGTGCCGGCCGGCTATGGCTTCGACTACATCAACGCCGACGCCCTGATCCACGAGCTGAACGTCGCCGGCGGCCGCATCACCACCAAGAGCGGCATGAGCTACCGTGTGCTGGGGCTTGATCCGTACAGCCAACACATGTCGTTGCCCGTGCTGCGTGCCATTCACAAACTGGTGCAGGATGGCGCTATCGTTGCCGGTCCGAAGCCGACCGACGATCCCAGCCTCGCCGACGACAAGGCGGAGTTCCCAAAACTGAACGAGGAGCTGTTTGGCGACGGCACGGGCGTGCACAAGGTTGGCAAAGGCACGGTGTACGCAGGCCAGGGTCTGGCGGATGTCTTCAACGCGTTGAAGGTGGCGCCGGACTTCGACTACACCAAGCCGGAGAGCGATACGCGCCTTCTCTTCGTGCATCGCAAGCTTGCGGAGGGCGATCTGTACTTCGTGGATAATCGCAACGACCGCGACGAAACGGTGGATGCAAGCTTCCGCGTGACCGGTAAGGCGCCGGAACTCTGGCATGCCGAGACGGGCAATTCGGAGCCTGTGTCTTACACGATCGCGGACGGCCGCACCACGGTGCCGTTGCACCTGGAGCCGTGGGGCACGGTGTTCGTGGTATTCCGCAAGGCGCCGAAAGCGGCGTCGCGCACTTTGCCCAAGGTGGTGGAGACGCAACTGGCGACGGTGGATGGCCCGTGGAATGTGAGCTTCCAGCCGGAACGCGGAGCGCCGCCCTCGATCACTCTGGACAAGCTGTCGTCATGGAGCGATAACCAGGACGCGGGCGTGAGGTATTTCTCTGGAACCGGCACCTATACGAAGACCATTCAGGCTGCGGCGGACTGGTTCAAGAAGGGTGCGCATCTGTGGATTGACTTGGGCGATGTGAAGAACCTGGCGGAGGTGACGGTGAACGGCAAGTCGCTGGGCATCGTCTGGCATGCTCCCTATCGCGTGGACGCCACCAGTGCATTGAAGCCGGGCGCGAACGAAGTGACCATCAAGGTGATCAATGCGTGGGTCAACCGGCTGATCGGCGATGAACAACCAGACGCGACGACGAAATATACGTTCGCAGATGTGAAGCCGTACAAGGCGAACTCGCCGCTGCTGCCTTCGGGAGTTCTTGGGCCGGTCCATCTTTATTCCGTGGCCACGCAGTAAGGAGATGAGAATCATGAAGGCTTTGCATCGGGCTTGGCGGCCGCGCACGTCCTCGCTCCTCTTTCTATCCTTCTTCACTGTGTTGAGCTTCAGCTTGCTCCTATTGGGGATTGTCTCCGCGCAGGCGTGGACCCCTTCTTTACGCAGCGTGGGCCAAGTGGCTTCCGAGCAGGCGTGGACCCCCAATTACGACGAGTCCAAGGCCGGAAACTTCACACTTCCCGACCCGCTCGCGTTCAATGACGGCAAGCCGGTCAAGACCGCGCGGGAGTGGAGGGAGCGCCGTCGCGCGGAGATTCTCCAGCTTCTGGAGACGAATGTCTATGGCCGCACTCCGAAGCCACTGAAGCGTATCCGCTTCAAGGTTTTCGATGTCGATAAAGAGGCGTTGGGCGGCAAGGCCATCCGCAAGCAGGTGACGATCTATATGCCCACCCCGAAAGCTGAGGTTTCCGAGGACCTGCTCGTTTACATTCCCGCCGATGCACCCAAGCCGGTTCCGGTGATCCTTCAGCTCAATTTCAACGGCAATCAATCCGTCACCAGCGATCCTGGCGTCAAGGCCGCAACCCTTTGGATCGGGGATCCGCCCGTGCGGCAGCAGGCCCCGGAGCGATTACGAGGGATCGACAAGGAATTCAACGTGGAGAAGGTCCTGGCGCGGGGATACGGCTTTGCTACGATTTGCTATGGGGACATCGAACCGGATTTCAAGGAAGGGTACATGCAAGGCGGCCTTCGCCAACAGTTCTTTCAACTGGGCCGGACCGAGCGGGCGCCGGATGACTGGGGAGCTATCGGGGCATGGGCTTATGGTTTGAGCCGCGCCATGGATTACCTCGAAAAGGACAAGGACGTTGACCCCCATCGTGTGGCGATCATGGGTCACTCGCGACTGGGGAAGACGGTCCTTTGGGCCGGCGCCCAAGATGAGCGTTTCTCCATGGTGCTGTCGAGCTGTTCGGGAAGGGGAGGCGCTTCACCGTGGCGGCGCAACTACGGTGAAACGATACAAAGTATGTCGCGGATGTTTCCGTATTGGTTCTGTCCCAACCTTTTTAAATATGTTGACCAAGTGGATAAGCTCCCGGTCGATTTGGACGAGTTGATCGCGCTGATCGCGCCGCGCCCGGTTTACATCACCAGCGCGGTGGAGGATCAGTGGGCAGACCCACATGGCATGTTTATGGCGGCGGTGGCGGCGGGCCCCGTCTACCAATTGCTCAAGGCAGAAGGCCTGGGCACGGATCAGATGCCGGCGATCAATCAGCCCATCATGCACACCATGGCCTTTCATATCCGTGAAGGAAAGCACGCGGTTACGGCCTTCGATTGGGACCAGTTCCTGGCTTTCGCTGACCTGCGCCTGCGCGCTCATTGATGGAACCTATATTCGGGAGGGCGGGCATTTTGTGCCCGCCGTGCCCGCCTTTTGGTGTGGAGGAAGGCCTTCCCTTTAGTGGTATCATCAGATCAAAGGGGTAACGCAAATGAGAGAAGTAGCCGTCATAGGCGCGGGGATGACTCCGTGCCGTTCCCGGTGGGTTGAGAAGACCTTTTGGGAATTGGCGCAAATGGCGGTGTGTGAGGCGGTCCGTGACGCCGGAATCCATGTTAAGGAAGTGGAAGCCGGCGTTGCGGGGATTTACAACGACATTTTCGAGTTCCAGGCGATCCCCGAAAGCGGCTTGCAGGGTATTGTAGGGCTTCAGAACAAGCCATTGATGAGGGTCTCGAATGGTGGCGCAACCGGGGCCTATGCAATGCTGGCGGGTTACAACATGATCGCGAGCGGGCAGTATGACCTCATGCTCGTCTTCGGGGTGGAGAAGGCACTCGATTGTTATGACTTCGAAGCGGAGAGCGCCACCCCTGCGGTGGTACAGACAATCGGTTATTCGTGGGACCCGTGGTTCGAGCGGCCTCTTGGCGCACATGCCTCCGAAAGCTACGCGGAGGTTATCCAGGCCTATATGGATGAGTATCCCGGAGACCTCGCTCCCATGGCGCGCGCCAAGATAGTAGAACTCTTCTGCGCCCAAGCGCAAAACAATCCCTTCGCGCAGCGACTAGGTGAGAAAGTTACGGCAGAGCACGTGCTCCACTCGCGTTACGTGGTTTACCCCATTCGAGCCCTCGAAACCTGCGTGTACACGGAGGGCGCCTGCGCATTGATTTTTGCCTCAGGGGAAATGGCGCAGAGAATCAAAGAGCGGACCGGCCGAGAGCCGATCTGGATAACGGGCGTCGGGGCCGCGAATGAACCCTACTTCGTCGGAAATGACATTACGCGCTATAAGGTCCTCCATCGCATCTACTCCGATTACCTGGCCACACGAAAGGCGTTGGAGCAGGCTCGGCTCACCATTGACGATATTCAGGTGATTGAGTTGCACGATGCTTTCATCCCCCAGGCGATGATCACACTCGCCGAAATGGGGGTGGTGCCGCTGGGTCGCGGCAACGACCTTGTCGAGGAAGGCATCATCATGCCCGGCGGGAAACTCCTGGTGAATCCTTCGGGCGGACTCGTGTTCGGCGGACACTTCGTTGGGGGGTCCAACATGATGTCGACTTGGAGCGTCATGCGGGAACTGCGAGGGAAGAACCTGGAGCACGGGCTGGTCCACGGCACGGGCGCATCGCTTTCGATGTACGGTGTGGCTATGGTGCTGGAAAGGAGAGTTTGATCATGCCGAGGAGAAAGAAAGAGCCGGTGATCTCACCTGCGATGCTCCCCAAGGTGGGGATTAAGGAAGTCCAAGCAGGAGGCAGTAGATTCCTGTTGCGAAACGATGTCATGTTCACTGCCATGCAACACGCGCAGGGGGAATTCTCTGATTTCTTTCTTGCGCTTCGAGATGAAGGCAAACTCTTCGGCCACCGTTGCCCGCAGTGCAAGCACCTGATCATCCCGCCTTTTATGAAGCGTTGCCCGGCATGTAATTTCGTCGAGATGAGCAAGGAGTATGTAAGGGATTTGGGCGTCGTGGCTGCCACCCCGGTAATCACTGTTTTTGCTCCCAGCCGTTTCAAGGGACAGGTGCCGTTTGGCACGGGCCGGGTGTTTCTCGAGACTCTGGACGGCAAGCTCAGTGATACCGCCATGCTAATCAGGGTGCGAACCACGCGGGGAACGATACGGCCCGGGATCTATAGGAAAGGCACGCCTGTCAAAATCGCATTCCGCGACGAAAGGAAAGGCGAGATCGGAGACATCTTTGCGCTGCCCCAGTCTGAGCTTACGGCTGAGCAACTGGCCAAGAGTCCCTTGCTTGAAAGCGAGATTGAGTGGGGCCGGCTCTCTGAACATGAATTAGGCCAGGCCACTCCGCAACTTCAGGAAGCCTTGCGAGAAGTCAAGATCCATTTCCAAAAACTTGCCGAAATGGTCCCGCAAAGCGCGCGAGCGACTGCCAATCTTGCCAACTGGAATCGCACTGTCAACGTCCAGACGGGCGGCGGAAATTTCAGTTTTGCTGTGAAGAAGGGAAAGTTGCAGGTGCGAGATGAGAGTGCTGAAGAAGCGGATTTGATCTTGAGGGTAAATGACCCCTCTGTTCTCCTCGCGTGGCTGCGCGATAGTACAGAAGGCATGGGGGAAGGATTTCAGAGCCCGGCGCTAACCGATCTGGTAGTCGAGGGAACGCTGGTGCTGAATAAACCCGAGTTGGAAACGATCACTCGCCTTGATCGCGTTCCGCGCTCCCTTCGACGAGACCACGTCCTGACTCGTTGAACGCGATAAGAGCCGCGACCCCGCAGGCGCGGGACGGAGGCCCGCGCTACCTAAGCTTGAGAGGCTAGCCCTCTCCCCCTTGGGGGAGAGGGTGGCCCGCCGCCGGCGTTTTCTCCAGCCGGGGCGGGCCGGGTGAGGGGGTTGCGAGCTCGGCATTGAAAGCCCATTAGCTACCGGCCGATAATGTAACGCAAAGGATCTATCTCTTCACGCAGGATTCGCAGTTCCTCCTTTTCCGGAGGCTCTGTCTGCTTTACACCAGGTACCGCAAGTATTTCGAAGGCGGTGTTTTCTTGAACCTGGGCAAAGCTCACCCCGGGGTGGAAGCTCTCCACTTGCATGCGCTTTGACTCGTTATTAAAACTCATCACCGCGAGGTCTGAAATGACCCGGTATGGCCCGGACCCGCCAGGAAGACCTGCTGCCTCACGTGCCCCTGGGCCAGACAAATAGCCAGGCGTAGTGAGAAAATCAAGCCTTTCAACGTAGCGCCTTCGCTCGTGCGGCATCACCACCATGGTTCGCCAACAGAAGCTTGCCAAATCGTTGGCGCCTCCGCTGCCCGGCAGGCGGGCCCTGGGCTTTACGTAGTCACCGATCACTGTGGAGTTAAGGTTGCCGTAGGGGTCGATTTGCGCTCCACTCAG
>Ga0208692_1000597_pt1 | contig 25560 bp, 23 predicted proteins | sample June2015DPH_20_1_3_FD_184721 | JGI IMG/M metagenome (GOLD analysis project Ga0208692, IMG submission 184721) | Peatland microbial communities from SPRUCE experiment site at the Marcell Experimental Forest, Minnesota, USA - June2015DPH_20_100... | ecosystem: Environmental > Terrestrial > Soil >... | reverse complement strand
CCAGTTGTCCTGCCAAGGGCATGGCTGGTTTGCGACCTGCGGTTGGGATAAGCGCTGAAAGCATCTAAGCGCGAAGCTCGTTCCAAGATGAGATCTCCCACAGGGTCAACCTGGTAAGGCCCGTGGTTAGATCACCACGTTGATAGGCCGGAGGTGTAAGCGCGGTAACGCGTTCAGCCGACCGGTACTAATCGGCCGAGGGCTTGGACTCTCGCTCGTGCTCGCTATGGAAGGCTCAAAGGGACCGCGGTCACGTGTTCCTTGGAGCGGATCGGATTCACCGATATCCGGACCGCTTGCGAGCTCAGGTTTCCGGTGGCCATAGCGGCGGGGAAACACCCGTTCCCATCCCGAACACGGAAGTTAAGCCCGCCCGCGCCGATGGTACTTGGGGGGCAACTCCCTGGGAGAGTAGGTCGCTGCCGGAATTGATCTCAGATGGGGCCCCCGGTCATGCCGAACGGCATGGTCCGGGGGCCTTGTCGCGTCAGCGCTTCACCGGGCGGCGAGGACCGCCGTCCGCTGCTCGGCCGAGCGGCTTGACGGCCTCGCGCAGCGTGACGCCGGAGGCGCGTCCGGCGCGGGGGAGCAACCATTCGAAGACCATCCCGGGGCGCTTCCGGGCCGTGTCCCGCAAGACCCAGCCGATCGTCTTGCGGATGAAGAACTCCTTGTCGTCAAGCATCGAGTCCGCGTACCGGGAGAAGCGCTCGAAGTCGCCGGCACCCTGCCGCAGGCCGGGGAGCAGCCCGAGGAGGGCCGATCGGCAGATCCAGAAGTCGTCGTCGGACGCCCACCGGTTGAGCACGGAGCCGAGTGCCGGCCGGCGCTCGGCGAGCGGGCCGACGACCGACGCGGCGATCCCGTCGACGAGGGCCCAGGTGCGTGACTCGAGCAGCCGCCGTTCCAGGAGCGGCACGTCCTCGGTGTCGAGGAGCTGGCTGTTCAGCTCGAACAGGGCGGCCGCCGTCATGCGGCGTTCGTGCACGGGCCGCGACCAGAGGAAGACCGGCTCTTCGGAAATGAAGGGGTGCGTCGCTCGCGACAGCAAGGACTTGACGCTCCGGGAGCCAGAAGGTGCCCCACCTACCCGGCGTTCGGTGGCAGGGTCAGGAGTCACGCCACTCGCGCATTATGGGGCACGGAGTGCCCAACAGATCCGTCGTTATGGCCGGGTTACCGATGATCCCAGATGCTTACCACGACATCACAGATGAAGTGTTCTGGAAGGATGTGCCTTTAAGGCATTAGCGCACCCAAGCGGCCAATGAACCCAAGGGTCCTCTACTCGGCCCAGTCGAGCTGCGTTTCGGGCACGCCGAGGGAGCGTGCGTACTCCTCGACCTTGGCTCGCTCACCTCTGTCGCCGTGGGGATACCGAAACACCCGGCCGCTGAAGACCACCGTCACTTCCGAATTGGAGTGGAAGTCGGCGTACCAGCCACCGACGCTGTCGAGCGCCTCGGACAGCGTCGCAGCCAGTCGGTCAGCGTCGCTGTCGGCGGCCTCGAACCACAATAGGGTCCACTGCGGCGGCTGCTCGGCGGCGCCGGCATCGACACGCTCCAGCCTGCGGACGACAAGGGGGACGCCTTCGACGACAGTGCCGACTCGAAGACTTTCGCCCACGATCGCGCCACGAAGCACAGCATGGTTATAGTCGCCACGGCTGGATGTCGGTAGGCGGTACGTCGGCGCCGTCATTCATCCAGCCGTGCAGAACACCCCGGCCGGCCCCGCACGCGGCCAATCCCCCACCACGACGGAACCGGCGATCTGCAGCTGCTTGGGTAGCCCATAACGCGCGCCCAAATGCGCGCCAGAGCGCATCCCCGAGGTGCCGGTCGGAGACAGTTCTCGCCGCTACACGTCAAGCCGCCAGTGCTTGGCAGCAGAACGAGCGCGTCACTCTTCCGACGCGCACCGCGCGTCATTCCACTTCAGCAACGACTTCAGCAACGGATACGAATTTGCGAGTCCGGTCCCGAACCGTCCCGAACAATCATCCCAGCTCAGAAGCCCTCGACGATCTCTTCTGAACCCTCCTGGACGGACCTCGGCGTCAAGTATGCGCCGAGCCCGAACTTGCCGCGACAGCGGAAGTTGACGACCTCGCCGTCGACGACTTCGAAGCTTCGTTCAGGGCTGGATGCCGTTTTGAGCCCAAGCGCAGGGTGTGATGGCCCGGGTCGATGTTGAGGTCCACGGTCTCGCCGTGTCCGATTGATCCGACGATCTTTTTGTTGATCTCGACGGCCATTTCTAGCTTGGGAAGGCGATTCCGCCTAGGTGTCGGGCGAACCTCACGGTCGTGGACATGGGTTTCAGTCAGTCCATCGTTGGATACCGGCGCTTCCTTCGCTAGATGCGCTACGCGGCCTTCACGACGAGGGTCAGTAGCTTCGCCAACGTCGAAGTCGAAAGCACCTTGGTCACGATGGCCCCGTAGTGGTTCGAGCCTTTGAAGGAGTCCATTCCGGACTCCTGGATCTTGATGTGGAGCGTGGGGTCCGAGAACGTGTCGGTGAAGGAGTATGTTGTGCCGCCGATCGACGCGTAGGGCTTGAAGACGAGGCTGCTCACTCCTTTCTCTTTCTTCAGAGCGGCGAGGTTTGACGACACGGTTCCAGTGGCCTTGTAGTCGTAATTCAGGGTCACTCCACTCACCGACCCGCCCACGATCTTGGCGAATTCGCAGACATCGTTTCCCGCGCCTTCGACCCCGGCGCCAAGCAGCGTGATCTTCTGGCCGAAGAGCGAGGACACGGTCGCGGCCGGGATCTTGGCACAGAAGGCCTGGGGCGAGATCGCCGACGCCTGGGCTAAGGCCGGCGCGCCGAAGAGCCCAATAGCGCCCGAGACCACGATGACGCCAAGTCCCATTCGAAGGTGGTGCCCGCGTCGCGAAGTCGAGATCTCGGTGGCATCTGGGCACTTGCTGGCTCGTGAGTGGAGTGCCATTGCGGTTCTCCTACGGTTGGGGGATCGTGGCCAAGTCCATTGTATGGGTGCGATCCCAAAACTCGGTCAGAGTATCTAGGTGGAAGCAGCGAACAACTCCCGACTACCGGACGCTGCAGAACCCATCTGCAGAGAGGCTGAGCCCGACACCTCGCTGTTTGGAGCTGTCCAGATCGACGGGTCTGTGCCGCTCAGCAATGATCTCTACGCCACGACGCAAGTCGTCAGTCGGAGATTGTTGGCGTTGGCCCTCCGACATCCATCCTGACTCATGTCCCACAGCCGGCGATTAGTGACGCTCGAAACGTCAAGTGCTGCCGCGCATTATGGGGCACGTAGTGCACAACAGATCCGTCCGTGCGGTCATTCATTGCGCACTGTCGCGTCTGCAATCGAACATATGCGCACAATTTGGGCTTCCGCGCTGTCGTTCGCGCGACCCGACCAGCCACAGTTCGACGGTTCCGTGCTGTCAGCACCACGCGAATGGCTCAGGTTGTCCTTGCCGGGGAGTTCACTGCAGCGTTGTGGGCCGCCTGGCACACCGGGCAGCGGATCGTGCGCGCCGGGGGCTCGACGACGACCGTGCGGTTGATGACCGCGGTGCGGGTCAGCCAGTGAGCCTCGACCTGCACGTGGTCAGCGCAGAGCCCTGCCCCGCAATCGCTGCACACGGCGACAGCGACGGTGGTGATGCCGGTCGCGGCACAATCGAAGCAGTTCATCGGGTCTCCCTCCTCTCGGCCAGATAGAAATGCCGTCGAATCCACAAGGCGACGTAGACGAGTCCGAGGAGAACCGGGACTTCGATGAGCGGCCCGACCACTCCGGCGAGGGCTTGGCCGGAGGTGACTCCGAACACCCCGATCGCCACGGCGATCGCGAGCTCGAAGTCGTTGCTGGCGGCAGAGAAGGCGAGGGCCGCGGTACGCGCGTAGGAGAGGTGCAGGCGACGACCGATGAAGAACCCACCGGACCACATGATCGCGAAGTAGGCGAGCAGCGGCAGGGCGATCCGGGCGACGTCGAGGGGCTCGGAGGTGATCTTGCGTCCTTGCAAGGCGAAGAGGATCACCACCGTGAAGAGCAGCCCGTAGAGGGCAACCGGGCCGATCTTTGGGAGAAAGCGCTCCTCGTACCAGGCCCGGCCGCGCCGTCTTTCGCCGAGAGTGCGCGTGACGAACCCGGCGACAAGCGGGATGCCGAGGAAGATCGCCACGGTGGCGGCGATGGTGCCCATCGACACCGCCAGGCTCTCGGTGCGAAGGCCGAGCCAGCGGGGGAGCACGTTGAGGTAGAAGACGCCGAGCGCGGCGTAGGCGAGGACCTGGAAGACGGCGTTCAGCGCGACGAGCACCGCCGCCATCTCCCTATCGCCGTCGGCGAGGTCGGTCCAGATCAGCACCATGGCGATGCAGCGGGCGAGTCCGACGAGGATGACCCCGGTGCGATAGGCGGGCTGGTCGGGAAGGAGCGCCCAGGCGAGTGCGAACATGACCGCTGGGCCGACCACCCAGTTCAAGGCGAGCGAGGCGGCCATCATCCTCCGGTCCGCCGCGATCCACCCGACCTCGCTGTAGCGGACCTTGGCGAGCACCGGGTACATCATCAGCAGGAGCCCGACGGCGATCGGGAGGCTGGTGCCGTGGATGGCCACCTGGTTGAGCGTCCGGTTGAGTCCGGGCAACAGCCGACCAAGGGCGAGGCCAACCGCCATGGCGGCCGCGATCCACGCTGGCAGGAACCGGTTAAGGCGCGACAGTCGAGCGACGACCGCCTGCTCCTCGCCGACGGTTGGCGGAACCTCGGGTCGGTTAGAGACGACGGTGTCGCTCACCGGTCCGTTTCCGGCTCGTCACAGGAGGGGCCGACCCGTTCGGTGTTGACCGTCTCGCCCGGTAGCGGAACGCGAGATGCGGCCAGCGCTGCCCAGAGGGCAGCGAACCCGTCGCCATCGAGGCGGTAGTCCACCCACCGTCCCCGGCGCGTCGAGGTGATCAACCCGGCCTCGCGCAGCACCCGGAGGTGGTAGGAGAGCAGGTTGGGTGCGACGGCAACTCGCGCTTGGAGGTCGCATACGCAGTGCTGGCCATACGCCAAGAGGCCAATGACCGCCAGACGCACCGGGTCGGCGAGTGCCCCGAGACGCTCTGCTGCTTCAACGTTTGTTGATTCAACGATGGTTGAACTAATCACCCTTGAATTGTCGCATTCGACGTGCCCTACGCACAAGGCCGTTGGTCACAAGGTCATCGGCATCCGGACCGGCGGGCGAGGCCATGAAGTTCCGTGCAGGGACGAGGGTGCTGCGCCCCCGAAGACAGACTCGGCGATCCGCATCCGCGGAACTGTCCCAGAACGTGCAGCCGACAGGATGCCTCGGGGTCGCCCGAAGGTGCCGTTGCGGGGCAACGATCGCGAGCGCGGGCAGGTCACCGTGACCGCACCCCGCTCATTTCCGAAGGCCGGGAGACCCCGAGAGCGACGAAATCGTCGTGGTCGAGTTCCGGATGCTCACGGCTCATGGCCTTGGCGATCGAGGTCATCACCGGCATTGTCGTGCCGTAGTGGTCGAGCGCGCTCTTCAGGTACGCCTTCTCGCGGACGGCGTGCTCTGGCGACCCCGCGACGCGCAGTCCGTCGTCGATCTTCTCGGCGAGCGGCCCGACGTCCGTCGGCGGAATCGGTAGCTGTGGTGCTCCGGTACGGGGAGCGCTGCGCCGGGGCGTCCCGAACTCGGCGCCGGTTCACGCTCGGCATAGCGGGTGGACCTTGGGCGCGATTGGACAGCTCCGATCCGTGCTTAGTAGCTTGCCCGCCCATGTCGGATCTGACGCACGCCTCCGCACAGCAGTACGCCGGGCGCAACGTGCCGCGCGAGGGTGCGTCGGTGGCGAGGTGTCTTTGGCAAGCCTGAGCTGAGCCTCGTTCCCGACCGCGAATTGTTCGGTCGGGGGGCACAACCTCAGAGCGGCGTGGACGCCACAATCGTCAGAGGGGTCTTTCCCGCGCGCGGCCTCACGCCCGTCGCCGCGTTCTGCGCCCTGCGGCACCGCCCGGGCGGGGCGTTCCTGTTCGAGTCGGTTGCGCACGACGAAGAACGCGATCGGTGGACGTTCCTCGGTTGCGGAGGGGTCCCCGTCGTGGAGTGGTCCTTTGGCGACGGTGCCGGCGATCCCTACGACGCGCTGCGCCGGGAGCTCGTCTGGCGGGACGGATCCGATTTCGCCGACGCACCGCCTTTCGTGAGCGGGCTCGTCGGTTTCCTTTCCTACGAGACGGCGCACCTCATCGAGCCGCGGGTCCCGGTGGGCACCTCGCCGGAGGCCTTCCCCGACGCCCTCTTCGTCCGGTGCGCGGCGATCGTCGCTTTCGACCACAGGCTCGATCTCGTCCACGTGATCGTCGAGGCGGGCACCACTCCGGGAGGCGACCCGGACGCCGCCTACGCCGGGGCGGTACGGGAGATCCACGCGATCGTCGACGAAATCCGAGCCGCTGAGGAGGGCGGGGAACGAGAAGCCCGGCAGGCGGCGCGGCCGGCCTTCGTGGCGGTCGAGCCCGAACGTCCCGCCGCCGAGTACGAGCACGCCGTCGCCCGTGCGAAGGAGTACATCGAGGCGGGCGACTGCCAGCAGGTCGTCATCTCCCAGCGCTTCAGCGCGCGCCTCGAGATCGACCCGTTCGCGATCTACCGAGAGCTCCGCCTCCTGAACCCATCGCCGTATCTCTTCTATTTCGAATACGACGGAAGGGCTCTCGTCGGCAGTTCCCCGGAGGCGCTGGCGCGGATTCGAGATCGCGAGCTCGTCGTGCGCCCGATCGCCGGCACACGGCCCCGGGGACGTGATCTCGCCGAGGACGGTCAGCTCATCGAGGAGCTGCTCGCCGATCCGAAGGAGAACGCCGAGCACGTCATGCTCGTCGATCTCGCCCGTAACGACGTCGGGCGAGTCGCCGAGGTCGGCACCGTGCACGTCGACCTGTTCCGCACCGTCGAGAAGTACTCGCACGTCATGCACATGGTCTCGCAGGTGCGCGGGCGGCTCTCGGAGGGTGTCGGCACGATCGACGCGCTGCGCGCCGTCTTCCCGGCAGGGACGGTGACGGGGGCGCCGAAGGTGCGCGCGATGGAGATCATCGCCGAGCTCGAAGGGCGCGGCCGCGGTCCGTACGCGGGCTGTGTCGGTTACCTCGGCGACGACGGCAACATGGACATGGCGATCGTCATCCGGACGCTCCTCTACTCGGCCGGCTCGCTCGCCGTCCAGGCCGGCGCCGGGATCGTCTACAACTCCGATCCCGCGACCGAACAGGCCGAGACGGTGCACAAGGCGAACGCGCTCCTCGCCGCCGTGCTCCGGGCGCAGCGTCGCGCGGCGGGAACCGGAGCGCCGCGATGAGCACCGTCCTCGTCATCGACAACTACGACTCGTTCACGTACAACCTCGTGCAGTACCTGGGAGAGCTCGGTGCCTCGGTCGTCGTGCATCGCAACGACGCGATCGGGATCGCGGCAGTCGAGAGCCTCGGCGTCGACGGCATCGTCATCTCTCCGGGACCGTGCACCCCCGACTCCGCCGGCATCAGTGTCGAGCTCGTCCGCCGGTTCGCCGGAACCGTGCCGGTGCTCGGGGTGTGCCTCGGCCATCAAGCGATCGGGGCCGCCTTCGGCGCGCGTGTGGTGCGCAACCACCGCATCCTCCACGGCAAGACGAGCGAGATTCACCATTCCTCCACCGGCGTCTTGTCGGAGCTGCCGAACCCGTTCGTCGCCGGCCGGTACCACTCACTCGTCATCGATGCCTCGTCGCTGCCCGACGAGCTCGACGTCACCGCCTGGACGGATCAAGGGGAGATCATGGGCATCAAACATCGGGAACACGACATCACGGGCGTCCAGTTCCATCCGGAATCAGTGCTCACGCCCGACGGCAAGCAACTGCTCGGCAATTGGCTCGGAAACGTGGGGGGAAAGCAATGAGTGCGGTCTCGGACGCTTTGCACGCGGCGACGTCCCGGCGCGATCTCACCGGGGACGAGATGACGGCGGTGATGGAGCAGATCGCGGGGGGCGACGCCGACCAGATCCAGGTCGGCGCGCTGCTCACCGCCTTGCGCACGAAGGGCGAGACGGCGGAGGAGATCAGCTCGGCCGCCCGGGTGATGCGCCGTCACGCCAAGAAGGTGGACGTGGAGGCGGTCGATGTCGTCGACACCTGCGGCACCGGCGGGGACGGGGCGAACACCTTCAACATCTCCACGGCCGCCGCCATCGTCGCCGCGGCGGCGGGAGCGTCGGTCGCGAAGCACGGCAACCGATCGGCGTCGTCGCGTTGCGGTTCCGCGGACGTGCTCGAGGAACTCGGCGTCGTGCTCGGCGACTCGAACGTCTTCCTGCGGTGCCTGCACAAGGCGCGCCTCGGGTTCCTCTTCGCGCCCCATCACCACTCGGCGTTCAAGGCGGTAGGAGCGACGCGCGCCGCGTTGGGAGTGCCGACGATCTTCAACCTCATCGGCCCGTTGGCGAACCCGGCGTCCGTGAGACGGCAGGTCGTCGGCGTGTCGACCGAGGGTCACGTCCCGCTTGTCGCCGAGGCGCTGCGGTCGCTCGGCGCCGAGCACGCGCTCGTCGTGCACGGCGACGGCACCGACGAGATCGCCGTCAGCGGCCCCACGCTCGTGCACGAGGTGCGCCGGGGCTCCGTCGAGGCGTTCACTTTGACCCCAGAGCAAATCGGCGTGTCGAAGTGGCGACGGGAGGACCTGCGCGGTGGCGACGCGACCCAGAACGCCGCCATCTGTCGCCGGGTCCTCTCGGGCGAGCGCGGCGGCCCCCGTGACGCGGTGCTCGCGAACGCGGGGGCCGCGCTCTACGTCGCCGGCCGAGTGTCGTCGATCCGGGAGGGGGTCGCACTCTCGGCGCGGGTGATCGACGACGGGAGCGCGCGCCGCACCCTGGAGACGATCGTCGAAGTGTCGAGGAGCTCATGATCGGGTTGTCCGCGATCGTCGAACGAAAGCAGGCCGAGGTCGCGGCCGCGAAGGCGCGCCTGCCGATCGCCGAGCTCGAGGCCCGGCTGGACGCGTTGCCCGCGTGCCGCGGGTTCGCGGCGAGACTGTCACGACGCGGCGGGCTGACCCGCGTCGTCGCGGAGATCAAGCGGGCGTCTCCCTCGGCGGGGGTGATCGGCCGCGACCTGGAGATCGCCGGACTCGTCAGGACATACCGAGATCGCGGGGCGAGCGCGATCTCGGTCCTCACCGACGGGGTCGGCTTCGCCGGCAGCCTCGACGACCTGCGGGCGGTGCGGGGAGAGGTCGACGTTCCCCTCCTCCGCAAGGACTTCATCGTCGATCGCTACCAGCTCCTCGAGGCGCGCTGCGCGGGGGCGGACGCCGTGCTGCTCATCGTGCGGGCGCTCGCCCCGGCGCAGCTGCAGCAGCTCCACGACGAGGCGGTCGGGCTCGGTCTCGAGGTGCTTGTCGAGGCCCACGACGAGGCCGAGGTCGAGCTCGCCAACTCGATCGCCGGCGTCCGGTTGATGGGGCTCAACAGCCGGAATCTCGACTCGTTCGAGGTCGACCTCGCGACGATCGAACGCCTTGCGCCGATGACGCGTCCCGACGTCGTGGTGATCGCGGAGAGCGGGATCCGCGAGCCCGCGGACGTGTCGCGGCTGCGCGCCGCGGGGCTCGCGAACTTCCTCGTCGGCGAGGCGCTTGTCCGCTCGTCCGCTCCCGGCGCGCTGCTCGCCGAGTTGCTCGGGACCCGCTGATGATGCCGACTGCCGTGAAGATCTGCGGCATCACCCGTGCCGAGGACGCCCTCGTGGCGGTCGAATGCGGTGCCGCAGCGGTGGGGTTCAACTTCTGGCCGGGATCTCCGAGATCCTGTGACTTAGCCGTCGCGACGGAGATCATCGCCGCGCTGCCGGAATCGGTCTGCAAAGTCGGCGTCTTCGTCGACGAGTCGCCGCGCCGCATCAACGAGATCGCGCGGGAGGCGGGCCTCAGCGCGGTCCAGCTGCACGGCAACGAGTCACCGCGGGAGTGCGCGGCCTGCGTGCTGCCCGTCATCAAGGCGATCACCGTGGCGGGTCCGGTCGACGCCGAACGCCTCGCCGGCTACGGCGTCGCAGCGTTCCTTTTCGACTCGTCGAGCCGGCAACGCGGAGGAAGCGGGTTGGCGTTCGACTGGGGCCACCTCGCCCGGCTCGAGGTGGCGGTGCCCGTCGTGCTGGCCGGAGGGCTCACGCCTGCCAACGTGGCCGCGGCGATCATCGCGGTGCGGCCGGCCGCCGTCGACGTCTCGAGCGGTGTCGAGTCGAGCCCGGGAATCAAGGATCACGGAGCCATCGCGGCGTTCATCGCCGCGGCGCAAGGAGCGGCATGACGACCGATATGGCAGCAGACGACCAGGGCTGGTTCGGCCCCTACGGCGGGCGGTTCGTGCCCGAGACCCTCGTGCCTGCCCTCGACGAGCTCGAGGCGGCCTGGCGCGCCGCCCGGGTCGACCCGGGGTTCCGGGCCGAACTCGCCGCCCTGCTCTCGGATTTCGCCGGGAGACCGACGCCGCTTTCGGAGGCGAGGCGGATGGGAAGCGAATGCGGCGGGGCGCGGATCTACCTCAAGCGGGAGGATCTCGCCCATACCGGCGCGCACAAGATCAACAACACGCTCGGACAGGTTCTGCTCGCCAGGCGGACGGGCAAGGCGCGCGTCATCGCTGAGACAGGAGCGGGCCAGCACGGCGTGGCGACGGCGACCGCGTGCGCGCTCTTCGGGATCGACTGCGAGATCTTCATGGGAAGCGTCGACGTGCGGCGCCAGGCGTTGAACGTCACGCGCATGGAGCTGCTCGGCGCCCGTGTCATCGAGGTCACCTCGGGGTCCCAGACGCTCAAGGATGCGATGAACGAGGCGATCCGGGACTGGATCGCGACCTCGGCGACGACGCACTACGTGATCGGATCGGTCGCCGGCCCGCACCCCTACCCGTCGATGGTCGCCGAGTTCCAGTCCGTGATCGGGATCGAGGCCCGCGCCCAGTGCCTCGAGCGCACCGGCAGACTGCCTTCGGTGGTCGTCGCCTGCGTCGGCGGCGGCTCGAACTCCATGGGCGTCTTCGGCGCCTTCCTCGCCGACGACGTGAGGCTCGTCGCCGTCGAGGCGGGGGGTGAGGGGATCGCCAGCGGTCGGCACGGGGCGTCGCTCGGGTTCGGCCGCCCCGGCGTCCTCCACGGCTCTCGGAGCTACGTGCTCCAGGACGACGACGGCCAGATCGCCGAGGCCCACTCGATAAGCGCCGGCCTCGACTATCCGGGCGTCGGGCCGCAGCTCGCCTACCTGCGCGACCAGGGTCGGATTACGGTCACCTATGCGACCGACGCCGAGGCCGTCGGGGCCGTTCTCTACCTCGCCCGCGCCGAGGGCATCATCCCCGCCCTCGAGAGCGCCCACGCCGTCGTCGAGGCCCGCAAGCTCGCCGCGTCGCTCGGACCCGACGACATCGTGCTCGTGAACGTGTCGGGCCGCGGGGACAAGGACGTGGGGGAGCTGGCCCGGATCGCCGAGGACTCCGTCGCCGGGGCCCCGTCGTGACGGCGCCGTCCCGGCTCGCGGCGACGTTCGCCGCGGCCCGCGCCGAGCACCGCAGCGCGCTCGTCACCTACGTGATGGCGGGCGACCCCGACCCGGCCGAGTCGACGCGCCTCGCGCGGGCCTGCATCGAGGGCGGCGCCGACATCGTCGAGCTCGGCATTCCCTTCTCCGACCCGCTTGCCGACGGGCCCGTCATCCAGCGGGCCGCGCACCGTGCCCTCGAGGCGGGCACGCGGCTCGGCGACGTGCTCGGCGTGGCGGCGGCGCTCCGGGAGGAAAGCGCGACGCCGATCGTGCTCATGGGGTACCTGAACCCGATCCTCGCGATGGGGGAGGAGGCGTTCTTCGTGGCCTGTCGCGACCGGGGTGTCGACGCCGTCATCATCCCGGATCTCCTGCCCGAGGCTGCCCGCGCGCTCGGCAAGCTCGCCCGCCGAGCCGGCGTCGGGCTCGTCTTCATGGTCGCCACGGGGACAAGCCCGGAGCGTCGCACCCGGGCGATCGGGGCCGCGACGGCCTTCGTCTACCTCACGGCGGTCGACGGGGTGACGGGCGTGCGGTCGGAACTGCCATCCGGGATCGCGCAGGCGGTCGCCGAGTTGCGGGCGGCGGGTGATGCGCCGGTCGTCGTCGGTTTCGGCATCTCGCGACCCAGCCACGTCGCCGCGCTCACCGGTATCGCCGACGGGGTCGTCGTGGGGAGCGCCATCGTCGATCTCATCGCGGGCGAGTCCGACCCTCCGCGGCGCCTCGAGGCGGTTCGTACACTGGTGGCGGCCCTGCGCCGCTCGACGGTCAAGTAGCGAGAAGATCCCACAAAGGTTGGAGTCCCGAGCATGCGCCTTCAGACGGTCGCCGGTGCTCCGGTCGACTACCCGGATCTCCCGCGCGACGCTCCGGTCTGCGTCGAGGTCGTGTCGAGTGCCCCGTCGGGGGACGTCGAGGGTCTCGTCGACGAGCTGCGCGCGCTCTGCGCGGCGAGCCTGGCCGTGCAGATCAAGGCCGGCAAGCCGGTCGTCAAGCTGCTCAACCTCACGGGGCTTGCCGGCCGGCCCGATTTCCGCGAGCGGCTCGAGCCGACGCTCAACGTGCTGTCGGGACTCGTCCAGGACCCCGCGTTCGCGCCCCTCGTGCTCCTGAAAGAGGCGATCGACGAGGTCGCGCCCCGGTTCGACGAGCGGTTCGGCTCCCTGCCCGTCGAGCACGCGCGGATCGACGCCTTCGTCCGCGCCCTCGGGCTGGAGAGCTCCACGCCCGAGCTCACCCGGCCGTCGATCCACATCGCGCTCGATCAGGCGGGTTCGCCGGGCGCACTCGGCGGAGGCGTGTCGTTGCGGCCGGACGAGATGTCGCCCGTGCTCGCCGGCGTGGCGCACTGGTGGACGGACCACGACAGCACCGTGTCGGCGCGACTGTGCCGGGCGGATTTCCACAAGGAGCTGATCGGACCGCGCGCCCTCGTTCCCCTGCGCTACGTGCGCGACGCGGCGGAGTCCCGCGTCGACGGCGTGACGCGACGGGCGATCCGCCCGGTCATCGGCAAGGACGCCGGCGGCGGCTTCAGCCTGCGCTGCACCGGGGACGCCGTCGGAACCCCGGAGTACCGGCGCGTCCTTCTCGCCGCGACCTTCGAAAGCGTCGGCGCGCTGCTCGACGAGCTGCCGAGCGCCGGTTCGTTGTGGCGCGGGGTGACGCGGCCAATCGACGGGGGGTCGCCGTGAGCGTGGAACGGCCCGTGCTCGTCGTCGTCGGCGCGGCCGGTGGGATGGGAGGCTGGCTGTGCCGCCACTTGTTCGCGACCGCCGACTGGGACCACGTCGTCCTGCTCGACCGCGACCCGGGGATCTTCCGCCTCGATACGGGGTTCCGCTGTGCGGTCCGCAGCGGCGTCGTCCGCTACGACGACGGGGTCGAGGCGACCGAGGAGTCCGGGGCGACGATCGACCTCACAAAGGAATCGGCGCGGGTGTGCCTCGCGATCCCACAGTCGGAGCTCCCGCGCGTCGCCGCCTACCTCCTGCCGGCCCTGCCGGCGAACTCGGTCGTGTTCGACACGTCGTCCGCCAAGGTCGCCGCGCTGGCGACGCTGCGGGCCGCGCGCCGCGACGTCTCCGTGTTCGGCATCCACCCACTCTTCGGGCCGACGGTGGCGTCGATGGACGGCCAGACGGTCGTCGTCTGCCCCTCACAGGCGGCTCCGGCCGCCCACGACTGGCTGGTCGGCCTCATCACCGCGGCCGGCGGCATCGTCGAGCTCGCCGGCCCCGAGGAACACGACCGGGTCATGGCCTACGTCCAGGCGGCGTCGCACCAGGCGCTCCTCGCCTTCGCCGACGTCATCGCCAACTCGGGCCACGACATCGAGGCCGAGCTGTGGAAGTTGCGCACCCCCGTCTTCGAGACGCTGCTCGGGCTCGCCTCCCGGGTCCTTAGCCCCGGCCAGGAGGAGACGACGGCGGCGATCGAGCTCTCGACCGACGGCGCCCGGATCGCGGCCGAGTTCGACCTCGCCCTTGAGCGGCTGCGGTCGGCTGTGCGGACCGACGACCTGCAGAGCATCTCCTCGTACATCGCGTCGACCCGGGCGGCCTTCGGGGGCACCTTCTTTACGACGCTCCAGCAGGCCTCGAACCTCGCGGTGGGGGCGACCCAGGTGACCCGGACCCAGCTCGCCCGGGAGCGCCGAGCCGGCGAGCTCGTCGCCCTCGAGCACCACGGCGCCGGGAAGGCGCCGCGACTCGTCGTCGGCCGGATCACCGAGCTCACGCCGACCACGGTGACCGTCGAGGAGCTGCTCGTCGGGCCGAAGGGTCACGCGGTGCTCGCCGCCGGTGCGGGCCTGGCGAACGCGGGCCGGCTCGGGGTCGCGATTCCCACCCGGCGTCGGACCGCCCGCTTTGGGCTCGCCCACGTGACGATCGTCACGGCGACGGAGCTCGACCGGATCCTCGACGAGTGGCTCGGGCGCGTCGCGGTCGACGTGCGCGTCCTCGTGCCCGAGTCGGTCGCCGGGACCGCGGTCGTCGCCGTCTGCCGGTCGGTCGGGGCGGTCGAGGAGGCCTCGCTCGTCGCCGAGGCGGTGCGACTGGGACAGCGGGAGGTCGTCGTGCGGATCGAGCTGCGCGCCGACCGCGATCCGGCCGAGATCGCCCTGCACGTCGCCGACCGGGTCGACGAGGCCTACTGCTGGCCCTCCGGGATCGTCGCGCCGCTCGTCGGGGAGGGCGCCAGATCAGTCGCCTTCCTCGGGCCGACCGGCACGTTCTCGGAGATCGCCGCCTGCCAGGCGGCCGCGCTCGTCGGATGGCCCGACGCCTCTCTCGTGGCGTGCGAGAGCTTCGACGCGGTCATCGGTTCTGTCGTCCGCGGTGACGCCGCGCTCGGGGTGCTGCCGATCGTCAACTCGGCGTCGGGTCTCGTCGAGCTTTCCGCCGCGGGCCTTTTGCGCAGCCGGCGTCTCGTCGCCGGCGGGGTCATCGACGTGTCGGTCCGGTTCGACGCCTACGCCGTCGACGACGACCTCGCCACGCTCGGTGTCTCGCCCGTCGTCTACAGCCACCCGCAGGCCCTCCTCCAGTGCGCCCGCTTCGTCGGACGACTCGGTTGGGCGGCGGTGGCGTGCGAGTCGACGGCGGCGGCGTGCGCCCGGGCGGCGGCCGAACGCAACGGGATCGCCGTCGCGGCCCGCGGCCAGGCTGGCCCCCACGGGCTCGTCACCGTCGAGCGGGACGTCGGCGACCTCTCGGGGGTGTTGACCCGGTTCCTCGTCGTCGGGCCTTCAGGCGCCTTCGTCGAGAACGCCGCGAAGGACGACCCGACCTACCGCCGGCTGTGGCTGGTCGAGGACGACGGGAAGCTGGAGCCGGCGACGTACGTGGGACGCGGCGCCCGCTTCGACGAGATCGTGGTCGGTCCGTCGCGGGTCGCGCTCGTCGTCACGACGAGCGCGCGCCGGCCGGGCCCGAAGGCGAAGTCGCTCGCGCTCGGCCACGTGCCCTGGTCGCCGCGGACCCCGATCGTGCGCGTGCAGTAGCGGGCGGGGTGGCGCGGACCGGGCGACGTGCCGCGGCAGGGCTATCGAACCGCTCGTGCGAGAAGGGCTCGTGCTTGCTGCCCCGCGCCTCGGCCCGCCGTGCAACTCGATCGAGTCGGTCGACGGCCGGTGGGACGGGAAGGGCAACACGAGTCCGATGTCGTCGGATCGACTCGGCGGGGCGAGGTCGAGGCGGTCGGGACAGTCAAGTGGCGGGATCGAGAGAAGGTCGACGCCGGAGCGGTAGCCGCGCTCGTTCGGGCACGATCGGTCGTGAGGCGGGCGAACGGAGTAAGGCTCGTCGTGGGTGCCCGGCGGGCGTGAGACAAGGCGTCACGCCTGGCTTGATCGTCGACGCCGAAAAGCTCTTGTCGGCCAGGCGCGCCTGAGCCGTGGGCGCGCTTCGGTCTTTGGCTTCACGGCACCGCCCGTCAAGCCTCGTCCGCTGACAGCGGCGATCGGCCCTTTTGTCAGGAGACCGCCGGCGCGTGCCTGACTGAGTTGGACGCTGGTCCTGATGAAAAGGGAGCGATAGAGGCACTCAGGCGGTTCCGGGCTTGGAGGTCGCGCCGGGAGCGACGACTAGCGTCGGGGCATGGCCGGGTCCGCTCGTTCGGGGAGTTCCGCGGGCCGTCCGCGCCGGGCGGGAACACCGCCCTCAACGCGGCAGAACCCGGTGCGCGCTCCCCGGGACGGCGCGGTACCGGTTCCCCGGCGGACCCGACCGCGACCGGCTAACCCGGCGGTGCGCGGATCGCAAGGCCGATCAGGTGCGTCCCGGGACGTGGATCACGGCGTTCCCCGACGACGCACGTCCCGGGGCGGCGAACACGGGGAGGCGCCGCGCCGCGCCGATCGTCGTTCTCCGAGAGAACCGTCCAGTCCCGGCGTCTCCCGGGTGACGAGCCCGCGCTGGCCCGATCGGCGAGCCGTGCCCGCGCCCGTGCCGCCGCGCCCGCGCCCACTACGTCCGAGCGCCGGTTCCGGAACGCTTTCGCGGCCCTCCGATCGCAAGGAGGGAGCGAACGACCGGGTTGAGTCGCCGCGGCCGGCCCGGCGCACCGAACATCCGACTTCGCGGACGGAGCGTGGTGCGCACGCCGGGCGCAGCGACGCGCGCCCTTCGCGGCGCGGAAAGGCCGGGGATGCCGCGGAAAGGCCGCGACGGTCCGTCGCGCCGGCTCTCCGGGACCGCTCCGGTGACGACTTCCGTCGGGCGGGGCGCGCGGGATGGGGCGGGGTCGCGCGGCGCGGCGCGATCGGGGTTCGTCGCGGGGCGCATCGTGACGGAGAGCGCCGCGGGTCCGGCGACGGCAAACGCGGGAGTGAACGCCGCCGTGTCGAGAGCACGGAACAGGCGGTCGCGCCGTCGCGGCTCCGTGCCCCCGGAGCAGCGCCGGGGGGGTCGACCCGGGCCGCGAAACTCCTCCGGCCGGAGGCCGTGGCGAGGAAGCGGGCACCTCGCCCGCGTTCGCGAGTAGTTCCCGAGGTCGTCGCCGACGAGCTGTCCGCGATCGGTGGGCACAAGCTCGCGGCCCACCTCGAAGTCCGGCTCGCCGACGCGGCACGCGCCTACCAGCGCGACCGCTACTTCGACGCGCAGTCGATCCTCCGGGAGATCGTGCGAACCGCCCCCGGGGTCGGGGCGGTGCGCGAGCTCTACGGGCTCACTCTCTACCGGCTCGGCAATTGGAAGGGCGCCCTGCGCGAACTCCGGGCGTTCTCGGACCTTACGGGTTCGGTCGACCAGTACCCGGTCCTCGCCGACTGCGAACGCGCCCTCGGCCACCACGCCCGCGTCGCCGAGATCTGGGCGGAGCTTAAGACGGCCGGGGCCGGCAGCGACGTGCTCGCCGAGGGGCGCCTCGTCATGGCCGGGTCGCTCGCCGATCGGGGCCGGATCGACGAGGCGATCGCGCTGTTGGGCGCGGCCGCGCGCAACATCCGAGGTCCGCACGAGCGTCACGTGCGCCAGTGGTACATGCTCGCCGATCTCTACGAGCGCGCGGGCGACGTCCCCCGGGCTCGAGAGCTGTTCGGTCGGGTGGTGGCCGCCGACCCCGAGCTGTCCGACGCCGTCGAAAGGTTGGCCGGTCTGCACTGAGGGGTCAAAAAAGCCCACCGCCCCGCAGGTCGGCTGAATGACAAGGCCGCGGTCCTCGCCGCGGTGGCGAACGAGGGTTCCCGTGGGCGTCGATGTGCGCGCTGCTCGGCAAGGAAGCGGACAGCCTGCTCAACCACGAGTCGAAGACGATCCCGCGCGACCAGCTCGTGCTCCCGGGCCCGGATTTCATCGGCCGGGTCTTTATCGACAGCGACCGCCCGATCCCGGTTGTGCGCAACCTGTCCGCCGTCTACCGGCACGGCCGCCTCGGCCGCACGGGGTATCTCTCGATCTTCCCCATCGACCAGGGCATCGAGCACTCCGCCGCGGCGAGCTTCGCGAAGAACCCGGAGTACTTCGATCCAAAAAGGATCGTCGAGCTCGGCATCGCCGCCGACTGCAGCGCCGTCGCCACGACGCTCGGTGGACTCGGAATCGTGGCGCGCCGCTACGCCGACAAGATTCCGATGATCGTGAAGCTCAACCACAACGAGCTGCTCACCTACCCGTCGAAGTTCGACCAGGTGCCGTTCGCCCAGGTGCGGCAGGCCGTCGACCTCGGCGCGATGGGGGTCGGCGCGACCGTCTACTTTGGTTCCGCTGAGGCGACACGCCAGATCCAGGAGGTCGCGGCGATGTTCGCCGAGGCGCACCGGCACGGCCTGTTCACCGTGTTGTGGTGCTACCTGCGCAATGATTGCTTCAAAGTCGGCACGACGGACTACTCGGTCGCCGCCGACCTGACGGGTCGGGCCAACCACATCGGCGTCACGATCGAGGCGGACCTCATCAAGCAGAAGCAGCCCGTGACGAACGGCGGGTTCGCCGCGCTGAAATTCGGGATGACCGACCCGCTCGTGTACTCGGAGCTGACGACCGACCACCCCGTCGACCTCACGCGCTGGCAGCTCGTGAACTGCTACATGGGCCGGATTGGTCTCATCAACTCCGGCGGCGCCTCCGGCGCCGACGACCTCGCCCAGGCGGTGCGCACGGCGGTCATCAACAAGCGCGCCGGCGGGACGGGCCTCATCCTCGGGCGCAAGGCGTTCCAGCGGCCCTTCGCTGAGGGCGTCGAGATCATCCACGCGGTCCAGGACGTCTTCCTCGACGCGAAGGTCACGATCGCCTGAACCTGATGAACCTGGTTTTCGCAGGTGCTCCATTACGATGGAGTGCAATCCGCGATGACAGGTAGGCCCGGGTGAGCGAGAGCGTCGGCCAGGCGAACGGCCACAAGGTCCAGACGCTCGAAAGCGTCGTGATCCGGTTCGCGGGCGATTCCGGCGACGGCATGCAGGTGACGGGCGACCGCTTCACCGCCGAGAGCGCGGTCTTCGGCAACGACCTCGCGACGCTCCCGAGCTTCCCGGCCGAGATCCGCGCCCCCGCGGGCACACTGCCCGGTGTGTCCGCCTTCCAGGTGCAGATCGCGGCCTACGACATCCTGACGCCGGGCGACGAGCCGAACGTGCTCGTCGCGATGAACCCGGCAGCGCTGCGTACGAACGTCGGCGACCTCGCCAAGGGCGGGACGCTGATCGTCAACTCCGACGCTTTCGACGACCGGTCGCTCGAGAAGGTGGGGTACGAATCGAACCCGCTCGCCGACGGGACGCTCGCGGGCTACCGGATCTACGAGATCCCGATGACGTCGCTCACGCTGAAGGCGTGCGAGCCGACGGGGGCCAAGCCTCGGGATGCCGAACGGAGCAAGAACTTCTTCGCCCTCGGCATCCTGTCGTGGCTGTACAACCGGCCGACCGACACGACGCTCGACTGGATTGCCGCCCGCTACGGCGCCAAGCCGGCCGTCGTCGAGGCGAACACGCTCGCCTTCCGGGCCGGCTACAACTTCGGCGAGACGGCGGAGCTCTTCGACTCGTCCTACAAGGTCCCGGCCTCCGAGCTCGGCCCGGGCGAGTACACGAACATCACCGGGAACACCGCGCTCGCCTGGGGGCTCGTCGCCGCCTCGCAACTCGCCGGGCTGACGCTCTTCCTCGGCGCCTACCCGATCACGCCGGCCTCGGACTTGCTCCACGAGCTCGCCAAGCAGAGGCACTTCGGCATCGTCACGTTCCAGGCCGAGGACGAGATCGCCGGGGCCGGTGCGGCGCTCGGCGCAAGCTTCGGCGGCGCGCTCGGCGTGACGACCACGAGCGGACCGGGCATCGATCTCATGAGCGAGACGATCGGTCTCGCCGTCTCGCTGGAACTTCCGCTCGTCGTCGTCGACGTCCAGCGCGGCGGGCCGTCGACGGGCCTGCCGACGAAGTCCGAGCAGTCCGACCTGTTGCTCGCGATGTACGGCCGCCACGGTGAGGCGCCGGTGCCGATCATCGCGCCGCGGACCCCGAGTGATTGCTTCGCCGCGGCGATCGAGGCGGTGCGCATCGCCCTCAAGTACCGCACGCCGGTGTTCCTGCTCTCCGACGGGTACCTGGCGAACGGCTCGGAGCCGTGGCAGGTCCCGGAGGTCGCGGACCTGCCGGCGATCGGCGTCGAGTTCGCCGTGAGCCCGAATCACGTGGGCCCCGACGGGACGGCTTCGTTCTGGCCGTACGTGCGGGACCCGGCGACGCTCGCCCGCCCGTGGGCGGTGCCAGGCACGCCCGGCCTCGAGCACCGCGTCGGGGGCATCGAGAAAGCCGACGGCTCGGGCGACGTCTCGTACGACCCGGATAACCACGAGAAGATGGTCCATCTGCGCGCCGAGAAAGTCGCCGGGATCGCGGCGGACATCCCGGCCGTCGAGGTCGACGACCCCGACGGCGCAGAGCTCCTCGTCCTCGGCTGGGGCTCGACCTACGGGGCGGCGACCGCGGCGGTGAAGCGGATCCGCGCCCGCGAGATGTCGGTCGCCCAGGCCCATCTCCGCCACCTCAACCCGTTGCCGCCGAACCTCGGCGAGGTGCTCGCCCGCTACCGCCGGGTGCTCATCCCGGAGAACAACCTCGGCCAGCTCGCCACGCTCATCCGGGCGCGCTACCTCGTCGACGCGGTCACGCTCTCGGGGCTGCGGGGCCGGCCGTTCCGCATCGCCGAGGTCGAGCGGGCGATCGCCGACCTGTTGGGCGTCGTGGCACCGGAGGAGACAGGGCGATGACCGACACCGCGGCGACGACTTCGCGCAAGGACTGGGTGAGCGACCAGGAGGTGCGGTGGTGCCCGGGTTGCGGCGACTACTCGATCCTCGCCGCGATGCAGTTCCTTCTGCCCGAGCTCGGCGCGAAGCGCGAGAACACCGTGTTCGTCTCCGGGATCGGCTGCGCGGCGCGCTTCCCGTACTACATGAACACCTACGGCATGCACTCGATCCACGGTCGCGCCCCGGCGATCGCGACGGGGCTGGTGCTCGCCCGCCCGGACCTCGACGTCTGGGTGATCTCCGGTGACGGCGACGCCCTGTCGATCGGCGGAAACCACCTCATCCACGCGCTGCGTCGCAACGTCAACTTCACGATCCTGATGTTCAACAACGAGATCTACGGCCTGACGAAGGGCCAGTTCTCCCCGACGTCCGAGGTCGGCAAGGTGACGAAGTCGTCGCCGTTCGGGTCGCTCGACACGCCGTTCAACCCGCTGTCGGTCGCGCTCGGCGCCGAGGCCTCGTTCGTCGCGCGCACGCACGACCTCGACCGCAAGCACATGATGGAGGTCTTCCGGCGGGCCTACGAACACGAGGGTTCGGCCTTCGTCGAGATCTACCAGAACTGCAACGTCTTTAACGACGGGGCCTTCGAGAAGGTGAGCGGCAAGGACGTCCGCGCCGAGATGCTCATCCCGCTCGAGCACGGCAGGCCGATCCGCTTCGGTGCCGAGGGCGAGCACGGCATCGCGCTGCGGTCCGACGGGACGCTCGAGATCGTCGAGGTCGCCGACGTCGGCGAGGACGCCCTCCTCGTCCACGACGAGACCCGTGAGAACCCGGGGCTCGCTTTCCAACTGTCGCGGATCGCCCGCGGGCCCTTCGAGCCGACGCCGATCGGGGTCTTCCGCGACGTCGCGCGGCCGCACTACGGGGCGCTCCTCGGGGCCCAGACCGCCGAGGTTGCCAGGAAGAAGGGCTCCGGGGACCTCGCGGCGCTGCTGCGTTCGGGGACGACCTGGACGGTCAGCTGACCGAACCGCTCACCCGCCCCCCGGGCGTCTAGGCGAGGGCCCGGAAGACGAACCCGGTACGCGGCTTGGGGTGGAAGTACGTCGATTTCGGCGGCATCCGCACGCCGGCGCGCACCGTGGCGCCGAGCTGGTCGATCGTCGCCGGCCTGACGAGCACGGCAGCCTGTGCCCGGCCGTCGCGCACGGTGTCGACCGCCCGCGCCGCGCCGTGCTGGTAGTCGGTCCGGTGGGGGGGCAGCCGGCCGAGGGCCTCGTCGACTCGGCGCGAGTCGAGCTCGTCGATTGCCACCGACCCGGCGGCCGGGAAAAGGAGCCAGCTGCCGGCGGCGAGCACGAGCGCCGGGGCGCCGCGCGCCACCATCTCGGCGGCGAGCGCCGCCGGGTCGTCGCTCGCCCGCTCGAGCCGGAACCGCCCCCCGAGCGCGCCGAGGAGATCGAAGCCGTCGGGCAGCCCGGTGACGAGGCGGTGGATGGCCTGGACCGAGAGCTCGTCGGGGGCAAGTTCGGCGACGTAGGCCATGACGAAGCCGCAGCCCGACGGGTCGTCGTGGCGCGCCACGCACTCGGCGCGGTAACGGATCGCCGTCTCGTGACGGTGGTGGCCGTCGGCGATGACGACGGCGGCGGGCGCGACGAGATCCGTGATCGCACGAATCGCGTCCTCGTCATCGACGCGCCACATCTCGTGGGTCGTCGACTCGTCGTCGACGGCCACGAGGTGTTCGCCCGCCCGCGCGCTCGCCGCCGCGCAGGCCGCCGAAAGGCCTGAGGCGAGCGAAAGACCCCAGATCGGGGAGAAGTTGACCTTGCAGGCGCGCAGCAGGTCGAGGCGGTCCCTGCCGGGGGCCGCCATCGTCTGCTCGTGGGGCACGACGGCGCCGCCGAACGGTTCGAGGCCGAGGGCGCCGATCACCCCGGTCGTCGAACGTGCCCTGCCGGCGTCGTCGAGGAAACCCATCTTGTAGACGTAGAGCGAAGGATTGGGGTCGGGCACGAGGACGCCGGCGGCGCGCCAGGAGCCGAGCAGGGCCGCGGCGGCCCGGTAGCGGTCGAGGCCGCGGCCGGGGTCGGCCGCGGGCAGCTCGAGGCGGATCGAGTTGTACGGGCTGCGGGCCGCGAGGCGCGCCCGCTCGTCGGCGTCGACGACGTCGTAAGGGGGCGCGATGAGACGCTCGAGCGGCGCCGCGGCGGGCGCGTAGCGCAATCCGCGGAACGCCTCGAAGCGGGGCATGTACCAGCGTCGCACACGGGTCGGCGTGGCGGTCGCGACCGGGTCGCGGCGATGGGAAGATGGCGGCGGTGTCCGGACCGCTCTCATTCCTCGTCGACCTCGACGGCGTGCTGTGGCGCGCCGAGCAGCCGGTCGAGGGCGCGGCGGACGCGCTGGCGCGGCTGCGCCGGGCGGGCCACCGCGTTGCCTGCTTCACGAACAACTCGTTTCCGACCGTCGCCGAGAATCAGGCGAAGCTCGAGGCGATGGGCGTCGAGGTGGACGCGGAGCTCGTGCTCAGCTCGGCGCAGGCTGCGGCCACGCTCGGCGTGGCGGGCGAACGCGCCCTCGTCGTCGGGGGCCCGGGGATCGTCGAGGCTCTGGAGGCCGCCGGGCTCGCCGCCGTGACGTGTGGCGGGCCAGGTCCGGGCGACGGCTTCGATCTCGTCGTCGTCGGCATCGATCCCGCCTTCGACTACCCCCGGCTGGCGCGGGCGATGGCCGCCGTGCGGAACGGGGCCCGGCTCATCGGCACGAACAGCGACGCCACATACCCGACGCCCGCCGGCGAGCTGCCCGGAGGCGGGTCGCTCCTCGCCGCGGTCGCCGCGGCGTCGGGAGCCCGCGCCGTCGTGGCGGGCAAGCCGGAGGAGGCGGCGGCAACGCTCGTGCGCCGGCGCCTCGGGCGGGTCGACTGGATGATCGGCGACCGGCTCTCGACGGACGGGGCTTTCGCCCGCCGCCTCGGGGCGGCGTTCGGCCTCGTGCTCTCCGGTGTCACACCGGCCGACCACGAGCCGCTCGACCCGGCTCCGGACCGCGAAGCCGGGGACCTCGCGCGACTCGTCGACGAGCTACTCCGGTAGCCGCCCGATCTGCGGACTTTTTCCCGGTGCCCGGCAGTAAACTGGAAATATGGAATCAGACACGGGTGGGAAAGAATCACTGCGCGACAGCGTCCGGCACTGCGTCGACTCGACGATCTCGTTCTCCAAGATGAGCCGACCCGAGCTCGAGAGGATCCTCAACGACCTATTGCATGGCGAGGGGAAGAACCGCGCGCGCGTGGAGGAGATCCTCGACGAGTTGCGCGCCCGTTCGAAGAAAAGCGTCGACCGCTTCAGCGAGCTCGTTCGGGCCGAGGTCCGGCGGGAGTTCGACTCGTTCCCGGCGTCGCGCCGTGAAGAGATCGGCGAGTTCTTCGAGCGCCTCGTCGCGCTGGTCGGCGAGTACTTCGGGCCCAAACGGGCGCGGCGCTCCGGTCCAGGCGCGACGCGGCCTGCCAAGGCGGCTCCCGCCAAGAAAGCCGCCAAGAAGGGCACGAAGGCCGCTCCGGCGCGGAAGTCCGCGGTGAAGACGGCACCGGGCAAGAAGGCGACGGCGAAGAAGGCCGCGCCGAAGAAGGCGGCGGCGAAGAGGGCCTGAGCCCTCGCGCCCGTCTGGGTACTCCGGGGTGCAGGCTGTCCGGGTCCCGGTCGGTCATTGCCGATCCGGGAAGGCGATGCGCTACGGTGCGCGGGGCCAGCGCGTCGTCGCAAGGACCGATCCGCCGCGAGGATGACACCATGGGAAAGGTTCCATCTCCCGCCGACAAAGGGAAGATCGCGCTCGTCGTCCACCCGTTCCGCCCCGAGGCCGACGAGCTCGCCGCGCTCGCCCGGAAGTGGTGGGAGGGCCGCGGCTACGGGGTCGTCGAGCTCGCCGCGGCGGAGGCGGCGAATGCGATGCCCACCGGCCCGTTCGAGTTCGCCGTCAGCCTCGGCGGCGACGGGACGATGCTCCGGACCGTCCAGTTCACCGCGGGGCGCGACATCCCCGTCGTCGGTGTGAATCTCGGCAGTCTGGGCTACCTCGCCCAGGTCGAGCCGGCGGGCATGGAGGCGGCGTTCGGCCGGCTCGTCGCCGGCGACTATGTCGTCGAGGAGCGGATGGTCCTCGACGTCCGCGTGCTGCAGGCCGACGGCGGCGTCGTCACGGCGCTCGGCCTGAACGAGGCGGCCGTCGTGAAGACGACGCCCGGGCGCACGATCCGGCTCGACGTCACCGTGGCCGACCACCCGTTCCTGAGCTATGTCGTCGACGGGATTATCGTCGCGACGCCGACGGGTTCCACCGGTTACAACCTGTCGCTGCGGGGGCCGATCGTCTCGCCGCAGTTGCGGTTGCTCCTCGTCACGCCGATCTCGCCGCACATGCTGTTCGACCGCACCCTCGTCCTCGCACCGACCGAGGTCGTGCGGATCGAGCCGAAGGGTGGGCCCCTCGCCGTCCTCGTCGTCGACGGCTCGACGGTCGTGCCCGTCGGCTCCGAGGACGTGGTCGAGGTCTCCGGCGCCGACCGGCCGGCCCGCGTCGTGCGGTTCGGGCCGCCGCTTTTCCACTCGATCCTGCGGGCGAAGTTCGGGCTCGGGGAGCGCTAACCGCGACCGTGCTCGGCGAACTGCGCGTCCGCGAGCTGGGGGTCATCGAGGACGTGGACATCGTCTTCGGCCCCGGCATGACGGCGATCACCGGGGAGACCGG